>Ga0316197_10002195_pt1 | contig 13963 bp, 17 predicted proteins | sample OudBiesiAoxic_MG_FD_204939 | JGI IMG/M metagenome (GOLD analysis project Ga0316197, IMG submission 204939) | Coastal sediment microbial communities from Oude Bieten Haven, Netherlands - site A oxic | ecosystem: Environmental > Aquatic > Marine > Coastal > Sediment | place: Netherlands...
GCCCGTGCGTACTGCGCCTTGAATGCCCGGAGCCGCTTCACCGCTTCAGTCGCCGCCGCTCGATTCCCTGCAGCGGCGAACTGCGGGTTCAGGCTCCCAAACACCTCGTAGCTTTTGGCGCGCTTGGTGTGCGCGAGCCTCAGGACACGCCTCGGACCCACGAACGAGAGACCGGTGCGCTTGGCCTTGTTCCAAGCGTGGTGCTGTCGGTCCCGCACCCGCTCCGCGATGCGCTCTCGCGCAAGCTTGGGTCCGTTTGAAGACCTCTTCGGGCCAGCCGCGATAGGCCTTGGTGCACAACGCCAAGTAGCGGTGAAAGGTCTGCAGGAACTTGGATCTCTGCTGGATCTCTGTGCCACCAGGCTACCTGTGGGCCACTCAGGTGAAGATGATCTGTCCACCAGCCGCGAGACCGTAGAACTCGCCGACGGTGATGATGTCCTTCATCTGCTCGATGAAGTCCTCTTTCTTCATCCCGAAGAGATCCACCGACGCCTTGCATGCGTAGAGCCCCGCGCCGCTGTCCGCGATCATCTCGACGAACTCCGGGATCGGAGGAATGTCGAGCTCCTCCATCTTTTTGGCGAGCTGGTGCGTCACCAATGCGGACATGCCGGGAAAGCCCCCGAGCCACGTCGCCAAATGCAGGCCGGGATTGCCGACCGCGGCGACCTTGACCCGGTCGTGTCGCTGCATGTGGATCGCGTCCATGCCGAAGAACGTGAAGAACACGTTGACCTCGATGCCCTCCATGCGGGCCCCGTTTGCCATGATGAGCCCAGGGTAGATCCCCTCGAGCGACCCTTTGGAGATGATGACGGATACTTTTGCGATCTGGTCAGCCATGATGTGCCTCGACGATTGGTATAGGGTTTAGATGCAGCCGCGGGGCTTGGGAATACCAGCGATCTTGGCTGCGAGCTTTGACGGTCCCTTCGGGAACAGTTGGTAAAGCTCCTTGATGGGGACGCCGGACTCCTTGCCGAGGCTCCGAATCGACGGCGCCGAGCCGGTATCGAGAAACCGCTTTCGCATGAAGTTGACGACCAGCCAGTGACGCTCGGTCAGCTCTGGCACGCCGCCCTCTTTTGCGATGGCCTGGGCAATGGCCTCGGTCCACTGCTTCGGGTCCGTCAAGAAGCCTTCGGCATCCACGTCTACGTTCACGCCAGCGATGCTCGCGGTGGTCATGTCTTCGCCTCCTCTACCTTCGCCGGCACTTCCTTGCCGGACATGCTCATCTTGCTCGGAACGCCCGGCATCCCTCGGCCAGGCAGGAGCGCGTGCCAGTAGAACCACTGAAACATCAGCTTGCCGAGGTGGTTCATCTTCGTTTCTTTCAACAAGTGCAGCGGGCCGAGAGCAGCGAACGGAAACTTCCCGGGCAGCGGTTCGGTCTCGTAGTTGAAGTCGATCAGTAAAGCCTTGTCGAAGCCTGTCTCGATGAAGCAATTGCTGTGCCCGTCGAAGTGGCCCGTGAGGGGCTCGCTTGCGAGAAACTGGCAGACGTTGTCGGCGAGTATCTCGGCTTCGAAGTGCGTGACCGAGCCGGCCTTGGACGTGGGGACGCTCGTGGCGTCGCCGAGAGCGAACACGTTGGGTGCGACCTTGGACTGAAGCGTCTGCGGGTCGGTCGCCACGAAACCGAGGGCGTCGCCGAGACCCGGTGACCGGCCGATGTACTCCGCTCCCCCGTGCACCGGAACGGCGACGAGAAGGTCGAAAGGCACCTCTCGTTCGTCGTAGGACACGAGCGTGCCTCCTGGGCCATCCACCTCGCCCGCGTTGAACTCGGTCACCAGCGCCACGCCCTTTTCGGCAAGCATCCCTTTGAGCGCTTTGGACGCAACCGGTGTCGTGAACGCTCCGTCAAGCGGCGTCACGTAGGTGATCTCGACCCGATCGCGGATGCCCCGAGTGTGAAAGTACCAATCTGCGAGAAACGCGAACTCGAGTGGTGCGACGGGACACTTGATCGGCATGTCAACGACGTCCACGACCAACTTGCCGCCCTGGAAGGCCTCGAGCGCGCCGCGCAACGCCGTGGCGCCTTCGACGGTGTAGAAGTCGAAGACCTTCTCGCGCCATCCAGGTCCCGAAAGACCCGGGGTCTCTTCCGGCAGCAACCGCGTCCCGGTCGCGACAATGAGCACGTCGTAGCCGAGTGTCTCTCCCCCTTGGAGCACGACCTCGTTCCGCTCGACATGAACCGAATCGACGGGTGCTTGCACGTACGTGATGCCTGCGCGCAGCTGCTTCTGGCGCGGGCGAATGATCTCTTCGGCGTCGTAAAGGCCAAACGGTACGAAGAGGAGACCCGGCTGATACACGTGCTGATCGTCGCGGTCGACGACCGTGATCGCGACGTCGTTTGCCGCCAAGCGCTTGCGGAGCCGGTTGGCCATGATCGTCCCCCCGGTACCGCCACCGAGGATGAGGATTCTTCGAGTCATGTGACGGATGCTACCTTTTCGACGATGAACGTCAATGCTGCCCACGCCCGCTTGCTCACCCAGCCCGAAACACCCCCATCAAGCGCCGCGCGGGGCCTATTAGCCTCTGCTCGCAACACCCAGCGCCAAGACGAAGAGCGCGAAACCTCTCGAGATCACCGGCTTGGCACAGTCACTTCGAACCGCTCTTCTCGACCCAGAGAAAGTCGCTCAGCTGGTCGCGGGCATCGTCGTATCCTGCCTCGAAAAGCATTTCGCTCGTTCGCAGCGCGGCGATGTCGAGCTTCTCGGTTAGAAGCTTGCGGAGGGGAGATGTGTCGAACAGCGGCGCGAATCCTTGAACATAACCAAAAAGGCGCTTCACCCAATGAACGAAATCGCGCCAGCGTCTGCGGTGAAACATGTGCGCGTTATCGATCGAGCACCAGCATCACATTGTGCAGCGGTGGACAGTTTGCTTGGCACCACTCAGGCAGCGGATTCTCCAACGCAGACACCGTCTCGGTTAGTTACGCCGGCAACAGCCGCTACTACGGAAAATGGTCCGTCGTCGGCTCCAAACTGCACCTCACCGACGACTGAAAGCGACCGGAACCGCTCACAGTTTGGGCAACGTGCTCTTACTTCCGGTAGTCGTCGAAGTGTGCAAATCGGTAAAAGACTTCTTCATTCGCCTGGGGCCCTGCAATGGCGAACACGTGGCCTATAGCCGGGTAATAAAAGCGTTGAGCGGGTTTGTCCTCGTGGTGCACGAACCCGCAGGGATTACAAATCGCTAGCTCGCGTGGGGCGCGTCGCGGACCGCGGCAGCTTCGGCTCGTGAGCCGAGCGATGCAGCGGGGAGTCAAAATTTCCCGCCATTGCCCCAGGCTTCGCGGGGGCCAATCGTCTCGGCGTTGCTCCAGTGCTCGACGATCTGCCCGTTCGCCAGGCGCCAGATGTTGAACACCGCCACAGCCTCGTCGCCCATCACCGACTTCGAATAGCTCACGACGAAGCTTCCCCGGCCGATGAGCTTGAACACGAACTCGCACTGAGCCCCGGCGTCCTGCGCTTCTTCGATTCGGCACCTGCAGGCGACGCGGCCGTTCTCGAGGCCCACGGCGTGCTGAATCAAGTCCTCGGCGACGTAGTCGTCAAAAGCGCTGAATTCTTGGTTCTGCAAGACCTCGGTCATGAAGAGCCGGACGCGGGCCTTGTTGTATTCGGTCAGCTCGAGGTCGCTGATGTCGGTCGTCCCGTCGATTTGGGTGTTCCCGGACGGCCCCGGCCCTTCGAACGCGCTGATGACATCCCAGTGCTCGATGACTTTCCCGTCCTCGTCGGTGTCGAAGAGGTCGGTCGTCACCCACTCGGCCTCTCCGTCGTTGAGCGACTGGTACACGTGGGCGAACACGTAGCGCCCGTCCTCGAACGCGCGGACGATTTGAATGTCCCGCTTCGGGTTCCGCTCGACGAAGGGCTCGAAGAACTCGATGAAACCCTCCACGCCGTCGGCTACCCCAGAACTGTGCTGCGTGTAGCGGGCGCCCGTGTGCGCAGTGACGGCCTCGCGGACGCGTCCGTCGCGAATGCCGTCCAGGTAGAGCCCTTTGGCGTGTTCGAGCTTTGCCGACATCGCCGAAAGGATGAAGCCCGTCCTCGGAATTCACAACTGCCCCGCTCAAACGCTCAGCGCGACCGCCCCGACGACCAGCAGCATGAAGGCCGTCATGCCCAGCTTCCAGAGCCGGTGCGCGTGCCTCATCTCCATGAAGTCGAAGAAGATCAGGAAGAACTTCGTCAAGCCGACGATGAGGACCAGGTAAGCGACGTCGGGTCCGTTTGTGCCAGCGTTGTAGAAACCGAACACGGTGAGCCCTACCAAGGCGAGCCAGACGATTCCTTCTCGGAAGATGAACTGCTTCATGGTGCTCACAAGAGGTAGAGGATTGCAAAGAGGAGGACCCAAATTAGGTCGCACATGTGCCAGAACGCGCTTCCGGTCTTCAGATTGAAATCGGCTTCGGCGAACGGCTCGCCCTTGTGCACTTTCGCCGCCACGTACGCGAGCACCAGGATTCCGAGCAGCACGTGAAAGAGGTGAAAGGCCGTAAGCAGCCAGTAGAAGTCGTAGAACTGGTTGACGCCGGTCGTCAGGCCGTGCGCGATCTTGTCCCGATACTCGAGCGCCTTGATGACGACGAAGGCCGCGCCGCGAGGAGCTCCATGAAAATGAAAATCCAAATCATCAATCCGCCCGGCGGTTGAAGCGGGCGGCTGAAGTCGAGCTGAGCGACGGACTGCGTCACCCGCGTCCTTTAGCACCGATCGCTGAATGTCCGTCGCGCTGCTGGGCCCAGGCGCTCGATCTGTGGCACAACGGCTACCACATTCAGCCTCGCGAACGCATCCTCGAGCTGCTCGCGATTTTTGATTCTCAAGAGACCGCCGACAGCCTCGAGTACACCGCCCTGCCTTTCGAAGAGCAGTTCGACCGCGGTGTTCGCCAGCTCGAGCTCGACGAGCCGGGCGTGAAGGTCTTGCACGTTCAGGACCTCGACTTCGAAACCCACTGCCTCACGTTAGAAATCTGCCTGCAGCAGGTGAAGGGCCGGTCGGACGCCAACCCGCGGCACATCCCCATCACCATCATGATTGAAGCCAAAGCAGAGGTCATTACCGACCCGCTCGACCTCGGTTTCGTCATCCCACTCGAGTTCGGGCCGGAAGAAGTCGCCGACATCGACCGCGAGATCCTCGGCGCCGGCTACATGGTGCGAACGCGCGCCGACGCGGACACGCAGCAGGCACGTGACGATGACTACACCCTGCAACAAGCCGCCTTCGCCAGCGGCGGTCAGTTTGTCAGCACCGACTACGTGGGCCGTTGCAACCCGATCTCGGCGCCCGCCCGCTGCGAATCCGATTTGATTCGCCCATAGGGGCCGCAGCACCGTTCGGATCAATCGCCGATCACCATCTCGCCCCAAGCGGCTTCCGCTGGTTTCATGCGAGTCGACTGCCAACCCGAGCCGTGACTCTCGAGCACGAGGTTGATCGGTGCGCCGGGGTCGACAAGGCCCGAGCCCGGTGGGAGGCTTGCTCATGGTTTGCTGGTTAAGTTCGCGTGGTCGGGGGGAAGCATGAAGCTCGGCGTCGTGGGAATGGGATGGGTTGGGTCGAGCGTGGCTGCGTCGATTCTTCACAAAGGCGTGGCATCCGAGCTGCTGCTGAGCGACGTGAGGGAAGAGGTCGCAGAAGGCGAGGCGATGGACCTCGCGCACGGCGCCTCGTTCTATCCGACGGCGTCTGTCCGGTCCGCTCCGGTCGAAGAAATGATTGATGCGGATGCCGTCATCATCGCTGCGGGTAAATCTGGCGGCCCCAAGGACAGTCGACTCGACCTTCTTCGTGTGAACGCCGCGATCGTGCACGAAATCGCCACGCGCTTGCAAGGGATGCGCGGCCTGCTCGTGATCGTCACCAATCCCGTGGACGTGATGACGCAGGTTGCGGCGGAAGCCTCAGGGCTGCCGTATGCACGCGTGATCGGCACCGGCACGATGCTGGACACCGCGCGCCTGCGCGCCACGCTTGGCCGAACGCTCGACATCGAGCCGCGCTCCATTCATGCCCAGGTGGTCGGCGAGCACGGCGACTCCGAGGTCGTCCTGTGGTCCGGCGCCCGGCTCGGCGGAGTGCCCCTGCGAGACTGGCCGGGGTGGACGAAGGACAAGGAACGAGCGATTGCGAACGAAGTGCGAACCGCGGCGTACGAGATCATCGCGAGAAAGGGCGCGACCAACCACGCCATTGGCCTGGTCACGGCCGCGTTGCTCAACTGGACGCTTTCGGGTTCCCGCCGGATTGTCACCGTTTCACGGGTCCAAGAAGGCGTCGCCGGGCTCCATGACGTCGCCATCTCGCTCCCCACGATCGTCAGCGCCGAAGGCGCGGTCGAAGTCATCGAGCCCCAGCTGCACACCGAGGAGCGCGAGGCGCTCGCGCGTTCAGCCGAGGTGCTTCGTCACGCCTATCGGGAAGCTCGGCCTACGTAGTGGAGCCGGTGCGAATCGAAAAAGAGACCGCGCGTTCGAGCGCTCGAAGTCAGCCGGCAGGCGATAAGGAAAGCAGCAACACGCTGTAGACCGTCGCCGCGGCGGCGAACGCGAGGACGTCGGTGGAGCGGTCGGTGTCGGGGAGCTCGTGGCGCACGATGTTCATGATCGTTCCACCGGCGATGTAGGCGAGCACCAGCGCCAAGATGTCTGGTCGGATTTCAACCGCGGGTAGGGTGCCGATCAGCCAGCCGGTGATCAAGCCCGCGACGAGCAGCCAGCGGCCGATGCGTTGGTAGCGCTCCCCGTGATGCTCGACCAGCGAATGATCGTTCGCCAGGAAGTGAAGGCCCATCGCCACGGCGAACATCCACAGCGGTTCGACTGCTCGGTCGGCCGGACTGGCGACTGCGTAACCGATGGCCGCGTTCAGCACCATGAAGGAACTGATGCTGAGCCAGAAGGTCGCGGTGCCTGTTTCGTCTCGTTCGCCGCGCGCTCGGCGCCGACGACGCGACTCGCGCGAAGCGGTCTCCACCCACAGCGACACCGTGAGCCCTACGAGGGCAAGAATATAGACGTGCTGGTCGAGGCCGGGGAGGAGCTCCGTGCGTTCAATGAGGCTCTGTTGCTCGGCGAGATCGGGCAGCAGATCGAGGAAGACATAGGCGACGCTGACGCCCGATGCGGCCGAGAGCGCTCTTGGCCGCCATTGGTGACCGAGCGCCGCCGTGGTGCCCGCCACCAGGTGCACGATGGCCAACGCTAAAACCGTCAGCAGTGTTGTCAGCATCGAGCGCTTGGTCTCTATTGCCCGTGACGGGCTTGAACGGCCTCCTGGATTTGAGCCTTCACCGCGTCCAAGTTGAAGGACGCGCCTTTTTGCATCGGCGGGAACTCAACCGCCGTCTTGGCAAGCTCGGCCACCGCGCGCTGCACAAAGACAAAGCGCCAGAACTCTCGGGCATAGAAATCCATGAACCAGTCCGGTGAGCCCACCGCGAAACTCGGGTCGGAATACCGCTCGAACGGATCGCGACGAAGGCTGTGAATTAGGGGCATGTTCAGCCTGACCTTCGCGCCCGGCCAACCATCGGGCTGTTCTATGAACGTGTACTTCCAGTCGCCAATCCGGACCGCGCCGAGCGTCGACTCGCCAAAGTACCAAACCTCTTGTCGCCTGCTTGGACCCTTGCCCGTGAACATGGCCATTTGGTTGTACCCATCGAGGTGCACCTTATATTCGCGTTCGCCGAGCCGCTTTCCCTTCTTTAGCTCACTCGCGATATTTGGATTGCCAGCAGCGGCGACCAAGGTCGGCAACCAATCCATGCCGGACATGATGCCGTTCTCCACCCTCCCGGCTGGAATCTGGTCGGGCCAACGAACGATCATGGGGACGCGAAAGCCGCCATCGGTCGTCATGCCTTTGGCGCCCTTGAACGGGGTGTTTCCGCCGTCCGGCCAAGTGAAGACCTCGGTGCCGTTGTCGGTGGTGACGGCGATGATCGTGTTCTTTTCGACGCCCATCTTCTCGAGCTTTTTCATCACCGCGCCGATGATGTCGTCGAACTGAGCCATGCCGGCTTTCTGCAGGCCGTAGTTGTTCTTGCCTTCGAGCGCTTTGTACTTGGGTGAGAGAAACGTGAAGATGTGCATGCGCGTGGGGTTCAGCCACACGAAGAACGGTTTGTTCTGCTTCTTGGCTCGGTCCATGAAATTCAAACTGTGCTTCAGAATCTCATCGTCCACGGTCTCCATCCGCTTCGGTGGCAGTGGCCCGGCATCTTTGATTTTCTGTTTGCCGATCTTGCCCCATCGAGGCTGCACCGTTGGGTTGTCGTTGGTGGTCGCCCACGAGTGCACCATGTTCCGGGGCCCGATCTCATCGAGGAGATCCTTCGGGTAACCAGGCCAGTAGGGATCCGACATGGCATCTAGGTGGTAGAGGTATCCAAAAGAATTCGTCGAAGCCATGAACCGTCGGGAGGAATTGGTTGAGGTCGCCCAAGTGGTTCTTGCCGAACTGTCCCGTCGCATAGCCCATGGCCTTCAGAGCCGTTGCGATGGTTGGGGCGTCCGCAGGCAAGCCCAGCGGAGAACCCGATTGACCCACCGTGGTCATTCCGGTCCGCATCGGGATCATGCCCGTGATGAAGTTCGCTCGGCCGGCTGTGCAGCTTGCCTCCGCGTCATAGTCCGTAAACACCATGCCCTCTTGGGCCAGTCGATCGATGTTCGGCGTCTTGCCTGACATGATCCCGCGGTGATAGGCGCCGATGTTAAACTAGCCGATGTCATCGCCCATGATGACCACGATGTTGGGCTGCTGCGGTTTTTTCGATCTCTTGGCCGATGCCGGCGAAGTCGAACCCAGCGCGAACACGAGGCCAGCGAGCAGCAGCGTGCGAAAATAAATTCGAGTGAGGCTTGTCACGTCAGCTGTCTATGCTCCAAGAGTGCTGCGGAAACCTTTTGCGATGGCATCGGGCTCTGCACGCCCGCGCCGTAGCCGACCATTTACTCCGGGTACGGCTCCGATTCCATTTCGAAATCTTCTTCGGCGTTGGGCGCCATCATACCGTCCACCTCACCGGCTTCCGCGCCTATCATCATGCGTTCATCGCCCGCGGTCTGTTCCATGTCCTCGGCCATCTCCATGTCCTCGACTTCTTCGGGCGAACCACCCACGCAAGCACTACCTAGGAGCAACAAGCCCGCCACCATCAAAATTCGATTCATCTGCCTCTCCCCGTTGTCAAACCCTCCACTATACGAACAAGTCACACTCTTCAACGGGCAGGGCGGCACCCGCGAAATGACAAGCTGCAGCCCTCGGAGGCGGGGGCGTGACCATCAGAAAAGCGATCGCGTCCCGCGAGCGTGAACAGCTTGTGCGGTCAGTCGTTTCTGCCGCACGTTTTTTCGCAAGCACTGGCCGGCGCTCGGCAAGTCGTGCGCGTGCACTCTGGACCATGTGCCTATTGAGCTGGCGCGCGAGCTCAACGCACACGCGCGTCCAGCACGCCCGACACCGTGACCAGGTTAGGAACCGTGCGCTTCGTGACGAACTCCAGCTGCGGAGGCGGCGCGGCTCCCTCCACCACGAGGGTGACGAGGCGCATGCCATCGCCCGGCTCTACGCCGGAGACCTCGTCGCCCAACTGCCCGGGCGCGATCCAGGTGCCGTCCGCAGCCACCACGGCGGGCACCGCCTGCGTAAAGAAGCGGCCCAAAGGAGCAGGAGAGGTGGGCTCCACCAGCAGGTAGACGCGGTGGGCGGTGCCGCCGACCCCGGTGCTGGTGCCCGTGGCCATGAACCGGCACGGCTGTGTGCCCGTGCATGCGTACTGGAGGTCGGCCGGCGGCGTGAGGCTCACCATTGGCAGGCTTGCGGCGGGGTGCGCATGGTCGTCGATCGCCCGAAACCAAAATGGGTCGAGGCCCCGCGAGGCCATGGCGGCCCATGCGGTGGGGGCCACGGCGAGCGCATTGAAGTAGCTCGACGCGAACCCGGTCTCGACCTCCGAGCAGGTGGCCACCAGACCCTGCCCGTCGGCGTTCGGAGCGGCTCGCTGGAGATCCTCGAGGGCCGCCGCGGCGCGCGCGTCTGTGTCGTCGTCGCCCAAGGCTCGCGCCGCCAACCGCATCTGGGCGAGGCCCTCGGTCCAGACGTCGCCGGTGAACGCGTCGGAAAACGGGGGGCCCTCGATCGCGAGCTCCCGACCGGCGCCCGCACACGCTCCCTCGGTGATCCACAACCCCTCGGGGACCTCGCGTCGGGCCCACGCATAGCTGCGGTCCCACTTGCTCCGGCCGAGGGCCAGCACCGACCAGCTCTGGGTGTCGAGCGGAACGACGCCCCGAAAGGTGGTGACGCCCGTTCCGTCGGTGCCGGCGAACATCGCACCGGTGACGGGGTCGAACTGGGACTCGCACAAGATGCGGGCACCGTGCCCGGCCTCGCGGACCTCGGCCGCGGTGAGCCGACCCGCGGAGGTGGGCAGGGCGTCGGCCAGGCGCACGAAGGCGGCGTAGACGTCGAGGTTGTTCTCGGTAGAGACGCCGGTAACCCCAGGCGCCAAGCGAAGGCCGCCGAAGCCGGCGGGATTTGCGAGCTCCTGGGCGGGATCGAGAAGGAAAGCGGCAACGCGTTCGGCCGCGAGAAGCCAGCGCTCTTGACCGATGACCTCCCAGGCGCCGAGGAACGCGAGGATCGCCCACGCCTGGTTGCCGGTGCCGGTGCTGGCGGCCAAGGGCGCGCCTGTGACCGCGTTCGCTGAGTCGGGCAGGGCGCCGTCGCCGCGCTGCAGCGCCAACAGCGCATCGAGCACGCGCGTGGCGCGGTCGAGGTCGTCGGGCTCGCCCCGCGCCAGCCAGGCGAGTGCGGCCAGGGCGTTGTCGTAGGTGAACGAGGGTAGCGCACCGAGGAACGCGAGGAAGTCGGGCGGCAGGTCGGGGTGGCGCACAAACCCTTCCAGCAGGCCGGTAGCCGGATCCTGCTGCTGGGCGAGAAAGGCGTAGAGGCCTTCCTCGAGAGAGGGTGACACCGGTAGACACAGGCCGTCCTGGCAGCCGCCATCCTCCCCATCCGCATCACATGGAGTGCCGTTTGCGACCGCTGGGTTGCTGCATCGACCGGTGGTACACACGTCGGATGTGCACGCGTTGCCATCACTACAGGCCTGCCCCGCGCACGGGTCCGCATCGCCGCCGTTCGGTTCGCAGCCGTGACTGAGCACGAGCGCAAACGCGAGCACACCCAAGACGCCCAAACCAAATTCGACGGGACCCTTGATCACATCCTGCCGGCCCCGCGCGCCAGTCCACCACGAGTGCAGCCGCGCCGCGCCCCCGAGCTGTCGTCTAGGAGGGTGAGTCCCACGCCCGCGCGAATCCATTAGTTGCCGAGCACGGACCAGAAGGCCGTGCCGACCCAGATGCGGAACGCAAAGTCGACGTCGGAACCTCCCTCGCCGACTCCGATGCCTGGACCGAGCTCAAAGAGGAAAAACGGCGCCACCTTGGGAGCCGCGTTGATCTCGACGCCGATGCGGACCAACAGCGGTATGACTCCCCAGGGATTGACGTCCTTCGCAAACATCAAGGTGAGCGGAATCGCCGCACCGGTGACGACGCTGACCCGATCGTGCACGTCGATGGACACCGGCACCGCGATCTCGGCACGCAGGCCGCCCATCACGCGATTGTCCAGCTGGACGCCAAACGGCCGAGTGCGACGCTCGCTCCCGCCCACCATCGCCCCGGGCGTGAACCGCAGCCCGACGTCGGTCGTAGACCTGGCGTGCCTCCTGTTGTGGATGTGCCACCGCAGCGGAACGTTGAACGCAAACCCCACGGCCACGTCCGAGTAAGCGGCGGACCAGTCTCCGTAGACCAGCTCGCCGCCGAGCGCCCAGTCGAGATTGCCCCTCCCGTTGTTCCACCATTCGTAGAAGAGGCTGGGCCAACCCACGCCGGCATTGTGCGCCATCTCGGTCGTGAGCGGCTTTCCGCCCACCGTGGATTGCGGACCTGCAAATGCGGTATTGGACACAGCCCATGCGAGCAATAGCGTTGCGAAGACCCTCATGATCACCCCCCTCGAGTTTCTTCTTAGAAACTAGGATGCCAGGAGCCCGAAGGCAAAGAGCGTCCGGGTGAGACGCCATCGACGCGACCCCGCCGAGGTCGCCGCAATCCACGGTTGCGTGTCACCTTCATCGGCCGATACTGACGAGGCGCTCGCTCACGTCCCAGAGCCTTTGGGCCTGCTCTCGGTCGCGAGCGGACGGCTTCGTCTTCTTTGGCTTGCAGTCGTAGAAGTACTCGCCGCTGGTCGTCGTCACCTCGTCCGACGTCGCCAGGTACACACTCGTCTCGGCGCCTCTCTCCGCGGTGCGCAAGAACGGCTTGACCAGGGCCAGGATGCGACCAGCATACCAGGTGTTTTGAGCACCGAGCTGGCTGCGGACGCCACCGGGGTGAAGGGCGTTGACCGTCACGCGGGTGCCCTGCAAGCGTTCGGCGAGCTCTCGCGCAAAAAGGATGTTTGCGAGCTTCGAGTGTCCGTAGGTTGGAAAGGCGCTGAAGCCTTTGTTCCACTGGAGATCGTCGAAACGAATGCCACGGCAGAACCGATACGCGTCGGACGCGACGACGACGATCCGGCCCTGCTCGGCTCGTTTCAAGGAATCGAGCAGCAATGTCGTCAGCAAGAAGTGCCCGAGGTGGTTGACTGCGAACATCTGCTCTTGCCCGTTGTCGAGCAGGATCCGACGCGTCGTGATCACGCCCGCGTTGTTGATCAAGACATCGAGCGGCTCATTTCGTTCGATGAACGCGCCCGCGGCGCTGCGGACCTCGTCGAAATCCCCGAGGTCGGCCAGATAGAGCGCCACGTCGATCTCGCCGTACTTCGAAATGAGCTCATCGCGCAGCGCTTCTGCCTTCGTCGGGTTGCGGCAGAGCAGGTGAAGCCGCGCGCCACGTTCCGCGAGGGCGAACGCCGTTGCTCGGCCGATCCCCTCCGTCGGACCTGTGAGCATCACGTTTTTGCCATGGATTGACATCATTGCTGTGCGTCGCCGCTTATTTCCTCGCGTATCGATTGAAGGAACGCCTCTCGCTCATCTCGGGCCGAGTAGCCTGGGCCGAGGATGTAGCGCCGCATGGTGGGAGAGGCATGGAACGTGACGGTGAACGATGCGAGGCGGAAAAGGAAGCGCTCGACGTTGAAGTCGGCCAACTCGCCGGCAGCCTGGGACGCTTCGATGTAGGCGGTGGCGAGCTTCACGATGCGCTCACCGTTCTCTCGCAAGACGTCCGCGATCGTTTCTTCATCTGGCTGGAACGCTTCACGCATCAGCGCGCCCGCATATTCGGGGTGCTCTTCCATGAAATCCCAGAGCTCCGCCGCGCATTGCACGACGAGGTCGGCCGGTGCAAGCCCCGACCCCGCGTCGATCGTCGGCGTCATGCGGGTCGCGATGGTGTCCATGATGTGCGCGAGCATCGCGCGGGCCAGCTCTTCCTTCCCTCCCGGGAAGAAATGGAAAATGCTCGCTGCTCGGATGTCCGCGCGGGCCGCGACACCGCGAAGGGAAGCCCCCTTGAAGCCGTGCCGCGCGATCTCCATGGCGGCGGCCCGGAGCAAGCGATCTCGGGTGTTGCCATCGCCCATTGCGCCAGCCACTACCACCGCCGACAACAGCGCGTCCAGCTTGGCAATGGCGTTTGCGGCTTGACGGCAAGCCGCACCCAAGCTACCTAACGATCGTTAGGCTAGCGCTTGTTAGGTCCGCACGGGTGTCCTGTTAGTAGAAGCGCCGGTCCCTGCGACCCCGGCTCAGGAGCAAATCGATGAGAATCAGAGACGTAGAAACCAAGGCATTCTTTGCGCAGTTCGTCGCGCGGCTCTTCGCTCACAACTTTCTCAAGGACTCGCAGCTCTTCCTGCCGAAGGGGGAC
>Ga0316197_10002196_pt1 | contig 13963 bp, 10 predicted proteins | sample OudBiesiAoxic_MG_FD_204939 | JGI IMG/M metagenome (GOLD analysis project Ga0316197, IMG submission 204939) | Coastal sediment microbial communities from Oude Bieten Haven, Netherlands - site A oxic | ecosystem: Environmental > Aquatic > Marine > Coastal > Sediment | place: Netherlands...
TTCGCAAGCCAACCCGGCCCCTGATCTATTTGACTGGGAGATAGTGCTGCCGATCCAAGACATCTGCGCCAGCGACCGGTTGCTCTGTTTTGACATTTGTCGAATTTGCCGGGCAGAGAATTTGATACTGACTTGGTCGACCACAGACCTTGCAGTAGGTTCATGAAGTTAGCAAAAAATTGGATGAAAAAATGAAACGAAATGGCTTTCTATCTTGTTCAACCGCTCTGGCGATGATTCTCGGCAGCATTACTTACGCACAGGAGTATCAGGCGAACGAGGAGCAGCTCGAAGGCGTCTTTTCGTCCGACACCCCGTATTCGCCCTACGTCAATCGTAATTTTCCAGAACGACCACTTTGGGGCGACAGTCATTTGCACACAGCGCTTTCAATGGACGCCGGTGGTTTTGGCAACCGATTGGGTCTGCATGACGCCTACCGCGTTGCACGTGGGGAACAGGTCACAGCCTCATCCGGGCAGGACATCCGCCTCAGCAGACCCCTCGACTGGCTTGCAATCACCGACCACTCAGACGGGATGGGCATGATCGGTGATATTTTGGCCAACGCCCCAATCATCACGCAATACGAACAGGGTGCGCGTTGGGCCAAGGGATTTGGCGCCGGCGGGGAAGAAGCGGTTGCTGCAACACTGAACCTCATCACGACGTTCTCACAAGGCGAAATGGACCCTGAGATGTTCGCCAACTATTCGCCAGGTGCGCGTCGATACGCGACTATCTGGGATGACGTGATTAATGCGGCAGAAGAGTTTAATGATCCAGGTGAATTCACCGCCTTCATCGGCTTTGAGTGGACGTCTCTTGAAAAAGGGGCGAACTTGCACCGCAATGTCATCTTCCGCGATGGCCCGGACCGCGCACGCCAAGTTGTACCCTATACAACGCAGGCCCCCGTCGGCAGCAATGACCCGCTTGATCTGTACAAGTATCTTGAAAACTACGAGGCCAAGACAAACGGCGCGACAATGACATTTGCCCACAATGGCAATCTGTCCAACGGCATCATGTTCCCGATGGATGCCCAGTTCACCGGAAAAGCAATAGACAAATTCTATGTTGAGCAGCGCGCGAAATGGGAACGCATGTATGAAGTCACACAAATTAAAGGTGATGGCGAAGCGCACCCATTCCTCTCACCGGAAGATGAATTCGCTGACTATGGGAATTGGGACTACGGGAACCTCGATCTGACCGAAGCAAAAACAGATGAAATGTTGGCCGGTGAATACGCCCGTGAAGCCCTGAAAAACGGCATGGTTCTGGAAGAGAAATTTGGCACCAACCCATATAAATTCGGGATGATCGGCAGTACCGACTCGCACAACTCTCTGCCGGCGATCGAAGAAAACAACTTCTTTGGCAAACACACTGGGTATGAACCTTCTCCTGAACGGCTTTCGCATCCCTTTATGAAGACTGATCAGGGTGAAATTTTCAGCTGGCAGCAAGTCGCATCCGGCCTGACAGCAGTGTGGGCAAATGAAAACACCCGCGCGTCGTTGTTTGATGCCATGGATCGCAAAGAGGTCTATGGCACCACCGGTCCACGGATGGCTGTACGTTTCTTTGGTGGTTATGATTTTGAAGATGATGACCTGAAGCGTCGCGAAATCTCAGCTGTGGGATATGAAAAGGGCGTCCCTATGGGAGCCGATCTTACGGCACCTCCAGCCGCAGACAAAGCCCCGAGCTTTCTTGTAGCGGCGCTTCGTGATCCGATCGGCGCTAATCTGGACCGAATTCAGATTATCAAAGGCTGGGTTGATGAAGAGGGCAAGACACACGAAAAAGTCTATGACGTTGCTTGGTCAGATACGCGTGAACCGGACGACAACGGTAAGGTTCCCGCTGTGGGCAGCACCGTGGATGCAGCATCGGCCACCTGGGCCAACTCGATTGGCGCATCAGAACTGCTCACAATCTGGAGAGACCCGGATTTTGATGCCAACGAACGCGCATTCTACTATGCGCGCGTTCTCGAAATCCCCACGCCGCCATGGTATCTCTATGACGTTGTGAAATACGGTCTTGAAGTGCCGGAAGGGGCGCCATTGGAACAGCAAGAGCGTGCCTACACATCGCCAATCTGGTACACGCCGAAGGGATAAATCAGAAGTACACGATGCTGAATATCGATAGAACTCAGCGCATATTTCAGAGGGATTTATCTGACTGACCTATGCCCACCTGATTGGCCCCAGAGTGCGATTGGAGCCCTTCAGGTGGATCAGGTACGGTTGATCAGGTTTTAGGCAACCAGTACTTCCGGAAAACCAAAACCATTCGCAGCCAGTTCCGAGCCGCGCCCGAGCCATTAGGCCACAAAAAGGGAGCTTCAATGGAGCTTTCCCGGTAAACGGGCGCTACGCTATGTCGTGGGCCCAAGTGCAATCGGGTAAGTGAACATCGAATGTGTGGCGCACCAAATGGCATGTTCACCCAAGTGCCGTCGCTGTGGACTGCCGTCTCAGAACACGCAAGTCGCACTTCCGCGCGCTGACTTCCAGATGCAACCCCGCAACGGCGTCGGCGATGTGCTCAGCAGCCAGTTCACCGATGCTTTTTGCTGGAATGCGGATGGTGGACAGCGACGGTTCAATCTCGGCCGAACCTTTGAAGTCACCAATACCCATGATCGACAGTTCTTCGGGTACCCGAAGTGCGAGAAAACTGGCTGCATAAAGACAGCCTTGTGCAATGATATCATTGCCACACAGCATGGCTGTCGGCCTGTCACTTTGTCCTAGCAATTCCGTACAAGCACGTTTTGCATCAGCGATACTATAGGGTGCTTCCGATCTCCATTTTTGCGGAACCTCAATTCCATCTTCCAGCAACTCAGATACGGCGCCGAGTTGTCGGTCCCGCGCGCGGTCATTGCCCGCAGCATCCGGGAACACCATGCCGATTTTCCGGTGGCCGAGTGACAGCAGATGTCGCGCAGCCAGACGTCCTGCCTCGGCATTGTCCACCCCGACACAAGACAATCTTGGCGTTGTGTTGTAGTTCCAGATCGCGACGGCTGGGATCTGCTGCTGGTCGATTAGCTGATATGTTGCGTCCGAATGCTCCAAACCGATCAGAGCCAGCCCATCGACCCGGTGTTCGAGAAGTTTTCGGAACATCGCGTATTCGCGATCTAGGTCAAAACCATGTGAAGCGAGCAGCACGGTAAAGCCCCGTTTATCAAGCCCTTCCGAAAAGGATTGGATCACTTCGGCAAAGATCGCATTGTCGATTGTAGGCACAACCAGCCCAATCGTACCACTGCGCCGCCCATGCATGACCTGTGCGGCGCGGTTTCGAATATAACCCAGTTTCTGCACTGCGCGCTCGATCTTTCTGCGAGTCGTCGCTTTGACCATTTTGGGGTGATTATAGCTTCGTGATACTGTCGAAATAGAAACACCAGCAGCCTTTGCGACATCAACAATATCCGGGTTATCTTTATGTTTTAAAATAATTAATACCTCTCATTTCAGCGCAAATATGAAAACGTTTGCAATACTATTTTCATCACTTAGGGTTTTCAGTCAATCACAGTTGCAAACAGGGTGATGACTTGGAGTTTCTATATTACTTCGGAGATGTCTTCTCGCCCGTGTCCTTTGGTCTTTTGTTATTGGGCACGATTGGCGGACTTATTCTGGGGGCAACGCCGGGGCTGTCGCCGACCATGGCCGTGGCACTGCTCATCCCCTTCACCTTCCATCTACAACCCGTGCAGGGCCTGATCCTGCTCGGTGCCGCCTACACCTCCACGGTGGCGGGTGGTGCCGTCAGCGCAATCCTCCTTAAGATCCCCGGTGCGCCAGCGAATATTGCGACAACGCTCGACGGTCATGAGATGGCAAAGCAGGGCAAAGGCGCCCGAGCGCTCCAGCTCAGTTTTCTTGCCTCTGCGGTTGGTGGTGTTATCGGGGTGCTGCTGCTCATCTTCCTGACACCCATGCTGGCAAAATGGGCGCTGGCGTTTGGCCCCAGCCATCTGTTCTGGCTCGCGATCGTTGGAGTGACCGTCATCGGATCACTCGACAGCGCATCCGTTGTCAAAGGCCTTTTGTCCGGCTGCATTGGCCTTTGGCTCGCCACCATCGGCTTTGATGACATCATGGGCGCGCAGCGCTTCATCTTCCATCCGGCTCTCGGCGGGGGCATCAATATCATTGCCGCACTCATCGGGCTCTTTGCCATTCCGCAGGTGCTCACCATGTTCGCGAACGGACGCAGGGCGCGGAACGCCGAAGTCATCGAAGTTGAGAAACATTCGGTCATGGATGCCGTGCGCGAATTAATCCGCCAGCCTCGCGCCCTGACTATTGGCACGGTGACTGGATCGATCATCGGCCTGATCCCGGGTGTCGGCGGTCAGATCGCTGGTCTTGTCGCATATGACCAGACCAAGAAATTCAGCCCCGAACGCGACAAGTTCGGCACCGGACACTCCGAGGGTGTTATTGCCGCAGAGGCCGCGAACAACGCCATGGTGGGACCGAGCCTTGTTCCGCTTCTTACGCTTTCAATTCCGGGTTCGCCGACTGCGGCGGTGCTGCTTGGAGGGCTGCTCATTCATGGAATTTTCCCGGGGACTGACTTGTTCGACAACCACCCTGATGTGGCTTGGACCTTCATCAACTCGATGCTGATCGGTCAGATCTTGATGTGCATCTTCGGCCTTTATGTTGCGGGGCTTGCAGCGCGTGTCGCACAGGTGCCGCAAAGCGTGATGGCTGCGGTCGTGCTGGGACTGGCAGTGTTCGGCAGCTATTCGGTCCAGTCCTCAATGGCCGATGTCTATGTTATGGCAACACTCGGTGTGATGATGTATTTTCTTGAGCGATTTGGCTTCTCGGCAGCGCCGCTCGTGCTGGGCCTCATCCTCGGGCCGATTGCCGAAGCGAATTTCATTCAGGGAAGCATGATCGCCAACGCTACAGAGGGCCTATCAGCTTACTTCCTGACTGGCACGCTTAACATCGTGCTCATCGCGGTGGTGATCGCGTCCATCCTCTACTCGGTCTGGATGGAGCTACGCTCGCGCCGGTTCATTTCAAAAGAGGAGATCATGGGATGAGCATGCCAACCCTGCCTCGAATGCAGCATATCCTCGCCTCAGGCTTCATTTTCGCCGTCGGTGCGTCGGTCGCATGGATCAGCTTTACACAAGAGCCCGCCGAAGCATTTCTGTTTCCCCGGCTGATCTCAACGGTGTTTTTGGTGCTGGCCTTCTGGACATTCGTAAAGGCCCTTCTTGGCTGGACGAAGGTCGGTCACGGGCTGACCACGACCGAGATGACATCCCTTCTGCCCGGACTTGTTGTGACACTTATCTATATCTTCTGGGGGGCCAAGGCGATTGGCTTTTACACCGCTGGAACAATCTCGTTTTTCATCCTTTTGTCGCTTTATGACCCGGCGCCGCACCGCGAACTGAAGACGTGGATTCGGCGGAGCGTCATAACAGCCGGGTATCTGGCGGTGATGTACGCGCTCTTTGCCCTGCTGCTCAAAGTCTACACACCAAGAGAAATCTTTTTCTGAACGAGCCGCTTGAAATGTGGCCAAAAACCAATCCTAGGGAGGACGACCAATGAAGAAACTACTTACGGCAGCCGCTTTTGCTGTCATGGCAATGACAGCGAGCTCGGCGATTGCGCAAGACTATCCTGAGCGACCCGTCATGATGATGGTCAGCTATGGCGCTGGCGGTGCGACCGACTTTCAGGCACGGATCGTGACCATGACAGCGGGCAACGAAGACGCGCTTGGCATGCCAATCGCGATCATCAACAAACCCGGCGCTGGGGGCCGTGTCGGCTGGAATTGGTTTGCCACGCAAGCCGATGCTGACGGCTACACGCTGGCCGCCTACAACGTGCCGCATTTTATTGCCCAATCGATCAAAGGCGGCGTTGAGTATTCAGCCGACAGTTTTGAGCCGATTGCCAATTGGGGCGCTGACCCGGCAGTCTTCATCGTGTCTAAGGACAGCCCGATGAATTCCATGGAGGACGTTGTAAACTTCGCCAAGGAAAACCCCGGCAAGCTGACATTCTCGGGCGCCGGCCTTTTTGTTGGTCACCACATTGCAGCCCTTCAGCTTGAAAAAGCCGCCGGTGTAAAAATGGCCTATATCCCTACGAAAGGCGGCGGCGCGGCGGCAATGAAAGCTGTGATCGGCGGCGATGTGATGGGCGGCGTGAATAACTTGTCGGATGCATTCCGCGCAGAGCAAGCCGGTAACGTCAAGATCTTGGGCGTATTCGATCTTGAGCGCAACGCATTCCTACCGGACGTCCCAACCCTAAAAGAACAGGGTTTTGAGGTCGACAATGCAAGCGTGAACTTCCGTGGCATTATGGTTCCCAAAGGGACGCCCGACGATGTCATCGAGAAGCTGGCCGCAACTGTCCCCGAGATGTTCAAAAATGGTCGTGTTGCCTCAAAGATGGAAGCGGGCGGCTCACCCATGCACATCATGACACGCGACGAAGTGAAAGAAATGTGGGTAACACGCGAAGAAACCCTCAAGGAATTGCTCGCCGGGCTTTGAGGGACAACAATACCACTAGGAACAGGGCGGCCACCGCCCTGTTCAATCCAAAGGAACCTCCAGATGAACGCACATGATGACATTGATCAGATCGAAGCGATCATGGCTCGCGCCCGCGCGGCGCAAAAGGTCTACGAGTATGGCGCCCACCAGCAACGTTACGACCGCGCCGCTGAGGCCGCCGCGTGGGCCATCATGGAGCCATCTCGAAACAAAGCGCTTGCAGAATTGTCGGTTGAAACTACCGGCCTCGGCAATGTGGCGGATAAGATCACCAAAAACCACCGCAAAACTCTGGGCCTGATGCGCGACATCAAAGGGCTCAAGACCCAAGGCATCATCAATGAGGACAAGGCGACCGGCATTACCGAGATCGCTCGCCCACTAGGCGTCATTGGCGCTGTTGTCCCCTCCACCAATCCGGCTGCAACGCCAGCTAACAACATCATCAATGCGCTCAAATGCGGCAATGCCGTTGTCGTGGCACCGTCACCGAAAGGTGTCGCAAGCTGTGAACTTCTTCTCGAATATATCCATGCTGAATTCGATAGGATCGGGCTGAGCCATGATCTGGTTCAAATGATCCCGGCGCCCGGCTCGAAGGCCAAGACACAGGCAATGATGGAGCAGGCAGATCGGGTTATCTGCACAGGCAGCCAGAACAATGTGCACCGCGCGCAGACCTGCGGCACGCCAGCCGTGGCCGTCGGTGCCGGAAATGTCACCGTGATCGTAGACGAAACAGCCGACTTGAAGGCCGCTGCGCAAAAAATCACCGCCTCTAAGACATTCGACAATGCGACGTCGTGCTCATCCGAGAACGCGCTGGTGGTGGTGGATGCGATCTATGATGACTTTATCGCAAGTCTTGCGACGGAAGGGGGCGCGCTGGTGCGAGACGAGGCTGCGATCATCTCGCGGCTCTGGTCCAATGGGCATCTCAATCGCTCGGTCATTGCCCAAAACGCGGACAAGATGTTGCACGCGCTTGGCATGGAGGACCAAGTGCCGCCGAACACCAAATTTATTGCCGTCGAAACAAAAGGTATCGGGCCAGATCATCCGCTCTCTGGCGAAAAGCTCAGCCGGGTCGCCGCACTTTACAGAGCGCGCGATTATGAGCACGCAAAAAAGATCGCAGCAGAGATCCTCGATTACCAAGGGGCCGGACATTCCATCGGGATACATACTGCAGATGACGCACGTGCCGTTGATCTTGGTGCAACCTTGCCCACCTGCCGGGTCATCGTGAACCAGGCGCACACGTTTGCCACCGGTGGAGCGTTTACCAACGGCATGCCGTTCTCATTATCAATGGGTTGCGGCAGCTGGGGTGGCAACTCGATCGACGAGAACTTGCACTGGAAGCACTTCCTGCAGACCACCAAGATCATCCGAGAGACTGCACCAAATGAACCATCGGTTGAAGAGATCTTCACTGATTACTGGGCTGATGTGGGGAAATGAACATAGACGCTGATACCCCGCCCCAAGGTACCGTGCGCGACTGGCTGGACCATCGCGCTCAGGTTTCCGGGAATAAAGTTGCGTATCTCTTTTTTGATGGGGCCGCGCCGCTCACCTGGGCTGCGCTGCAGAAAGGTGCCCGCGCGCTGGCAAGGCATCTTACAGCGCGGGGACTGGCTAAGGGCGCAAGCGTCGCGATCCTGCAGCCAAATGGGCGCGAGGCCGTCACCTGCCTCTTCGGCGTCCTCTACGGTGGTTTTCGCGCGACGGTGATCAACTTGTTGGCCGGCGATGAAGCAATCGGCTATGCGCTCAAACATTGCGAAGCCAGCGTCGCATTTGTTGGTCCGGCACAGAAAGAACAGTTCAGCCGGGTACGCCCAGCACAGCTGGAATGCGTCGTCGAAACTGGCAGTGCGGAGACCGCTATACTTCACCCACTTACATCCAACGACGATGCCTTGCTGATGTATACATCAGGCACGACGGGAAGACCCAAAGGCGTCGTGCACAGCCATGCGAGCCTTCTCGCTGGGGGCTGGACCCCAACAATCGCGCATGAATTCACGCCAGAGGATTGCGGGCTTTGTGTATTGCCAATCTATCATATCAACGGGCTTTGCGTAACGGTGATGGGCGCATTGATTTCCGGCGGTTCTCTGGCGGTGGCTGAGAAGTTCTCAGCCAGTAAGTTCTGGGACCAGTGTGAAAAGGCTGAAGCAACTTGGTTCTCGGTCGTCCCGACGATCATCTCGCATCTTCTACATTCAGACATCACGCCCGCAGCGCAGACGCGTGACCGCCTGAGGTTTGGCCGTTCAGCGTCTTCCCCGCTGTCCCCAGACGTGCAGACAGCCTTTGAGACCCGATTTGAGGTCCCCATTGTGGAAACAATGGGTCTCACGGAAACCGCAGCTCAGATCTTGTCCAATCCCTTGCCGCCCGGTGTGCGGAAGATCGGCTCACCCGGCAAGGCCTATGGCAACGAAGTCTGCATTCTCTCACCGGAAATCACGCCGCTTCCCCCGAATACGCAGGGCGAAATTGCGGTCCGCGGCCCTAACGTTATGCGCGAATACCTCAAGAATGCTGAAGCAACCCAAGACACGTTCACGTCGGACGGCTGGCTTCGCACGGGTGACCTGGGACATGTGGACGAGGACGGATACTACTTTGTCACGGGGCGTCTTAAGGAACTGATTATTAAAGGTGGCGAGAATATTGCGCCGCGCGAGATTGACGAGGCGCTCTATTCACATCCTGACGTGATCGAGGCAGCGGCATTTGCCCGCCCTGACAAATCCTATGGCGAACGCGTAGAAGCCGCAGTAAAGCTGAGGGAAGGCTCTGAAATCGCCACTGAACAGCTAATCGCAATTTGCCGCGACAAGCTTGGACCCTTCAAATCCCCCGATTGTGTTTATGTGCTCGACGACCTGCCAAAAGGACCCTCCGGTAAGATTCAGCGGATCAAGCTTGTGTCCTTGACCCGCAACGGCGCCGCTTGATCACCTTGGTTAGCACCTAAATTTTCATCCCAGAATGCCTGGAAGGTGCAGCCCGTTGTCGCGCGCGCAGTCTAGCGCAATGTCGTAGCCCGCATCTGCATGCCGCATGACGCCGGTCGCGGGGTCATTCCACAGAACACGTTTGATCCGAGCATCCGCCTCGGGAGTACCATCGCAACAGATAACCATACCCGAATGCTGGCTGAAGCCCATGCCAACGCCACCACCATGGTGTAACGATACCCATGTGGCTCCGCTGGCTGTATTCAGCAGAGCATTTAGCAGCGGCCAGTCACTGACAGCGTCAGACCCGTCTTTCATGGATTCCGTTTCCCGGTTTGGGCTGGCAACCGATCCGGAATCGAGATGGTCGCGCCCGATCACCACAGGCGCCTTCAATTCTCCGCTGCGGACCATTTCGTTGAAGGCAAGCCCAAGCCGGTCGCGCTGCCCCAAGCCAACCCAGCAGATCCGGGCGGGCAATCCTTGGAAACTGATCCGCTCTCGCGCCATGTCGAGCCATTTGTGCAGGTGAGGATCATCCGGGATCAGCTCTTTGACCTTGGCGTCGGTCTTGTAGATATCTTCGGGATCACCAGATAACGCGCACCAGCGAAACGGACCCACACCGCGGCAGAACAACGGCCGGATATAGGCCGGAACAAAGCCGGGAAAAGCGAATGCGTTTTCGAGCCCCTCCTCCAAAGCCACCTGCCGGATATTGTTGCCGTAGTCCAAGGTCGGCACATCCGCGTTCCAGAAATCGACCATGGCGGCAACATGAACCTTCATGCTGGCGCGGGCGGCTTTCTCGACCGCTTTGGGATCGCTTTCGCGTTTGGCACGCCATTCAGCCATACCCCATCCCTGCGGCAAATACCCATTGAGCGGATCATGCGCGCTGGTCTGGTCCGTGACGATGTCGGGGCGGATGCCGCCCGCCTTCATCCGCAGCACCAATTCAGGGAAAACATCAGCTGCATTGCCGAGCAGGCCCACAGATTTCGCCTCGCCTGCCGCGGTCCAGCGCTCGATCATATTAAGCGCTTCGTCGAGGGTTTCGGCCTTTTCGTCGAGGTATTTCGTCCGCAAGCGGAAATCGATGCTGTCGCGATTACACTCTACCGCGAGGCAACACGCCCCGGCCATTACCGCTGCCAGAGGCTGCGCACCACCCATGCCGCCCAGCCCGCCGGTCAGGATCCACCTACCCTTGAGATCACCGCCATAGTGCTGCCGCCCGGCTTCGACAAAAGTCTCATAGGTTCCCTGCACGATGCCCTGTGTGCCGATGTAGATCCAAGAGCCAGCGGTCATCTGCCCATACATTGCCAGTCCGCGCTTATCGAGATCGTTGAAATGGTCCCATGTGGCCCAGTGCGGCACCAGGTTGCTGTTGGCAATCAGCACGCGCGGCGCATCAGCGTGAGTCTTAAAGACCCCAACAGGTTTGCCAGACTGCACCAGGAGTGTCTCATCCGCCTCAAGGTCGGTCAAAGCAGCGACAATGCGATCAAAATCTTCCCACGTCCGCGCGGCCCGCCCAATGCCACCATACACAACCAACTCATGCGGATTCTCGGCGACATCCGGGTGCAAATTATTCATCAGCATGCGCATCGGGGCTTCGGTCAGCCAGCTTTTGGCCGTGATCTCGGTGCCTGTTGCAGGGTAGATATCGCGGGTGTTGTGGCGGGGTCCGGGAACCTTAGTCATCGCACGTGCCTTTCGTGAACGAGCTCAGTCAGATCATTGAGGATTTTGTAGAGGACAGGTCTGATACGCTCTGCCTTATCAGGACGATAGGTCCATGGCGGGGTTTCGTTCATATAAGTAGACTGCGCCAGTTCCATCTGGATGGCATGGATGCCACCAGAGGGCTTGCCGTAGTGCCGGGTCGTCCATCCACCCTTGAATCTACCATTCAGGACGGAGGAAAAACTCAGCGACGCACGACACCGGGTGTCCACGGACCTTTCCACCGCGAGCGCACAGCTGGCGGAGTTATTCGTGCCAATATTGAAATCAGGCAGGTTACCGTCGAAAAGATACGGGATAACTGACCTGATCGAGTGACAATCGTACAGGATCGCTACGCCGTGTTTTGCTTTGACACGCGCCAATTCTGCTGAAAGGGCGGCGTGATATGGGGTGTGAAAAGCGGCCTTGCGCGCTTCGATTTCGCCGGCAGTCGGTTCCGCCCCGTCTTGATAGATTGCCTCACCATCAAAACCGGTCAACGGGCACAAACCGGTTGTGTTCAGACCCGGATAGAGGCTGACATCATCCGGCGCGCGATTAACATCGACGACATAGCGGTGGATCGGCGTGCGCACCTTTGTCACATCATGGCCCAGCGCGTCATAGAGCTTGTGAATATGCCAGTCGGTATCTGCAAGGGATTGGCCCCGCGCGTTCAGCCGTTCCCAGATTTCTTCGGGGACGTCTGTCCCGGTGTGGGGAAGACCCAACACGATTGGCCCTCCGCCCTGTTGCACCTCTATCATTGCGCAGCCTCCACCAATGCCCCTGACCGCACCAGCTTAGCCGCGCGTTCAATATCTGGGGCAAGATAACGGTCTTGCTCAAGTGTGGCGACATTTTCCCGCAACAGGGCAATGACCCTCTGCAAACGTGGCGATGTCATCAGCGGTGCTCGTGCTTCAACCCCCTGCGCGGCGCAGAGTGCCTCGACCCCAAGGATGACAGAAAGGTTCCAATTCATCCGCAATAGGCGATATGCCCCGTAGGCCGCCATGCTGACATGATCCTCCTGATTGGCCGATGTCGGCGTGCTGTCGGTCACGCAAGGGTTGGCAAGATGCTTGTTCTCACTCATCAAAGCGGCCGTCGTGACTTCGGCGATCATGAAGCCTGAGTTCAATCCCGGGTCCGGCGTCAGGAACGGTGGCAAATCATAGCTGAGGGTCGGATCGACCATCAGAGCCACGCGCCGCTGACCAATGGAGCCGATCTCTGCCAGTGCCAGTGCAATCATATCCGCCGCAAAGCCGACCGGTTCGGCGTGAAAGTTACCGCCTGATACAATCAAATTCTCATTCACCAGAACCAGCGGGTTGTCCGTAACGGCATTGGCCTCGATAAGAAGTGTGTTTCCCGCTTGACGGATCACATCCCACGCGGCCCCTACGACCTGAGGCTGGCATCGGATGCAATACGGATCCTGCACGCGTGTATCGCCGGCCAGATGGCTGTCGCGGATGACAGAGCCTTCCATCAACCCGCGCATGCGAGACGCAACATCAATTTGTCCGGCATGCCCGCGGAGACTGTGAATTTCGGCGACCAAAGGCGCGGTTGACCCCATAATTGCATCGGTGCTGAGGGCTGCGATCACCATCGAATTCTGCACTGCTTTCTGTGCTTCGAAGAACCCGGCCAAAGCGCAGGCGGTCGAAAACTGCGTCCCGTTGATCAGCGCGAGACCCTCTTTGGGACCTAGTACCACAGGGTCTAACCCGGCCTCGTCTAGCGCGTCTGCGCCTGCCATCTCCTGCCCTTCGTAAACCGCGCGCCCTGCACCAATCATCACCGCAGCCATATGCGCAAGGGGCGCCAAATCTCCCGATGCCCCCACTGACCCCTGCGCTGGAATGACGGGCATGACACCGGCATTCACCATGCCTTCGATCAGCGCGCAGACCTCCCAGCGAACGCCCGATGCGCCGCGCCCCAGTGACATCAACTTGAGCACCATCATCAGACGCGTGAGCGCTGGGGACAGCGGATCACCCACTCCACAGCAATGCGACAGAATGAGGTTTTTCTGGAGCGTCTCGGTATGCTGCGGTGCGATCTTACGGTTTGCCAGCTTCCCAAAACCCGTATTCACCCCGTAAACCGCCTCGTCATTTGCGGCAGCTTCAGCGACCATCACAGCAGCTCTCTCCACGGCCCCGCGCGCGTCACGATCCAATTCGATCTGCGCGCTACCCCGCCAAATGTCTTCCAATATCTGCAGATCAACAGTGCCAGGTCTAAGGATCATATCTGGCCTCCGAAAATACGTTTATGGAGCGGATTGAATCCAATGCGATATGCAAGCTCAGCGGGATGGGCGATGTTCCACACGCACAGATCTGCACGCTGGCCCGGTGCGATCTGCCCCTGATCCCGCAATCCTAACGCACGGGCAGCGTTTTGCGTGACACCTCGCATCGCTTCTTCCGGTGTGAGCCGGAAAAGCGTGCAACCCATGTTCATCGCCAGCAGCAGCGATGTCATTGGGGATGAACCCGGATTGCAGTCAGTGGCCAACGCCATTGCGGTCCCTGCATCCCTGAAAGCCGCAATGGGCGGCATTTGGGTCTCATGCACGGTATAGAAAGCGCCCGGCAGCAGTACCGCCACTGTACCTGCCTCGGCCATCGCGGCAGCATCTGCCGAGGTC
>Ga0316197_10002197_pt1 | contig 13961 bp, 12 predicted proteins | sample OudBiesiAoxic_MG_FD_204939 | JGI IMG/M metagenome (GOLD analysis project Ga0316197, IMG submission 204939) | Coastal sediment microbial communities from Oude Bieten Haven, Netherlands - site A oxic | ecosystem: Environmental > Aquatic > Marine > Coastal > Sediment | place: Netherlands...
TGAAGCCGAAGAATCCTGGCGCTACAACTCGACGGTGCCGCGCCCCCTTTCGCGAATCGCCTTCCCGAAGACGATGTCCCGATAAGAGGCGAACTTCGGCAGCAGAATGACGATCGACGCGGCGATGTACACCATATTTGCCGCAACGGCCGAGAGCGGGCCGAACAACATCTCTGCAAGCCACATCGAGCCGGCCGTGCCGGCCCACGCCGCGAGATTCACCAGGTAGAAGTGTGCGGTCTCGCGCCCGGACACCTTGCCATCTTTGAGCTCAAACGTCCATGCCCGGTTGAGCAAGTAGGACATGAACGTGGTGATCGCGAACGCCGCGCTCACCGCAAGCACGGACCACCAGCCGAACCACAGGAAGACGTTGAAGAGGGCAAACGAAACAACCGTGTTGGCGAGCCCGACGAGACCGACCTTCACGAACTGCTCGAGGGCCTGCTTCGTCATGAAACTGGCGAAGTAGTCCTTCATGAGGCCGCCGCCGTGGAGCGATCCTTGTGGCGCTGATAGGCGAAGACACCCAAGCCGACGAACGCAATCAACGTAAGGGCCATACCGAAGTTCTCGGCAGATGTGTTCTTGAACTCAAGGACGACCTGCTCGCTGGTCGGGACCACAACCATCAGCGATGGGGCCGCACGGTACGGCCCGTCCGCACCGTCGGCCGTCCAGTTCGGGAAGTACGACGTCTTGACCAGATGCGGCACGCCAATGGCAGTGGTCGTGAACGAGATCCGATGGTCGTCCGCCACATAGTCCGCCACGCTGCCCGCACGGGCGTACGGCTCGACCACGACGAGCCGGTCTTCGACGGTCTCGACGCGCTCCCACGCCGGTGGCCCGTCCTCGACCAGCCAGTGGTCGAGGTGGTCGACGTCGTCATACCACTCAAGCGCCGGATCGAGGAAGTCGCCACCGCCGGCCCACACCGCCGGTTCAACCGCAGCAACGTCGACCGGTTCGGACGGTGGGAGCGCGAAGATCGCCCACGGGGGCGCCACGCCGACCTCGGTGAGTCCGGCGAGCCTGGCCTCTTCCGCACCTCGCTCCGTGAAACTCACGTAGTAGGCGACGTCATACACGGCGAGATGGTCGATGCCGCGCTCCATGTTCAGGCCGCGGTAGTCGAGTCCGCGAACGGGATTCGACGGACGCTCGCTGACTTCGGAGGCGTTCAGGAAATGGAATGGCGTCGTCAGCGAAGACTCGAAGAAGAGGCCTTCCATCGACGGATGTCCCTCACTCCAGTAGGGAAACAGCATGAGCGCCATCGGCGTCCCATACTTGTTCATGTCACCGTTCGCCTCCCACATGATCCGGCCGGGAGGAAGCGTATCGACGGTCTCCATGAGCGTCCGGTACTCGCCGTAGTCGGTCTTGCCCTCGTAGCCCTCGAAGTTCCATTTCACCCACCCGGGAATGTCATGGACGGAGAGCATCGTCGCTGCGAGCACCACGAGTCCCGTGCCTAGCGACAGCCACACCGTGACCGGTTTGCGCAGCGGGACTCGACGCGACACCTCGAGGACGGCGAGACCGAGCGCGATCCCGGCGAATACGTACATCCCGAAATACCAGTACGGCAGAAGGCGGGCGTTGTACAGAGCGGTGACGCCGATCTTGGGAAGGACGAAGTAGCCGACGAGCGGCAGCAAGGTCAGCCACGCGAGCACCGCCACGTCGTCACGCCGAAGCATCGTCCACAGCATCCCAATGCTGCCGAGCACGAGAATCGGGACGAACTCACCGGGGAGCGGGGAGCCGGGAATGGCGTCCCCGACGATGTTGTTGACCGGCGCCCAACCCATATCGGTCGTCATCCCTTGGAGGACGCGGACCAACAGCGGCATCGCCCAGAAGGCACTGATGGCGAAACCGAGAATCCACGAAGAAACTACCGTGCGCGGTCCGTTCCTTCGGAACAGGAGGGAAACGGAGACCGCCACGACGATCATCGTCGTGACGATATGGGTCAAAGCCGTCAACGCGAGCACGATGCCGGCCAGAGGTGTGAATCTGCGGCCCAGCCGAGTATCACGGGCCACGATCCCAAGGTAGAGAATCGACAGCGCGAACGACCACGAGAATGAGAATTCTCCCGCCAGAGTCGACTTGATGTTCGCACCGAAGATGGAGAAGCTCTCCATGAACAGGAACATCGATCCCGTAAGCCCTGCAAATGCTGCAACCAGGCGAGAGAGGCCGAGCAAACGGACGAAGACGTAGGTGGCGACCGGGAGGGCGACGAGCCCGACGATGGTTACCAGCTTGAAAGCGACGCCGTACGGCAGGAAAACATCGAGCAGCACCGTCGCCAGGGCAGGGATCGGGAAGTAGAAGTAGAGCGCCGGAAACCCCGCGTACCAGGAGTCCGACCAGCCGAAGATCCGGCCCGACGGCAGCAGCACATCACGCAACTCCTGCGGCAGGAGCACGTGGGCCCCCATGTCACCGCCGGTCGGCGTATTCGCGACGAGGATCTGCGGGAAGCGGATCAGAGGACCCGATCCGATCACGCCGAGGATTCCCGACATGATGAGCACGATGAGCACGGTCGGCACGACGACGAGCACAACGATCAGCCAGGTCGGTACAGCACCCGTGTCCGGGGCTAGCGACGGCTCGGGATCGTGCTCTACGAGAGCGGGAACGGACGGAGAGATCACGGACGAGAGGCTAGTGGGCTGTCGCGGAAGTGGAGGCGGGGTGCGCCCGACTACGACTCCCGACGAGCGACATCGATGAGCGAATCGAGGTCCAGGCGCTCGCCTTCACGGTCCCACCACTTGGATTCGCACCGGTGACACGAGCAGAACACAACCTCAGAACCGTCCGGCAACGTGAGTTCGATCTGGATTACCGAGTTCTGCCCGCACGTACTGCAGGTGAGTCCTTCGTTCATGGTGTGCCTCCCAGGTCGACATCGTAACCTCAGACGGGATTCACCGCCTCCGGAATATCCTCGAGCTTGCCGAGATAGCGTGAACGGCGTCGACCATCTTCAGTCCAGTAGGCATACCAATAAGGCCCGTGCGGACAACAGGTGCAACTGTCTTTGCCGCAGCGGACCATCTGCTTTCTCAGCTTGACCTCAGGCCCTGAACCGGGCAGATCCACTCCCCGCCCTTCGAGTCGTGCCTTCGCCAAGATGTAGAGTCGACGCAGTTCATGCTCGTCCATCTCTCTGACAGCTTCGAGGACATCTCGGTCAATGGGCATTCGGCTCCCTACGCTGGACCCGGAGCGAACAGGGTCGGTTGTGATCGGCGGTCGTGGAGAATCCAGCCAACGGGCGCCGTCACCCGATCGGCGTGGGATGTACACAGCAGATATCGCGTTCCCGCCTCCGGCGAGCCGTCGCAATCGACGAGCCAGGCCTCCCGCTGCTCGTACGCGTACGTCAGGCTCGATGTGGAAATGGATGAGCAGCGAACGCACGTCATAGCGGCGCGACGTTAGGAGCCGAGCGTTCTTCGACCAAGTACCCGAGCGCGCTCATGCGATCCCCGTCGACCGAAGCGCCTTGCGGAACGACCGTCGTTCGGGAACGCCCGTCTGGAAGAAGACCGAACGCCCTTTGTCGTCGAGCACAGCGACCAACGGCACCGCCTCGACCCGATACTCCTCGAACAACTGCGGCTCGAGCTCCCAGGTCACTTCGCGCACCGCGTGACCGGCGTCGCCAACGACCTCCATCGCCCGGGCACAGGTGGCACAGTCCGTCGATGTGAACACGACAACGCCCGGCCGTTCTCCCAGACCCTCGAGGCCGATCGGGGGATGCGGTGGCTTCGCCCATCGGGCGATCAAGCGCACGACCACGATGACAACGACGACGAGGACCAGCACGATTGCCACCCGGACGAGGGGGCTCATTTGATGCCCACGCCACCGATGAACGCAACGCCCTGAGGACCCGAGATCGTAACGGCCACCGACACCGGAACGTTGGACTCGACCAGCATCCCGGAGTTGCCGGTTTCGGAGAGCGGATCGATCGGCACCTCCAAGTAGGTACCGGGTGCGACGACCATCTTGTTGGAGCCGCCGGAGGACACGCCCAGCGGACTCAGCGTGATCGTGGCCTCATCCCCGGTTGGGTTCAGGATCCACACGGACGAGTCGGCCCCCGGGACGACTCCGAGGCCCGGCACGAGCCAGCGTTCGAACGAGTCAGGGTTGCCGGCCATCGCCGCAAGACCTTCGTAGACAGTGGGTTCCACCGGCTCGTCGCCCTCAACCGCCTCCCCATCGGCAACGGTGGTGTCGGTGGTGTCGTCGGTCGCCACCGTGGTGTCGGTGGTGTCGTCGGTCGCCACCGTGGTGTCCGTCGCGCCCTCGTCGTCCGGGGGCGTGGCATCATCGTCTTCCGGCAGCACCACATCGGTCGACGGGAACGTCCCTTCCGGACCGGCCTGGATGACGGCACCGACCGGCGCGTTCGACCGCACTCGCACCGCATATGGTGGTTCGGCCAGATCAGCCAGGTTGATGCGTATCGGCTCGAGGGGCGAGACGATACGACCATCTGCGTCGAGGAGCGGCCCGTCCTGCGTGTACAAGTCGATGGCCACCGTGGCCCCAATCCGCCCCGTGTTGGAGAGCACCAGGGTGGGCGTCAAGCCGTTGACGCTGGTGACCGGGAAATCCCATGTCGTCGACTGACCGGTCCCCGGCCACGATGCCTCGTCGGTACCGTTGTTCAGGACCAGGCTCGGAATAACGATTCCACTTTCCGATGTCACGGTGAAGCTGGCGTTGTCCACGAATCGAATGACCTGCGAAAGCTCCTCAGTCACCCATGACCGGCCGGGGATGTCGATGTTTTCGAACCCGGCGAGTGGGGAACTCCCGAATTCGGTAATGGCCTCCACCGTTACCTTTGCGGTCTCCGCAAACGGGTTGAACAGGTGGAGCTCGAGGGTGAAGCCTTCGGCGGTGATCCCTCCGACGAGGTGCCAAACCTTCGGAACCGAAACGACGCACCGGTCACCGGTCAGCAGCTCGTCAGTCCATGTCGCGGTCGTCGCTACCGCAGGGCCATCGTCGAACTCTACGATTCCCGGAGAGGCTCCGCGACGAACGATGTCGCCGGCATCGAAGCTTCTGGCCCCAGGACCGCGCAGCCGGACACCTTGCACCTCTGCATCCTCGGTCGGGTTGGGATTCGGGAGGGTGATGGCCCCGTCGACGTCGACAATCGCCGCCACGTTGAAGGCAGAATCTCGAAGGGCGCCGGCCGCGACCCAGGGGCAGTACCACGCACTCGGATCACCGGTTGCCGCAACCGCTTCGGTCGGAAGCGTCCCGAACGCCGGAGAGCGCTCGTCGACCGGCTCGGATTGAGCGAAGGCAAGCGCGCCGACGACGCCGACAACGATAATCACGAGCGCACGTCTCATCCGATCTTCCTCCCGGTCCAAGCGAGGCTACCGAGGGCGACCAGCCACAGAGCAGCAACGATGCTCTGTGTGCGCCGCGTTCCGATCGGATCGAATTCCACGGCTCCCGACGAAACCGACACGGCGTTCGCCCAATCGAACTGCTGCCACGGCCCGGGACCCCACCGTGCGTTCGCGTTCTCGCGCACGACGGCTTCGGTCACGCCGAACGCTTCTCGCGCGTAGCCCGTACCGTCTCGGGTCCAGACCGCTTCCGGCTCGCTCACCGCTCGCAGGGCCGACTCGGCTTCATTCTCGAACGTAGTGTTGTCGAGCCCCCCGCCAAGCGGAACAAGGTCGAGCTGTCCGAGGAGCGCGGCGCGCCACGCGTCGGCGAATGGGTCTCTGTCCGCCGCCGAGAGTACAACGATCCAGCGGATCCCGAACTCTGAGAGGAGCTCTCCAGCGCGCTTCGTCTCGTCGTCGATGACCTCTCCGAGCGCCGTCGCCAGGGCGATGTCGCCGGCCCGAGCCTCGTGCAAGTACGCCTCCCATGAGGTCGGCATCGGTGCCGAAACGAGGCGGTACGCGGCGCCGTCCACAACTCGGTCATCTCCCGGAAGCTCTCCCGGGGCCCCAACGACGAGTATCCGGGACATCGCTGGATCTCCGGGGCGCGCTGCACTGAACGTGAAGGCATCCCGATACTCATCACCGGGAAGGCCTGCACGCCCTCCGACAACAGTGACGGTCGAGGCTGCAACAAGGAACACCGACGCCACGACCGAAACGCCGGCAACGATCCTGCGCCAGCCGCCGATCTCCCTGTCCCGCGTGATCGATTCGAACGAGGGACCGACGATCAGCGCGAGGCCCAGCGTGACCAACACCAGACCCACCCCGCCGATCTCCCGTCCGAGATCAAAGCTCGCCGACCGTGCGAGAAGGGCACCCGCCACCGCAAGAATGGCCCCCCATCCTGCAACGAGCGCCAGCCGCTTCGGCGCAGCAAGCATGACCGCGAGCGCTCCGATGCCCGCGATCGCGGCTGTGGCGGTCGGGATCGCCCAATAGGCGGCGCCATCGGAGATGAACTCCGAGAGGTCGGCCGCGCCAAGCCACGGGAACAGAACTGGAACAGCAAGGAGGGATCCTGCCGATGCGATCCCGAGTGCTCTCCACGCCGAGCGATCGGTCATGTTGATTGCGGCCCAGATGAGGGTTGCGGCCGGGGCTACCAGCAATGCGAGCGGGGCGAGCAACCCTACGACACCGGCAAGCGCTGCGACACCGGCGATGCGGCCCATCCGACCGATCCAGGAGACGGAAACTCGAGCGAACGAGAAGCGCATCACCCACGGAATGAGGCCGATCGCGAACACCAGACCGACGTCGGTTTGCGCCGCCAGCGCCTGCGCGCCCGAGCCCGACACGTACACCACCCCGGCGAGTGTCCCGGCCACGGCGGCAACTCCCCAGGTGCGCAGCAGCCGAACCGTGCCCCAGATGCCGAGGAGCCAGGACCCTGCGGTGAATACGAACTCGGCGAGCCGCCGATTGTCAAGAAGGATCGTCTGAACCGCTCCGGCGAATCCGATGAGCGGGCGCAAGGGTTCGACCGATCCGAGCCCCGCCGGATTCCATCCGCCGGCATAGGCCGACACGGCGTCTGGACCGGAATCGACAAAAGGCAGACTGTATCCAACGGCGGGCAGCCCGACCGTCCAGATCGTGCGGGTGGCAAGAGCGACGAACACGATCGCGACCGCGCCAACGACAAATGATGGCCTTCTGATCTCGTTGCCGATCGCCTCCACCGACATCCGATCCTCGCCGGGGAGCCGCTCCCTGATACGGTCCGAGAGCTCGGTGAAGAGGGTCTTGAGCGCGATCGAGCCCCTGACCTGGTAGCGGAACAGCTCGGCGTCCCCGACCACCCGGCCGCGACGGGCGCCGCGACGGGCGCTGATGGTGCTCGGCAGCTTGAACAAGTACCACGCCCAGGCACGAAGCCAATCGAAGAACCTCCATCGACCAAGCAGCAGCGATAGGACCGACTGGACCAACCCGGATAGCAGAGCCATCGGCAAGGACCACGAGAGGGTGGCGGGCCCATAGACCTTGGTCATCGCCCGCAGGCGACTGCCTCTCTCCCGCCACCGATCGAGGCGCTCAGACTCGTCGCGGGCAAGTACTTCCGATGACGGGACTGCTATGACACGAGCTCCGCGCAACCGCGCACGCTGGCAGAAGTCGATGGCTGCGGCGTACGGCGCCATCGAGCGGTCGGGGCCGCCGAGGCCCCGAGCCAAGTCGAGTCGAAGGAGTACCGACTGTCCGCCGACGGCGGCGACATCGCGAACCACGTCGTGCTGACCCTGGTCGCGTTCCTCCCCGTCGAAGCCGGTGTACGGGGAGTCGAACACGTCGGTGGCGAATCCCACCGAGAGCAGCCGATCAGGATCGTCCAAGTCGCGAACCTTCGATCCCGCGACCGACGCGTCCAGCCGCATCGCTTCGTGCACCAAGGACCCGAGCGCGTCTGGAAGCGGCACGACGCCCTCGCGTACCAACCACAGGTGGCTCACTTCACGCGAGATGTCGACGACGCTCGCAGTGTTCGCGCTCCATTCGACATCATGCTCCAGTGCAATGCGGCGCGCGTCGCTCTCCCCACCGACCACGATCAGACGCTGCGGCCCGTACAATTGCTCGCGAACCGCGTTGATGGTGGCTGGGAGATCGGTTCCGCGCCGCGCGAGGATCGCGGCCGCGACTGAGGTGGGGGGTGCGCCCTCCGGAGTTGACATGAACAACGTCATTCAAGGCTTGAACTCGGCATATTCCAATCACCTCGTGGTTCTGCTCGCCGGCGGTGTCGGTGGGGCGAGAGCGGCGCGTTCCCTGCGAACCTGCCTGAGCTCCGAACAACTGACAGTCGTTGGCAACGTCGGCGACGACGATCTGATCTACGGTGTCCCGGTTTCTCCCGACCTCGACACGGTTGTCTACACACTTGCCGGCGTCGAGGGGCCCGAGGGCTGGGGCGTCCGCGGTGACACGTTCACTCTGATGGAGCGCCTCGCTGAACTAGGCGTCGACACGACGTTCCGTCTGGGTGATCTCGATCTTGCCACGTGCCTCATGCGCGCGAACGCTTTCGGCGATGGGCGAACGCTGTCAGAGGCAACGGCCGCGATACGATCGGCCCTCGGCGTCGAAACGCTGGTCCTTCCTGCCACCGACGATCCGGTTCGCACCCGGGTACAGGCCACCGACGGCAATTGGCTCAGCTTCCAGGAGTACTTCGTCGAGCGCAGCAATCGAGACGAGGTTGCTGCGGTCGATTACTCCGGTGCGGCGTCGGCAGAGCCGGCGCCGGCAGTCATCGCGGCCATCGACGCGTCCGACGTCGTGGTGATTGCGCCGTCGAACCCCGTGTTGTCGGTTCATCCGACGCTTGCGGTGAATGAGATCGATCGTGCCGTCCGACGGCATCCCCGGGTTGTCGCAATCAGTCCGTTGTTCGGAGGGAAGGCCCTCAAGGGCCCAGCCGATCGCGTTCTGGCGTCGCTCGGCTATCCGCCGGGCAACGCCGGTGTTCTGGCCGCATACGACGGCATCGTGAACGAATTTGTCATCGATCGAGGCGACGCGGCAGATGCCGGGCACTTACCGCAACCGATCACGACCCACGTGACCGACACGAGAATGGCCGCCGCCGACGCCGGCGAACGTTTCGGCCGGTGGTTCGAGGACGCGATCCTGTGAGCATTCAGATCCATCCCATCCGGGAGATCCCGGAGGTCTCGCAGGGCGACGACGTCGCGGCATTGATCGTGAACGGTCTGGCTTCGACCAACCTCGACCTCGTCGATCGAGATGTCATCGTCGTGACTCACAAGGTGGTGTCCAAGGCGGAGGGCCGGATTGAACCAGCCGCGGACGACCGGGCATACCGGAAGCTCGCAGAGCGAGAAGCCCGAAGCATCCTGCGGCGGCGCGGCGATCTCTTGATCGCTCAGACCGCCCAAGGTTTCATCTGCGCCAACGCAGGCGTCGACCGGTCCAACGTCGAGAAGGGCTCGGCCGTGCTCCTCCCCGTCGACGCCGACCGATCCGCTCACGGCATTCGCATGCGACTCGAGCAAGCAACCGGAACGTCGCTCGCCGTCGTCGTTACCGATACCTTCGGTCGTCCGTGGAGGCGCGGCCTTGTGGACGTTGCGATCGGCGTATCCGGTCTCCCGGCCGTCCTCGACCTCCGAGGGCAGACGGACGCGCAGGGGCGCGAGATGCACGTCACGGAGATCGCGATCGTCGACGAGATCGCCGCAGCTGCCGACCTCGTCATGGGCAAGGCCGATTCCGTCCCCGCCGCCGTCGTTCGCGGCCTCGGGCTCTCCGGCGAAGGTCGAGCAACGGATCTCGTGCGACCGGCAGAAGAGGACCTGTTCCGATGAGCCGGCAGTCGCGGCTCGTGAGACACAAGACAGGGCAACGACCGGGGGTGTATCTCTCGCTATCCTCCTCGTTCCCGGTGTCACACCATGCCTGAACTACCGGAGATCGAAGCGTATCTGCATGCGCTACGAGCGCGGATCGCTGGCCGGGAACTGCGCCGGGTACGGGTCCGCAGCATCTCGGTGCTCAAGACCTACGACCCACCGGTCGAGGCAGTGTCGGGTGCCGTTGTCGACGGCGTCTCGCGCCTCGGGAAGCGGATCGTATTCGATCTCGACGGCGGACCCCACGTCGTGGTGCACCTCATGGTCGCGGGACGCCTCAAGTGGCTTGCGATCGATGCCCCGATCCCGAGCCGGTCTGGGCTGGCGGCGTTCGACTTCGCCAACGGAACCGTCCTGCTCACCGAGGCTGGTTCGAAACGGAAGGCGTCGATCCACATTGTCGACCGCACGGGCCTCGATGCGCTCGACCCCGGCGGCGCCGAGATCGCGGATCTGTCCGTCTCTGATTTCGGCGAGCGCATCGGCCGCGAGCGTCACACGATCAAACGGACGCTCACCGATCCGCGCCTTTTCGCCGGCGTCGGAGGAGCCTTCGCAGATGAGATCCTCTGGGCAGCACAGCTGTCTCCGACACAAATGACCACCAACCTGGACGATGATCAAGTCGCACGCCTCCACACCGCCGCAGCCGACGTGCTCGAGCACTGGACGCGGGTTCGGATCGCGGAGACCGGAGAGGGCTTCCCCGCCAAGGTCACGGCGTTCCACCCGGACATGGCGGTACACGGCAAGTACGGTGATCCGTGCCCGGCGTGCGGAGCACCAATCCAACGGATCGTCCACGTCGGCCGCGAAACCAACTACTGCCCGGAGTGCCAGACCGGCGGACGAATCCTTGCCGATCGCGCCCTCTCACGACTCCTCAAGGGCGACTGGCCAAGGCATCTCGACGAGACCTGATCGCGGCAGGGACCCTATGGGTTTCGACGGAACCAGTCGATCGTCTGCACAAGTCCGTCATCGATGTCGGTCCACGGTTCCCAGCCGAGAGCCTCTCGGGCCTGCGTGGCATCGAGGCAGGACCGACGTTGTTCCCCGGCGCGAGCTGCAGCATGATTCGGCCGGGTCGGCGAGCCGACGATCCGCGCCATGCGGTCGTAGAGGCTGTTCACCGTCGTCTCGATGCCGGTGCCGATGTTGAGGTAACGACCGCCACCCATGAGCGCCGCTCGCCAGCACGCGTCGGCAACATCCTCGACGAACACGTAGTCACGCGTCTGAAGACCGTCGCCGTAGATCGTGGGTGTCCGTCCTCCAAGAAGGTCGCTGCTGAAGATCGCAACCACGCCGGCCTCGCCCGCCGGATCCTGCCCGGGCCCATACACGTTCGAGAAGCCGAGCGAGACGTAGTCCAACCCCGCCGTGCGCTTGAAGTAGTCGAGATAGTCGTCGACGATCTTCTTGGCAACGCCGTAGGGAGAATCAGGCTTGCGGTCGATCGACTCGGGCGTCGGGATCACGTCGGTTTCGCCGGTGGTGGCGCCACCAGACGATGAGAAGACCACACGCTCCGCTCCGGCTTCGCGCGCTGCCACGAGCACGTTGATCGTGCCGAGCACGTTGATGGATGCGTCGCCGACGGGATCTGCCACCGAGGCACGAACGTCGATCTGAGCAGCGAGATGAAAGACGACCTGCGGAGCAAAGCCGACGAACACATCGCGGAGGTCGGTCGTTCGAACATCCATCTGATGGAAGTGAACTCTGCCGCTCGCACGAGCATCGGCAAGGCAGGCGAGGGTGCCGCTTGAGAGATCGTCGACGACGAGTACCTCGGAGCCCTCGTCGATGAGGCGGTTCACCAGGTTTGAACCGATGAAACCGGCGCCTCCGGTAACCACAGCCTTCGTCATGCTCATGTGCCCTTCCGTCTTGTCCGAAGGCTAGCGACGTCGTGCAATCGAACCTCGCCGCTCTGCACTTCGACGACGCCATCGGAGGTATCGACCAGCAACGCACCGTTGGTCGAGATGCCGATCGCCGTCCCCCTTCCCGATGCGTATGAGACCGGGCGGCCGATGGTGGTGCAGGCGCTCCGGTACTCGTCGAGTCCCCATGTTCCCCGGTCACGCGAAGTCCGACTGATGAACGCCTCGACCCACGCAGTCGCGAGGCGACGCGAGGACGGCACAGCCGACTCTCCCGAATACAAGGCAGCTCCGCCTTCAACCGGGTTCGCCCACACGAGGTTGATGCCGCAGCCGACCACGACCCGTTCGCCGGCGGACTCGACGAGTATCCCGCCGACCTTTCCCTCGGGTGCGACGAGATCATTCGGCCAGCGCAAGCCGGTTGAGATCCCGCAGGTGGTAGAAATCGCCTGGCGCACCGCCAGGCCGGCAACCAACGGAAGGAGCGACCACGCCGAGACGGGCCATACCGGCGTGAACGCCAGCGACGAGAAAACGGCCCGATCCGGCTCGGCCCACCCGCGTCCCAGCCGGCCACGCCCGGCCGTTTGTCGTTGAGCGATCACGAGAACCGGCATGGCCGAATCGGCGCGCCGCCGGGCCTCATCTTGAGTCGATTCAGCCGAATCGAGTTCGACAATCGCGTATGGTGTAGCCAATCATCCCCCTCGAGGGTCGAAACTGAGCCTACCGGGAGGCATGTGAGCACCGAAGACCGCATCGAGAAGCTGCGCATATTGCGCGAAGAGGCGCATGCGCCGGCAAACCAGCGCGCGATCGACCGCCAGCACGACCTCGGCAAGCTCACCGCTCGCGAGCGGATAGAACTCCTCCTGGACAAGGACTCGTTCCAGGAGCTCGACATGTTCGTGAAGCACCACGCGGCCGGGTTCGGGGTTGAGGACAACCGACCACCCGGCGACGCGGTGATCACCGGCTACGGGACCGTCGACGGCCGGACGGTGTTCTTGTTCGCCGAGGACTTCACGGCCTTTGGCGGGAGTCTCGGAGCTGCAGTCGCCGACAAGATCTGCAAAGTGATGGACCTCGCGTTGGACAACGGGGCGCCGCTGATCGGCATCAAGGACTCTGGCGGCGCACGCATCCAGGAGGGTGTCGCCGCGCTCCACGGCTACGGCAGAATCTTCGAACGCAACGTGCGTGCTTCAGGTGTGATCCCGCAGATCTCGGTCATCATGGGACCGTGCGCCGGTGGTGCGGTCTACTCCCCCGCGATCACCGATTTCGTGTATCAGGTCGATGAGACTTCGCACCTCTTCATCACCGGACCCGAGGTGATCAAGACGGTGACCGGCGAAGACGTCACGATGGAGGAACTCGGCGGCGCTCATGCACACGCCACCCGATCCGGCGTCACACATTTCGTCGTGCCGGACGATCGGGCGGCTATGGAGGAGGTCCGGTTCCTGCTCTCGTTCCTTCCGCAGAACAACATGGAGGTTGCTCCGTTCTTCACGCCCCTTGACCGCCCCGAGCGGATGGACGAGGCGCTGACGACCATCATCCCGGACTCACCCAACCAGCCGTACGACATGGTCGATGTCGTCGGGTCGATCGTCGACGACGGAGAGTTCTATCAGGTGCACGAGGAGTTCGCCCCGAACATCATTGTTGGATTCGCCCGGCTCGATGGATACACGATCGGCATCGTCGGGAACCAACCTGCTGCGCTCGCCGGCACGCTCGACATCTCCGCATCTGAGAAAGCCGCACGCTTCGTCCGCTTCTGCGACGCGTTCAACATCCCACTCGTCACCATGGTCGACGTCCCGGGGTTCCTGCCCGGCGTCGGACAAGAGCACAACGGCATCATCCGCCACGGCGCCAAACTGCTCTACGCCTTCTCCGAAGCGACAGTTCCGAGAGTGACGGTGATCACGAGAAAGGCCTACGGCGGGGCGTTCCTGGTCATGAATGCCCGCGCCGTGCGCGCCGACGTCGTATTCGCGTGGCCGACCGCTGAGATTGCGGTCATGGGCGCTCCCGGAGCGGTGAACATCATCCATCGAAAGGAATTGCGCGACTCCGACGATCCGGAGGTCGAACGCCGGCGGCTGATCGACGAATACGAGGATCGCTTCAACAATCCGTACGTTGCTGCCGAACGCGGC
>Ga0316197_10002198_pt1 | contig 13959 bp, 11 predicted proteins | sample OudBiesiAoxic_MG_FD_204939 | JGI IMG/M metagenome (GOLD analysis project Ga0316197, IMG submission 204939) | Coastal sediment microbial communities from Oude Bieten Haven, Netherlands - site A oxic | ecosystem: Environmental > Aquatic > Marine > Coastal > Sediment | place: Netherlands...
GCGGCAAGCCGCGCCTCGATGGCGGCGTCGATTAGGGATCGAAATTCTGGTTTCATGCGTTGCTAGCCTGTGGTTGAGTGAAGTTGATCTCAGAACATGCTCCGAACGTTCCAGTGAAAGAAAAACCATCCTACCCCGGAAAACTCATCGCCGTCGAGGGACTAGACGGCTCTGGGAAATCCACGCAGATCTACCTGGTAAAGCGCTGGCTCCAGTCGCGTCACCTGAAGGTATTCTTCACCGAGTGGAACTCTTCGAGTCTCGTGAAGGACGCCACGCGGCGCGGCAAGCAGAGCCATTCGCTGAAGCCGACCACCTTCTCGCTGATCCACGCCACCGACTTTGCCGACCGCTACGAGCGGCAGATCTTGCCGCTGCTCCGCGCCGGCTACATCGTGCTCTGCGACCGCTACATCTTTACGGCCTTCGCCCGCGACCGCGCCCGCGGGGTCGAGCAGGACTGGGTGGCGAATGTCTACGACTACGCGATCGAGCCCGACATCACTTTCTATTTCCGCGTCCCCCTTGAGGTCTCGCTGAACCGGATCCTGCGTGGTCGCCCAGAGCTCGGCTATTTCGAGGCCGGGCTCGACATGGGTTGGACTTTCGATCCCTACGAGAGCTTCCGCATCTTTCAGGGCAAGGTTTTCAATGTCTACGAGGAGTTGACCGACAGCTATGGGCTCACCGTGATCGATGCGGAGAAAGAGATTCCAGAGCAGCAGAAGGAGGTGCGGCGCATCATCAAATCCCATGTCGATCTGAAGTCTTACAAGCTCCCATACATGCCGCGCCTGCCGCTCGATCTGATGTTCGATACCGAGGCCGAGATGGACAACGCAGCCGATCTTTAGCCCACGCGACGAGCGATCGCTGGTCGGGGATTTCGACATGCAGTCGGCAGCTCCGGCCGGGTCGCCGGTACCAAGAATCTGAACCCACAACGTCCACACGATGCCCTACACCACGAAAAAGAGTGATTTCTTCAGCCGCGAGCTACCCGAGCTTGAGGGCCGACCGCTGGCCGGAAAACTCATCGTTATCGAGGGGGCGGACGGCTCTGGCCGATCGACTCAGATCCGCCTGCTTGGCCGTTGGCTGGAGAGCAAGGGCTACGCGGTCAACCAGGTCGGGATCAAGCGTTCGAACCTCGCTGGCGAGCAGCTCACCCTCGCCCAGAAGAGCAATGTCATGACCAACAAGACGATGGCCTTGTTCTATGCGACCGACCTCTACGACCAGATCGTCAATCAGATCATCCCTTCGCTCAACGCCAGCGCCATCGTGCTAGCAGACCGCTACATCTATACTCTCATGGCGCGCGCCCTGGTGCGCGGGGCCGGGACGGATTGGATGCGCAATCTCTACAGCCCCGCGATCGAACCCGACGCTGTCTTCTATTTCAAGGTCGCCCCTGACCAGCTGCTGGAGCGCTACCTCAACAAAACCCGCTCGCTCGACTATTGGGAGTCGGGCATGGATCTCGGGCTCTCCAAAGACGTGTTCGATAGCTTCCTCAAATACCAAGGCCTCATCGATGAGGAGTTCTCGAAAATGTCAGGCCCGCACGAGTTCGAGACCATCGATGCCAGCCGCCCGGTCTTCGCGATCCAGAAGGAGCTGCGCAACAAGATCAAGTCGCTGCTGGAGTAGGCGGCGATCATGTGAACCCTGAGTCCTACAGCTGCCCCTGAGACTGCATGCCAGGTTCTCCTGATCAGCCAGACAGTCCAAGCGCAGTCGCACCGACGCCCGAAGATGAATCGCCTGCCCCGCGCTCGCGGGCGATCGCGCACCTGATGGACAACGCTATCTCCGTCCCCGGCACCGGATTCCGCATCGGCATCGATCCGATCCTCGGCTTAGTCCCAGGCATCGGAGATGCGCTCGGCGCCGGCTTCGGGTTCGCCATCCTTTACGATGCGGCGCGTTGCAAGGTGAGCCGCTGGACGCAGTTTCGGATCGCTCTCAACGTCCTCATCAACGCCGTGTTCGGCGCGATCCCGGTGGCCGGCGATCTGTTCTCGCTGAGCTTCAAATCGAACGCGCGCAACTACAATCTCCTCGCTGGCGACCTCGCCGAGCAGGGGGCCGAGTTCGGTGCAGCGGATCTGGAAGATCCGGGGTTCCCGTGGTTTGCTGCGGGGCTGATCGGCTTGGTGTTGCTGGTGATCGGACTGGTTGCGGGCGGGGTGATCTGGCTGCTACAGCGACTATTTTTGTAGCTCGGGGCGGCTTGTGCTCCCATTGGTAGCGCAGTTGGAGACGCGACCTTGGTGGAGCGCTGGAGGATGTTAGACGCGCCCGAGTTCGCGACCAGCGATGCCAGCCACCCGGTCTTTGCGATCCAGAGGGAGTCGCGATCCGCGATTGTCCGGCGGCTCAAGTTTGGGTCTCGCCCAGCGCCGCGTGGAACTGCTCGATCTCTTCATCGGCTTTTAGCTCGAAGCTCGGGAAGCATTGCAGATGTTCGGGGAGGTTGCCGAGGTGCGGCTCCTCTTTCAGTTCGGAGAGATCCTGGGGTGGGCTGATGGCCTTCTTTAGAGCCCGCACCTGGGAAGTCTTGAGGAGGGCGTTGAGCAGGTGGGTGGGCGCCAGGCGGTGGAGATTGGCGGCGATCAGCACCGCGGCGGCCTCCAGCTCTTCAGCCAGTTCGGATCGGTATTGTGGCAGGCGTGGATCCGAGATCTCTGATCCGTCGGGAGCTGTGCCGAGCAGCTGGCGTTTGGCGCGGGTGCTGGTCTGGATGAGTCCCGCTCGCTGGAGCTGGAGCATGGCATGGTGGCTGCTGGCATCGAGGTGGACGACGTTGTCCTCGAGCCAGTCCGCCTCACTCGCCAGAGGTCCGTAGTGGCTTGCGACCTGACGCCAGATCTCCTCCTGCGTTGCGGGGTCGAGCTTCTCGGTGACGATGTAGAGCTTGCTGGGAGCCGCGCCATTGGGGAAATGCTCCTCGCAGTGGAGCAGCTGCGCACCGAGCGATTTTTGTAGTCCAGCGGCGAGGGCGATCGGGGGATCGGCTGCCGTTTGTGTGTGGGCGGCGGTCTTTCTTTTGCCGGGATCCTTGACGACTTCGAGGGTCTGTTCGAGGCGGCTGAGGAAGGATCGACCACCCTTTTTGAGCTTGATCTCTGAGAGCTCCCCGATGCCGTCGAGCACGCCGTCGGCGAGCCCCTGCTTGTGGGCGAGGGTCTCGAGCATGCCGTGCTCGATGGTTCCTTCGGCAATCAGGTTGATGACCTGGACTGGCCTGGTCTGGCCCTTGCGCCACGCCCGCGCAATGCGCTGCTCGAGTTTCGCCGGGTTCCAGGGCAGGTCGAGATTGATGACCAGGGAAGCATTCTGCAGGTTGAGCCCGACGCCGCCCGATTCGGTGCACAGGAAGACGCGGCAGTCGGGATCCTGCTTGAAGGCGTTGATCTCGGCGCGGCGTTTCTTCTGTGGGACGGATCCGGTGTGCCAGGCGTAGCCGATCTTCTGCCGCTCGAGGTGCTCGCGCACCAGTTCGAGCATCCCGACCCATTCGGAGAAGATGAGGGTTTTCGTCTCCGGGTCGCCGAGCGCCTGGTCGAGGATGCTCACCAGCTCGTCGAGCTTGGGAGAGACCTTCGTCTCCTTGTCGAGAATGAACTGGGTGTCGCAAAGCATGCGCATCATGCCGAGGTAGCCCATTAGCCGATTGTGTTCCTCTCGCCGCAGGGGGCGCTTGTGCGCGATCTGGATGAGCTTGCGGACGGCGTCTTGCTTGTGCGCGTAATCGGATTTTTGTGACTCTGTTAGTTGCACGAATCGGTTCTCGTCGCTGCGGTCGGGTAGCTCGTTCTCGACGTCGTGTTTGCGGCGGCGCAACAGGATCGGCCGCACCTTCTCACGCAGCTGATCGAGATTGCGATAGCCGCTGGGCTTGCCGGAGTCGTCGAGCTCGTAGTACTCGCGGTTGAAGCGGAACAGGGCACCGAAGATGCTTGGATCGAGGAATTCGACGATCGAGTAGAGCTCGTCGATACGGTTCTCGATCGGGGTTCCGGTAAGGACGAAGGCGTAGCGACTGCGCAGGCGTTTGATGGCCTGGGCGGTCTGCGAGGTCCAGTTCTTGATGCGCTGCGCCTCGTCGAGGATGATGATGTCTGGTTTTAGCGAAGCGTTGATATCGAGCGAGTCGGAGCGGATCTGCTCGTAGTTCACGATGCTGAAGAAGGCGCCGGGCTGGGAGTACGCCTGCACCCGTTGGCGGCGGCTACCGAAGATGACCTCACAGGGGAGCTGGGTGAATTTTTCGATCTGTTCTTGCCATTCGGACTTCAGCGAGGCGGGGCAGACGACGAGGCAGCGCTGGGCTTTGCCGATCCTCTGGAGGAGGGCGGCAGCGGCGATCCCTTGGATGGTTTTGCCGAGCCCCATCTCGTCCGCAATCATGGCGCGCTCGGTGAAGGCGAGGTGGAGCATGCCGGTACGCTGGTAGGGGAACAGCGGCATCAGCGTCTCGTGCTGGGGGTACTCTCCAGAGTGGACGCGCTGCTCGTAGTCGCGGCGCAGCTGGTGGCGTTCGATGTCGCGCCCGTGGCGCTCGAGCCAGGCTGGCACGGCACAGGAGATGCGGACACCATCGCCATGGCAGGCCTCGGCGGTCGCGACCAGCTTCTCCGGTGGGCACTTGGCTTTGCGCCTGCCGTCGCGCTCGACGCACAGCCGCAGTTTGCGGGGGAGTTCGAGGAAGCCGGTGCCGTAAAGTTCCAGCTCGTCGTCGCGCACGATGAGGCTCGGGTGTTGGGGGCCGATTTGCGCGGCCTTCCGGAAGAGCGAGGGGAAGCGTTTTTGGAGATGGATGAGGACGCTCTCGGTGTGCTTGCAGGTGCCGAGGGCGGCATTGGCGAAATCGGGCGAGCTGGAGAAGAACAACCGCTCGGATAAGTCGATGATCTCGACTAGGTAGCGGCCGCCGCTCTCCAGCGAACTCACTTCGAAACGGGAGTGGATGCGGCGGGCAGGTTCCAGGTTGCGGATCGCCGGTGGGGTCTCGAGGGCGCGCAGCCGGCGCCGGGCCAGTTCCTGCTCGTCGCTACTGCGCCAGTCCTGCTGCCCGGGAAGCTGGGCCTGTAGCGTAGCGATCTCCTCCTCGAGCGGGCTGAGATTCTTTCGGCGCTTGGGAGCTTTCTTCTTGGCGGGCATGGTTTCCGGAATAGCGGATAGGCTGTCGGGATGGAAGAGAAATGTGTGAATCTGGCGGCTCTGATCCGATCGGCGCCGTTGAGTAAATCGTGGCTCCCATCCCCGGTTGCTTCCTCTCCAGATGGGGCCTAGGATAGCCAGCCTTAAGCTAAAACTACGTCTCCCTTCAACAACACTGCCATGGTCGCCGCCGCCTTCTTTCTTATCTTCGCCGTCGTCTCGTTCCGGCTCGCTGCCGGTCTCTCGGGGATCGACGGGATCGCGAACTTCTCCCCTGTGGCGGCCGTCGTGCTCTGCGGCGCTGCTTTCCTACCGAAGCGCTTCGCGATCGCGGTGCCACTCGCGGCGATGCTGGTGACCGACCTCGTGCTCAACCACCACTACGGTGCGGCGTTCTTTACCATCGGAACCCTGCTGCGCTACCTGGGGTTCGCGGCGATTTTCATGATCGGCTTGCAGCTGCGAGACCCAGAGGCGCGCGGCCCATTTGCCTGGAAATTGCTCGGCGGATCGATCGTTGGCACCCTGCTGTTCTACGTTCTCAGCAATACCGGCGCCTGGCTCGCGAGCCCCGGCTATGCCAAGACGCTGGCGGGATGGTGGCAGTCACAGACACTCGGGCTCGCGCCCTTCCCGCCGTCCTACCTCTTCCTGCGCAACAGCCTGCTCGGTGATCTCTTCTTCACCGGCTTGTTCGCCGCCTGCTTCGCCCTCGCCTATGGCACCCGTAGCTCCCTGGCTCCCGACAGCGCCGCACTCGACGGCACACCAGCCAATCACTAACATCGATTCATGACGACAACCGTGGCAGAATCCACCAAGGCCAATTTCGCCGATGCGGCGATCAACCAGAAGCTCAGCGACGACGAGAAGATCGGCTTCCTGCGCCTGATGATCCGCATCCGCCAGTTCGAACAGATCTCGCTGGTCAACTACAAGGACGGCAAGATGGGCGGCTTCCTCCACCTCTACATCGGCCAAGAGTCGGTGGCGGTCGGCACCTGTTCGCTGATGGGCGAAAACGATCACGTCATCACCGCCTACCGCGACCACGGCCACGCGCTCGCCGTCGGCATGTCGATGGAAGAATGCATGGCTGAGCTATTCGGCAAGGCCACCGGCTGCTCGAAGGGCAAGGGCGGATCGATGCACTTCTTCGCGCCGGACAAGAACTTCTGGGGCGGCCACGGCATCGTCGCGGGCCAGACGCCCCTCGGTGCCGGCATCGCCTACGGGCTCAAATACAAAGGTCTCACCGGCTGTTGCATGACCTTCCTCGGTGACGGCGCTGTCAACCAGGGTTGCTACCACGAGGTTCTCAATCTTGCCGAGCTGTGGGATCTACCCGTGATCTACATCATCGAGAACAACGGCTATTCGATGGGGACGAGCCAGAAGCGTTCGTCAGCATTTTCCGAAAGCCTGGCCAAACGTGCGGAGGGCTACGGCATCGCCTGGGAGCTCGCCGACGGGCACAATCTCTACGAGGTCCGTGCCAGGACCCAGGAGGCAATCGACCGCGCGCACAAGGAGTCCAGACCGACGATCCTCGAAATCGACACCTACCGCTACTACGGCCACTCGATCGCCGACGCCAACCACGAGAAGTACCGCACGCCGGAGGAGATCGCCGCCTACAAGGAGACCTACGACCCGATCAACGTCTGGAAGCACCAGCTCATCTCCGAGGGGCTGACCGACGAGGATGCGGTGAAGGAGATGACCAAGGAGGCCAACAGAGAGGCGAAGGCAGCGGTCAAGTTCGCCGAGCAGAGCCCCTTCCCGGAGACCAGCGCGATCTTCGACGACGTCTATTTCGAGGTCGACGAGGGCACCGAGGCAGGCCGGACCGGCAGGCACTTCTTCAATGACTAGCCTCCCTGTTACTAACACTACGCTCAAACCTAACACCCAAAGATAGTGCCACTCATCACCTACCGCGAAGCCCTCAACCAGGCGCTCGACGAAGAGATCAGACGCGACGAGAATGTCGTGATCATCGGCGAGGAGGTCGCCGAGTACAACGGCGCCTACAAGGTCACCCAGGGGCTCTGGGAGAAGCACGGCGACAAGCGCGTGGTAGACGCGCCGATCTCCGAGGCCGGATTCATCGGCATCGGCATCGGTGCCTCGATGCTGGGCGTGCGCCCGGTCATGGAGCTGATGTTCTGGTCCTTCGCCTACGTCGCGATGGACCAGATGATCAACAACGCCGCCTGTGTGCGCTACATGTCCGGCGGGAAGATCCATTGCCCGATCGTGGTACGCGGGCCTGCCAACGGCGGGACCAACGTCGGCGCCACCCACTCCCACACCCCGGAGAACCAGTTCGCCAACGTTCCCGGTTTGAAGGTCGTCGTTCCATCGAATGCCTATGATGCTAAAGGGCTTATGAAATCTGCGATCCGTGACAACGACCCGGTCTATGTCATGGAGAACACCCTGCTCTACGGTGAGAAGTGGGAGGTGCCAGAAGAGGAATACACGATCCCGCTGGGGGTGGCCGACATCAAGCGCGAGGGGGTCGACGTGACTCTGATCGCGCACGGTCGCGCGGTCATCGCCTGTCTCGAGGCGGCTGAGAAGCTGCAGGCGGAACATGGTATCAGCGCGGAGGTCGTCGACCTGCGCACGATCCGCCCGCTCGACGAGGAGACGTTTCTCAACTCGGTGCGCAAGACCAATCGCGCCGTAGTCGTCGAGGAGAACAAACCGTTCTGCGGGGTCGGGGCACAGATCGCCTCGACTGTCCAGGAGAAGGCTTTCGATTACCTAGACGCCCCGGTGCTGAGGGTCTCTTCGCTCGATGCGCCGGCGATCTATAGCCCGCCGGTCGAGCAGGAGCAATTCCCGCACGCAGGGAGGATTATCGCCAAAGTCCTCACGTTATCTTAATTACTAACATTCACCAATTCTAGAAACTCAAGCGAATGCCGACCGAGATCCGCATGCAGAAACTCAGTGACACGATGGAGGTGGGAACCCTCCTCAAGTGGCACAAGAAACCTGGTGACGCCATCGAGTTCGACGACGAGTTGGCAGACGTCGAGACCGACAAGGCGACGATGGCGCTGACTGCGCCTGAGGCGGGGATCCTCCACGCGATCTATGTCGAGGAGGGTGCCAAGGTCCCGGTTGGATCACCGGTCGCGCTGATCCTCGAGGAGGGGGAGGAGCCACCAGCCGAAGGGTCGGGTCCGGCGCCTGGAGCGTCGGCTGAAGTCCCGGCTGCGCCAGAGGCGGAGCAGCCGAATGCCGCTGTGCCAGCGGTCACAAGTGTCACAACTTCAGTAAGTTCAGCCGGTTCGTCGGATGGTGCGCGGATCAAGGCTTCGCCCTTGGCGCGTAAGATCGCAGCGGAGAAAGGTATCGATTTGCGCACCATCAAAGGTTCTGGACCTGGTGGGCGCATCGTCCGCAAGGATCTTGCGGGAGCCGCAGCCGGCAGTCCAGCCCCAGCCCCGGCCCCGGCCGCGACAGCTGTCCCATCGTCCCCGGCCATTCGCCCGACGGCTGGAGCGGGAGACCAGCGGATTCCACTGACGGGCATGCGGACGATCATCGCGGAGCGGCTGCTGGCATCGAAGACGCAGATCCCGCACTTCTATCTTAACATCGAGGTCGATGCGGCACCGCTGCTGACTTTGCGAAAACAGATCAACGCAACTGCCGCCGAAGGTGGTCCGAAGTTCACCGTCAACGATTTTGTCCTGAAGGCGATTGTCAACGCGGCGGCTGCCGTCCCTGCGGTCAATGCCTCGTTCGACGGCGACGCCATCATCCAGTTTGCCAGCGTCAATCTCAGTGTCGCCATCGCCGTCGAAGACGGTCTGGTCACCCCTGTCATCCGCGACGCGCAAACCAAATCGCTCCCACAGATCAGCGCTGCGGTGAAAGATCTCGCCGAGCGCGCGCGCAACAAGCGCCTCAGCCCCGACGAGTTCGCTGGCGGCACCATCACCGTCAGCAACCTCGGCGCCTACGGGATTGATAACTTCGACGCCATCATCAATCCGCCGCAGGCGGCGATCCTCTCGATCGGGGCTGCCAAACCGAAACCGGTGGTTAGCGAGGCAGGGGAGATTGTCGTCGGCCAGCGCATGTGGGTCGGGATGTCCTGCGACCACCGTGTGGTCGACGGGGCTGTCGGAGCCACCTACCTCGCCGAGTTTAAGAAACTCATCGAGAACCCAGCGCTGATGCTAGTGTAGGCGGCGCGCTTTGCCATCGGGGATCGAGAGATTGGGAGAGGGCGCGTTGGTCGCAGGGGTCTTTCCCCTCCGCTGACCGCCAAGCGGGGAGAGCGCATTCTTGATCGGGAGGGCGCGACCCATCTGCCGCGTCGAATTGTTCCGATTCGCCCGTTTGGGTTCGTTCACCCAAAGACGGCCATTGCGCTGTGCCAGACGAAAAGTCGGCTCGTGGCAGGTAGAGCGCCAATTCGTCCACTCTGCCCCGCGATCGAGAGGTACCGGTTGGGCTCGAAATGCCACAAAAAACCGGTGGGTACCTTTCGGCGCCCACCGGTTCTTAGAGAGCTAGGTTCGGAGCTACGAGTAGCTCGCCTGGCTGCCGCCGAGGTCGCGCTTCTCGATCCATGGCATGAGGCTGCGCAAGTGGGTGCCGATCTTTTCGATCTCGTGGGCTTCACCTTCGGCGCGGAGTTTCTTGAAGCGCGGCTGACCGTCTTCATTCTCTTTGATCCAGTCCTTGGCGAACTCGCCATTCTGGATGGCGGTGAGCGCCTCCTTCATACGCGCTTTGACGCTTGCGTCGATGATCTTCGGCCCCACTGTGACGTCGCCCCACTCGGCGGTTTCGGAGATCGAGAAGCGCATGCCGGCGATGCCCGACTCGTTCATCAGATCGACGGTGAGCTTGAGTTCGTGCAGGCACTCGAAGTAGGCCATCTCCGGCTGGTAGCCGGCCTCTACGAGGGTCTCGTAGCCGGCTGTGACGAGGGCGCTGACGCCGCCGCAGAGGACGGTCTGCTCGCCGAACAGGTCGGTTTCGGTCTCCTCCTTGAAGGTGGTCTCGATGACGCCGCCGCGCGTGCCGCCGATCCCTTTGGCCCAGGCGAGCGCATTGGCCTTCGCGTTGCCGGTCTTGTCCTGGTAGATCGCGATGAGCGACGGGACACCCTTGCCCTCGGTGTACTGGCGGCGCACGATGTGGCCGGGGCCCTTCGGGGCAACCATGATGACGTCGATGTTGTCGGGCGGGGTGATGGTGTTGTAGTGGACAGCGAATCCGTGGCTGAACAGGAGCGTCTTGCCGTCGGTGAGGTTGTCGCGGATGTCGGCCTCATAGATCTTGGCCGCGGCGGTGTCCGGCACTGCAAGGAAGATGATATCGGCGCGTTTGACCGCCTCCGCATTGCTGACGACTTCGAAGCCCTTCGCCTCGGCAGCCGCCCGGGATGAGCTGCCTTCGTAGAGGCCGATGATGACGTTCTGGCCGCTGTCCTTCAGGTTGAGGGCGTGGGCGTGGCCTTGGGAGCCGAAGCCGATGACGGCGAGGGTCTTGCCTTCTAGATTGCCGAGGTCGGCGTCATCACAGGTGTAAACTTTTGCGGGCATGTCGTTGGTGCTATGGAGTAGAGTTGCGTTGTTTGAACAGGCGGAGACCCCCGATTTGTCTGTTTCCGAGGGGGCGCTCACCTTGTCCCCACTTGCGGGCTTGGTCAAACGCAAAAACCCCGTGCGACAGGGTGATCCCGAGCTAATTTAGGCACTCTTAGGTCATCTGAACTATTTTATGCGCGCTGTCATCCAGAGGGTATCTCAAGCCTCCGTCTCGATCGCTGGTGGAGTCCGCGGCGGGATCGAGCGCGGGTTCGTGGTGCTGCTCGGGATCGAGGACGGTGACGATGCCCAGGATAGTGCCTGGCTGGTGGGGAAGGTGGCCAGACTGCGGGTGTTTGATGACGCTGCCGGCAACATGAACCTCTCGCTGGCGGAGGTCGGGGGCGAAGTCCTCCTCATCAGCCAGTTTACCTTGCATGCGAGCACGAAGAAGGGCAACCGTCCATCCTTCATCCGTGCTGCACGACCGGAGGTGGCGGTGCCGATCTACGAGGATTTCATCATCCGCCTCGAGAAGGAGCTCGGCAGGTCGGTGGAGACCGGCGAGTTCGGCGCCGAAATGAAGGTCGCGCTGGTCAACGATGGACCGGTCACGATCACGATCGATACGAAGAACCGGGAGTAGATCGAGGCTACTTTGGCGGGCGTGGCTTGATCAAGCTCTTGTCGTAGTCGGCGGCTCGCGACTCTTTCGAGCGCCTCGCTTCGGCCTCCTCGGAGTCCGGTTTTGGCGGGCGCAGGCGGATCGCCGTCCCACAGTACATGCAGCGTAGCCATTTAAAAAGGAGCGCGTGCAGGGCGGCGCTACCGCCGTGGCCCAGCCCGAAGAGATGGTGTGCTTTCTGATGTTTGAAGCAGCGGCGGTTGTAGAACATGTGGCAGCTGCAGATGCGGCAACGGGTGCGGTTGGCCGATGAGACAAAGATCAGTCCAACCACCACCAGCGCGGCCGGCAGCCAGAGGGCGTAGCCAAGTTCCTCTTCAGCGAAGATCGCGACCACTGTCAACCCGACCATCGTCACCAACAGGGTCAACTTGAACAGCAGGAGCATGAACGAGGTGAAAAGGACGCGGCCGGGCAGGGGGTACTGCACGCCACGCTCGACCCGGCGCGACAACTCCCCGTCGAGGAATTTAGGCTTGTCGATGCGCTGGATCTGGCGTGACTCCACACCGGGAAGTTTCTCCAGGGGCTTGACCGTGATCTCCCCCTTCTCGTACTTTTCAAAATCGGCGAACTTCGACTTGTCGATCGGTGCTTTTTCGACCTCGGCTTCACGATTCTCGGCTTCTGCAACCTGGTTTCGAGGGGCGTGTTTGGGACGGATCGGCCGGTTTCCAGGCGTGCGGATCGACGGCTTTTCCATCGTCGTCTGGATCGTGGGGGCCGACCCGCCGAGCGGGATCCCCTCAGGGATGTCGTCGAGTGGGACCGCTTCCGGGATGGCACTGAGATCGATGTCCGCTGCCTGATCTCGGGCTGGATTCGGTTTCGATTTGCGCGTGAAGGCGGGCCGTGGCCGCGGGGCTAGTGGCCTGGCGGACTGGATGGCTGCCGCCTGGTCATCGTTGATCGATGGCTTAGGCGCGGGCGAATCATTTTGGGGTGAATCCGTCATGGTCCTTCGTGGAAACTAACTTTTAGCAGTCCTGCCTAATCCGTCCAATCCGAAAGATCACAAAATATTTTCCAGGAGCTGGAGGTTATTTATACGCGATGTGCCTGCGATGGCCTCCAGCAACTGTGGGGAACCGATTTGGGGCGGAAATTTTTGGATTGGGCGCGAGGCAAGCGGGCGAGGTCTTACGAGAGGTTGGCCAACATCTCGTCGAGCTGGGTCAGGCGCGCCTTGAAGTCGTGTCGCCGCTTCTTGTTTTCCTCGACGATCTCCTTTTTCGCCCGTTCGGTGAAGTTCGGGTCGTTGAGTTTGGCACAGACTTTCTGTAGCTCCTTCTCGGCTTTGACACGTTCCTTGTTGAGGCGTGACTTTTCGGCCTCGACGTCGATCAGCCCATCGATGGGCATGTGCATCTTACCGATGCTGGAGATCATCGCCGGCGTGTTCGCGGCGGGCAGAAAATCCGCATTTACCGCGATTTCACGGGCACCGATGAGGGCGCGGAGGGTCTCTGTCTCATCCGCGACCCAGTCCTCTGCAGGCTCGAGCACGAAGCTCACTTTCTTGTTGGCGGCGAGGTTGTATTCCGCCTTCAGGTTGCGTGCACGACCGGTGGCTTCGAAGACCGCGGCAGCACGCCTGCTAGCCTCAGAGGTCTCGATGTCCCCCAGCACCGGTTGCAGCGGGATGGTTGTCTGCATCAGCAGCGAGCCGCCCTCCGCGAAGCCCATGCGCTCCCACAGCTCTTCCGTGACGTGTGGCATGAAGGGGTGCATGTGGCCGAGGAAGCGCTCGAAGACGGTGTCGATCACCTTCAGCGCGATCGCGGTTTTGGCCGGGTCGGCGGATTCACCAAAGAAGTGTCGCTTCACCGATTCGAGGTACCAGTCGCAGTAGCCGCTCCAGAAGAACTCATAGAGCAGCTGGGCGCAGTCGTTGAAGCGGTAGGCGTCGTAGGCCTTGTCGAGATCTACTGCGAGCTGGTCGAGCTTCGCTAGGATGTCGATGTCGAAGATCGAGAGTTTGGCGGGATCGAGTTCGGCGGCCGGCTCGACCCCCTCCTGCATCTGGCGGAACCGGGCGGCATTCCACAGCTTGTTGGCGAAGTTCCGCCCCTCCTCGACCTGTGGGCACGATTCGAGAACCGGATCTGGCACCGCTTGCCCGTCCTCCGGTTTCTCGGTTTTTTCCATGTTCGCGATGAAGCGGACGTCGCTACCGAGCGGCGCGATGCGCATCACGGAGAAGCGCAAGGCGTCGGCGCCATACATCGCGATGATATCGAGTGGGTCCGGCGAGTTGCCGAGGCTCTTCGACATCTTGCGGCCCTGTTTGTCGCGGATGATGCTGGTGAAGAACACGTTGCCGAACGGCTTCTCGTCCTTGAACTCGTAGCCGGCCATGATCATGCGAGCCACCCAGAAGAAGATGATATCTGGTCCGGTCACGAGATCCGTGGTCGGGTAGAATTTCTTCTGCGTCGCCTCATCCATGGTCGCAAATGGCCAAAGCCAGGAGCTGAACCAGGTGTCGAGAACGTCCTCGTCCTGCACCCAGTTCTCCGGGTCGGACGGTGGCTCGACGCC
>Ga0316197_10002199_pt1 | contig 13959 bp, 12 predicted proteins | sample OudBiesiAoxic_MG_FD_204939 | JGI IMG/M metagenome (GOLD analysis project Ga0316197, IMG submission 204939) | Coastal sediment microbial communities from Oude Bieten Haven, Netherlands - site A oxic | ecosystem: Environmental > Aquatic > Marine > Coastal > Sediment | place: Netherlands...
GTTCGCCAGATGCTGCGTAAGGTTATTATCACGTCCTCTGGTGATTCCACCTTGATCAAGGGTGAGCAGGTCGAGTTCACCACCTTCCTGGAGGAGAACGAGCGGCTGTTGGCGGAAGGCCTCGTGCCGGCCACCGGCGAGCGCGAGCTGTTGGGTATTACCAAGGCGTCACTGGCGACAGAGAGCTTCATCTCCGCGGCTTCCTTCCAGGAAACCACAAGGGTGCTGACCGAAGCGGCGGTGACCGGAAAACGGGACTACCTGCGCGGCCTGAAGGAAAACGTGGTCGTCGGGCGCCTGATCCCGGCCGGTACCGGTCTGGCTTACCACGCGGACCGCAAGCGTACCCGCGAAAGCAAGTCGGAGGTAACTGTGTCAGCCCAGGAAATCGAAGCAGCACTGACCGAGGCGCTGCAGGCCGACAGCTAAGCGCGATCTCAGCCCGGAACCGGGGCGGCGGGTGGCAACACCCTCCGCCCCTTTTTTTGGACCGTGCACTACCGTGCTTGCCCGTCGCATCCTCGCCGCACACTGGCTTGAAAAGTGAAATTCGGGCAGAACTTGTACAAACTCAAAACCTGACTACCTTCATAAGGGTGCGGGGCAGAGCTGACCAGGACCGGGGGGTTCTTCCAAAAATGAGGATGGATTCAATGAAGAAATTATATGCGGTGGTAACACTGTTGATGGCGGTAGCGTTTGCCTGGGCCCAGCCGGTTTACGCCCAGGGTCAAAAAGCGGTGCCGGTAGAGTTTTTTGCCTGTAATTGGCAAGACGGAAAGGACATGTCGGATCTTGGCAAGGTTATCGAGAAGTTTGGGGAGTATGCCGACAACAACGACTCAGGCTACTCGGCCTGGACACTGACCCCCCAGTTCACGAATGATCCCGACGGCGCCTTCGATGTGGGCTGGCTGGGCAGCTGGCCTGATGTTGCCGCTTTCGGTAAGTCCCAGGACAACTGGATGTCCAAGGGCGGCGACGTGGCGAAGGCCTTCGCGGCAGTCGTCGATTGCAGTGGTCGGCATGAGTTGGCCTCATCGATCGTACTCAATCCCCCCAAACAGGCGCCCACCGACGGGGTGGTTATGTTCTATGCCTGTACCCTGAATGATGGCAAAACCGGTGAAGATGCTGTCGCCGCTGGCAGCAAGCTCGTTGCGGCAATGACAGCCCTGGGCTCCAGCCCTGCATCCTGGTTGTTTTTCCCGGGCTTGGGAGCGGGCGATATCGACTTCGACTACTGGCGAGTGATAGCGTTCGACAACTATGCTGACCTGGCGGCGTCCGCTGAGGTTTACCTCAATGGCGGGGGCTGGAAGAAAACGCAGGAAATTCTCGGGCCGGTAGCGTCCTGTGCCTCCCCTGCAGTGTACGACGCCCGGCTGGCGCGGGCGCCCAAGAACTAGTTACCGCATCGCTTAGTGAGAGCCGGCAGGTATGGACACCTGCCGTGCTGTTCGCGCCTGGTTTCAAAACTTGTAGAAGTAGGTTGATGGGCTACGTTAAAAGTGCTGCGGGGCCAGAGATTCTGTTGGTAGACCTAAGCTCAGAGGATGATCAAGATGAACAGGCGATGTCCTTCCCGATAAACGCGGCCTACGGGGCTCCCCGGGACGGGGTGTCCTGGTTCCTGCAGAAGGCGATGAGTATCCTGTCCAAGGTCTCGAGCTGCCAGACTGCCACCGCGTTCGATGCGCTGAGTGTGCGCTACGAGGATGAGCGCTAGCGGGTCAAGCAGCCCGTGATTGTCTGTGACAGACACGGGTTGACTCTATAGATCCGCATCTATAGAATGCCGCCTCCTCTTTCAGGGGGTGGTTCCGTACGTCTTGCTTCTGTGAAACGCTCGATTCCGCCTGGCCCTGATGTGAGGTGGCCATAAGGCCATAAAACTAAACGATTTATTCTGGAGTTTTAACTGGATGGCAACGATCAACCAATTGGTTCGTACGCCCAGGAAGCGCAAAGTAGAAAAGAGCGATGTACCCGCCCTGCAGAGCTGTCCGCAGCGCCGCGGTGTTTGTACTCGCGTCTACACGACTACGCCGAAAAAGCCAAACTCTGCACTGCGTAAAGTCTGCCGTGTTCGCCTGACCAACGGTTACGAGGTTTCCTCGTATATCGGTGGTGAGGGTCACAACCTGCAGGAGCACAGTGTGGTATTGATTCGCGGTGGCCGTGTGAAGGACTTGCCGGGTGTGCGTTATCACACCGTACGTGGCAGCCTCGATACCTCGGGGGTATCCGCTCGCAGGAATGGCCGCTCCAAGTATGGTGCGAAGCGTCCCAAGTAAGCGAGTTCTATCAGCGCAAACTGGTTTAACGATGTAAGTAAGGCTGAACCTCTGCCTCCTCCGCGTAAGTGGCAGGTCGGTGTTCGGAATAACCTGAAGAGAGAAGGGCAAAACCATGCCAAGAAGACGAGTAGTCGCCAAGCGCGAAGTCCTGCCGGATCCCAAGTTCGGCAATGTAACGCTGGCAAAGTTCATGAACCACGTGATGGTCAGTGGTAAGAAATCAGTAGCCGAAACCATTGTTTATGGTGCTCTGGATATCGTCCGGGACCGGCTTAACAAAGATCCGCTAGAAGCTTTCGACGAAGCACTGGAGAACATCGCACCCATGGTGGAAGTTAAGTCCCGCCGGGTTGGTGGTGCGACCTACCAGGTGCCGGTTGAAGTGCGCCCCTCGCGCCGCGTGGCACTGTCCATGCGCTGGTTGGTGGAGTACTCCCGTAATCGTGGTGAAAAATCCATGCGTCAGCGGCTTGCAGGTGAAATCATCGACGCCTCACAGGGTAAAGGTAATGCTGTGAAGAAGCGCGAAGATGTACACCGTATGGCAGAAGCGAACAAGGCGTTCTCTCACTACCGTTTTTAATCTGTTGCCCAGCAACCTGTCTTTGGGGATTTAATCGTGGCACGTAAGACTCCTATCAGCCGTTATCGCAATATCGGTATTTGCGCCCATGTGGATGCGGGTAAAACCACAACCACTGAACGCGTCCTTTTTTACACCGGACTGTCTCACAAAATTGGTGAGGTGCACGATGGTGCAGCAACCATGGACTGGATGGAGCAGGAGCAGGAGCGGGGTATTACCATTACTTCTGCTGCTACAACCTGTTTCTGGAAGGGCATGGATGCGCAGTTTGATGACCACCGTATCAATATTATCGACACGCCCGGACACGTGGACTTTACCATTGAGGTAGAGCGCTCACTGCGTGTGCTGGATGGTGCCGTAGTGGTTCTGTGTGGCACCTCGGGTGTTCAGCCCCAGACCGAGACAGTCTGGCGCCAGGCCAACAAGTACGAAGTGCCCCGCATGGTCTTTGTCAACAAGATGGACCGCGCCGGCGCAGACTTCCGTAAGGTAGTCGAGCAGCTCAAGGACCGCCTGGGCGCTGTTCCCGTGCCCCTGCAGATGACCATTGGCTCCGAGGAAGACTTCAAGGGTGTTATCGATCTTGTCAAGAACAAGGCGATCCTGTGGAGCGAAGCGGACCAGGGCATGAGCTTTGAATACGCCGATATCCCCGCGGATATGGCTGACGAAGTGCAGGAAATGCGCGAGCACATGATTGAAGCTGCTGCTGAAGGCTCAGACGAGCTCATGAACAAGTACCTCGAAGGTGAAGAGCTGACAGAGGACGAAATCAAGCAAGGTATTCGCGCGCGTACGCTCGCCAACGAGATCGTGCCTGTGCTCGGTGGGTCGGCGTTCAAGAACAAGGGCGTGCAGGCCATGCTCGACGCGGTCATTGAGTACATGCCGTCACCGGCGGAAGTAAAGGCGATCGAAGGCACGCTGCTGGATGCCGATCATACGCCGGCCAGCAGGGGCGCCAACGATGACGAGCCCTTTTCCGCACTGGCGTTTAAAATCGCTACTGACCCCTTTGTCGGCACCCTGACATTCTTCCGGGTGTATTCCGGCCAGTTGCTCAGTGGCACTGCCGTATACAACTCGGTAAAAGAGAAAAAAGAGCGTGTGGGCCGGATGGTTCAGATGCATGCCAATAGCCGGGAAGAAATCAAGGAAGTGCTGGCGGGCGATATCGCCGCAGCGGTCGGCCTGAAAGACGTGACAACCGGTGACACCCTGTGCGATATCGACAAGCCTATCGTGCTGGAGCGCATGGAGTTCCCCGAGCCGGTGATCTCCGTAGCAGTGGAGCCCAAGTCGAAGCCGGACCAGGAAAAAATGGGCATTGCCCTGGGCAAACTGGCCCAGGAAGACCCCTCATTCCGGGTCAAGACGGACGAGGAAACCGGCCAGACGATTATCTCTGGTATGGGTGAGTTGCACCTGGATATCCTGGTGGATCGCATGCGTCGCGAGTTTAGCGTGGAGGCCAATATCGGCAAGCCGCAGGTAGCTTACCGTGAAGCCATTCGTAATACCTCCGAGGTTGAAGGCAAGTTTGTTCGCCAGTCCGGTGGTCGCGGCCAGTATGGTCACGTGTGGGTCAAGTTTGAGCCCGCGGAAGATGTTGGCTCCGATGGCCTCGAGTTTGTCAATGAGGTCGTAGGTGGTACGGTGCCGCGCGAGTATATTCCAGCGGTCCAGAAGGGTATCGAAGAGCAGATGAAGAACGGTATTCTCGCCGGGTATCCGCTGCTGGGCCTCAAGGCAACACTGTTCGATGGATCATTCCACGATGTGGACTCCAACGAAATGGCGTTCAAGATTGCTGCTTCCATGGCGACCAAGAAGCTTGCGCAGGAAGGCGGTGCGGTGCTGCTTGAGCCCATCATGAAAGTCGAGGTGGTGACGCCGGAGGAGAACATGGGCGACGTGGTCGGTGACCTCAATCGCCGTCGTGGTCTTATCCTGGGGATGAACGAAAATGCCATGGGCAAGGTTGTCGATGCGGAAGTCCCGCTGGCAGAAATGTTTGGCTACTCCACGGACCTTCGATCAGCGACCCAGGGTCGTGCGACCTATACCATGGAATTTGCCAAGTATATGGAAGCCCCGAAGAACGTTGCTGAAGACATTATTTCAAAGAACCAGACCAATTAATCTAGCTAACCCCATACAGAGGTGATTGAAAGTGGCAAAGGAAAAATTTGAACGTAATAAGCCCCACGTCAATGTGGGTACCATCGGACACGTTGACCACGGTAAGACGACGCTGACGGCGGCGCTGACCCGTGTTTGTGCGGAGACCTGGGGTGGCGAACTGGTTGCGTTTGACGGAATCGACAATGCACCGGAAGAGCGTGAGCGCGGTATCACCATCGCGACGTCCCACGTGGAGTACGACTCACCGAACCGTCACTATGCACACGTTGACTGCCCGGGACACGCCGATTACGTGAAGAACATGATCACCGGTGCGGCCCAGATGGACGGTGCGATCCTGGTATGTGGCGCCACTGACGGCCCGATGCCGCAGACTCGCGAGCACATCCTGCTGTCACGCCAGGTGGGTGTCCCCTACATTGTCGTGTTCCTGAACAAGGCTGACCTGCTGGCAGAAGACTGTGGTGGTGCCGAGTCCGAGGAATACGAGGAGATGAAGGAACTGGTTGAAATGGAGCTGCGCGAGCTGCTGGACCAGTACGAGTTTCCGGGTGACGACACGCCGATCATCTGTGGTTCGGCCCTGATGGCGCTGAACGGCGAAGACGAGAACGGCCTGGGTACCACGGCGGTGAAGACCCTGGTAGAAACCCTGGATTCCTATATTCCGGAGCCCGAGCGTGCGATTGACGGTGCGTTCCTGATGCCGGTAGAGGACGTGTTCTCTATCTCTGGTCGCGGCACGGTTGTGACCGGTCGAGTAGAGCGTGGCATTGTGAAGGTGGGCGAGGAGATCGAGATTATCGGTATCCGCGACACCCAGAAGACCACCTGTACGGGTGTGGAGATGTTCCGCAAGCTGCTGGACGAAGGCCGGGCGGGCGAGAACGTTGGCGTACTGTTGCGCGGCACCAAGCGTGAAGACGTTGAGCGTGGCCAGGTACTGGCGAAGCCGGGTTCAGTCAACCCGCACACCAAGTTTGAGGCAGAGGTTTACATTCTGTCGAAGGATGAAGGTGGTCGTCATACGCCGTTCTTCAAGGGTTACCGTCCGCAGTTTTACTTCCGTACGACGGATGTGACCGGTGCCTGTGAGCTGCCCGAAGGTGTTGAGATGGTAATGCCGGGTGATAACGTGCAGATGGTTGTGACCCTGATAGCGCCGATTGCGATGGAAGATGGGCTGCGTTTTGCGATACGCGAGGGTGGCCGTACTGTTGGCGCCGGCGTGGTAGCCAAAATCATCGAGTAACCGGAGCTTTGCGGGGGCAGGTCAGCACCTGTTCCCGGTCAGGCAGGCTCCTCAAACCCAGCCGAACCGCTTGTATAAGCAGTTCGGCTTCGTCGTCTAAGTGACGTGTTTAGGCCAGTAGCTCAATTGGCAGAGCAGCGGTCTCCAAAACCGCAGGTTGGGGGTTCGATTCCCTCCTGGCCTGCCATTTATGGCAGGGGACGGCGCCGAGTGTGTGTCGTCTTTCTATAAAGGATAGTGTGAATGAGTGTGGAAGAAACCACCAGCCGGTTTGATTCGGTCAAGTGGATTATCGTTTTCATCCTGGTAGCGGTGGCGGTAGTCGGCAATAGCTATTATTCCGACCAGTCCTTGCTGTACAGGGTGCTGGGTATTCTTGCGGTGGCCGCGGTGGCCGGAATGGTAGCACTGCAGACTGCGAAGGGGGCCGCATTCTGGGCGCTCGTCAAAGGTTCGCGCACCGAGATTCGCAAGGTGGTCTGGCCTACCCGGCAGGAAACCGTGCAAACCACCATGATTGTGGTGGCATTTGTATTGCTGGTAGCAATTCTCCTGTGGGGCCTAGACTCCCTGCTGGGATGGTTGGTGTCACTGGCAATTGGCTAACAGACTAAATAAGGGTTAACCGATGGCAATGCGTTGGTACGTCGTACACGCCTACTCAGGATTTGAAAAGAAGGTGGCGGCTTCCTTGAAGGAGCGTATCGAACTGCATGGTATGCAGGACCGTTTCGGCGAGATTCTGGTGCCAACCGAGGAAGTGGTGGAAATGCGCGGCGGACAGAAGCGCCGCAGCGAGCGCAAATTCTTCCCCGGCTATGTCCTGGTTCAAATGGAGCTGATGGACGAAACATGGCACCTGGTGAAGGAAACACCCCGGGTTCTGGGTTTCATCGGCGGTAAGGCGGATGCCCCGGCGCCCATCACCGAGGCTGAAGCGGCTGCGATTCTGCAGCGGGTTGAGGACGGCGTTGAAGCGCCCAGGCCCAAAACCCTGTTCGAGCCAGGTGAAATGGTTCGCGTTGTTGACGGACCGTTCAACGACTTTAACGGTGTTGTCGAAGACGTTAATTACGAAAAAAGCCGCCTGAATGTGGCAGTACTGATTTTTGGTCGATCCACTCCGGTAGAGCTGGAGTTTGGTCAGGTGGAAAAAGCCTGATAGACCAGGAAAGTGGCTGGTCAATGGCCCCTGTCGGGGCACTGACCGCTAAATGAAACGACGGCCCAGGCCGTCACGGACGGGGAGCCCGAGCAAAGGTCGGCAGCAGCTGACCAGAGGCAAGGGCGTTTGCACCCGGGAGAGTAACAATGGCTAAGAAAGTCCAGGCTTATATCAAGCTGCAGGTAAAGGCCGGCCAGGCTAACCCCAGTCCCCCGGTGGGACCGGCGTTGGGCCAGCACGGCGTCAACATCATGGAATTCTGTAAGGCGTTTAATGCCGAGACCCAGGGTACGGAGTCCGGCTTGCCGATTCCCGTGATCATTACCGTATACAGTGATCGCTCGTTTACCTTCGTCAAGAAGACACCTCCTGCATCAGTACTGCTGCGCAAGGTGGCGAAGATCAAAAAGGGGTCGTCTACTCCTAACACCCGTAAGGTAGCCAAGGTGAATCGCGCCCAGCTCGAAGACGTCGCCACCCAGAAGTGGCCGGATCTTACCGCCTCCGATATGGATGCGGCCGTGCGCACCATTGCGGGCAGTGCCCGCTCTGCCGGTATCGAAGTAGAGGGAGTGAACTAATGGCCAGATTATCCAAGCGTGTAAAGGCCTTCAAGGAAAAGCTGGATCCGACTAAAAGCTATCCGCTGGACGAGGCTGTTGGCCTGCTCAAGGAATTTTCCACGGTCAAGTTCAATGAGACTGTTGAACTTGCTGTGAATCTCGGCATCGATGCGCGCAAATCCGACCAGGGTGTGCGCGGTGCGACAACCCTGCCTCATGGCACGGGAAGCGAGGTCCGGGTGGCGGTATTCACCCAGGGCGAGGCGGCCGAAAAAGCCAAGGCAGCGGGTGCCGATCTGGTGGGCATGGAAGACCTGTCCGAACAGATCAAGGGCGGAATGATGGATTTTGATGTTGTTATTGCCTCCCCGGATGCCATGCGTGTCGTCGGCCAGTTGGGCCAGGTACTGGGCCCGCGCGGCCTGATGCCCAATCCCAAAACTGGCACCGTAACGCCTGATGTGGAAACAGCGGTCAAGAATGCCAAGGCTGGCCAGATGCGTTTTCGCACGGACAAGAACGGCATCATTCATGGTGGTATCGGCAAGATCAGTTTCGATCTCGATGCCATCAGGGGCAATCTGGAAGCCGTGCTGGCGGACCTCAGAAAGGGCAAGCCAGCCGCTGCCAAGGGCGTTTACCTGAAGAAGGTAACCCTCAGCACCACAATGGGCCCGGGTGTCACTATCGACCAGGGGTCGTTGGAAGGTTGATCGAAGCGCCCTCACAAGGGGCGCTTCCTCAAGGCCTCCCACGGAGGGGAGGTGTTGTAGATCGGTGAGGGCTACCAGGCCCGATCCGGTCCACTTTGAGGTCTTTGGAAAGGCTCGGGTTCCTACCCTATTTAGCTAGAACTGAAGACCATCAAAGACCGTAGGCGCCAAAGACGACGCGGTTTGTCGGCGATGGCTTAATGGCGAACAACCCGGTGCTATGTGTTTCGGGGGATTCAAAACCTACGCAGATGGTGGATTTGTTCACCACGCAAGCGGTACCTGCATAGTATTGAGGGTACTCAACTTAGCAATCCAGGAGTAATTCCAGTGGCAATTGGACTCGAAGACAAGAAAGCGATCGTAGCTGAGGTTAACGAGACTGCCATCGGTGCCCTTTCCCTGGTTATCGCCGACGCACGTGGCGTAACCGTGGACGGGATGACAGCCCTGCGTAAAGACGCTCGTGAGAACAGTGTGACACTCCGTGTAGTGCGGAACACATTGGCCAAGCGGGCACTGGAAGGAACAGACTACGAATGTGTCAATGATTCGTTGGTTGGTCCTTCCCTGTTCGGATTTTCGATGGAAGATCCGGGCGCAGCAGCTCGACTCTTTAAGGACTTCGCCAAGGAGAATGAAAGCTTCGAGGTGAAAGCACTGGCGGTAAGTGGCCAGATACTGGGTGCAGATCAATTGGATGTTCTCGCCAAGTTGCCAACGCGCGATCAGGCACTCTCTATGTTGATGAGTGTTATGAATGCGCCGGTGACCAAGCTGGTTCAGGCAATGAACGAAGTACCTGGAAAACTGGTTCGCACACTCGCAGCAGTTCGCGATCAGAAGGAAGCGGCGGCATAAGCCTACGCAATAGTTTTTTAATTAGCTAAATAGGAGATAAGAGTCATGGCTCTGTCTAAAGACGATATTTTAAATGCAATTGCTGATATGAGCGTAATGGACATCGTTGAGCTCATCAGCGCAATGGAAGAGAAGTTTGGTGTAACTGCTGCTGCGGCTGTTGCCGCTGCACCGGCTGCTGGTGCTGGTGGTGACGCCGGCGGTGCTGCTGCTGAGCAAACCGAGTTCGACGTTATCCTGACCGCCGCTGGCGAGAAGAAAGTTAACGTGATCAAGGTTGTGCGCGCAGTAACCGGCCTGGGCCTGAAAGAAGCCAAGGGCCTGGTTGACGGTGCTCCTTCCCCCATCAAGGAAGGCGCCAGCAAGGACGAAGCAGAAGACATTCTGAAGCAGTTACAAGAGGCCGGCGGCGCTGCCGAACTCAAGTAAGCTGAAAAGCTGTTCGGCTTCGGCTGAACAGGGTAAGGCTGGTGGGCAGATGCCCGCCGGCCTTTTCCCGTTTCAAGAAAATAGTGTTTTTGAGGCCGGGGCGTATTGTCGCCGCCGCCTGTTTATAGCTCCGACAAACAGAGCTACTGGATCGCCCGCTGGGCGGTTGAAAGCTAATCACGCTGGGGAGTACTGATGGCATACTCGTACACTGAGAAAAAACGTATTCGCAAGGATTTCGGCGTTCTGCCGAAGGTAATGGATGTGCCTTACCTGCTTGCGATCCAATTGGATTCCTACCGGAAGTTTACCCAGCAGGGGGTTCCACTCTCCGAGCGTGGCGACTACGGACTGCACGCTGCCTTCAAATCCGTTTTCCCCATCGTTAGCTATAGCGGCAACGCTGCCCTGGAATACGTGGATTACAACCTGGGTGTTCCGGTGTTTGACGTCAACGAATGCCAGTTGCGGGGCGTTACCTATTCCTGCTCCCTGCGCGTCAAGGTCCGGCTCATCATTTATGATAAGGACTCGTCCAACAAGACCATCAAGGACATCAAGGAGCAGGAAGTCTACATGGGTGAGATCCCCCTGATGACTGAAAACGGCACCTTCGTCGTCAATGGCACCGAGCGGGTTATCGTCTCGCAGCTGCATCGCTCTCCCGGCGTATTTTTTGACCATGACAAAGGCAAAACCCACTCCTCTGGCAAGCTGCTGTATTCGGCCCGGGTCATCCCCTACCGTGGCTCCTGGCTGGACTTCGAGTTCGACCCCAAAGACCTGGTCTATGTGCGTATCGATCGTCGCCGCAAGCTGCCGGCTACTATTTTGCTGCGCGCCCTGGGTTATGAGGCCGAAGAAATCCTCGATATGTTCTATGACGTCAACAGCTTCAAGGTTGATAAAAAGGGCGTCTATACCATGACGCTGATCCCCGAGCGACTGCGTGGTGATGTGGCTGCCTTTGATATCAAGGCAGGTAAGAAAGTCGTTGTGGAAGAGGGCCGCAGGGTGACTGCGCGTCATATTCGTGAACTTGAAACGGCCAAGATCACCGAGCTGGAGATTCCGCCTGACTATATTCACGGCCGGGCCCTGGCAAAAAATGTTGTCGACAAGAAGACCGGTGAAGTACTGGTTGAGTGCAACACGGAAGTAAACGAAGAGGTGCTTGCTCAGCTGTCCGAGGCTGGTGTAACCGTTATCGAAACGCTGTATACCAACGAGCTGGACTGCGGACCGTTCATTTCCCATACCCTGCGTCAGGACTCAACCCGTAACGAACTCGAAGCGCTGGTAGAAATCTACCGCATGATGCGCCCGGGTGAGCCGCCGACAAAGGAGTCTGCCGAGAACCTGTTCCAGAACCTGTTCTTCTCGCCTGACCGCTACGATCTCTCAGCCGTTGGCCGGATGAAGTTCAATCGTCGCCTTGGCCGTGAAGAGGTTCTGGGCAGTGGCGTACTTGACCGGGAAGATATTGTCGAAGTGCTGCGCACCCTGGTCGAAATTCGTAACGGTCGCGGAATGGTTGACGACATCGACCACCTCGGTAACCGACGCGTACGTTCCGTGGGCGAGATGGCTGAGAACCAGTTCCGCGTAGGTCTTGTTCGGGTTGAGCGTGCTGTGAAAGAGCGCCTGTCGATGGCCGAGAGCGAAGGTCTGATGCCGCAGGATCTTATCAACGCCAAGCCCGTATCCGCCGCGGTGAAAGAGTTCTTTGGCTCCAGCCAGCTGTCCCAGTTCATGGACCAGAACAACCCGCTGTCGGAAGTCACTCACAAGCGCCGTGTTTCGGCTCTCGGGCCAGGCGGCCTGACCCGCGAGCGCGCGGGTTTTGAAGTCCGGGACGTACACCCCACCCATTATGGCCGGGTGTGTCCTATTGAGACGCCGGAAGGCCCGAACATCGGCCTCATCAACTCCCTGGCAACCTACGCTCGCACCAATGAGTATGGTTTCCTGGAGAGCCCCTACCGCAAGGTAGTCAATGGCAAGGTAACCGATGATATTGAATTCCTGTCCGCGATAAACGAAGCGGAACATGTGATCGCCCAGGCGTCAGCGACGCTGGACAAGAACATGAAGTTTGTCGACGATCTCATTGCGGTGCGTCACCTGAACGAATTTACGGTCATGCCCCCGGAGCGCGTGGACTACATGGACGTGTCGCCCAAGCAGGTTGTATCCGTGGCTGCGGCGCTTATCCCGTTTCTCGAGCACGATGATGCGAACCGCGCCCTGATGGGCTCCAACATGCAGCGACAGGCTGTACCGACTCTGGTGAGCGACAAGCCGCTGGTCGGTACCGGCATGGAACGTTACGTTGCTGCCGATTCGGGTGTTTGTGTCGTTGCCGATCGCTCAGGTGTGGTTGACTCGGTGGATGCAAGCCGGATCGTGGTTCGGGTCAGTGAAGCAGATGTGGGTGTTGATGAAGCACCGGTAGATATCTACAACCTGACCAAGTACACACGTTCAAACCAGAACACCTGTATCAACCAGCGCCCGATTGTGCGCCAGGGTTCGGTAATCCAGCGTGGTGACATCCTGGCTGACGGCCCGTCCATTGACATGGGTGAGCTGGCACTGGGCCAGAACATGCGCATCGCGTTCATGCCCTGGAACGGCTATAACTTCGAGGACTCCATCCTCGTGTCCGAGCGTGTGGTCAAGGAAGATCGATTCACCACTATCCATATCCAGGAGCTGACCTGTATCGCGCGCGATACCAAGTTGGGTTCTGAAGAGATCACATCGGATATCCCGAACGTGGGAGAGAGTGCGCTGGCCAAGCTTGACGAGTCGGGCATCGTGTACATCGGCGCCGAGGTTGATGCCGGTGATATCCTGGTCGGCAAGGTGACACCCAAGGGTGAAACCCAGCTGACCCCGGAAGAAAAGCTGCTGCGCGCAATCTTCGGTGAGAAAGCGTCGGATGTGAAAGACACATCACTGCGTGTGCCTTCAAGCACCAAGGGCACCGTCATCGACGTGCAGGTATTTACCCGGGACGGTCTTGAGAAAGATGCCCGGGCCCAGCAGATCGAAAAGGACCAGCTGGACGATTACCGCAAGGACCTCAAGGAAGAGTACCGCATCTTTGAAGAAGCGACCTTCGCCCGGTTGGAAAACCTGCTGGTCGGTAAGAAGACCGTCAGTGGCGCCGGCCTGGCCAAGGGCACTGCGCTGACGGCTGCCGTACTGGCCGACCTGGATCGCGATCAGTGGTTCAAGGTCAAGCTGTCTGAAGCGGACGTCAACGAAGCGCTCAGCTCCGCAGAGCGCCAGTTGGAGGAGCAAAACAGGTTCCTGGAAGAGCGGTTCGAGGACAAGAAGCGCAAGCTGCAAAGCGGCGACGACCTGGCCCCGGGCGTACTCAAGATTGTCAAGGTTTACCTGGCGATCAAGCGTCGCATCCAGCCTGGTGACAAGATGGCCGGCCGCCACGGTAACAAGGGTGTTATCTCGGTGATTATGCCGGTAGAGGACATGCCTTATGATGAAAACGGGGAGCCGGTGGATATCGTGCTCAACCCGCTGGGCGTACCCTCGCGAATGAACGTCGGGCAGATCCTTGAGACTCACCTGGGCATGGCTGCCAAGGGATTGGGCGACAAGATCGACGCGATGATCAAGGAGCAGCGCAAGGTGGCAGAGGTGCGCAAGTTCCTCGAGTCGGTCTACAACAACGGCGCCGGCAGGGTAGAGGATCTCAAGTCACTGGGTGACGACGAGATCATGGAACTGGCCGGAAACCTGTCGGGCGGTGTCCCGATGGCGACTCCGGTATTTGACGGTGCAGCGGAAGAGTCAATCAAAGACCTTCTGAAGCTTGCCGACATGCCTGAGAGCGGTCAGTTTACCCTGCATGACGGTCGTACCGGTGAGACTTTCGATCGCCCGGTTACAGTCGGCTACATGTACATGCTGAAG
>Ga0316197_10002200_pt1 | contig 13959 bp, 6 predicted proteins | sample OudBiesiAoxic_MG_FD_204939 | JGI IMG/M metagenome (GOLD analysis project Ga0316197, IMG submission 204939) | Coastal sediment microbial communities from Oude Bieten Haven, Netherlands - site A oxic | ecosystem: Environmental > Aquatic > Marine > Coastal > Sediment | place: Netherlands...
CGTGCCGTTGCCGATCAGGCGGACACCGAGCGAGTGGCCAATTTCGGTGTTGTTGCGGAACAGCCGCAGCTGCGGGCCGGTGCGGTTGGAGATCCACAGGTCGACGTCGCCATCGCCATCCCAATCGCTCAGCGCGATTGCGCGACCGTCGTCAGGGAGGTCGATTCCGCTGAGCGCGGAGACGTTGGCGAAGCGGTCGCGGTCCGGGTTCCCGGTGTTCAGGAAGGCGCAGTGGCGTTCGTTGCCGCTGAATGACCGGCCGGCGGCGATCATCTCTTGCAGTTCGGCGTAGCGCGCGTTGGACTCGTCGCTCCACTGGTCACGGGCGCTGTCTTTGGATCGCGACACGACCTGCCGCCAGAAGAAGCTTCACAAATCGCCGTCGTCGCCGGCGGTCATGAAGCCATTGGCGACGACCAGGTCCTGCCAGCCGTCGTTGTTGAAATCGACGAACTGGGAGCCCCAGGCCCAGCGACCGAGGGCGGCCCCGGCGGCGTCCGGGACGGCGTAGAATTCACCTCCGCCCGAATTGCGCAGCAGGGTGTTGCCCTGGGCGAAGCGTTGCAGCCGCGCTTTCACTTGCGGCGTGCCGGGTTTGAATTTTTCCTGGCTGGTGACGCGGAGTCCGGCGGACGACCACATGTTGCTGACGTAGAAATCCATCCAGCCGTCGCGGTCGAAGTCGCCGGCAGTGACGCCCATGCCGAAGGCGCTGTCCTCGCCGATGCTGCCGCTGGCGATGTCTTCGAAGCCCTGCTCGCGGTCGTTGCGGTAGAGGTTGTTGCGCCCGTAGTCGTTGGCGACGTAGAGGTCGAGGTCGCCGTCGTTGTCGATGTCCTCCCAGGTCGCGGCGAAGCTGTAGCGGGTGTTGTTCTGATCGAGGCCGACTTCCGTAGTGACGTCGGAAAATTGGAACTCGCTGAGGTTGCGGAACAGGCTGTTGCTGCCGCCGTTGTTGGCGTCGTGCTGGACAAAGGTGGCGCCGCTGGTGACGAGGACTTCGCTGGCCTGGCCTTCCTCGAGCTGGTCTTGGCGGTAGACGCAGCTGTAGATGTCGAGCCTGCCGTCGCGGTCAAAATCGGCGGCGGCGAGCGAGGTCGTGTCGTCGCCGACCGGCAACGCGGTTCGGATCTCGAAGCGCTCCTGTTCGATGTTTTCGGCGAGCACGAGGTTGCCGATGGTGGCGACTACCAGGTCCCTGTCTCCATCGTTGTCGAGGTCTACTAGCAGCACGCCGCGCGACGCGTCGAGCCAATCGACGCCCCAGGCTGCGGCCGCTTCGGTCAAGGTGCCGTCCGCAGATTGCAGCAGCAGCCGGTTGGGCAGGCCGCCGTTCTGACAGAGGTAGAGGTCGTCCAAGCCGTCGCCATCGACATCGGCGATTGCGATTCCCGGGACGCCCATCTGGCTGTTGGCCTCGCGATCCTGGCTGAGCCCGAGCCAGTGGTTGGCGCCGAGCGCGAGCTGTGTCGGGTAGCAATCGAGCCCGCCGAGCGCGTTGGCGGTCACGTCTTCGAACAGAGTCTGCGGCGAGCTACGTTCGCTCTGTTCGAAGCTTTCGAGTTCGATGGAAGCAATCACCGGTGGCGAAGTGGGGATCCAGGTGATCTTCCAAGTCGAGTGCCGCTCGGTGATGCGCTCTTCTCCGAAGCCGACGAACTCGACGATCTGGCGAGTGGTGACAAATTCCTTTGTCCGCGTGACATTGATGATCTTGAACTTCATGCGGGAATCCCTCGCGTCTGAGATAGAGGCTAGCGCTGGGACAAAGGCATCGACTCCCTGGGCTGTCGCCGCGCTCGCAGTCTCGTCGCCGCGTTGCACCTGCAAGCTTTTCCCATTGTAGGTATCCGTTGTGGTTCGAGGGATGAGTGGCGTGGATCTGATGTCGGGACTGACGAGATTTGCCACCATGTCTTTGGTAATCTGCCCTCTGCTCCCGGTGATGATCTTTGCCAGTTGATTCAGTTGTGCACTTGCCAGTTCGTTGAATTGCTCGGTTTCCCATCCGTCAGCTTTGGGATCGTCGATCTCCTTCCATGAATCCTTCCGTGCGACAGGCAGAGAGCCTTCATCTTTGAGTGTTGGCACGGGCTGTTCAGGAGGCTCAGCAAGTGGCGCTGCTACCGCGGGGGCGGCTGGCGCTTCACCCTGCTTGGAGACGAGGGCGAAGGCTAGCGCCGCAGCGGTTGCGACACTGAGCAGGAGGGCGACTCTAATCCAGCCAGCCTTCGAAGGATGGATGGGGCTGCGAGGTTGCGGCTGCATTGACTGGAACAAAGCCGATTGGCTTGCGCGTCGCAACAGCCAATCACGCAACGAAACTCAATCATGGTAATTGTGGAAATTGCCCATAAGTCAAATTCCATTCTTTCATCAATTTCGTTGCTAACGAATCGGTGTTTCGGTCAGTATCTCAGGGTGGACAGCTGCACCCTTAGTGGCTCACCCTATTTGAACCTTAACGATAACCAGGCCGTATGAAACTTTCTCTTTTTTCTATTTCTTGCTGCGCACTAGCCGCGGCGCTTGCAGTTCAATCCGCCGAGGCGGCTGCGATCGTGATCGACAATGGTGATGCGGGCTATTCGGTCGTCGGTGTGACCGAGCAAGTTACGGATCCGGCCAACACGATTACGTATGGAAACGATCATGCTTTCAACACGACCGGAAACGATCTGACCGCCGTTGCCGACTACACCTTCAGCGGGCTCACCAACGGGACCTACGAAGTGTTTGCCTCCTGGAGACAGGGTGGGCAGAACAACACTGGGTTGATGACCATTTCAGTCAGTGACGCGGGCCCGACAGTCGACGTCAACCAGTTCTTCGACCCGGCTGGTGGTGGAACTCCTGGAAACGGTGGGCCGCTCGCCGACCTCGTGCTCAATGACGGAGCGCAGGACATCGATTTCCAGCGGATCGGTTCGGTCACGGTGGCTGACGGCGACCTCGTGGTCAGCGCGTCTCTCTCCGCAGCTTCCTCGCAGCCGTTCTTTATCAACGATGCGATCGCGATCAATCTGATCCCTGAGCCAGGTTCGGCCGCCCTGCTCGGCCTCGCCGGTCTCGGATTCATTATCCGCCGCAGGCGCTAGAGGATTTCTGCACTTGTAAATTTTCACACCCCGTTGCGTGACCGCGGCGGGGTGTTTTTGTATCCGGGATGGCTGGTCGGGCAGATCTTGCGGCCGAGGACGTAGGGAATCGCGGCCCTGTTTCGTCGGCTAGAGTGGCAGGCTTCTTTTCCTCGCTGAATCTTGCTAACGTTTGGGAGCGCTACTTCGTTCATTAGTGACGCCATTGCGTCTTCCCAATTCCCAGATGGATCTCCAAGACCAAGGACCGTTCGTCAGCCTGCTGATCGAGCACCAGCCGACTCTGCGGGCGTATATCCTCTCGCAGCTGCCGGGGGTACCGGGAGCGCTAGATGTGGTGCAGCAGACCAACCTGGTGCTGTGGGAGAAGCGGGACTCGTTCCAGCTGGGGACGAATTTTCGCGCCTGGATGTATGCGGTGGCGCGCTTCGAGATTCTGGCTCTACGAAAAAAGCTCGCCCAGCGCCACGTGCCACTGTTGGACAAAGATCTGGCAGAATTGCTGGCCGACGATTGCTCGCCGGAGCCCGTCGAATTGGAGGCGCGCATCGCGGCGCTCGAGTACTGCCTGACGAAGCTCTCGGCGAAGGATCGCCGGCTGGTCGAGCAACGCTACTCAAGCTCTGAGCCGCTGACCACGTATGCAGCGGCCATCGGTGAGTCGGCCGGGGCGATGCGAGTGACCCTGCACCGCATCCGTGCTGCTCTACGTCAGTGCATCACATTCCGGCTAGGTCTTGGTCCGGGCGCTGAGGCAGAAGGAGGGGCAAGCTAGTGGAGCCGGAGGAAATCGACTGGCGGGTGCAGGATCTCCTCGATGGGATCCTGCCAGAGGCGGAGCAGCTAGGGTTGTGTGATGAGTTGCGCGCGAACCCTGAGGCGCGGGCGATCTATCGCGATCACCTGCACATTCAGCTTGCCCTCCAACTGCGCGCCCGGGCAGCGAAGCACGTGGTCGGCATCGGCGATGTCGTCCCGATCGAGCGCATCATCCGTCGGCAGAAGCGGCGCTCGCTGCGGCTGGCCATTACCGCTGCTGCGGCGTTACTCGTTCTGGCGGGGATCGCCTTTTTATTCATCCCGGCAGCGGATCCTCCGGTCGCCAAATTCAAGCCTGGCCCAGCAGCGCTCTACTCGCTTGTCTATATTGGCGATGGGGAGGCGCCTCCGTCGCGCGGCCAGGTGCTCGGCCTGGGTTCACGACTGGTTGTGGAGCAGGGGGCCGTCGAGGTGGAGTTCGACACCGGCGTGCGGGGAGTCCTGCGTGCTCCGGCGGAACTCACGGTCGAAGCGGAAGGGCGTGTTGAACTCGCGTATGGGATCGCCTGGTTCAAGGTGTCGCAGGAGGCCGCCGGTTTTCAGGTGGTGACGCCGGAGTGTCTGGTGACTGATTTCGGAACGGCTTTCGGGGTTCGCGCGCCGCGGCACCACGCAGACGAAGTTCACGTGTTTGAAGGATCTGTGGAGATAAGCCGGGAGGGCGAGCGCACGACTGTCCACGCTAACCAGGCGCGCCGTGTTTTGCCGGGGGAAGGTTTCGAAGCGATCCCGTTTACGGATACCGAATACCTGACCGAGCTGCCCAAGGCGCTCACCTTGCCGACTCATCTGCACTGGTCGTTTGATGGGCTTGCGCACGGGGAGATCACTGTCGATGGCGGCCACCCGCAAGCCGGTGCGATCCACGTGCACGCGCTTGCTGATGGCGAGGGGCCGGTGGCGGTCGCCGGTAAGTTTGGCGAGGCTGCGGCGTTTGACGGGAGCGGAGACCGGATAATGACGGACTGGGTGGGGATCGGCGGCGACGAATCACGTTCCGTGGCGTTCTGGATCAAGATCGACGAGTCCGCTCCGGAAGAATACGATCGCACACTCGTCTCGTGGGGTGCGCGCAGCGGGCGGGAGGCGAATTCGACGTGGTCAGTGCGCGCGACCAACAGCTACAGCACGGGTTCGCAGGGATTTGCTGGTGGACCGATCCGCCCACAGGTGTTTCTGGGTGGAGGCTGGATCTTGGCAAGGGCGGAGCTCGAACGCGGGCGCTGGCATCACATCGCCGTGTCGTACCAAGGCAAGCAGGGGGAAGAGGGCAAGCCGCTGGTCGATTTCTACATCGATGGGGGATTGCGCCGGTCTCACTATTCCACTAATATAGCAGTAGCATCCCACCGGCTCGATACTGACGTGACTGGTGGCGAGAGCGTGCCGTTGCTGATAGGACAATCGCGCAGCACGCAGGAATCTTGTATCGCGGTGCTCGACGAACTCTACATCTTCGACTCTCCCCTGTCGGGCGATCTCGTCCGGCTCCTCAACAATCCTCCAGACCCCAACAAAGAATGAGCCGATTCCCCCATCGCATTCTGTTATTCTCCTACGCCGTTGCCCTGTTCTATCCGATCGAGTTGGCGACGGCGGCGGAGATTGTCATCGACAACGGCGACCCCGGCTACGCGACTAGCGGGGTTACCGAGCAGGAGGGGACTACCGATGCCTATGGGGGCGATCAGGCATTCAACAGTACATCGGGGAATACTAGCCAGAACGCTACCTACACCTTCGACGGGCTTTCGAGCGGCAGTTACGAAGTGTTCGCCTCGTGGCGGCTCGGCGGCCAAGGAAACGCTGGCGCAATGAGAGTGGCAGTCAGCGACGGAGGTCCGACGGTCGATGTGAATCAGCAGAACGTCGGGCCGGCAGCGGATCTGGTCGTGAACGATGGTGGCAGGGACGTGAACTTCGAAAGGATCGGCGAGGTGAGCGTCAGCGACGGCCAGCTGGTCGTGACAACATCGCTCGGAGCTGGTAGTTTTTTCATCAATGATGCGATCGCCATCAGCGCGCTCACCAGCGACGGGGACGGCGACGGCATGCCGGACGATTGGGAGGACGCCAACGGCCTCAACAAGATCATCGACGACGCCGGCGGCAATCCGGATGGCGATGGGCTGACGAACTTGCAAGAATTTCAGCGAGGGACAGATCCGCAAGACGACGACAGCGATGGCGATGGCTTGCAGGATCATGTCGAGGACGCTACGGGCGTCTGGACGGGCGGCGCCGCGACCGGGACTGATCCGAACCTTGGCGACAGCGATGGCGACAGTTTGCTCGATGGTGTTGAAAACAATACCGGCACATGGGTGAGCGAAGCCCAGACCGGGACGAATCCGAACACGCCCGATTCTGACAACGACGGCCTCGGCGATGGCGTTGAGAACCCCGAGGAATCCTTCGTCGATGCCGACACCCCTGGCACAGACCCGAACGACCCCGACAGCGATGCGGATACGTTTTCGGATGGCGTCGAAGCCTTCGGCGGCAGCGATCCGACCGATGCGGGTAGCACCCCCTCGGCGGCCGCTTCGCCAGGGGACATCGTCATCAACGAGATCCACTACGACCCGGAGGACAAGACGCGCCGCGCCGAGTTCATCGAACTCTACAACCGTGGCGCCCACCCGGTGAACCTGACCGGATGGCAGCTCAGCAATGCGGTCGATTTCACGTTTCCCGCCGTCACCCTGGTGGCTGGTGAGTACCTGGTGGTCGCAGAGAACCCTGCCATCGCGCTGGCGGATTTTGGAGTGATTGCGATCGGCCCGTGGCTCGGCGGCCTCTCTAATGAAGGCGAGCGCATCACGCTGCGTGACAAGCTCGGCAACCTCGCAGACGAGGTCGACTACGGTGTCGGCTTCCCCTGGCCGACCGCCGCGCACGGCGATGGCGCGTCGATGGAACTCATCGACCCGGCTCTCGACAATGACCTATCAGGTTCGTGGCGCAGCGCCTCGGCGGGCGGTTACGCCGGGCCGGAGATCGATTTCCTCAGTGCTGGCGATAGCTCGTGGATTTATCGCAACGGGCAGACTTTTCCCGCCGCCGACGGCAGTGGGCGGCAATGGAATGAGAACGGCTACGACGATGCCGTCGATGGTGAGTGGCTCAGCGGAGTCGCGCCTATTGGCTTTGGGGATGGAGACGATACGACCGAAGTGACCGGCATGGCGAGCCGCTATATCAGTTTGTTCTTACGCAACGAGTTCGAGATCGCCCCGGGACAGGCGATCCCATCAGAGCTATCGCTGCGCGCTTATTTCGACGACGGCTGTGTGGTCTACATCAATGGTCAGGAGGTTGAGCGGTTCTCATTGCAGAGCGGTGAGATCCCGTTCCCGCCGCCGGCAGGATTCGCGAGTAGCCATGAGGCAGCTTGGGAATCGGAGTTGCTCGCAGGGGCGGGTGCCCACCTTCGAGTCGGTACCAATACGATTGCCATTCAGGTCATCAACGCCAGTATTAGCAGCAGCGATTTGTCAATCGATGCGGAATTGAAGACGCCACCGGCGGGCGACCTGATCGTCGGACAGCCGACGCCCGGGGCGCCTAACTCAAATTTCTCGACGTCCGCGCCGCCGCAGATCCGTCAGGTCGAACACTTGCCAAAGCTGCCGACCTCCAGCGACGCGGTGACGATCACTGCGAAGATTACCGACCCGGGAGGGGTCAACTCTGCGACCTTGAGCTACCAGGTCGTCGATCCCGGCAGCTACATCCGCAAGAGCGATGCCAGTTTCGAGACCGCCTGGATCGATGTTCCGATGGTCGACAACGGAACCGCAGGTGATGCCGTCGCTGGCGATGAGCGCTTCTCCGCCGTGCTCCCAGCAAGCCTGCAAGTCCACCGGCGGATGGTCCGCTATCGCATCAGCGCGAGCGACGGCGCTGGCTCTGGCATCCGGGTGCCGTACTTCGACGACCCGCAGCCAAACTTCGCCTACTTCTGCTACGATGGCGTGCCCGCCTGGTCTGCTGCAGCGCGCCCGGGGGTTACCTCTACCGAGACCTTCAGCAGCGAGTTGCTGGAGTCGGTCCCGGTCTACCACCTGATCGCCGATGGGACAGATGTCAGCAACTGCCAGTATAATAGCGGCTCGCGCAACACGCGCTTCCTTGGCACGATGGTCTACGACGGCGAAGTCTACGACCACATCGAGTTCAACATCCGCGGTGAGGGATCGACTTACCGCACCGGTAAGAACAAGTGGCGGTTCCGCTTCAACCGCGGCCACGATTTCCAGGCTCGCGACAATTTTGGCAACAAATACGCTAGCGGCTGGCGCGACATGAAGGCCAACGGCGGCACCGCACCCTGGACTTACGTCAACCGCGGCATGGCGGGGATCGACGAGTGCATTACCTACCGCCTGTTCGAACTGGCGGGCGTACCTTCGAGCCGCACCAGCTACTTTCACTTCCGTGTCATCGACGGCGCGACCGAGCAAGATCCGAGCGACCAGTACGCCGGTGATCTGTGGGGGCTGTATTTCAGCATCGAGGTGCCCAGCGGCGGCTTCCTCGATGACCGCAACCTGCCAGATGGCAACGTCTACAAGCTCGATGCACAGATCAACAAAGACAACCAGGGGCCGGACGACACCGCTGGCACCAGCGATATCAGCGGCATCCGCAACCAGATGAGCACCGCGCGCAGTGAGCAATGGTGGCGGGACAACACCGACGTGCCATTATACGGCCGCTACAAAGGGGTCGCTGAGGCGATCACGCACTACGACCAGCGTGACAACCGCCAGGGCTACTACTACCACGATCCGGAGCGTGATAAGTGGGTGTTCATGCCGTGGGACTGCGACACGATGTTCCAGCTGACCGTGAAATACTATACCTGGGATCGCTATCGGCTGTGTGTCGATCCAACCTACCCGAACAATTTCCTCGAAGCGAAGAACCAGCAGCGCGAGATTCTCGATCTCCTGTTCAATGCGAAAGCGGTCGATACGGCGCTTGCAGAATTTGTCGACATCGTCAACCCGGCAGGCCAGGCACTGACGCTCGCCGATATGGATCTGTTTGCCTGGGACTACAACCCGCTCACGCCGGGGCAGTTCAAAGGTTCCTACAACGTCCTCACCGGTAGTTCCAATCCCGCCAACAGGACCTACACGCGCACCCTGATCTCGGCGGACCACGAGGGGCAGATGGATTACTTGCGGAAGTTCATGCAGCCTGGTGGTTTCGGTTATGACAAGCTGGTCGCCGAGGTCAGCGACAGCCAGATCCCTAACACTCCCTCCATTTCCTACAGCGGCACAGCTGGGTTCACGGTGAACGGATTGCGGCTCCAGTCGACTGCATTTTCTGATCCGCAGGGAGGCGGCACGTTTGACGCAATGCAGTGGCGCGTCGCGGAGATCTCGGATCCCTCTGCGCCGAACTACGATGCGACCCAGGTGCAGCCGTACGAGATCGACGCGGTGTGGGATAGCGGAGAACTCGCGTCTTTCACGGCGGGCATCGACGTGCCATCGCAGCGCATTCGCTCCGGCAGCCGCTACCGTGCGCGCGTTCGCCACCGCGACACGAGCGGTCGCTGGAGTCATTGGTCGGCTCCGCTGGAGTTCACCGCGACCTTGCCCGACATCAGTCAATACCTCGACAGTCTGGTCATCAGCGAGGTTATGTACAAACCGGACGGCGACAATCTGGAGTTCGTCGAGATCATGAATGTTGGTGCGACGGCTATCGACCTGAGCGATGTGCGATTCACCAAGGGGGTTGATTTTGACTTCGGCGGATCGGCGATCACGAGTCTCGGGTCCGGTGATTACGCCGTGATCGTGCAAGATCTCGCGGCCTTTGAATTACGATACGGCAACGGCTCGCCGGTCGCCGGTGTTTTCACCAACCAGCTCAGCAACGGCGGTGAGCAACTCAAGCTGTCGTTCGGTGCGGGCGAGGCGATCCGTGATTTTGTCTACGACGACGTTTTGCCTTGGCCGACAATCGCCGACGAGAGCGGTCACTCGCTGGTGCTGATCAATCCGCAGTCGGTGCCCGACCATTCCGTCGGCAGCAACTGGCGCGGCAGTGTTCTCCCCGGTGGGAATCCTGGCGCCTCGGACGCGGGGCCTCCCTTTTCCGGCGTACCGGCGACCGACGGCGATAGTGACGGACTCGGGGCCTTGCTCGAACACGCCTTCGGCGGCAGCGATTCGGATTCTGGCAATGCACCCTATCCGCTGGCTGGGGTTGAGGGACTCTCTGTCGGGGGCAATGTAGACACCTACTTGGTGTTCAGGATCCAGCGGAATCTGGCAGCTGAAGACGTCAGCATTTCTGCAGGCTTGTCGAGCGATTTGATATCATGGCAGTATGGGGAACCGCACTTGGTTCTCCATAGCGAGACCTCCAATGGCGACGGGACCTCGACCCTGATGTTCCGATCCGCCTCGCCTATCACCACCGAATCCCGCATGTATATTCGAGCACTTGTCGAGACCAACCCATAGCTAGTTAGATCAATGAAGAAAAATTTACTTATTCTTGGAGCCTGCGCCTTGTTTGCGGCGACCAACTCTAGTCGTGCGATGGAGGTCGTGATCGACAATGGTGATGCAGGCTATTCCGTAGTCGGTGTGACCGAGCAAGTTACGGCTGCGCCAGCCACCGTGACATATGGAGACGATCATGCGTTCAACACGACCGGCAACGATCTGGGAGCCGTTGCCAACTACACCTTTAGCGGACTTGCCAACGGAACCTACGAGGTGTTTGTCTCTTGGAGGCAGGGCGGCCAGAACAACACCGGGTTGATGACCGTTTCCGTCAGCGATGAGGGTCCTACAGTTGATGTGAACCAGTTCTTCGATCCGGCTGGCGGTGGAACTCCCGGAAACGGAAGTCCGCTTGCCGACCTAGTGCTCAATGACGGATTGCAGGATATCGATTTCCAGCGAATCGGATCGGCTACGGTGGCTGACGGTGAGCTTGTGGTTAGCACATCGCTCTCCGCATCATCCACCCAGCCGTTCTTCATCAATGACGCGGTCGCTATCAGGCCGTTCGTCCCGCCTGACGACACAGACGGCGATGGTATGCCGGACGCCTGGGAGGATATGTTTGTGGGGCTAAGCAAGGACGACCCGTCTGATCGAGACGAAGATATCCTCGACGTTGATGGCCTCACCAATTTTGAAGAATATCAGAACGGCACCGATCCGACTGACAGTGACACGGACGACGACATGCTCAGCGATGGGGAAGAGGTAAACAATCGCGGCACGGATCCGACCAACCCGGACACGGATGGCGATGACCTGAGCGACAATGTCGAGACCGATACCGGCAACTACCTGAGCCCGATGGACACTGGCACTGACCCGCTGATTGCCGACAGCGACGGAGATCGGGTTCCTGACGGTGTGGAGGTGGAGGAGGGGAGTGATCCGAACGATATCAACAGCCTGCCGGGCGATGGCTCCGGCGGCCTGATCGCCTACTACGTGCTAGGTGGCACCACGGGCAACCAGGCCTATGGCAGCGGCCTCGGCATGGATTTTGACGTAGGCGAGAATCCGGTTGTGATTACCGCCTTGGGTGTATTCGATGATTCGTCGGATGGCATTGGCGAGGGTGTGACGCTAACTGTTTCGATCTGGGAGCGTGATCCCTTCGACGAGACCTTGTCCCTCGGACAGGTCGGGCCTGCAGTAGAGTTTACCAGCGCCTCGGATGGTCGACTGATCGGTGGGAGTCGCTTCATCGACCTCGATGAGCCGATTCTTCTCCCGGCCGGGTTCCGAGGGTCGATCATGGCCTATGGGTTTGCCGATGGCACAGATCGTAACGGCAATGCGAACGGCTTTGGCGCCGTGAACGGCGGTGGCGGCCTGATTTCATTCGTCGGCACGTCACGATTCGGTTTGGGGGGCGTAGGCACCTATGCCGACACGCTCGATGGTGGTCCCGAGAATCGCTACGGCGCGGGAACGTTTATCTACAATGCTGGTTCCACCGCCCCGTTTGTGATCACTGGAATCGAATACGATCCTGAGAGCCGCGAGGTAGTCCTCACTTGGAATTCGAAGCCAGGGAAATCATACAGCATCGATTTTGCTGAAGACTTCACGCCCGATCCCGATACCGATCTGGTCTGGTCGGAGGTGACGGACGGTTTCCCGACGCAAGGGGATTCGACCAGCTTCACTGTGACCGATATCCCGGAGGGAACGACCATGAGGTTTTTCCGCGTGAGGGAAGAGTAGCCGATGCCCCGGTTGGCGACATTGATCGGAGTTCTCCTGATCTTCGCGATCGCCTGTACTGCTCACGCGGAGCCGATCATCTCCGAGTTTATGGCGAGCAACACGAGCGTGCTCGCTGATGGGGATGGCAATTTTTCAGACTGGATTGAGGTGCACAACCCGGACCTGCTGGAGGCCGATCTCTCAGCTTGGGGGCTGCGCGACGGGGTGGAGATTTGGTCTTTTCCTGAAGGAGCCGTTGTTGACCCGGGCGGATACCTCGTGGTATTTGCCAGCGGGCAGAGCACTGCCAACTACACCGACGCTGGTGGTAATTTCCACACCACCTTCAAGCTTGCCGCGAGCGGTGAGGCGCTGTCCTTGTTGCGCCCGGATGGGAGTGTCGCGTTTCAATATGCTGCCGTCCCGGGACAGCACGAAGATATCTCGTACGGGCTGATCACCGAAACGGAATCCTTCCTCACACCGAGTTCCAAGGCCCGCTATCTAGTGCCTGGTGTTGCTTTTGGTGATGCCTGGCGCGGTACGGGTTTCGATGATTCTGGATGGGCCCTGGGCAAGGCGGCAGTTGGATTTAATCTAGGTCAGGGGGCGGTTCTCGAGGCCGGTGGGGGAGGCGAATTCACCGCCTTCGGTGTGCAATCGGGGACAGTCGGGAACCAGGCGTATAGTGGTGCTCTCGGCATGGATTTCACAGTCACAGAAGAGGTGCGGGTGACCGATCTGGGCGTGTTCGACGATGGATCGGACGGGCTCGCTCTCACGATTAACGCACAGCTTTGGAGTCGTAGCGGCAACACTGGCGTGGCGATCTTGGCGAGCGAAACCTTCACGCCCGGCGACCCTGGAACGCTGGATGGCGGTAGCCGCTTCAAGCCGCTGTCGGAGGCGGTCGTTCTGGTGCCCGGGGATTACACCATGGTCGCCTTCGGCTACGGTGCGGCGGAACGAAATGGCAATCAGGGATCGAATGACGATTGGAGTATCGACGGCGCAGGGGGCATCCTCCAGTTTGTTGGCGGCTCGCGCTACGGTGCTGCCGGGGGCTTTCCCGGCACGGTCGATGGTGGTCCGGCCAACCGCTATGCCGCTGGCACATTCAAATTTTCACCCGACGGCAGCACGGACTTCGGGACGGACATCGAGCTTCCGATGTCTGGCACCAGCGCGAGCGTCTTCGTGCGGATCCCTTTCGATGTGCCGGACGCTGCGAGCTTCGATGCTGTGCAGCTCAATATCGGCTACGATGACGGGTTGGTAGCGTGGGTCAATGGCATCGAGATCGCGCGTCGCAATGCCCCAGCAACTCTGGCCTCCGATTCGACCGCGAGCGCTGAGGGCAACGCTACGATCTCGTTGCCAGCGGCGCTACCGGAAGGTTCGCTTTTGACGAGCGGCAACGTCCTCGCGATCCACGGGCTCAATGTCGCCGCGAGCGATTCCGATTTCATCGTCTCTCCCTCGCTCTTAGGTGTGAAGACTGACACTCTCGCCACCCGCTATTTTTCAAGTCCAACTCCCGGAGAGCCGAATGATGCCGCCGGGGTGATCGGTTTTGTCGAGGACACGGCTTTCAGCGTCGATCGCGGATTCTTCGAGGCGCCTTTCGACGTAGCCATCACAACACCAACGCAGGACGCGACGATCCGATATACGACCGATGGGTCGGTGCCGACCGAAGTAAACGGCACTGACTACACCGCTCCGCTGAGGGTGAGTTCCACCACGGTGTTGCGCGCGGCTGCGTTCAAGCCGGACTACGAGCCCACCAGGGTCGACACCCAGAGCTACCTATT
>Ga0316197_10002202_pt1 | contig 13955 bp, 7 predicted proteins | sample OudBiesiAoxic_MG_FD_204939 | JGI IMG/M metagenome (GOLD analysis project Ga0316197, IMG submission 204939) | Coastal sediment microbial communities from Oude Bieten Haven, Netherlands - site A oxic | ecosystem: Environmental > Aquatic > Marine > Coastal > Sediment | place: Netherlands...
GGCCGTTAGTTCCGGCCCCTACATTCCAGTCTTGCTGGAAACGATCGCATCCGAAATCACTTTCGGCGCTTCTGCATATTTCTCGAACTCCATCGAGTATGTCGCTCTTCCCTGTGTTGCCGAGCGTAGCGATGTAGAGTAACCAAACATCTCTGATAACGGCACTTCTGCACGGATAATCTTGCCCGAAACAGTATCTTCCATACCATGAACGATACCGCGACGTCGGTTGAGATCACCCATAACATCACCCATGTACTCTTCAGGCGTCACCACCTCAACCTTCATCATCGGCTCGAGTATGGTCGGTTTCGCTTCCAGCGCACCCTGCCTGAAGCACATCGAACCGGCTATCTTGAATGCCATCTCGCTCGAATCCACATCATGGTGCGAGCCGTCATACAGGGTAACCTTTACATCTTCTATCGGGTAGCCGGCCAGTACGCCACTGCGCATCTGCTCCTGCACCCCTTTATCGACCGCCGGTATGTACTCTTTAGGTACCGCTCCACCGACGACCTCATTAACAAACTCATAACCCTTGCCAGGTTTCTGTGGCTCGATCCTCAGATAGACATGGCCATATTGACCGCGACCACCTGACTGTCGTGCAAACTTCGCCTCATGCTCAACCGTTCTGGTTATCGCTTCACGGTACGCCACCTGCGGATTACCGATATTGGCATTTACGCTAAACTCGCGCAGCATACGATCAATAATGATCTCAAGGTGAAGCTCACCCATGCCAGAAATGATAGTCTGGCCGGACTCTTCATCGGTATGCACACGAAAAGACGGGTCTTCATGCGCCAGCTTACCCAGCGCCACACCCATCTTTTCCTGGTCTGCCTTGGTCTTCGGTTCAACAGCGACCGAGATAACCGGCTCCGGAAAGTCCATCTTTTCCAGCGTTATCACCGCATGTGGATCACACAGGGTATCACCCGTAGTGACATCCTTGAGACCGATTGCAGCAGCGATATCACCTGCAAGCACTTCTTTAATCTCTTCGCGATGATTGGCATGCATCTGTACGATACGACCAACACGCTCTTTTTTACCTTTAACCGGGTTATAAACGGTATCTCCGGTTTTTAAAACGCCCGAATAAACACGGAAGAAGGTCAGGCTGCCGACAAACGGATCGGTCGCAATCTTAAACCCCAGTGCCGCAAAAGGCGCCTTATCATCAGACGGCCGCTCTGCCACCGTCTCATCTTTATCATCGAGGTGCCCGGTAATGGCTGGCACATCGATCGGTGACGGCATATAGTCGATGAAAGCATCGAGCATCGTCTGTACACCTTTGTTCTTGAACGCGCTACCGCAAAATACCGGCACGATCTCATTAGCCAATGTACGCAGACGTATACCCTGCCTGATATCTGCAGCGTCCAGATCGCCGCTCTCAAGATATTTATCCATCAACTCTTCGCTGGCTTCGGCTGCTGCCTCGACCATGATCTCACGTCGCTCATTGCACAGATCGAGCAACTCGGCCGGAATATCACCTTCGATGAATTCCGAGCCCATGTTTTCCTCTTTCCAGCGGATCGCTATCATCCTGACGAGATCCACAACACCCTCAAAGTGCTCTTCTGCTCCGATAGCTATCTGCATCGCAACAGGGTTAGCGCCTAAACGCTTTCTAATCTGCTCCACCACACGCAGAAAATCTGCGCCGGCACGGTCCATCTTGTTAACGAACGCCATGCGCGGCACATGATATTTATTCGCCTGCCGCCACACCGTCTCAGACTGTGGCTCGACACCGCCTACAGCGCAAAAAACGGCGCAAGCACCGTCTAGAACACGTAGCGAACGTTCTACTTCGATAGTGAAGTCAACGTGCCCGGGTGTATCAATTATGTTGATACGGTGCTGCTCGTACTGCTTGTCCATGCCACGCCAGAAACAGGTCGTCGCTGCGGAGGTGATCGTTATCCCGCGCTCCTGTTCCTGCTCCATCCAGTCCATGGTCGCTGCACCGTCATGCACCTCACCAATCTTGTGTGAGATACCTGTATAAAACAGGATGCGCTCGGTTGTCGTCGTCTTACCCGCATCAATATGCGCCATGATACCAATATTACGATAGCGCTTGATTGGCGTGGTGCGAGCCATGACTTCTGATCCTACTTAATTATGGCCTGTTTTAAACTTCAGGCCGTCAAACTAAACTGCAAAGACTACCAGCGGAAATGTGCAAAAGCCTTGTTAGCTTCAGCCATGCGATGCGTATCTTCACGCTTTTTAACTGCATTGCCACGGTTTTCAGCCGCATCCATCAGCTCACCAGCCAGCTTCAGCTGCATAGATTTCTCACCGCGCTTACGAGACGCTTCGATCAACCAGCGCATTGCCAGTGCGGTACGACGACTGGTGCGAACTTCGACAGGCACCTGGTAAGTCGCACCACCCACTCGGCGAGACTTAACCTCTACCATAGGACTGACATTTTCCAATGCTTTATCGAGAACATCCATTGGCTCACCATCAGCTTTCTCACCGATACGATCCAGCGCATTGTATAAAATCGTTTCAGCGACTGATTTCTTGCCGCCTCTCATGATCATGTTGACGAATTTAGTGATCTGTACACTACCGAACTTAGGATCTGGCAGTACTTCTCGTTTGGCGACTTCTCTTCTTCTTGGCATTAGCTTTCTCTAGAATCTTGTTTCTTAAATTAACCCTTAGGGCGTTTAGTACCGTATTTAGAACGGCCCTGGCGACGTGTTTCTACACCCTGCGTATCCAGGCTACCGCGAACCACATGGTAACGGACACCAGGTAAATCTTTAACACGACCACCGCGGATGAGAACCACGCTGTGCTCCTGCAGGTTATGACCTTCACCACCAATATAACTGGTCACTTCGAAGCTGTTGGTTAAACGTACACGAGCAACTTTACGCATCGCTGAGTTAGGCTTTTTCGGTGTAGTCGTATAAACACGGGTACACACACCACGTTTTTGCGGACATGCTTCAAGAGCAGGCACGTTGCTTTTTACAACTTTGCTACGGCGCGGTTTACGCACTAATTGGTTAATTGTTGTCATCTATAACTCCAAATTCCGTTAAATTTCATTAACTTAACGGCGCCCACTGGTATTTACTGCAGGCTCATAATAAACAACAGGCCCAGGAAGTTACTCAGGGGCCTGTCAAAAGAGGCGCAATTCTATGCTCACCGCCGGTAACTGTCAAGCGTATGAGGCATACATATCGCGATAAAACCGTCATTGCGAGCCCTGTTTTTACCAGGGCGCGGCAACCTCCTCTAACGACTAAATCGTCTACAGGAGATCGCTTCGTTCCTCGCGATGACGCCCGTTATTTTTAAGCGTCCTGCTCGGGTTGTTCAGTCTCAGCTGCATCAGCCGCATCGACGATTTCTGCTGGCATTTCTGCATCATCCAGATCTTCGTTTGATACATCTGCCAGTTCAGCACTGGCCTCTTCTTCCGTGATGAAAGCCGCTTCGATATCAGCTGTACGCTGACGCTGCCTGTCTTCATGGAAAGCAAGACCGGTACCGGCAGGAATAAGACGACCGACGATCACGTTTTCTTTCAGACCGCGCAGTTTGTCACTACCGCCTCGGACAGACGCCTCGGTCAGTACGCGGGTTGTTTCCTGGAACGATGCCGCCGAGATGAAGGATTCAGTCACCAGCGAACCTTTGGTAATACCTAACAGTATCGGTTCAAAGATCGCAGGCTCCTTGCCTTCTGCAACCAGTTGCTCACATTCATCGATGACGCGTGTTCGCTCGACGATCTCACCTTTCAGGTAGTTAGAATCGCCACCTTCGATGATCTCGCACTTACGCAGCATCTGGCGGATGATCACCTCGATGTGCTTATCATTGATCTTCACACCCTGTAAACGATAAACATCCTGAATCTCATTGACCAGGTACTCTGCCAGCGCTTCTGCACCCAGTAGACGCAGGATATCGTGCGCACTGCGCTCACCGTCAGCGATGATCTCACCCTGCTCAACACGCTCACCTTCGAACACGTTGATATGGCGCCATTTAGGAATCAATGACTCAACCGCTTCAGAGCTGTCTTTGGTAATGACCAGACGCTGCTTACCCTTGGTCTCTTTACCGAAACTGACAACACCGGTTGCTTCCGCCATAATGGCCGGCTCTTTCGGCTTACGTGCCTCGAACAGATCAGCCACACGTGGCAGACCACCGGTAATATCACGCGTCTTACTCGACTCCTGAGGAATACGTGCGATGACATCACCAACCGCCACAGCATTACCATCTTCGATATTAATAATCGCACCCGATGGCAGGAAGTAACGTGCCGGCTGTTCGGTACCTGCGATATTGAGGTCTTTACCCTTGGCATCGACCAGGGTGATCAATGGACGCATGTCCTTACCCGCTGTCGGACGCTGTTTTGGATCAATGATAACGATTGAAGACAGACCGGTAATCTCATCTGTTTCTTTCTGAACACTGATACCTTCGGCAAAATCGGTAAATTTAACCTTACCTTCCACCTCGGTAATAATCGGGTGAGTATGCGGATCCCAGGTTGCAACAACCTGTCCGGCGGCGACATCGCCACCTTCTTCGATAGAAATGACCGCACCATAAGGAATCTTATACAACTCGCGCTCACGACCCTGCTCATCAGTCACACCCAGTTCACCAGAACGGGAGACCGCTACCAGGTTACCGCTGGTCTGAGGCACGACCTTGATATTATGTAGACGCACCTTACCGGAAGTCTTCACGCTGATGCTGTTTGCGGCAGCAGAACGACTCGCCGCACCACCGATGTGGAAGGTACGCATTGTCAGCTGTGTACCAGGCTCACCGATCGATTGCGCAGCGATCACACCGACCGCCTCACCATGGTTGACCAGGTGGCCACGCGCAAGGTCACGGCCATAACACATAGAACATACACCCTGTGTATTTTCACAGGTGATCACAGAGCGGACGAAAATCTCGTCGACACCAAGTTCATCAAGCTGCTCCACCCACTGCTCATCGAGCAGGGTATCACGTGGAATCAATACCTCATCGTCCGTGTTGACCACGTCACGTGCAACCACACGACCCAGTACCAGCTCACTCAAAGGCATGATCACATCACCGCCTTCGATGATCGACTGTACCAGCATGCCTTTTTCAGTCTCACAGTCTTTCTTAAGAATGACCATATCCTGTGCTACGTCGACCAGGCGACGTGTCAGGTAACCAGAGTTCGCTGTCTTCAACGCAGTGTCAGCCAGACCCTTACGAGCACCGTGAGTTGAGATGAAGTACTGCAGTACGTTCAGACCTTCACGGAAATTAGCAGTAATCGGTGTCTCGATGATCGAACCATCCGGTTTCGCCATCAGGCCACGCATACCAGCCAGCTGACGAATCTGCGCAGCAGAACCACGAGCGCCGGAGTCAGCCATCACGAAGATGTTGTTAAACGAAGGCTGGGTAACCATATTGCCTTCAGCATCTTCGACCTGGACGGTGCTGAGTTTATCCATCATGGCTTTTGCCACTGCTTCATTGGCATGCGACCAGATATCCACCACCTTGTTATAACGCTCACCGTTGGTGACCAGACCAGAAGCATACTGCTCCTGGATCTCTTTCACCTCGGCATCAGCGCCTGCCAGCAGCGCGGCTTTCTCTTCAGGGATGACCATATCATTGATACAGATAGAGATACCTGAACGGGTCGAATATCTAAAACCGGTGTACATCAGCTGGTCAGCAAATATGACGGTCTCCTTCAAGCCAACCTGGCGGTAACATGAGTTGATCAGGTTCGAGATAGCTTTCTTGCCAAGGTCCTGGTTGACCAGCTCGTACGGGATACCCGCCGGGATGATCTCAGATAGGATGGCACGACCGACCGTGGTATCAACTATTGAATAACGCTCTTCCAGTTCACCCGCCTCATTGAAGACAACTTCTTTGATACGTGCTTTTACTTTTGCCTGCAGATGTGCAGTGCCGCTATCGTAGGCACGATGTACCTCATCGACGTCAGCGAAGACCATGCCCTCACCTGCCACGTTGATAGATTCACGTGTCATGTAGTACAGGCCCAGTACGATATCCTGAGAAGGTACGATGATAGGGTCGCCCGATGCAGGAGACAGGATATTGTTTGTCGCCAGCATCAGGGTGCGCGCTTCCAGCTGCGCTTCGATCGACAACGGTACGTGTACAGCCATCTGGTCGCCGTCAAAGTCAGCGTTGAATGCGGTACATACCAGGGGATGCAACTGGATCGCTTTACCTTCGATCAGTACCGGCTCAAATGCCTGAATACCTAATCTATGCAGTGTAGGCGCACGGTTGAGCATGACCGGATGTTCGCGGATAACTTCATCGAGGATATCCCATACTTCGGTACCTTCTTTCTCAACCATCTTCTTCGCCGCTTTAATGGTTGTAGCTAGACCACGACGCAATAGTTTATTAAAGATAAAAGGCTTGAACAGCTCAAGCGACATCTTCTTGGGCAGACCACACTGATGCAGCTTCAGCGTAGGGCCAACCACGATCACTGAGCGTCCAGAATAATCGACACGTTTACCTAACAGGTTCTGACGGAAACGACCCTGTTTACCTTTGATCATGTCAGCCAGTGATTTCAGCGGACGCTTGTTGGTTCCGGTGATGGCACGGCCACGACGACCGTTATCCATCAATGCGTCGACAGACTCCTGCAGCATACGTTTTTCATTACGCACGATGATGTCTGGCGCATATAATTCCAGCAAGCGTTTCAGACGGTTGTTGCGGTTGATCACACGACGGTACAGATCATTCAGATCAGACGTCGCGAAGCGACCACCATCCAGTGGCACCAGTGGACGCAAATCAGGCGGCAGAACCGGCAGAATCGTCATGATCATCCACTCGGGACGATTACCCGATGCGATAAATGATTCAACTAACTTAAGGCGTTTTGCAAGACGTTTCAGTTTAGTCTCTGACTTGGTCGCGCCCATGTCTTCACGGATCTGTATACGCTCCTCTTCCAGCACCAGGCCTTTCAGCATCTCGTGAACCGCTTCAGCGCCCATGCGCGCATCAAACTCATCGCCGTGCTCTTCGATGGCTTCGAGATATGACTCATCGGTTAACAGCTGACCTTTTTCGAGCGTAGTCAGACCAGGCTCGATAACAACAAAAGCTTCGAAGTAAAGGATGCGTTCGATCTCGCGCAGGGTCATATCTAACAACAGACCGATACGTGATGGTAATGATTTCAGGTACCAGATGTGTGCCACCGGGCTGGCCAGGTCGATGTGACCCATGCGTTCACGGCGTACTTTTGACTGGGTAACTTCAACGCCACACTTCTCACAGACGACACCGCGATGTTTCAGCCGCTTGTATTTGCCACAGAGGCATTCGTAGTCTTTTACCGGGCCAAAAATCTTGGCACAGAACAGACCGTCACGCTCCGGTTTGAAGGTACGATAGTTAATGGTTTCCGGTTTTTTAACTTCACCGAATGACCAGGACTGAACCTGTGCTGGCGAAGCCAGGCTGATCTTGATCGCATCAAAATCTTCATTCTGTCCTGGTTGTTTAATGAGCTTAAGTAAGTCTTTCATTGCCCTAAATCCTGTCTGATTCTATATTTATATGGTTACGGTTCGTTTGAAGATAGCCAGTTAAGACTTATCCTCCAGCTCCAGTTCAATGTTGATGCCTAAAGCACGAATCTCTTTAAGCAGTACATTGAAGGACTCCGGCATCCCCGGCTCCATATGATGATTACCATCAACAATGTTCTTGTACATCTTGTTACGACCAGCCACGTCATCAGATTTGACTGTCAGCATCTCCTGCAAGGTATAAGCAGCACCGTATGCTTCCAGTGCCCACACCTCCATCTCACCGAAGCGTTGGCCACCGAACTGCGCTTTACCGCCTAATGGCTGCTGCGTTACCAGGCTGTAAGGACCGGTGGAACGTGCATGCATCTTGTCGTCGATCAGGTGATTCAGTTTTAGCATGTACTTGTAACCGATAGTTACAGGGTTATCAAACTTCTCACCGGTACGACCGTCATACAGGGTGGTCTGACCACTGGTCGGCAACCCTGCCAGTTCCAGCATGCGATGAACCTCTTCCTCTTCTGCACCATCGAATACCGGCGTTGCCATCGGTACGCCTTTGCGCAGGTTGTTCGCCAGATCCAGCAGTTCTTCATCACTGAAGGCCTTAAGGTCGACTTTTTTCTCTCTATGGTTGTATATCTGATCCAGGAACTTGCGGATACTTGCCACAGACTCTTTGTCATCCAGCATCTTACTGATAACGTCACCCAGTCCTTTTGCTGCCAGGCCCAGATGTGTTTCAAGCACCTGCCCCACGTTCATACGTGAAGGCACGCCCAGTGGGTTCAGGATGATATCGACCGGTGTACCATCAGCTGTGTGCGGCATATCTTCGACCGGAACGATGGTTGAAACCACACCCTTGTTACCGTGACGACCAGCCATCTTGTCACCAGGCTGCATGCGACGTTTAACCGCAAGGTAGACCTTGACCATCTTCAACACACCAGGTGCAAGATCATCACCAGCAGTCAGTTTGTCTTTCTTCTCCTGGAAGTAAGCATCTAAAAGCTCACGCTGTTCTTTGTGCTGCTTGGTCAACGCTTCGATGCGGGCATTCTCTGTCTCATTCTTGAGACGGATCTGCATCCAGTCCTTATGATCCAGTTCTTTCAGGTAAGCAGCAGTAATCTTGTCACCTGACTTAAGCCCAGCCGGACCACCGGCTGCCTGCTTGCCAGTGAAAACTTTTTCCATACGGGCAAAAAGGTCTTCTTCGATGATGCGCCATTGCGCATCGACATCCTTCTTCACAGAAGCGATCTCTTCTTCTTCGATCTCCATGGCACGCTTGTCTTTATCGACACCATCACGGGTGAAGACCTGTACACCGATAACTGTACCGTAGGTGCTGGCACCGACGCGCAATGAAGAGTCTTTAACATCAGACGCTTTCTCACCGAAGATGGCACGCAGCAGTTTTTCTTCCGCGGTCAGCTGGGTCTCGCCTTTCGGCGTTACCTTACCGACCAGGATGTCACCCGGTCCAACTTCGGCACCGACATACACGACACCAGACTCGTCCAGTTTTGATAACAGGCTTTCGCTGACATTCGGGATATCCGCTGTAATCTCTTCAGAGCCCAGCTTGGTATCACGTGCAACACTGCTCAGCTCCTGGATGTGGATAGTCGTGTAACGATCTTCTTCCACCACGCGCTCAGAGATGATGATGGAATCCTCGAAGTTGTAGCCGTTCCATGCCATGTACGCTACCAGCATGTTCTGGCCCAGCGCCAGCTCGCCCATATCAGTCGAAGGACCGTCGGCGATGATATCGCCACGCTCTACAGTATCACCAACTTTTACCAGTGGACGCTGGTTGATACAGGTGTTCTGGTTAGATCGTGTGTATTTTGTCAGGTTGTAGATATCGACACCGGTTGCACCATCAGCAGCCTCTGCTTCATGGGCACGGATTACGATACGTCCGGAGTCGACCGAATCGATCAGGCCGCCGCGTTTTGCGATCACCGAGGCGCCGGAATCATGCGCGACCGCACGTTCCATGCCGGTACCGACTAACGGCTTGTCTGCCCGCAGTGTAGGAACTGCCTGACGTTGCATGTTTGAACCCATCAACGCACGGTTAGCATCATCGTGCTCGAGGAACGGTATCAGTGAAGCCGCAACCGAAACGATCTGTCTCGGTGACACATCCATATACTGCACATCTTCAGGTGCCGATAATGAAAATTCATTCATATGGCGGCAGGACACCATCTCGTCCAGCAGTTTGCCTTTATCGCTCATGCTGGCATTTGCCTGCGCGATAACGAAATTACTCTCTTCGATCGCCGAAAGATAATCAATATCTTTTGTTGCTACACCTTTGACTACCTTGCGGTAGGGTGTCTCAAGGAAGCCATATTCGTTGGTACGTGCGTAAACAGACAGCGAGTTAATCAGACCAATGTTTGGTCCCTCAGGTGTCTCAATCGGACAGACACGACCATAGTGCGTCGGATGCACGTCACGCACCTCAAAACCGGCACGCTCACGAGTCAGACCGCCTGGGCCCAAAGCCGAGATACGACGTTTGTGTGTAACCTCAGACAGCGGGTTATTCTGATCCATGAACTGTGACAGCTGGCTTGAACCGAAGAACTCTTTGACCGCAGCAGCCACAGGTTTTGCATTGATCAGCTCCTGTGGCATCAGGCCGTCCTGCTCTGCTGTGGTCAAGCGCTCTTTTACTGCACGCTCGACCCGGACCAGGCCAACGCGGAAGACATTCTCAGCCATCTCGCCAACACTACGGATACGGCGATTACCAAGATGATCGATATCATCGACAGTACCGTTACCATTACGGATAGAGATCAGCTCTTTCATAACAGCGAGGATATCTGAATCCTCACCCAGCTGCTCGACCAGCTCTTTTGCGTAATCATCCTTACGCTCCAGAAAATGTTTGTAGTCATACAGGATACCGGGACCTTCCGAAGTATCACGTTGCAGACGTCGATTGAACTTCATACGACCAACAGTCGAGATGTCATAACGATCTTCTGAGAAAAACAGGTTGTTGAACAGGTTCTCCGCGGCATCTTTTGTTGGCGGCTCACCAGGACGCATCATACGATATATCTCGATCTGCGCCTCAAGCTTGGTCGTTGTGCTATCGATTGCCAGTGTATTCGAGATAAAAGGACCCGCATCCAGATCGTTGGTGTAGATCACACGAACACTCTTGATACCTTTCTCCTGGATAAAGGCGATCAGCTCTTCGGTGAATTCAGAATTAGCCGGAACCATGACCTCACCGGTCTCTTCGTCGATGAGATCTGACGCCAGGATCTTACCCACAAGGTAATCCATTGGCGCATTCAGCTTTTTAACTTTTTTCTTCTCAAGCTCTTTGATGTGACGCATGGTCACGCGCTTGCCAGTTTCAACGATTACCTCTTTACCCGATGTAATATCAAAACTTGCTGTATCACCACGAAGACGCTCAGGTACGAGGTCAAAACTCACGCCGTCTTTGGTGAAGGTGTATACGATGCTGTCGAAGAATATATCGAGTATCTCTTCATTGTTATAACCTAAAGAACGTAACAGTATCGACGCTGGTAATTTACGACGGCGGTCGATACGAACAAACAGAGCGTCTTTAGGATCAAACTCGAAGTCCAGCCATGAACCACGGTAAGGGATAACGCGAGCGGAATAAAGGATCTTTCCAGAGGAATGCGTCTTACCTTTATCATGGTCAAATAATACACCGGGCGAACGATGCAGCTGAGACACGATGACACGTTCCGTACCATTGATAACAAAGGTACCATTGTCGGTCATCAGGGGCATCTCACCCATGAACACTTCCTGCTCTTTAACTTCTTTAGGCGCAGTCTTCTTCTTATTGTCTTTGTCATATATCTCAAGACGCAAGACCACGCGCAGCGGTGCTGCATATGTCATACCGCGTAGCTGGCACTCTTTTACGTCAAATACCGGTTTACCCAGTTTGTATTCAACAAACTGCAGTTTCACATGGCCTGAGTAACTGACGATCGGGAATACTGATTCAAAAGCACCCTGCAAGCCCGTAGCCTGGCGCTGTACTGCTGTTTTTTCTGATTGCAAAAAACCATGAAATGAATCAATTTGCATCGATAACAAATAGGGCACATCCAGAACCGGTGGACGCTTACCGAAATCCTTGCGGAGTCGTTTTTTCTCGGTAAAAGAGTATGTCATCAGTAATCCTCGTTTAATCTTAAATTTATTTGGTGTAATTTTATCAATTACATCTATCTAGTAATCAGCCCTGATCTAAATCAGGCCTGGGCCGATCTATCAGCAACCCGATTTTTCAGGCAGAAACAGGAAAAGGCCGGGAAAACACTGCTACAAGTAAACTTGTCTACAGTGTCTCCAGCCTGTCCTGCCGCTGATTCCGCCGCCCCCAGCCAGTTAAGCATGGGGTCAATCGAGCTCAGCGCGATACCTCTACTTAAGCTCGACAGTTGCGCCAGCTTCTTCAAGCTGCTTTTGAATGTCAGCAGCTTCGTCTTTAGATGCGCCTTCTTTCAGTGTAGTTGGTGCACCTTCTACAGCCTCTTTCGCTTCTTTCAGACCTAGGCCAGTGATAGCACGAACTGCTTTAATAGCAGCTACTTTGTTATCGCCGAAGCCTGTCAGAACAACGTCAAACTCGTCTTTTTCAGCGGCAGCAGCACCACCAGCGTCACCGCCAGCAGCAGGTGCAGCAGCTACAGCAGCAGCTGCAGATACGCCAAATTTTTCTTCCATTGCAGAAATAAGATCTACAACTTCCATTACAGACATGTTGGAAATGGTTTCCAGAATATCATCTTTAGAAACAGCCATGATTAATCTCCAGTTTTAAATAAATAATTAATAAATATGCAAAGCGTCAGTATCTACGCCTGTGCCTTTCTAAGCAGCAGCCTGCTTTTGATCACGTACAGCAGCCACGGTGCGAACCATCTTCGCGTGCGGCTCGTTGAGTGTACGAACGAATTTCTCGACTGGCGCTTTCATCACTGCCATAAGTAACGCAATCGCTTGATCACGTGTAGGCAATTTAGATAATGCATCCAGTTGTTCGATAGGCAGAACTTCACCACCAATAGCAATAACTTTGGCGATCAGCTTGTCGTTATCTTTCGAAAAATCCTTAACGAGTCGAGCGGCTGCACCCGGATCTTCCTGGGAGAACGCCATGATCAGCGGCCCCACCAGTTCATCCTGCATACACTCGAACTCAGTACCTTCAACTGCACGTTTTACCAGTGAGTTTTTCGCGACCCTAAGATACACACCTTCATTACGCGCTTTAACACGCAACTCGGTCATGTCCCCTACAGTAATACCACGATATTCAGCAGCGACTGCTGAAAGTGCACTGGCGGCAATTGTAGAAACTTCAGCGACAATAGCTTTCTTTTCATCAAGATTTAGTGCCACTTTAGCTCTCCTGTTAGAGCCAGGCCAAACAACATGCCGCAAAACCAAGCAGCAACATATTTATTAACCCAGCCAAGTTGTACAGACCATGCGACATGCATGGCCCACTAACGGTGCGCCCTCTTTATAATGCAAGGCGAGCTTCACCATCTACGTAGGAAATTAAGCGACATCTCCAGGAATTACTTCCTGTGATTATCACACCTACGGTCTCTGACGACACCGGCGCGCTTTAATCAATAGATTCAAACACTAACTCGGCTGTCAAATCTTCATTACCGCTCAAAACTGAACGGCAATAAACTACACAGTTACACCTGATACTAAAGGTATACTGACTGATCAACGTTCAGGCCAGGGCCCATCGTAGTTGATACAGAAATTTTCTTGAGGTAGACACCTTTCGCAGCTGTCGGTTTCGCTTTGATCAGGTCAGCAACCAGACCGTCGATATTTTCTTTCAACTGCTGCACGTCAAACTTAACGGTACCCACTGAACAGTGGATGATGCCAGCCTTGTCTACACGGTAACGAACCTGGCCAGACTTGGCATTTTTAACTGCCTCAGCGACATTTGGGGTAACCGTTCCGACCTTAGGGTTAGGCATCAGTCCGCGAGGACCCAGGATCTGACCTAACTGACCAACAACACGCATGGCGTCTGGCGAAGCGATAACAACATCAAAGTCCATGTTGCCTTTTTTAACTTCATCAGCAAGATCATCCATACCTACGATGTCAGCACCTGCTTCGGTAGCCGCTTTTGCATTGTCACCGTCGGTAAATACTGCAACGCGAACCTCTTTACCACTACCGTTAGGCAGCACAGTCGCACCACGTACAACCTGGTCGCTCTTCTTCGGGTCGAGACCAAGGTTTACACTGATATCGACTGACTCG
>Ga0316197_10002203_pt1 | contig 13954 bp, 12 predicted proteins | sample OudBiesiAoxic_MG_FD_204939 | JGI IMG/M metagenome (GOLD analysis project Ga0316197, IMG submission 204939) | Coastal sediment microbial communities from Oude Bieten Haven, Netherlands - site A oxic | ecosystem: Environmental > Aquatic > Marine > Coastal > Sediment | place: Netherlands...
GGCTAACTTGTTGGCCTTCCGCCGCAGGAGGCAAAGCAAGTTCCACACTGCCTAGCCCGGATGGCACTAGTTTAAGAGTCGTCGCCGGCGAAAGTGGCTCAAGCATCCCTGCTTGAATGCCCCTATGTTTCAAGCCTCCAAGCAGGGATGCTTGGGCCACGGCTCGACCCGCCACGGCTTAAACTAGCGCCATTCGGGTTAGGCTCGACCGGTTCCTTGGACCAAACAGATGGCGGGAAGACCACCGCTCAGAGGCGGTAGGTGATGCGCGCCTTTTCCATGTCGTAGGGCGACATCTCCATCTTGACCTGATCGCCTACGACGAGGCGGATGAAACGCTTGCGCATCTTCCCCGAGATGTGTGCCAGAACCGTGTGCCCGTTTTGCAATTCGACGCGGAACATCGTTCCGGCGAGCACCGAGGTGATCGTGCCTTCCACCTCCACCGACTTGTCATCACTCTTCGGTGGACGCGGCCCACCACGCTGATGGCGCGGGCGCTTCCCCTTGCCTTTGCCTCTACCCCCTGGGCGCGAGCCACCCGGGCGTTTTCTTTTTGGTCTTTTGGTGCTCATACGTAACGGGCTCGGGTGCCCTTGGTCCCTGTCATCTAGGGACGAATCACCGACCGTAGCACAGGATCAAGGGATTCCAGCAACTTTTTTCCCCCAATTCCGCGCTAACCGAGCGGCTACGGCGCGCGCTCGGCCGGCTCCAATTGCTGCACCGGAGGGCCTGGTTGGACCTCACTGCGCACGCTCAACAGCGGCATCAGCATACTGAAAATGTTCGCAGGGTTGCCATCTAGTTTGGCGGAGATCGTGGCATTGAGCCCCATCGAATAGAACCTGAGCCCCTTCATGATTTTGAGGATCGGCCCCATCCCCGCTTGCGGACGGCCTTCCATCTCCGCGATCCCCTGTTCGACCATCTGTTTCATCTCCGTCACTTTAGCGGCGACCGCCGCCACATCCGACCCGAGCGCCTCGAGTTTCAGCAAGGTCTGCCCCTCACTCTCGATTTCGCGCGTCGAGAGAACCATCTCGTCAAAGGGGGCGAAGGGCGGAGCCTCTTTCATCCCAGGGGGGATCAAGCCGGCGCCCCATAGCGATCCGCTGGTGTCAGCCCGCCCGATCACCTTGCGCAACTCTGCACTGAACACCGGTTCTACCGGTCGAGCCTTCAGCCGGGCGGCCACCTCCTCCAGGGGGAACTCATCCCATCCGGGGCCAGCAACGATCACCAATCGCTCGCTCGAGACCGGGGCGATCGCCAGATTGCCACCATCGATCCCGAGAAACATCGTGCCTCCAATCTCGTGGCGATCGCTTCGCTTCTGTTCTGAGAGCAAGCCCTCTAGAGAGCGTTGGTCGTACTTGCCGCGCCCGATCATCACCACGAACCCAGCGGAATCGCCGACGTCTTCCGAGATCCCCATGGTCACTCCATCGAGCCGGACATTGCCGATCTTGCCAGCGATCTTACCGATCTCCGCGTTGATCTGCGCGAGCACCTCAGCCGGGTCGGGGCCGTCCGGGATCGATTTCAGCACTTCGCCCACCACCTTTTTCAGATCGATCTTGCTCGGAGCATCGAGCCGCGCCTGGATTACCAGCCCCACGCCCTCCGGCAGCAGAGCCAGATCTTCTTTCATCTCTTCGGCGCTCACCGAAGGGGCCGCGAAGGGCTCACCCTTGATCGCCGCGATCGCCTCGCTCGCATACTCGTTGAAAAAATGCGCCTCGAGCGCAGCCGCCTTCTCGAGTGCGGGGAGGGCCGCCTGATCGCCCAGAGATCCGAGGGCCCGCATCGCCAAGAGTTTCTTCACCTCTTGCGCCTTCCGCTGGTCGGCCTCTTGCGTCGCAGGTTCCGCCAGCACCTCGAGCAGCGCTTCGAGCCGGTATTCCACCCCCTGCTTCTGCAAATAGGACTGGGGATCGGTAAGATCGAGGAGTTCGTTCATGCCACCGGAGGCACTGAGGAACATCAGGATGATTGGGAGGAATGAAACTGCCATCCCCCGATCCTAGCGGAAATCGCCAGCGAGGACAATCTAAGTCTCGGGGCTCGCGGCGGATCCCAATTCCAATCCCGATCCCGATTCGAGCCTGGCCAGCAGCCAGAGCAGGTCGGAGAGCCGGTTCAGGTAGCGGACGATCTCGCGGTTGTCCGCCTCGAGCACGACGACCTCACGCTCGGCACGGCGGCAGATCGTTCGTGCCATGTCCAGGAAGGCGGCACTGGCGACACCCGCATCCCCCGGCATCGCCCAACCTTTGAAAGTGAGTTCGAAGTCGCGCTCGATCTGCACGACCTGCTCCCCGAGGCGATCCACCATCGCCGCCGAAACACGCTTGAAGCCTGATTCGAGATAGCGGGTGAGGTCGCTCGGGTGGGTGGCCAGCTCCCCCATCAGGATCACCAGGTCGGCCTGGATGAGAGGTAGTCCCTCCGCCGTCAGCGCCACAGAACATCCGGACACGCGCACCAGTCCGAGAGCCGCATTGAGCTCATCGACCGCTCCACCCGCCACCACCCGCTGATCGGATTTCAACACGCGGCGACCGAACATCAAGTCGGTCTCACCATCGTCCCCACGCTTGCTCGAAATCGACAAAAATCCTCGGGTTAATTGGATCAGCTACGGGAGCGACGGAAAAGCGATAGCAGTACCCCGGCGGCCAGAAGGCCAGCGACACCAGGCTCAGGAACGGCGATCGGGATGAGCATGTTCGGATCGACCGTCGAACTGCTCGGTCCAGCATAGGCGCCCCAGTTGTTGTCCGGCGCCTCGATCGATGTCTCGAAGCGCAACAACGCCTCCAGCGGATCACCGTTATCGAAGATCCCCATCGGCACCTGGTAGGTGGCAGCAGGAAAATTGAAACCAATGGTATTGTAAGTATCGTCCTGAAAATAGACCCCATCCGTGCGAACAGCGCCATCTGGCGACGACAGATTCACCCCGCTGCCCGATTGCGTCAGGCTCATCGACCCAGAGAAAATCTCGTCCCCGTCGATCTCGAAGTAGTAGCGATAGGTTGCCCTCGCCTCCTCGCCCGCCGGCACCGCTCCACCTTGGATGATCGCGAGCTGGATCGGCATGAGACAGATCACCGCCTCGGCCTCAACGCTCGATTTGGGACCGTCATAGGAGAGCTCGAATTGAAGATTCGAAGTCGAGGTGATCCTCACCCGATCCCCGTTCCCACCCGTGAACACGCCGCTCGCGTCACTGATATTTTCTAAGGTATCGATCACACGGGCACGCCCCCCCGCATTGCTGTTGTCCACCGGAGACCTCATCGCGTCCAGAGCGGGTGTCGTCCCTGGTCCGATCTGTCCCTCCCCCTCCAACAGGCCGCCGGAGACATCGCCGCCATCTTTGAAAACTTCGACGAGGTTGGTCACCACGCCAGAGACCTCATCAACCTTGACGTTCACCACCCAATCAAACGGGGTGACCGTGAAAAATTCACTCCCCTCATAGGTGATCGATGAAGCCGCCTTAGCGGAGATCGATCCAAGCTGCAACATCGCCACACACGCCACCAGGGCTCCAATGGTTTTAAAAAAATTTTGAGGGTAATGGTTCATAGCTGGGAAAATAGGCGTAGATTTGATTCAAATACTTATGTAATTTATAAAATTTAACCATTAAATCAAGTAAATATTGTAAAAATCATAACAATGTCGTATCGGGCTTGTCATATCGGCTCCGACCCTGTAGAATTTCTGCCCCGAAGAGTGGGCTAGGCGACGCTTCCCTGAAGCCCGTCCCCGTGCCCTTTGTTTCAGCGATTGACCATAGTGAATTCGATCCCTCCCCAAGCGATGCAACCGCTCCACCGAACTTGTCTGATTCTGATCGCTCTCGTGGCGCTCGGAACGAGTGTCAATGCCCAGCAGCCGTATCGAAACAAGCCGACGTCACCGACCGCTGTCTCGAAGCTAGCCAAGTCCATCCCCCCTCCACATCCGACGATGCAGCACTACAGCGGCGGGCGCCCGTCCGGGACGGCGCGGGCACCACTCACCTATGCACCTGGCTACGCCCGGTCGTCGGGTGCGGCAACGAAGAAATATACCTGGAAGAAGAACATCGTGACCACGGTGTTCTGGGTCGGCGAGAAACCTTCCCCGAGAAACCCTCGCTCGAACGTCAAGAGTTCGTGGGACACAAAATGGATGAGCAATTTTGGCGGCTACGACAACCCAGACAAGAGCAAGCGTACCTTCGATTTCTGTCCGAAGGGATTCACCCCGAGGCAGAATCCGTTCTACTGCGCCTTACCCTACAACGACGTTGCCTCGTGGAACAAAACGAAATCGGAAGCGCGCCACATGATCCCCTGGTTCGGTAACCACTTCAAGAAACCCGGCAAGACGGTCCTGAAGGGGCGCTGGGTCGCGATCCACTACAATGGGAAAACCTGTTTCGCCCAGTGGGAAGACGTCGGCCCATTCCGCACCGACGACTGGTCGTACGTGTTTGGCAATAGCCGCCCGCTCAACCAGAGCAACAATGGTGCCGGGCTCGATGTCTCGCCTGCGGTGCGCGATTTCCTCGGCCTGCGCAGCGGGGAACGATGCCACTGGCGCTTTGTCGACTTGCACGAAGTGCGGCCCGGACCGTGGAAGAAATATGGCGACAACAACCACTTCGTCGTCCCCCAAGAACGCGAGCGGGAACTCGAACAGGCGGAACTCGATAGACTCAAGCGCCTGCGCGACCAGCACCTGCGCGGCCGCTAAGCAGACCACCCCGCGCCCCGGGCTACTGCCGATCCCCCAGCTCTGCCTGCCGCTTCCCCCACCAGGCGAGCATCGCCGGCAGGAAAATCAGATCACCGACCAGCGCAAAGCTGAGTGCCAGCGCGCACATCACCCCAAACAGACGGATCATCGGCAGTTCGCTCACTTGGAGCACTAAGAAACTCCCCACCATGATCAACGTGGTCGTCACCAGAACCGACCCTACCTCACGCAGGCTCTGTCGCACCGCGGGATCCGATCCGACCCCATCAGCACGCAGCCTCCGGTAGCGCATCAGAAAGTGGATCGTGTCGTCCACCGCGATGCCGAGGCAGATCGTGAACGACATCACACTGGTGTACTGGATCGGCATCCCGGCGAACACCAGCAGGGCGCCGGTCGCGGCCAGGGGGAAGATGTTGGGAAGGACGCTGATCAGCCCCATCGCCGGCGAGCGCAGGGCGATGATGATGATGAACAGGATGATGACCGCCGCCGCAAAAAGGCTGCGTGCCAGCTCGGAAATCATCGCGAGGCTCACCGTCCCGGACACGTAAGTGACGCCCGTCAGGCGCATGTCGAAACCCGGGTGTCGCGCCTGGATCCGCTCGAGCTTCCCGCTGAGGCTAGCGAATAAGGGTGCGAGCGCAGCCGCGCCATCATCTCGAACTTTCGCACTCACCAGCGCCGCCCTCCCCCCCATCCCGAGCAGCCGCGCCTTCGCCCCTTCGGGCACCAGTGGCAGGAATTTTTTCGCCGCGCCCAGATCCCCCTGCCCCCCGTCACCGGGCGGCAGGCTGCGCAGCACATCGATGAGCGAGAGCGTCGCCCCAACTCCCGGCTCTGCCGCCAGCATCGCATCCACCTCTGCCAGCGCCGCGAGGCCGTCCGCCGAGGTGATCGGCTGTTCTCCCACGGACTCCACCAGGACGCGCAGCGGGATCGCGCCGCCGAGCGCCTCGTCCGCCTTCACCAGCGCCCGGTAGGCATCGTTGCCCTCCGGAAGATTCTCCCGGTAGCGGAAGTCCGGATAGAGCTTCATCGACGCCAGAAGACACAGCGACATCACCGCAAATCCTAACATGGATAGACATCGTGGCCAGCGGGTCACGAGGGTCGCGAGCGGGTCGAGGAACCGGTGCATCCCGCGCTGGTGTGCCCCGTCCACACCCCCCGCCAGCGCCCCGGCGCGATCGCCGAGGAAGGTCGATGCAAGCAGCGGCACGACGGTGATGACGACGATAAAATTCAGCAGCGTCGCCGCGGCACAGGCGATGCCGAAATTGCGGATCACCTCGGTCTTCGCCAGCGCGAGCGAGGCGAAGGCGACAGCCGTGGTCACCGAGGTGAGCAAGCACGCCGGCCCCACTTCGCGCACCGCCGCTTGCACCGCGACGCGGCGGCTGTCCCCCGATCCGCGCCGCATGCGGAAGAATGCCATCAGGTGCACCGAATCGGTGAACGCGATCACCATCACCAAGGAGGGTAGGACGTGGTTGACGACGTTCATCGGCACGCCTGCCAGGCCCAGCATCCCGACGCTCAGGATCATCCCCGCCAGCGGCGCGACCGATGTGATGAAGACAGCTGCCAGGTTGCGGAACAGCAGTAGCGAGATCAGCATCGCCGCCGTCCCGCCAATCACGCTGAAGCGCAGATTGTCCCGCTGCACCGCACGGATGATCTCCGCCCGCAAGGCCGGGATCCCCGTGATCAGCACCCCGATCCCGGTCGCGCCGAGCCTCTCGTCGACCAGCTCCCGAATCTCCCCGTAGAGCGGCTCGATCTCCGCCACCGCCAGCTCGTCGCCAGCCTGGGTCACCACCATCAACATCACGCGGGCGTCTTCGGAGAGCATCAGGCCGCCGACCAGCGGGTGGGCCAGCGCGGCGCGGCGCGCTTCCCCGTAGGCCGCCTCGGGGGCGCCCTGCCGCGGCATCAGCGGCGGAAGCAGCAGCCCGCGCGCCTGCCGCGAGCGGGCATCGAAGATCGAATACACCCCCAGCACGCCGTCGGCATCGCGCAGTGAGCGATCCAGACCGCGCAGCGCCTCTACGCTATCTGGGCTGAACATCCGCTCAGATTCTAACAGAAGTATAAAATCGTTCTCGTCGAGAGGGAATGCCGCGGCCAGCTGTTCCAGCTGCTCGTAGGCATCGCTGCTGCCGCGGAAGAACTTGCGGTGGTTGTCATCGAACTCCAGCCGCAGCAGGCCGGCGGCGGCGATGCCGAGCAACAACGCGAGCCCGCCGCCCAGCCACGCGCGGAAGCTCCCGCTCGAGAAGCCTTGCGCCAGGCGCTCCATTCTACGTCTCTTTCGCCTCCTCGAAGGCCGTCAGCAGCTGATCGCCGAAAGCGAAGTTCATCGCCAGCAGCATGCCCACGATGATGGCGACGATCAGGATGATGCGGTTGGCATCGAGCTTCTCGTACGAGGGTCTCGTCCCGCAGGCATGATCCCACGGGGTCTTGCCGGTGCTCAGAAGGGTCGCCTGCGACAGCGCCATCATGAAAATGTTGAGTGGCACCAACCAGAACCCTACCCCACGCCACCACACCGTCAGCGCCCGGCGGTATGAGGTCTTGAGGGTGGGGAGGCTGCCATCGTCCATTGAAATGCGCACGCGCAACAGCCACTTGCCAGGGGTCGTGCCGAACGAATGGATGAGGAGGCCTTCCAGCAACATGAGCAGGGCAGCCGGCAACAACTGGATCTCCAGGTGGGGGTTGGTGAGCAGGTCGGAGACGCTCATCAGGCCGGTCCCCAGCCCCACGGTGAGGAGCAGCCACTCGAGGAAGAAGAGATCGACCAGCCGGGCCCAGAGCCGCACCGACGAACGCATCCGCTCCGGGGCGAGCTGCGCACGGCGCTGCGCCAGATCTTCAGCCTCTACCTCGGACTTACGCGGTGGCGGCTCGACGAAAATCGAGGAGACCGCCGGTAAGTCCTCCAGCCTCTGCCAGCCGTCACTACCCTGGTACCAACCGAGCGTATCGGCCGTCGCCCGGCCAGAGCGCACCTCGTCCGCCACTTCGAAGACCGTCAGTGGGCCACGCTTTTCACCGTCTTGGAGGAGGTAGATCTGCAATGCTTGGAGGGGGCTAATTTTAGCTTCGGACTCGGAACGATTACTCGCGCAGCGCCTTGGCCGGGTCAAGCCGGGCCGCAAACCAAGCCGGCAGGAGCGCCGCCAGTGTGCACAGCACGAATGCGCCGATGCAGATGATGCTCATGTCGAGGAGGCTGCGCCGCGCGGGGATCTCGGGCACCCCATACAAGCCCTCGGGGAAAATCTCCAGTCCGAACAGCGTCCCCAGCAGCACGCGCAGAGGCTCGCGGAACTCGATCACCAGGTTGCCGGCGGCGGCACCGAGCAACATCCCCACCACCCCGACCACCATCCCCTGGGCGAGGAACACCCAGACGATCTGCGACTCGCGCGCACCCAGCGCTTTCATCACGCCGATCTCTTTGCGCTTCTGCACCGTGACCGTGATCATCGTGTTCATGATGCTGAAGGCAGCCACGATCACGATGAAGAACAGCACAAAATACATCATCGCGCGCTCGTTGCGGATCTGGTCGAACCACAGCTTGTGCTTGTTCATCCAGGTCAGTGATTTGTAGTTCGGTGTCAGGAGCTCCTTGTCATTGATCAGCGCATCCACCCTGGCAGCGTCGTAGGCGTCGCCGGTGTGCACCGCCAACCCGTGGACGTCATCATTCGATTCGAACTCGTACAACTCCTGCCCCTCGGTCATCGGGATGATCACGAACTCTTCGTAGCGCAGCGAGTCGAACAGTCCGGTGATCGTCAGCACCTTGTCGACGTAGCCCTTGGTCACCTCGTCGAAGCGCGCCTTCAGATCGTCGCCGGTGAGCTCCTTGTCCTCGACCAGCGGTAGCAGCTTCTCCACGAGGGTCTCGACATTCTTCGGCGATACGATCGTCACCTGGCTGCCGATCGTGACTCCGAGCTTGCGCGCCGAGACGCGGCTCATCACGATGTTCGGCCCCTCGAGGTTCAGCTCCCCCCTCCCGCCCTTCGACGGGTCGGTCGGGTGCGGCTTCATCAGCTCGCGGATCATCTTCACCTGGTGGCTATCGTCGTCGGGCAACAGGGCGCGCATCACCGGTGCTAGCTGCCGGATCGAGCCGTCCATGTGCTCCACCTTCATCAGCACGCGACCCTCGACATAGGGTGCCGCCTCGAGGATCAGCTCCTCCGCCTCGAGCCGCGCCTTCACGTTCTCCCAAAGACTGAGCCGCTGCAGCTCACGCCACCGCTCCCGGTCGGCCTGCTCCTCAGGGCTGAGCTCGATCGCCGGGGCGGTCTCCTCCGGTGGGATCACGTTCCCCTCCTCGTCAATCTCCTCGAACACCACCGGCTCCTCCGGGAAGGGCAGGTAGATGTTGCCGTGCTTCTCGACCGTGATGTGCGGCTCGAAGCCAAGCACCACGTCCTTGATCTTCTCCTCAAAACCCGCCATCACCGAGATGACCACGATCAGAACCGCCACTCCCAAGGTCACCCCCACCACCGAGATCAGGGTGATGATCGAGACGAACGTGCGCTTCGGCTTCAGATACCGCAGCGCCAGAAATAGACTGAATTTAGAGCTCAAAGGACGCATAGGGTACGCGCCCGATCCCCAATTGTCTAATCGTTGTAAGCATTCTCCCCGTGGGACGCCTGGTCGAGGCCAACGACCTCGGCATTCTCATCGACCCGCAGCCCGATGGTCACGTCGACCAGCTTCAGGATCACAAAGGTCACCACTAGCGTGAAGACAATGGTGAACGCCGAGGCGATCACCTGCGTGCCCAGCTGCGCAGCGAACTCGAACTCGTCCCCGACACCGCCGAGCGCCTTCAGCCCGACCACCGCCGCCATGATCGTCCCAAGCAGCCCGCCCACCCCGTGGACGCCAAACACATCGAGCGAGTCATCGTAGCCGAACTTGTTCTTCAGCTTCACCGAAAACCAGAAACACACCGCGCCGGAGAGGAAGCCGATCAGGATCGCCCCCATCGGGCCAGCGACACCGGCGGCCGGGGTGATCGCGGCCAGACCAGCGATCGAGCCAGTGGCGATCCCTAACACGCTCGGTTTTCTAGTGTGCCCGAGCCACTCGATCGCTGCCCAAGTGCAGGCCGCGGTCGCCGCCGAGATATGGGTTACCGTGATCGACATCGCAGCCGCAGCGTTCGCCGCAAGTCCGCTGCCACCGTTGAACCCGAACCAGCCGACCCACAGCATGCAGGTGCCGATCAGTGTCAGCACCAGATTGTGGGGTGGTTTGGCATCCTTGCGCGGACCGACCATGATGCAGGCGATCAGCGCTGCGAAACCCGCGGTGATATGCACGACGATCCCACCGGCGAGGTCGATCGCCCCCCTCTGGAACAACCAGCCGTCGGAATCCCACACCATGTGGCAGACCGGCGCATACACCAGCAGCGACCACAGCGTCACAAACACCATCATCGCACTGAATTTGATCCGCTCGACGAAGGTTCCGATAATCAGCGCTGGCGTGATGATAAAGAATGTCATCTGGAACATGAAGAACAGGATGTTCGGGATGCCATCACCGCCGGACCAATCGAAGTTTCTCAGAAACATCTGGTCGAGGTTGCCGATGTACTTCCCATCGCCAGAGAACGCCAAGGAGTAACCGGCGACCACCCAGACCAAGGTCATCACGCAGGCGATCGCAAAACAGTGCATCAGCACCGAGAGCACGTTGCTGCCACGGACCAGGCCGCCGTAGAAAAGCGCCAGACCCGGCAGCGTCATGAACAGGACCAGGGCGGTCGCGGCAGAAATCCATGCGGTATCGCCGGAGTCAATCCCCTCCGCGTGGAGGTTCCCCCCCAGGCAGAAAAAGCACGCGGCGATGGCCGCAAAGCATGGAAATCGGGAGGAAAATCGAGAATTTGAAGGCATGCCCCATCTGCATACCGATGAATCGATTTCATGCCAAGCCTGAAAGAAATTATTCCGCCCGGCCTGCTAGGATCCAGGTTTCCCCTTCTCCTCTGCCTTCCGCGCACGCGCCTCAGCAAAGAATCCCTTCAATAAAAAAAGCGATTCCTCACCGAGCACATCCGGGGTGATTTCGCTCGAGTGGTTCAGGTTTGGCGCCTGGAGTAGGTTGATCCATCCGCCCGCCGCCCCCCCCTTCTCGTCGCGGCAGCCGAACACCACCCGGCGGATCCGGCAGTGCATGATCGCCCCCGCGCACATCGGGCACGGCTCTTTGGTCACATAGAGATCGCAGTCGGTCAGTCGCCAGTCGCCGATCGCCTCCTCCGCCTGTGTCAGCGAGAGCATCTCTGCATGCGCGGTCGCATCTTTCAAGGTCTCGACCTGGTTGTAAGCTCGCGCGATCACCCGACCCTCATGGACCACCACTGCGCCCACCGGCACTTCCTGCTTGAGGTAGGCGCGCTGCGCCTGTCGCAGCGCCTCACCCATAAAGTACTGGTCGCTGTGCAGGTCGATCACTGGCTCGTCCGCCTCGTCTGGTCTCGGGTCTTCGCTCATGAAATGAAAGTCTGGGAAGGATAAGAGGTTGCTAGCCGCCTGGCGGTCAACATAGTGCTCTCAGATGAGCGATTTCAACCAGCGAATCATTGCACCCTCACTGCTCGCCGCCGACTGGTCGAAGCTCGGCGCGGAATGCCAACGCGCCTTGGACGCCGGGGCCGACTGGTTGCACCTCGACGTGATGGACGGGCACTTTGTGCAGAATATCTCGTACGGCCCACAGTTCATCAAGACCGTGCGCAAGGTCGCCCCAGAGGCCTACCTGGATGTCCACCTGATGATCACACGCCCAGATCACTACCTCCAGGACTACCTCGATTGCGGTGCCAACAATATCACCGTCCACGTTGAGGCCGACCACGATGTCGCCAATACACTCGCCAGAATCCGCGCCGCCGGACGCAGCGCCGGACTCGCGTTCAACCCAGCCACCCCGCTCGCAGAGGTCGCCCCCTTCCTCGACCAGCTCGACCTCCTCCTCGCCATGACGGTCGTCCCTGGCTTCGGCGGCCAGAGCTTCATGGAAAATGAAGTGATGCCCAAAGTCAAAGCCGCTGCCGCCACCCGCCATGAACGTGCACTCAACTTCCACATCGAGGTCGATGGCGGCATCAACGGAACCACCGCCCCCTGCGCCGCCCGCCATGGCGCCAATGTCTTCGTGGCAGGAACCGGAGTCTTCCGAGCCGACGATATGGGCGTGGCTATATCAAAACTACGCAGGGCATAATTTTCATAATTTTCATGGCATTTTTGTGGAGAATAATGCCTGTCAAAGCGTTCGCGCCCAGCTAGCTTTGTAGGGAGAGAATCCCCCCACCCATCGACCGATGATGCAATCTATTCTCCTCGTCCTCGGAGTCCTCGTGTTCGCGATCGGCTGCCGTACCTTCCGCCATCCGTTCATCCGCAAGATCGGGACGCTGAGCATTGTCGCCGCGACCTTCCTCGTCGGCTATTTTCTCTTTGGTAACAGCCTTCCCGCCGGCCTGCTTGCCACCCTGCTCTGGGTTCTGCTGCCGTGGGTCGATATCCTGACGCGCATCCGCAACATGCGGCTGCCTCTCGACAAACCGCTGCGCCACCGCCATCCGCCTTCCCGCGACTCTTTCCCACACCTCGCCGACTTCACCGACGAGATCGAGGAGGAGGGCTACACGCAGACCAGCGACACCGGATGGGACTGGGATGACATGAGCCAGTTCGTGCGGACCTTCTATCACGAGGAGACCAAAAGCCAAGCCGGCATCTACTACAACGAGCAACAACACATTGCCTTCAGCTACATCGGCATCTCGACGCGCACCACCGACGGACAAGTCTATACCTCGTGGAATTACCCCTTCGCCAACACCATGCGCATCGCGCCGCAAATCCACTTCAACCGCGTCACCGACATCACGACCTTCGCCGAACTGATCGACGCGCACGAGTTCTACCTTCTGCGCGAGCGCATCCTGCCAGAAAACATCCAGGCGATCGAGCCCGAAGAAATTCGCCCACTGATGGAAAAAGACCTGCGCCTGCAGATCGATCACAACCTCGACATGGGGCTCATCCGCCTCTCGGGCAACGGCACCTTCCGCTATTCTTGGCGAGGCCTGTTCTTCCTCTGGTGCCAGTTCTTGAAGGACATGGTCAAGCTTAGTTGAACCGGCGCCCCCTCCTAACCTATTGGTAGTCCGCCCGCCAGGTTGAGCCTCCCATCACGCAGGCAGCCGGATCACTCCCTCCCGCAGCTTGCGCAAGCTGCGCAGCCCTCCCCACTCGACCCCCTTCATCCGGCGACCCCCGCTCGACCGCCGCTCGCCGAAACCGTCCCGCTGCGACTCGAAAAACTCGTCCACGAAGCCCTGGCTCCCTAACACCATCCCATCCGTGAAGTAGCGGATACGGCAACGCAGCGCCTGCGCCAGCGTCAGCTTACCTCCCGCCTCCCACACCGCCTCGATCTCACCCTGGCTGAAGCCACCCTTCGATTTCTGGATCCCGCCGGAAGTCTTGTCCCCCACGACCTCCTGCCCAATCCCGTAGAGGAACTTCCGATAACGCTCCAGCGCCTGCCTCCACGGGATCGCCTTCTCATACGACACCGCCGACACCAGTCCCGCACGCGCCAGCCGCATCCCGCCCAGCGCCGCCGCATAGCTGCACCAGCGATACGCCTCCGGCTCCGTAGCCAGCCCCGCGCGCACCGGGTTCAGGTCGATGTACGCCGCCACCGCACGCAGCGCGTCGCCCCCCTCCACCAGCAGGCTCTTGAAGCGCCCATCCCACAGCGCCCCTGTGCGCCCATGCGCATAGTTGTAGGCCAAGGTCATCCGCTGCTTCAATTCCTTCATGAACATCGACAGGTCGAACAGCCGCTCCGACACCCGCTCGGCAATCTGACGCAAACCCTCCGCATCTCCCAACCGCCGCCGGTTTTCGATCTCCTCCTGCAGGAACTTCGTCGACATCTCGCCAGAGAAGACCAACAACCGCTCCAAGATGTCCTCGTCACTCAACGCAGCCAACTCCAACTCCCGATCCGGCACCTCCAACAACAGGTGGAAGTGGTTCCCCATAAAACACCACGCGATCACCCGCAGCCCACTGAATTTGAGCTGCTTGAAAAGGATCTTGTGGAAGGTCTCCTTCTCCCC
>Ga0316197_10002204_pt1 | contig 13953 bp, 10 predicted proteins | sample OudBiesiAoxic_MG_FD_204939 | JGI IMG/M metagenome (GOLD analysis project Ga0316197, IMG submission 204939) | Coastal sediment microbial communities from Oude Bieten Haven, Netherlands - site A oxic | ecosystem: Environmental > Aquatic > Marine > Coastal > Sediment | place: Netherlands...
TCTCCGTCGACCCCGGTGGCTGCGCTGTCTTCTTCGGTCGCGCCGACCGCGAGACTGTCACCATCAGCAGAAGCGCTGCAGCCGAATCGGTCGCCGCTTCCCGCGTTGTCGGGTCGGATCGTTTCGGTCCATGCCCACTCGGTGGGACCCCGCTCGAAGACGTGGACGGCCCCTGTACGCGGATTGCCAACGCGATCCTGCGGCGCACCCCCGAAGATTCGGTCACCGGACACCGCGACGCTGAAACCAAATTCGGATCCCCCAACCACGATGTCGGCATTCGGTGGCGCCAGCCGCTGCTTGAACGTCCAGCCCGCAAGCTCCCGCTCGAACACGTAGACGGCACCCATGTCTTGGTAGTTCTCGTCGTCCTCGTTCCAAGCGCCGACCGCAATCACGTCACCGTCAACGGCCACCGCGTTCCCAAAGCGATTTAGTTGACCGAGCGGCCCCTTCAAGTAGGCCGTCTGCGTCCAGGTCCCGTTGCTGCGCTCGAAGACGTAGGCCGCACCGGACTGGCTGGCCGTATCGTCCGTTGCATCCCCCGCATCGGCGCTAGCCTCGCCTGTCGCCCCCACGACGATCGTATCTCCATCGATCGCAACTTGCCCGCCGAACCAGTCGAGGTCGTCCGTGACCGCCGCCTTGAGATAACCGCGCTGATGAATCGCGCGCCGGGCGATGTCGACCGTGTAGCTCTGCGACCCCGCACCCAACGCCGACGTCACCGTGGCCTCGAGCACACTATCGCCGGCCGGAATGCCGACAGCCGCCTCGCCCCCGGTCAGCGCGACGGGCGCGCCGTCCTGCACAAGCTCCACGGTTGCGACTGATTCTTCGGGTACGAGCAGCACGTCACCGGGGTCTGCCGCCAGAGGAAGGAGAAGCTCGTAGTCGAGGTCGTCGGGGTCGAAGAACGGCACCAATCGATCCTCCCCCGCTGCGGTGAGCTCGAAGCTCGCGAGTCGCGCGCTCGCTGTTTCAACGCCGCCCATGCCAGCCATTCCGCCTTGACCGCCTTGACCGCCAACACCCCCGCCGCCACCAACACCACCGTCTCCACCGGCACCCCCGCCACCAACGCCACCGATTCCGCCGCTGCCGCCTTCACCACCAACACCAGCCATCCCGCCGCTTCCCCCGACGCCACCAGCTCCCGCGCTTCCTCCAGCTCCCGCCATCCCACCAGACCCAGCAGACCCAGCAGATCCACCGGATCCAGCAGACCCACCAGATCCAGCACTTCCACCGGCCCCTCCCGGCTCGGCGGGGTCACTGCATCCAACGATTGAAGCCACACAGCCAACGAGCACGATTGCGAAGAGTCTTTGCATGTCATCTTCTCCAGGCGCCGGAGCGTGACTTGCATCACTTGGTCGAGGCCCTGATCGGTTTGCGGGAAGCCGGATGTTCGCGCGCACACAGCGAGGGCGTCCATACGTAATTGTTCCGTTCGACGAAGCAGAAACTGAGAACAGCCGTTCACGCAAAACCGACGGACGAGGCCTTCCGGCCTACGCGCCCACCCCCACACCCGACAAGGCCACCGACCGCCCCAGGTACTCCGGCACCTGCGCTGCGTGCGCCAAGAAACGACCGACATCCTTGCGCGAAATCTTCCACTCGCGCACCTCTCCATCCGCCGAAGCAAACGGCATCGCGTCACTGTCGTCATCGGTCAGATGCACCGGCTGCGCCAACACCCAGTCGACACCGCTCTCCCGCACCACGAGCTCCTGCGCTTCGGTGTCCGCGATCTGCGGCTTCAACAGCAAGCCGAAGAACAAACGCTCGATCCAGCGCAAGCTGCGGCGCGTCTCTCCAACACCGTAAGACGACTGCACGACCAGCCGACTCACACCGTGCTTGCGCATCGCCGCGATCACATTTCGCGTCCCTGCCGACCGCACGTCGTCCGGCGTCCGCGCCGCGCCAAACAAGCGCACCCGCATCGGGTTCTCCGTGATCCCAAGCGTGACGATCACCGCATCCTGCCCAGCCACCGCCCGCTCGACATCGTCCGGGTTGGTCGCGTCTCCGTTCAACAGCGTCACCTGGTCCGAATCGATCTCGAGCGAATCCGCATGCCGCGAAAACGCCGTCACCCTGTGCCCGCGCTTCAGCAGCGCCTCGACGGTCGCCCGTCCCGTGCCGCCCGTAGCTCCAACAACCAATACATTCTGTGCTTTTTCCATGACTGCCTCCTTGTGGCAGCTCTCACTCTGCGGCCCTCGTTGACATGAATCTAATGACTTGCTTCCATGTGGGCATGAGCAGCACTCATGCCGCTACCGACCTGCACCGCATCGACCTGAACCTCCTGGTCGCCCTCGACGCCCTGACGCGCGAGCGCAGCGTCACCAAGGCTGCCGAACGAGCAGGCGTCACCCAGTCCGCCATGAGCCACACCCTCCGCCGCCTCCGCGAGCTCTTCGACGACCCGCTCTTGGTCCGAGGCCGAGGCGGCATGGTCCTCACCCCGCGCGCCGAAGCCCTCGCGGTCCCGCTACGCAGTGGCCTGGTCAGCCTCGCGCGCACCCTCGCCGAACCGCAACCCTTCGCACCCGAACACGCAAGCCGCACCTTCCGCATCGTGTCCCCCGACCTATTCGACACCCTGGTCTTGCCGACGCTCCTCCAACACCTCGGCCGGCAAGCGCCGTCGATCGATCTTGCAGTCGTCCCCATGCCAAAGCGCTTAGCCGACACCCTCGAGACCGGCGACGTCGACCTCGCGATCTATCCAGTGCTCCTCGACCCCCAACCCTTCGACCTCGGCACCCAAGTCGACCCCGAGCTCCAAAGCCGCACACTCTTCCGCGACAACTTCCGATGCTTCGTCCGAAACGACCACCCCGTGATCACCGGCCGCCGCAAGCTCACGCTCAAAGCCTACGCTCAGCTCAATCACATCCTCGTCTCACCGGGCGGGGAAGGCCCCGGCGTCGTCGACCGCGCCCTTCACCAACGAGGCCTGAAACGCCGCATCGCCCTCCGCGTCCCCCACTTCGCCACCGCCCTCGAAGTCATCGCCCAAAGCGACCTCGTCCTCACCGCCCCGTCGAGCCTCGGCAAGTGCTCCAGCGCATCGACCTTGCTGTCCCGCCCCGCGCCCCTCGACATCCCCGAACACGCCATCACCATGATCTGGCACCCCCGCTTCACCGAAGACCCAGCCCAGCGCTGGCTCCGTGAGCTCATGGTAGACGTCACCCGTGAGGTCCCGTCGCTGCCCGCGACGCGACATCGTTCCGTATAGAGCGGCCGCCCACGTCCTGATCCTCGCTACCCACAACGTCGAAAGGGTCAACCCTCCCTTGCTTCTACTCGGAGCGCTGGGCTGCGGTCCGGACGACCCCTTCGTGCCAGAGGCCTACGGCCAATGGCTGAAGTTCGAGCCCGAGGGCGCGGTCTGCGCCAACGGCTCGCAGTACAAGTACTTCGTCAACTTCTCCGAAACCTCGAGCAACCTCATCGTCTTCCTCGAGGGCGGCGGCGCCTGCAGCAACTACGAGAGCTGCGCGAGCGGGGGCCCGTTCAACACCGATTGCATCAAAGAGCCGGCAGGCACCGAATGCATCCGCGACAATTACCCAGCCGTCTACCTTCACTTGGATGCGCTCGAGCCACTGAGCGCTGCCACCGAACCGCTCGGCGTCGTCAACGGTGACGTGCCGGTCGAGCTCTCCTACCCGCTGCTTTCGTCGAACACTGACATCAATCCCATGGGGGATTGGAACAGGGTCTTCATCCCCTACTGCACCGGCGACACATACCTTGGCAGCAGGGTGCAGACCTACGTCGATCCCGAAGGTGTCGGCCCCGACGTCGAGTTCCATCACATGGGCCACCAAAACATGTTGCTCGTCATCGAAGAGCTCAATCAGATGTTCGCGACCGTTCCCAAAATGATGGTCGGAGGTTGCAGTGCAGGCGGCGTGGGCTCCCTCAACAACTACCCCTTCATCCGCAATGGCATCAGAGGAGTAGAGCAGAGCTATCTGCTCGCTGACAGCGGTCCGGTCGTACCCGATACCTTGCCGAGTGGAGACCCGAGCAACCAGCTCGGCCTCACCGCGGTCCGACCGCTTTGGGGCGTCGATACCCTGATTCAGTCTTTGCCGATGGGCGCAGATCGAATCACCGAGGACTTCGGCGAGGTGAACGCCGTGGTCTCAGAGCTCTTCCCGAACGATCGCCTCTCGATCTCCATCTTCGAACGCGACTACAGCTTCACCGTCGCCGTGTCTACATGCCGTACTACCGAAACACGAACACGAGCCACTGCCTCACCGTCACCGGACTAGAAGACGTAGGCGGCTCCGAGCTGGCGTTCATCAGCGCGTTTCAAGAGGATCCGTCAGCGGCCACTTGGTCCGGCACGGACATCGAAACGGACGAGGGAACCGTCACCTACAAAGACTTCATCGAGAGCGTGCTCGACGACTCGGTCCCGCTCGAGAGCTACTACGAAGGCACCTGCGAAGGGAAGTACCAAGTCTGCGCCCTCGACTGCGACGCCTATGACGAGCTCATGTGCGAGGCCGCCGTTCGGTAGCGTGCAGCCGACCGACCCGCCTCAGCCCGGCACCGCCGGCACACTCACCTTGCTATCCCGCCCCCCATGCTCGAGCGACACGTGAAGTGAGCCGGTCAGCACCCCTCGCCAATCACCCCGCAGCTCTTCGAATGCACCCTCATCGAGCTCCACCGACTCCTCGAGTAGCGCGTCGACCAAGAGCTGCCGGTGGTCGCCCTCCATGTCCCAGTGCACCACCAAGGCTAGCCCGCCGAGCTGATGCGCCTCGGTCAAGAACACATGCGCCTTCGCAAACGCTCGCTCCACCGCCTGAAGCGCCTCCGCCGGAGTCGCATGCATGGTCGCAGTCAGCGCACAATCATCAGACACGACAGTCCCCGAGTCAGCCGCTCGGATCCGCCGACGCGTAGCCTGGTGGCGGTCGAAGGATTCGTTTTCGCGAGACCTTGATTCGGGCGGGCCGAGTCGACTCGATGAACTCGATGAGCGCGGTGACGAAGCGCTCGGGGGCCTCGCAGTGCACGTAGTGCCCCACGCTTTCGATGATCTCGAGCCAACTCCCTGGGATGGCCGCGTGCGCTGCGTAAGCGTGTTCGACGGGAATGACTCGATCGTTGTCGCCCCAAATGATGAGGGTGGGCATCCCAGCCGCAAGGTAGAGCTTGTCGTTCGCGCTCACCGATTGCCCGCGTGGGTCGATCACAGCGCGCAGGGTGCGCAAAAACGCGCGGCGCGCCTCGACGTTCCCGAGCGACGAATAACTGCGCCAAAGCTCGGGAATCACCATCGCATCATCGAGTTTCTTGCGGAACGCGATCCGGCCGATCGTTTCGACGATGCGACGAACGGGCGGCGCGCAGGCGACGAGCAGCACGGCTTCGGACCCGGGCAGGGTCAGCATCCGAAGTAGCGGATTGACCTCGATGCCGAGCCCGCCCGCATCGACGAGCACCAATCGCTCGCAGCGCTCCGGGTACTGGTACGCGAACTGCATCGCGATCCCGCCCCCGTACGACTGCCCGACCACCGTGGCGCGCTTGAATCCCAAAGCCACGACTAGGTCGCGCAGGACGGATGCCATGGCGCCAAGTGAGTAGTCTCCCTTGGTCTTATCCGACTCGCCATGCCCAAAGAGGTCCGGGGCTAGCACGGTGAAGTGCTCGCTCAGCGCCGGCATGACCTGCTTCCAAGTCGAAGCGCTGCCGGCCATGCCGTGAATCAGAAGCAGCAGCGGGCCTTTGCCGGCAAGTCGATAGGTCAGGCGCTTGCCATGGATTGTCAGCTCCTTCTGCTCCATCGCATCAGTCTTTTGCCATGGTCGAGCTATGCACTCAACCCCGGCTCGTTCGCCGCGAGCGCCGACATCAGAGCCGGCAGCATGATCCGCTGAATTTCCATCGTCGGTCGGTAGTGCATGATGAGCCCGCCGAGCGTGGCGACGACGCGGCCGATCATCACGAAGTGATCCGGCACACGCACCACCGGATCCTGTTCGACCGCCCGCAGAAGCCCAATCCATTCGTCGATCATCTCCGCGCTCGAGACCCCTTGTCGAAGCGCGCTCCCTTCGGAGCGAAGCTCGTCGAGCATCAGCTCCGCGAACCAGAGCAAGGTGTCTGGTCGACCGCTTTGGGTCCGGAACCCAAGCTCTTGAAGCATCTGGCTCACACGCTGCGTGTCTTGTACGAAGAAGGCCTGGAGCAGTTGGGCGTAGGCGCGCCGGGCATCGGGCTCGAGGATCTTGGTGCATCCGAAATCGAGGATGACCAAGGTGCCGTCAGGCTCGACGAGGAGGTTGCCTGGATGCGGGTCGGCTTGAAAGCGCCCGAGCTCCAGCATCTGGCGGGCGTACGCTTCGATCAACTTGTTCACCAGGCGCGAGATCTCGGCATGCGCGCCTTCCTCGCCTGCGTCCCGCGCTTCGGCGAGTTGGTCGAGGACCGCCGTGATCTTTTCACCGCCGACGAACTCGGTCACGAGCACGCGCTTGCTCTGATGTGGGCCGACAGGTCTGGGCGCGCGGACCCCCTGCAAGGTCGCGAGGTAGTCTCCGACCGCGGAGGTGTGCGCTCGCTCGGCGTCGTAGTCGACTTCCGCGCTGATCGTCGTGCGAACTTCTCTGACGATGGTTTCGTAGTCCGCGGGCGGCAGCGAGGTCTTCATCGCTTCCAGAAACGACGCCAAGATCTGCATGTCGAGCTCGATGACGGAGTCGATCAAAGGGCGCTGCAGCTTGACCGCGACGGCGGTTTCGTCGTTCAGGACGGCACGGTGGACCTGACCGATGCTGGCCGACGCCATCGGCGTCCTTTCGAAATCACAAAACGCCTCGTCGAGCGACACTCCGATCTCTTCCTCGAGCATCGCAATCATTCGCTCCTCGTCTTCAGCAGGGACGCTGTCTTGTAGAACGCTGAGCGCTTCGATCCAAACCCGGGGCATCAGGTCAGGACGCGAAGAAAGCAACTGTCCGACCTTCAGAAAGCCCCCGCCATGCGAGACGCAGACCTCGGTGAACCGCTGCGCGCTCTTCGCATGTAGCCGCTCGAGCATCGCCGAGGCGCGCCGCCGGCTCACGAACGCCGCCCGAGTCAGATGCAGGCGGTAACCCGCAGCGATCTTGGTCAGCACCCAAGCGATGCTGACGAGGCGCGCCGTTTGCTGCTGCCAGCTCCGCAACGCGGTCTGCCCGTCCCGAAACCCGCCAGCCCAAGTTGCCCACTCCGCGCGCCCGGCCTGGCAAGCCTCCACAGCTTCACGCCGCAAACGCCAAACCGTCTCCTCGACGGCCCGCAGGACAGCATCGACCGCCGCCAACCAGTGCCGCAGAGACGAGTCCGCGGCAGAGGCTTGATATTCTTGGGGTTTTAGCTGGATCGCAGAGTCGCGTGATACATGCATGCGTCTGTCGTATCACAATGTGACTCATCGATCTACATCCGAGATCCGCACCAGCTTCGCAATGAGCTCCACGTGCGGCGTCTGGGGCAAGGTGTCGTACGCGCGCAGGCTCTGCAGCCGATAGCCTTCCGCCAGCGCCGCAATGTCCTTCGCGAGGCCCCCCGGTCCGCACGCCATCACGTGAATGCGCGCCGGGCGAAGTCGAAGCAGCTCACTGGTCACCGCAGCGCCGAGCCCCTTCCGAGGCGGGTTGGCCACCACCGCATCCGGCGCCTGGGCCTGTCGTGCAAGGAACAGTTCGGCTGTTTCTGCTTGGAACCCAAGGCTCCTGGCGCCCTCCGGATGTGATTCGCAAGGCCAGACCTCGGCTGCGACTGCTCGGAGCCGTCGCGTCGTGGCGCCCGAACCGGCGTAGAGGTCCAAGACACGTCCGCCGCCGATGCCGTCGACCAGGTCATCGTACATCCGTTCCGCGACCTCGGGGTTGGGCTGCAAAAACCCAAGCGGCCCAACCCGCGTGCCGTGGACGTCGAGCGCTTCAATCCCCCGAAGGATTCGCGCCTCCGCGCCCCGCAAGACGTTCCCGCTGTCTCGATGAAAGCTAACCGCCACGCCGTCGCAGCGCGTGAGCCGAGGGCTCAGCCGAAGCAGCTCGTCCTCATTTGCTTCGCTCGTGACCAGCGTCGCTAGGACTTGCTTCCCATTCGTGCGCAACCAAACCGCGCGAAGCCCCAGCCGCTTGCGTTCCTCGTCGTGCGCAGCGATGCCGAGATCTCGCGCGGCATCCGCAAGCTCATCGGCAGCCGCGGCAATCAGCGGATGGTCGACCAGGCAGGCCCTCATGTCCGCCGGCCGGTTCGTCCCCCGCATGAAACTGCCTAGTCGCAATTTACCGGGTCCGCCAAACGCAATCCGCTTCGCACTGCGGCGATAGCCAAGCGACTCCGGAGCAGCGACGACTTCACCCACCTCGAGCCCATGCTGCGCGAGCAACAGCTCTCGAAGAAGCGCTCGCTGGTCAGGCTCACCAAGCGCCATCAGCGCGCAGCCGGTGCAGCGTCCGTCCTTGGTATCCACGTGACGCTCACAAGGAGGCAACCGCCGCCCCGGGCGTCCACGTTCCACTTCCAGAGTCGTCGCAAAAGTGGCGTGCTTGCCCACGTGCTCGATGCGCGCCACGACCCGTTCCCCAGCAAAGGCTCCCGCGATTCGAGTGCGCCCTGAAACCCCTTCGCCTGAAGGCAGAAGCGATTCGACCTCAAAGCTGACCCGGTCTCCAGCGTTCGGCCGCTGCTCCGCTTTGCCTTTCATGGGCGTACGTTTGCGCGACCGGCCCCGCATGGGCAAGGTGCAGCATGGTCCTCGTCCCCTTATCGCGAAAAGGCACCCGGGGTTCGAGCCGGCCTGACACGAGCGCGTATCTGCCCACCACGCGCGAAGAAATGGACGCGCGCGGCTGGGATGAGCTCGATATCCTCATCGTCAACGGCGATGCCTATGTCGATCACCCGGCCTTCGGCGGCGCACTCATCGGCCGCTTCCTCGAAGGCCGCGGCTACCGCGTCGGCATGATCGCCCAACCCAAGTGGAACGACACCACAGATCTGACCCGCATGGGAGCCCCACGCCTCTTCGTCGGCATCACCAGCGGCAACTTGGACAGCATGCTCAACAAGCTGACCGCGCAGAAGAAGGTCCGCTCCGAAGATCAGTACTCCCCGGGCGGCCGAACCAACATGCGCCCCAATCGCGCGAGCATCGTCTACGGCAACCTCTGCAGGCAAGCATTCTCGGGCGTGCCAATCATCCTCGGCGGCATCGAAGCCTCTCTGCGCCGCATCGCCCACTACGACTACTGGAGCGATTCGATCCGCCGCAGCGTCTTACTCGATTCCAAAGCCGACATGCTGATCTTCGGCATGGGCGAACGCCCCGTCTGGGAGCTCGCCGACCGCCTCGCTGCCGGCGAAACGCTCGACACGATCCGTGACATCCGAGGCACCGCTCACGTTTTGCGCAAAGGCCAGTGGGAGGACATCGAGCCCAGTCGTTTCATCCGCGACGGCAAGCCGGTGTTCTTGCCCAGCTACGAAGAGATCAAAGCGAGCAAAGAACGCTTCAGCGAAATGAGCGGAGCCTTTCAAAAAGAAACCAACCCAGGCAATGGCCGCCCGCTGATCCAGCCACACGAGCACGAAGCCGTCTATCTGAACCCTCCCGCCGAGCCCCTCGACACCGAGACCATGGACGGCCTGTACGACTTGCCGTTCACACGCTATCCGCACCCGTCTTACGCCGACGGCATCCCGGCTTACGAAACGGTCAAGCACAGCATCGTCACCATGCGCGGCTGCTTCGGCGGCTGCAGCTTCTGTTCGATCACAGAGCACGAGGGCAGGGTGATTCAGTCCCGCAGCGAAGAGAGCATCCTGCGTGAAGTGCGCGCGCTCCGCCGCATGGATGACTTCGCCGGCGTCATCAGCGACGTCGGCGGTCCGACCGCAAACATGTACGAGATGAAGTGTAAGGACGAACGCATCGAAAAGGCCTGCCGCCGCCTGAGCTGCGTGCACCCCGGTGTCTGCGAGAACCTGGTCACCGATCACGGTCCGCTCGTGCATCTCCTGAGCGAAATCCGCAAAGAAAAGGGCATCAAAAAGGCCTTCATCGCTTCGGGCGTCCGCTACGACCTGGCCGAGCTCAGCCCCGAGTTCGTCGAAGTCCTCGCCGAGCACCACACCGGCGGCCAACTCTCGGTCGCCCCCGAACACGTCGACGAAGACGTCCTCGACAAAATGAAAAAGCCCGGCGCCGAAAGCTACGAGCGCTTCGCCGAGATGTTCGACTGCGCCAGCCAGAAGAGCGGCAAGAACCAACACCTGGTCCCCTACTACATCAGCGGCCACCCCGGCTCGACCACCCAGTCCATGATCGAGCTAGCCCTCTACTTGAAGAAACGCGGCCTGCGCCCCCGCCAAGTCCAAGACTTCATCCCCACCCCGATGAGCATGGCCACCAGCATGTACGTCACCGGCCTCGACCCCTTCACCCAACAACCGGTCTACGTCGCCAAGAGCCTACGCGAAAAGCGACTGCAAAAAGCGCTCCTTCAATACTGGGACGTCGCGCAACACGACCTCGCCCGCGAAGCCCTCATCAAAGCCAAACGCGGCGACCTCATCGGAAGCGCCGACCGCCACCTAGTCCCCCCGGCATCAGGGAAGGGCGCCCTCTCCATTCACGAACAACGGCGCTACCAACGCAGTCGCACTCAACCGCACGGCCGGCTCGGCCGCCGAGCAGGACCAAACGACCGCCCCAAGCGTAAGTAACCCCTCGCGCCTAAGATCACCTGACAACACAGCCAGATTGCGATAGATGCGTCCGGTGACCGGCCGCAAGCGCCAGCTCTTTTGGATCGCGCCGCTTGCTGCTGCGCTCGTGCTTGCTGCCTGGTGGCTGTTCCGCGAGGCGGAGGGGCCGCGCGTCGATGCGATCACGGCGGTCCGCCGTCCGATGGTGCAAACGATCGTGACCTCCGGTCGTGTGGTCCAACGCCGTCAGTCCAAGCTCGGGGCCATGGTTCCCGGCACCGTTGCGGAGCTGCTGGTAGATGATGGCGATCGCGTCGAGGCCGACGCCTTGCTCGTCCGACTCGCCGATGACGACGCGCTCGCCAGTCTCGCCGAGGCCGAAGCGTCGGTGTCGGAAGCGGAGGCGCGTCTCGCGCGCGTGCAGGGCCTCGGTCGCCGTATGGCGGTTCAAGCGCTTCGACAGGCGACCATCGAAGCCAAGCAAGCCGAGACGGAATACCGGCGGCAAGACAAGCTCTTCGGAACCGGCGCCGTCAGCGAGCTCAGCCTGGAGCGCGCCCGTCGTGATCGCGATCAGACCCGCAGTCGGCGCATCTCGGCGTCCCTCGAAGTGGCGGCGGCAGCCCCTCGAGGAAGCGACGTGGCGGTGGCGGCCGCGTCGCTCGCGCGCGCTGAAGCCCGACTCACGGCTGCGCAAGTCGCTGTCGAGCACACCAGGATTCGCGCGCCATTGCCCGGAGTTGTCCTCAAACGGCACGTCGAGCGCGGCGAAGTCGTCCAGCCCGGCGAGCCGCTCCTGACTTTCGCCGGCGACGGCCCCTTGGAAGTACGCATCCAGCCCGACGAGTCCAACCTCGCCTTGCTACGACTGGGTCAACACGCGCTCATCTCCGCCGAAGCGTTTCCAGACCAGCGCGTCGACGCGTCCATCGCACGCATTGCGCCCTCCATCGACCCGATCCGCGGCACAGTCGAAGTGGACCTCAGCATCGACGACGAGTTGGACCTGCGACCCGACATGACGGTGACCGTCGAAATCGAAGTGGGACGCGCACAGAGCGCACTGGTTGTGCCGAGCTGGCTAATCCATGACCTCGGCAGTGAAGCCCCCTGGCTGATGCTCGCCAAAGAGGGTCGCGCGCAGCGCCGTGACGTGAAGCTCGGGCTCGAAGGGGACGATCTCGTTGAAGTCGTCTCGGGCCTGAGCGAAGACGAGCAGCTGCTCTCGCCGGCGCTTCCCATCGAAGAGGGCGACCCGGTCCGCGTACGCAAGACGCGGCCGGCGGTCGAGTTGGAAGTGAAAGGGGAGGGCTAGTGCTCGCGCTCCAGCTCGCTTGGAGATTCCTGCGCGAGGGACGGACACAATCCCTACTCATTCTCGCTGGCGTCACGATCGGTATCGCCGCCTTCGTCTTCGTCTCGGCCATCATCGAGGGCCTGCAGGTCAACCTGCTCGAGCAAACACTCGGAAGCCAAGCCCACATCACGGTCGCCCCGGAGGAAGCTTCACCTCGCGCGCTCATGGCCGAGCCCGGCGTCGCATTCGCGCGGCGCGTAGAGCCGTCCGAGCCACGGCGAAGGCCGTTTGATCAGTGGCAGCGAACCGTTCGCAGAGTCGAAGCGACACAGGGTGTGGTCGCCACTTGTCCAAAGGTTAGCGGCTCCGCACTCGCATACCGAGGCGCGGCCGAGGAAGCGGTCAAGGTGGTTGGGGCGGACGCCGATCGCTTGCGCCAGATCGTCGACCTTCGAGCAAACCTCGTCGAGGGAACCTACCGACTCGGCGGCGAAGAGGCGGTCATCGGCACGACTCTTGCGCAGAAGCTGGGCGCGCGCGTCGGCGATCCCGTCCGCGTGCGAAGCGGTGACCGCGAAAGCCTGCTGCGGATTATCGGCGTGTTCGATGTCGGCAACGAGATGGTCAACGGCCGCTGGTTGGTGACCTCTCTACGTAATGCTCAGACGCTCCTCAACCGAGTGGGCGACATCACCGAGATCGACGCCCGCGTCGCCGAGGTCTACGACGCGGAGCGGATCGCCACAGAGATCGAGGTCCGGACCGGTGTTCCGACTGAAAGCTGGATGGAGCGCAACCGCGACCTGCTCACCGGTCTGCGCTCGCAGGACGCCTCGACGACGATGATCCGGATCTTCGTCCTGCTCGCCGTAGCCATGGGCATCGCCAGCGTCCTCAGCGTCACCGTCGTTCAACGAAGAGGTCAGATCGGAATCCTCCGCGCCGTCGGCACCCCTCGCCGTACCGTGCTGGCAGTCTTTCTCTGCCAAGGACTGCTTTTCGGTCTCGCTGGCGCCCTGCTTGGGACGATGTTAGGCGCGTTCGCCGGCGAGCTCATCGAGTCGAGCGCGCTCTTCGACATCACTGTCACGCCCCGGCTTCTGATCACGGCGCTAACCGTTTCGATCGCAACCGGCGTCATCGCGGCCTACCTCCCTGCGCGCAAGGCGGCCAACCTGGACCCGGCTGCTGCCATCCGAGGCGACGAATGAACAGCCCGCACGAGTTGCTGCACCTGGAGGGCGTTCGCAAATCGTACCTCGACGGCGTCACGACCGAGATCCTCCACGGCATCGATCTTTCGATCGGCCAAGGGGAGCTCGTCGCCCTCGTCGGTCCCTCCGGCTCCGGCAAGAGCACCTTGCTCAATCTAATCGGTCTCCTCGATCGGCCCACGCAGGGGAGAATCCTGATCCAAGGGCAGCCGGTCGAGAATATGGACGACCAAGCGCTCACCGCACTGCGCGGACAAAAGCTTGGCTTCATCTTTCAGTCGCATCACCTCTTGCCTGGGCTCAGCGTCATCGAGAACGTCATGCTGCCCACCGCCGCCGTGCGAGGCGGCTTTCGCGTCGCGATGAAGACGCGGGCACGCGAGCTGCTCGACGCAATGGGACTCGGGGACTGGGCCGAGGCCTGGCCGCGCCAGCTTTCGGGGGGCATGCAGCAGCGGGTCGCGGTAGCCAGAGCCCTGATGAACGACCCGCCACTGGTGCTCGCGGACGAGCCGACCGGAAACCTCGATACCGAAACGTCTAATCAAGTCTTCGACCTGTTACGGCAACGAAACGCCGAGAGCTCAACAGCCTTCTTGATCGTCACGCACGATTCCGATCTCGCCCAGCGATGCGAGCGCATCGTCGAGCTGGTCGACGGCGCGGTCGTCTACGACGGACCCGCCG
>Ga0316197_10002205_pt1 | contig 13951 bp, 13 predicted proteins | sample OudBiesiAoxic_MG_FD_204939 | JGI IMG/M metagenome (GOLD analysis project Ga0316197, IMG submission 204939) | Coastal sediment microbial communities from Oude Bieten Haven, Netherlands - site A oxic | ecosystem: Environmental > Aquatic > Marine > Coastal > Sediment | place: Netherlands...
GCATCGAGATCCTTGGTGGTCAGATCTTGAAGCTTCCGCCTGCCGAGCGCTGGAATCAGTCGCTTCGACACGATGCGTCGGTACCCCTGGATCGTTCGTGGTGACAGATCGTCCTCGACGTTCTCGAGCCAGCGATTCAGCAGGTCGGCCACACTTGAGCTCGACGCGGAAGCTCGCCCGCTGGTCACCTCATTGACCAGTTCGTTGAGCGCATCTTCTGCGGCACGGCGGCCGCCCTGGAAGCCGCGGCGCACGCGATTTCGCTTTCCGGTGATCGGATCTCGACCGGCATCCACCGACAGAGACCAGTAGTTCGTCCGTCCCTTGACCGGCGACATGGTCCCTCGCATGGCCAACAGAGTACGCGCAATTCGCCGATTGGGCCAACACTTTGGCCAACAACGAGTTGGCTCGATTCGCCACTCAATCGAGAAACACCGGTCTATCTGGTGTTTCTCAGAGCCCAAAGCGGGAATCGAACCCGCGACCTACGCATTACGAGTGCGTTGCTCTACCGACTGAGCTATCTGGGCAGCCGGCCGCGTCCGAGAACGCGACGCTGACAGGATATCGGCCGACCACCGCAGTGGCAGCACCGAATCGCGCGCTGCGACGAACTCGGCTGGGTGGGTGAGCAGCCGCCCACTCGGCGCGTGGCAGCTCGTGTTCGCGGATGGACACCCCGGCCGTGACCATGTCGAAGACATCGGCACGTCCACAGGAGACCTTCAGTCGTCGTCGAGCGGATCCCGCCCGCCCCAACTCCCCGAGGAGGCGTAGGGCTCGAACCGGGCGAAGAGCTCTTCGCTGTACCAGTCGCCCTCCCGCGTCTCCTGGATCACCCGCTGGTGGCGGGGCATCCGGTAGGCGAACTCGCGCAGGTCGCCCATGGACTCCCACAGGCTGAACGTCGCGAGCCGACCGATCGGCGCCTCGCCGATCCCGACCACGTCGATGAGCCCGGCGGCCGCGTGCAATTCGGTGTCCACCTCCCGGCCTGCGCGCCCGAAAGCCCGGACGGCAACCAGCCGGACGTCGGCGCGCGTGATCACCGCCACCGGGCCGCGCCGGTCGCCGACCTCCATGCCGTCGAGTGGATCGACGCCACGCCAGCGCCCGTGCCCGCCGAGCGCGCGGAGTCGCACGTGCCACGCCTCACCGGCGCCACTCCACCGACGGCTGATCGCATTCCCGGCGAGGAATCGGTCCAGGGCGTCTTCAGCCTCCCACACGGCGAAGAGCGCCGTTCGCCGGAGGTCGGCGCCCGGCCCGGTGTCGTCGTTGCGTCCCGTCCCGAGCAAGCGCCAGAAGTCCAGCCCGTCGACCCGTTGGAGACGGAGTCGGTCGGTGCCGAGTCGGGCGAGCGCGAGCGGAGCCTTCCACGTCGGTTCGGAGATCAGGTGGAAGGATGCGATGCGCGCCATGCATCCGACATGCTGTCATCAATGGGTGTGATCAGCGACTTCGCCTCGACGCCGATCGATGTCCTCGTCGCCGTGGTGGTGGGCTATCTGGTCGGGTCGATTCCGGTTGCCAACCTCGTGGCCCGGCGTCGTGCCGACCTCGACCTGCGCGAGGTCGGTGACCGGAATCCCGGGTTCTGGAACGCGCGGGAGACCCTTGGCCGGATGGCGGCCGTTCCCGTGTTCGTCGGTGACGTGGCGAAGGGCGTCGTGGCCGCCGGTGTCGGAGCCCTGCTCGCCGACGACGGCGTGTGGGGACTGCCGTACGTTGCGGGGTTCGCAGCGATGGTGGGGCATGCGTTTCCCGTGTTCGCTCGTTTCGTCGGGGGGCGGAGCATTCTCACGTTCGTGGGCACGGTGATCGTGGCGGCACCAGGCCCCGTGGCGATCTCGATCGGGATTCTGCTGGTGGTGTTCGCCGTCACCCGTTCGTTCGCGTGGGGCGCGCGGGCGGGGATGGTTGCCCTGCCGTTTGTGCAGTTCGCGGTCGAGGGCCCGTACCGGACTGCAGCGACCGGGGTCCTGATGACGTTCATCGGGCTTCGTTTCCTGCAGGCCTCGATGGCCGAACGCCGTGGCAACCCCGTCGAGCCCGGCGGCGCTCAGCCGTAAGCACGACCGCGCCAGGTCTGGCGACCTCGACGCACAATGCCGCCGGCGATCGCCGCAGTCGAGACGAGGTCCGCCAGCGGACTGAGCCAGTAAGCGGCGTCGACCCGCTCGTACGCGGTGCGCGTGCCGGCCAGCGTGCCGAGGCGGGCGAGCAGGAGGATGACGTCGATCGCGTCGCCGCGCCCGGCCAGCAGTCGAGGAACCGGCAACGCTTGCGCCAGCAGCACCACGACGAGGTCGAACGTCTGCCGGCTCGGACGTTCAGCGCCCGGCAGTGCGAGCGACCGCCCCCATCCGGACCAGGCGTCGCCGAGCGATTCGAACATCCTGACGGTCAACAAGTCGGAGGCATCGAGGAATGCAACCGACCAGCCGGCGGTCGCCAAACGGCGCGCGAGGGCGACGTCTTCCACGACCTCGCCGGCCACGAGGGCCATCCCGCCGCCCGCGAGAAACGGCACCCGCCGGAGGGTCATGCACTGCCCATTGGCCATCATCCGGTCGGGGCGTGTCGCGGTACCCGGGGGGCCGAAGCGATAGACGAGCGTGGTCAGCATCGATGCGTGCAGCCAGCGCGTCGCAGCCGTCGGGCACTCGAAGCGACCGCCGACGGTGAGGAATTCGACGGTGTCGGCGAGGCAGCGGGCAACGAGCGACTCGGGCAGCCGCGGATCGGGTCGGGCGTCGGCGTCGAGGGTCACGATCCATTCGCCGGTTGCAGCCTCCAGTCCCTGCTGAAGTGCCCACGCCTTGCCGGCCCACCCCGGTGGAAGCGGTGCCCCCGTGATCACGGTTGCGCCGCTGGCGGTGGCGATCTCGGCCGTGGTGTCGCTCGACTGATCGTCGACGACGAGCACCTCGAGGACCCCTGGTGCACCGACGATGCGTTCGAGCAACGGCCCGATCCGTGTGGCCTCGTCGCGTGCCGGGACGACCACGCTGATCGTTCCGAGCCGCCCGGCTGCGACGGCGACAGGCTCTCGGGATCGAGCAGCACCGGCCAACCGTCTGCACGCAACTGCCCCGGCGCCGACGCGCAGCGCGAGCGAGACACCCTTCACCCACCAACGCCGGGTCATGCGAGGTCGTCGGCGATCATGTCGGCGACGATGCGGCCGCTCGTGGCCACGAGGGGGAGACCGCCGCCCGGATGGCTCGATCCACCGACGAGGTAGAGGCCGGGCCGGGCGCCGCGATTCGAGGGACGCACGAACGCTGCCCGCTTGCCGTTGGACGACGTGCCGTAGATCGCTCCGCCGGGGGACCGGTAATTGTGCGCGATGTCGGCCGGGGTCATGTGGGCACAGAAGCGCATGCGGCGTCGCAGGTCGACGCCGTGGGTCGCGAGTCGTGCGAGGACGAGGTCCCGGTACGCGGACGCGTCGACCTCGACGCCCGGCGGGGTGTTGACGAGGAGGAACCAGTTCTCGTCGCCGTCGGGAGCCTGACTCGGATCGGTGGTGGACGACACGCAGCCGTAGATCGTGGGATCCTCGGCGAGTTGACCGGCGTCGATGGCCCGGAACTCCTGATAGGCGTCTCCGGAGAACCAGACGTTGTGGTGGCCGATGCCGTCCGTGCGGCCGCGGGCACCGATACAGAGCACGAAGCCGCTCGTCGATCGTCTGGCCTTGCGGACCCGCTTCGCCGCTGCCCGGTCGGGGAGGAGGTCGTCGTAGAGGTGTCGGGCGTCGACGTTCGCCACGACGATCGGTGCATCGAGGTACGTCCCGTCGTCCAGTTCGACGCCGGTGACGCGATCGGGGGTCGCAGTGATCGACGTGACCTCGGTCGAGGTGCGGATCTCGATGCCGGTGTCGAGCGCCACCTGCTCCAGTGCCGCGCGCAGCGCCCCGAGCCCACCCATCGGATACCAGCAGCCGAACCGTGATTCGATGTGGGGAATGCAGGCAAGCGTTGCCGGCGCCTGGGCGGGTGACGAGCCCGAATAGGTGGCGTAGCGGCCGGCCCATTGCCGGAGGCGGTCGTCGTCGAACGTGTCCCGAGCCGCCCGCCGGAGCGTGCGCAGCGGATCGATGTCGAGCAGGTCGCGCGGCGACTCCATGCGGTCGAGCAGCGACGCCGGGCTCGACATGGGACCGGCGAAGAAGGTGCGCTCGGCGACGTCCCAGATCGTCCGGCCGTTCGCATCGAACTCGCGCCACTGGTCACCGGCACCGTCAGCAAACGTCTCGAACTCGGCGGCGGTCTCGTCGGGGTCGTCGGGAACGACGAGTCGTGAGCCGTCGCGCCACCAGTAGCGGAACTGGGGGTCGAGGCGGACCATCGAGACCTGCTCGTCCAGCGTGGTGCCGGCCAGGCGGAAGACCTCGTCGAACACGTGCGGCAACGTGACGAGCGACGGACCGACGTCGAAGATGAACCCGTCGCGTTCGAACACGGCGAGCTTGCCACCGACCGCTCGATTGCGTTCGACGATCGTGACGTCGTGACCTGCCACCCGCAGGCGGATGGCGGCCGTGAGCCCGCCGACCCCACCGCCGATGACCACGACGCGGGTCATGCCGGCCTCCTGGCGAGTCGGGCGGCCGCAGCGGCGGCGATCGGGATCATCCCGAGCCCGCCGACGAACGCGACGAGCGGGTCACGGAAGTAGCGGGCGAATCCGAGGGTCTGCATGAGCGACATGTACCCGTATTGACCGACGAGTCGAACATCGGGACCGTCGGTCGCCGTCGGAGCCTCCCGACGGCCGACAGGGACAGCGAGTTCGAACAGGGCCATGATCCCCACGCCGGTCACGAACCACCCGGCGAAGTTCGACAGCGGGATGCCGCGATAGACGCCTCGGCGCGCCCATGCCCAGTAGCCCTCGCCGACCATCTGCGGGTCGAGGAAGAGATCCCACGCCGTCATCGCCGCCGCACCGAGCGCGATTCGCGTGCTCGGCGTCGACCGGTCGCCGAGTGCGGCGTGCGCTGCCTCGCGCGCCGGGAGTCCCATCCCGAACCACGCGAGCGGCACGATCATCGGGACGCCGGCGACCTGCGGGCGGAGGGCCTCGGTGTATGCGTAGCGTCCGAACGGCAGGCCGGTGCGCGTGCCCACCCGCTCCACGGCGGCGGTCGCCACAGCCGTCGAGGCGCTCGCGGTTCCGGCTCGCGCCGCACCCCATCGACGGATGGCGTTGGCGGTCGTGGTCGCCCACATCCCGGTGACCACCACCGACGACAGGAGCCGCCGACCGCGCCCGCCCTGCGGCAGCAGCGGCGTTGCGATCATCCCGGCCACGGTCGCCGCACCCGCCATCGCGGCCACGCGATCGGTCACCTCGGGTCGCAGGAGACGCTTCATCGCAGCAGCGAGGCGACGAGTCGCGCCTTCGCTGCGGTCGACACCGACGCGCGGGAGGAGAAGACGTCGTAGTCCTGTTGTTCGATCTCGTCGAGGATGCGGCCGTAGAGGGTGTGGGCCGCCCCGACGCACTTTGCCGAACGGTCGGGCAGCAGCGCGATCCCGATCTCGGCAGAGCGATACAGCTCGCGGCACCGCTCGATCTCGAACTGCATCAGGTCGACGAACTCGGGTGACACACGACGTTCGGTGAGCTCGACGCCACAGCGCCGGGAGTCCTCCAACGGCACGTACTGACGACCCCGGTCGAGGTCCTCGTCGATGTCGCGCAGGAAGTTGGTCAGTTGGAATGCATTGCCCAGGTCGCGGGCGTGGGGCAGCGCGACGTCGTAGTCGCTCGGCTCGAGGATCGGGAGCATCATCTCGCCGATGACCGCCGCCGAGCCGTCCATGTACACGAGCAGATCCTCCCAGGTCTCGTATGACTCCACCGTGAGGTCCATGGTCATCGAGCGGAGGAACCGTCGGAACGCGTCGGTGTCGATGTCGAACGCCCGCACGGTGTGGACGACGGCTTTCAGGACCGGGTCGTCGGAGCGACCGGTCTCGAGGTCGGCGAAGAACCGTTCACCGAAGTCGGCCAGCGCGTCGGCGCGCACCTCGGTGGGCACATCGCGACCGCCCTGCGACGGGATCTCGTCGACGATGTCGTCGGCGTAGCGGGCGAATGCGTAGAGGGCGTGGACGTGATGCTGTTTGATCTTCGGCAGCACCTTGGTCGACCAGTAGTAGGTGGTGCCGTGGCGCTTGTTGAACTCCCTGCACAGTGCGTAGCTCTCATCGAGCGTGACGGGTCCCTCGGGGAGCAGATGCGTGGTCGGCACCGGTGGTCGACGACGGAGCAGGGCGGGCAGGCGCATTGCTTCCATCGTACGGCGGTGTCCCCGATCCGGTGATGTGCGATCAACAGCGGGTCTCGTCGCTCACCGCATCCCGCCAGTCACCCGTGCGATGAGAGATGAGGGCGAACGCCACTCTCATCTCTCATCGCAGCGCGCTCGGGGGGAGGACGGGGTGGGTCAGCGGGCGGCGAACTGGTCGACGCGTTCGGCGGCGAGTTTGCCGGACACGAGCACCATCGGGACGCCGACGCCGGGCAGGGTCGACGACCCGGTGAACACCAGTCCCGGGACCCGCTTGTCGACGTTGTTCGGGCGGAACGGCCCGGTCTGGAAAAACGTGTGGGCCAACGCGAAGGGTGTGCCCTGTTCCATGCCCATCCGTTCCCAGTCCTGTGGGTCGTAGATCTCCTCGACCACGACGTCGGTCGGATATCCCAGCGACGCCACCTTGTTGCGCAGCGACCCCATGATGCGATCACGTTCCCGCGACCAGTCGATCGTTCCGCTCAGGTTGGGCGTCGGCTCGAGCACGTAGAGACTCGAGGACCCCTCCGGCGCCAGCGACGCGTCATCGAGGCTGTGGAGGGTGACGAGGATCGACGGGTCGGGCATGCGGACGCCGTCCTCGATCAGTGCCTTGAACGAACCGTCCCAGTCCTGGCCGAAATGAATGTTGTGGTGCGACGCATCCGCCGGCGGCAAACCGTTGACCCCGGCGACCCACAGCAGACACGACGGCGAGTACTTTCCGGTGCGGGCCCGCTTCGGGGCCTCGACGTCGCCGAGCAACTCGCGATACGCGACGGGTAGGTCGGGGTTGCAGACGACCGCATCGGCCTCGACGAGTTCGGATCCCTCGCCCGTGCCGAGGCGGACGCCCCGGATCGAGCCGTTCGAGTGGCGCACGATGTGGCTCACCGGCGACGAGTAGCGGATCGTCACGCCGGCCTGCTCGACGGCCTCGGCCAGCCCGGCCGCCATCTGGTGCATGCCGCCCTCGGGCACGAACACGCCCTGCACCGAGTCCATGTAGGTGATGACCGCGTAGATCGCAAGCGCCTCGTAGGGGGCCAACCCGGCGTACATCGACTGGAAGCTGAAGATCTGTTGCAGCCGTTGGTCGTCGAAGAAGGAGGCCACCTTCTTGTCGAGCTTGCCGAATCCGCCCATCTTCAAGATGGCGAGACCGTCGCGCCACGGTTTGATCAGATCGAGCGGCGAGTCGATGTTGGTGTCGATGTACGACCGCATCTCCGCGCTGTAGAGCTGTTCGAGCCAGTCGGAGAACCGGCCGAACGCCTCGGCTTCCTTGGCATTGGAGAACTGCCGAATTTCCTCGGTCATCGCCTCGCGGCCGTGGCGGACGAACAGGGTCGAGCCGTCCGCGTAGCAGGCCCGGTACATCGGGTCGACGGGCTTGATCGTCACGTGGTCAGCCATGTTCGCCCCGGCTGCGATGAACGCTTCCTCGAGCAGGTCGGGCATCGTGAGCACGGTCGGGCCGTTGTCGAGGCTGAAGCCGTGAGACCGGATCATGCCGGCGCGACCCCCGGGGATGTCCTCGCGTTCGAGGACCGTCACGTCGTGGCCCGCCTTGCTCAGATGCGCAGCTGCGGACAGCCCACCGAGACCGGCACCGATGACGACCACACGAAGCGGACCGGGCATCAGACGCTCCTCTGGCTGACGTAGTCGGCGAGTTCCACCAGTTCAGTCTTGGCGATCTCGGTGATCGGTGCGTCCTCGAGCGATGTGACAGCCGACTCGGTCAGTGCGGAGATGTGCTCCTCGAGCTCGTCGAGCGCCCCGGTGTCGACGATCACCTGCTGGATCTGCGCGACGGTCTCCGACGACATGGCCGGATCGCCCACCAGTTCGAGGACCGCGAGTTGCTCGGCGGTGGCGCGGCGGGTCGCCCGCGCGAGCAGCGGTGTCGGCTTGCCCTCGATCAGGTCACCACCGACCGGTTTGCCGGTGAGCGCCTCGTCGCCGAAGGCGCCCATCACATCGTCACGCATCTGGAACGCGTCGCCCAACGGCAAGCCGTAGTTGCTCAGATGGGGGAGCAACTCGTCGGCGCGCTCCGGGGCGGCGAGCACGGCACCCAGATGCAGCGGGCGCTCGATCGTGTACTTGCCCGACTTGTACCGACAGATCCGCTCCGACGCCACGATGTCTCGGGTCCGGCTCACGCCGCCCTGGATGTCGAGGAACTGCCCGATGTTCAGTTCGATCCGCAGCTCGTTCCAGATCCGCGCCGCCTCCGGCGTCGCCTCTTCGAGCAGTTGGTCGGCATAGACGAACGCCAGGTCGCCGACGAGGATCGCCACCCCCTCGCCGTATCGGCGCGACTCGCCGGCCCATCCCTGTTCGGCGTGTTCGGCCGCAGCGACGACGTGAGTCGTCGGCTGGTTGCGTCGCGAGTCGGCATCGTCCATCACGTCGTCGTGGAACAGCGCGAAGGCGTGCATCAGCTCGAACGCCGCGCCGGCGTCGATGTCGATCTGGTCATCGTCGCTGCCTCCCGCACCGACGTAACCCCAGTGGCAGAACGCCGGGCGGAGCCGTTTCCCCCCCGACAGCACCAGGCGCCGGATCTCGTCGATCGGTTGAGCCAGTTCCGGAGTGAACGACGCCCAACGATCGCGTTCGGCGGCCAGGAACTCGTCGAGGCGGTTGGTCACGCGGTCGGCGAGCTGGAGCAGGGAGGCGGGAGCACTGCCAGGCATGATCTCCGCAGGTTACCGATGCAACGGTCGACCGTGTTGAGGTCGGCCGAGCCGGTTGGCGTCAGCCCGCCGGGTCGACGTCGGCAGCTGCGTCGAGGTCGACGGTGACCTGTCGGATCTGCAGCTCGGCGGTGGTGATCTTGTCTCGGCAGACCGTGATCAGCTCGGCCGCGCGAGCGACCCGCTCGGCGAGGTGATCGACGTCGACATCGGACCCCTCCAGCTCCCGCAGGATCGTGTCGAGTTCGCGCAGTGCATCGGCATAGCCGGGGACGTCGGGTTGGTCGGCGGTGGCGGTCATGGGGTCGACTCGCTTTCGGGAACGGCGGACGAGGGAGCAGGCGCGATCTGCTCGACGGAGGTGACGACGCCGGCGACCCGGCCGTCGGCGAGGTCGGTGACGAGCTGTTCGCCGGCGTCGACCTCGGCGACAGATCGGACGATTGCCCCGTCGGCATGACGCGTGATGGTCCACCCCCGGGCGAGCTGCACCGCAGGATCGAGCGCTGCGGTCCGCGCGGCGAGGACCTCGACGCGACCCTGCTCGCGATCGGTCGCGGCGTGAGCGCGTTCGAGCAGCCGAGTCGTTGCGGTGTCGAGTCGGACACGTGCGCGTTCGAGGGCGGCGGGCGCCGACACGGCGAGCCGCGCCTGGCGCATGGTGAGGCGTTCGTCGGCGCGCTCGACGGCCGCATTGGTCCGCCCTGCGATGCGGCGTGCCACGTCGTGGAGTCGGCGGTCGGCGGCTTCGGTCGACGTGAGCGACCTCCGGACGATCGCCTCGAATGTTGCCTCGGTGGCGGCGGCGTAGGAGGCGACTCGCTCGATCAGTGCCCCGGCGCAGGCGGTCGGGGTCTTCAACGCGGTGTGGGCGACCTCGTCGGCGATACTGCGGTCGATCTCATGGCCCAGCCCGGTCAGTACCGGCACCGGGACCGCCGCGATCGTGTGCGCGATCCGTTCGCTGTCGAAGACGGCGAGTTCGTTTCGTGCTCCGCCACCGCGGATCACCACGATCACGTCGAGCACCCCCTTGCGTGCGCCGCGGGCGAGCGTGCCGATCGCCCCGGCGACCATCCGGTCAGCACCGTCACCCTGGACCCGGGTGTCGACCACGGTCAGCTCGAACCCGATGCCGGTCGCGCCGAGCTCGCCGCGGAAGTCGGCCCACGCAGCGGAGTCGACGCTGGTGGCGACGCCGACCCGGAGCGGGATCGGCGACAGCGTGCGTCGCTTGTTGAGGTCGATCAGCCCACTCGCCACCAGACGGCGCATGATCTCGTCACGCGACTGAGCGATCTCGCCGAGCGTGTAGCGGGGGTCGATCTCGACCATCTTGAGGCCGATCGACCCACCCTGGGCCCAGAAGTCGAGGAACCCGCGGATCCGCACCTTCATGCCGTCGCGCAGGTCGAGGTTGGCGCGCCTGAGGACCGGTGTCAGCCGGCGTTTCGCGGGTGCGAACAACTGCACCCGCAACACGGCCTTGCCGTCGTCACCGTCCTCCACGAGCGAGAAGTAGGTGTGTGGCCCACGGTGCTGGAGGCCGTTGATCTCACCGCGCACCCAGACGCCGTCGCGAAACCCTCGACGGAACTGGTCGTTGATCGCCTCGGCGAGTTCGCCGACCGAATACGTCGGGTCGCCACCGTCTTCCAGTTCGGCGTCGTCGAAGTCGAAGGCCGGTTGCGACACGGCGTCAGCCTGCCACGAGATCGCCGGGTGCGGGCGCCGGATCACACATCGAGCACGTCCGGAAGCCAATCGTCGAGCCGTTGGATGATGGCGTCGTCGCTGTTCGCAAGGACGTGGCCGTCGCCGGGGAGCATGACGAGGTCACCGGATCCGGCGATCATCCGGCGGTGTCCCGGGCGCGTCAGGCACCGAGATGTCGGACCGTGCCGCTCGGCGGCGTTTCGGTGTCGTCGCTGTCGGCGAGGGCAAACAGCTCGCCGTCGACCGGAAGGTTCCGCTGCTGGCGGATCGCCTCGAGCTCTTGCAGCGGCCGCTCGAGGGCTCGCCGACGTGTCGTGGTCAGCGCCTCGAAGTCCTTCTCGACGCCTTGGAACCGACGCTTGATCTTGTCGATCTGGTCGGCGTACTTGGTCCACTGAGTGCCGAACTTGCCGATCAGCTGGAGGATCTCGTCGCTGGTCTGCTCGATCATGAAGTTGTCGTACGCCTGGCGGATCACCCCGAGGAAGGCGAACAGCGTCAGTGGCGAGCACATCACCACCTGTTGGCCCATCGCATCGTCGAGCAATGACGGGTCGTGCTGGTGGATGAAGCCGGTGATCTGCTCGTTGGGGATGAACAACAAGACGTTGTCGATCGAGGCACCCGAGCCCGTCGAGGCGTACTCCCGCTTGGCGAGCTCGCGCACCCGGGCCCGCACGTCGCGCAGGAACGCCTTGAGGTGTGCGTCGCGCTCGGCGTCGGTTCCGGCCTCGAGGTAGCGGAGGTAGGCGGCCATCGGGAACTTGACGTCCATGAACAGCTGCTGGCCCTTCGGAAGATCGAAGGTGTAGTCGGGCCGACCCGTGGCACCGTCGATCTGGGTCTGTTTGCGGTAGTTGACGTTCTCGACGAAGCCGGCGAGTCGCAACACGTCCTCGGCCATTCGCTCGCCCCACTGCCCCCGTGCCTGGGGATTGGCCAGCGCCGAGCGGAGTGCCTGTGTCGATTCGGACAGCGTGTTGGCGATCTCCATGTGTGCCTTGAGCGACGATTCGACCTCGCCGAACTTCTGCGCGCTGGTCTGCCCGAGCGCCGAGAGCATCTCGGTCACCTTGGCGAGCTCGCCGCGCATCTCCGCGTGCACCTGATCGAGACGGGCGTCGATGACGTCCTTCTTCGCGCCGAGATCGGCCGAGGTCTGAGCCTTGAGCTGGGTGCTCGTGGAGTCGAGCTGCTCACGGACGTGCGCCGTGGTCGACGCCAACTGCGCCGTCTGGCGCTCCATGGAGGCCTGGAACTGCTCGCGTTGGAGGAGCGCAGACTGCTCGAGCGCAGCCTGGACGGCGGCGTCGCGCTCGGCCGACGCCTGCTGGCGTGTCTCGGCGACGGCACGCGCGACGGCGGCGTCGACAGCGGACTGCACGGCCACGGTGGTCTCCACCTGGTCAGCGGCGCGCGCCGCCACGTCGTCGCGGGCTCGCCGATCTGCGTAGACGAAGGCGGCCCCGGCGGCCAGCAGCGCCAACAGCACGGCGACGATCATCACGAAGAACAACATGGGACCCATCATGACCTGGGGGTACTCCAGAGTTCGCGGACCCCCGGCGAGTAGCCGGTGAGCTGGGGTTTCGTCACACTTCCGATGCGGCGATCTCGGTGGCCTTGACCGCAGCCCAGACCGAGGTGCCCGCCGTCAGGCCGAGCGATGCGACGGCCTCGGGGGTCACGTCGACCGCCATCGGAACCGGATCGCCGAGGGAGATTCGCACAATGTCGCCGAGCGGCTCGAGCAACTCCACCACGGTGCTCCAGACGTTGCGCTGGCTCCCGCTCGGACGCTCGGGATGCAGCGACACCGCGGTGGGGTGCACGGTCACGAGTGCTGCGCCGGTCAGTGCGTGATCGGTGATCGTGAACGTGTGGTCGTGATCGTCGAGCAGTACCGAGCCGTCCGTCGCCACCCCGACGTAGAGGTTCGTCCCGGTGAGCGCGGCGACGTACGGAGTCGCGGGTGCGCGCCGGATCTGGTCGGGCGCGCCCGCCTGCGTGATCCGGCCGCGCTCGATCACCAGCAGTCGATCTGCGAGGAGGAACGCATCGGAGGGGTCATGGGTGACAATCAGCCGTGGACCGGCGAACGCCGCCAATTGCTCGCGCAGGACACGACGGACGATCGACCGCGTGCTCACGTCGAGCGCCGCGAGCGGTTCGTCGAGCAGCAGGATCTCCGGATCCGCCGCGAGGGTGCGTGCGATCGCCACCCGTTGCGCCTCACCTCCGGACAGCTCGCGCGGTGGCCGAGGAGCCAGCGCCGCAACGTCGAGCAGCTGCAGCCACCGCATCGCCGTCGCTCTCGCAGCTCGGGTGCGCGCGCCGTTCGAGCGTGGCCCGAACGCCACGTTGTCGAGCACGTTCAGATGATCGAACAGCCGATGCTCCTGGAACACGACACCGACCCGGCGTGCCTCGGCCGGCACCGACTCCCCGATGGAGGTGTCGTGGAGCACCCGACCGGCCAGCGACACGCGCACCTCGGCATCAGCCGGCAGCTCGACCAACCCGGCGATCGTCGAGAGGATCGACGACTTGCCGGCACCGTTGGGACCGAGCAGGGCGGCCGTGGTGCCGGCAGCAACCTCGAAGGCGACGTCGATCTCGAGGCCGTTGCGCGGCAGCCGCACGCGCGCTGCGAGCCCGGCGGTGGTGCTGCTCACGAGGCCCGCCCCTCCCACCAGCGACCGCGCAGCGCGACGAGGACCACGACGGCGACGACGACCATCAGCAGACTGATCGCGATCGCCGCGTCGCGGTCGGCGTCGAGCGAGACGAACACCGCGAGCGGAAGGGTCTGGGTACGACCCTGCAGGTTGCCGGCGAAGGTGACGGTCGCGCCGAACTCGCCGAGTGCACGCGCCCAGGCCAAAACGATCCCGGCGCGCAGTGACGGTGCGATCATCGGCAGGGTCACGCGCCGGAACACGGTCAGCGGTGACGCTCCCAGGCTCGCCGCCGCGTCCTCCTGGCGGCGGTCGAGCGACGACAGCGCGCCTTCCACCGTGATCACGAGAAAGGGCATCGCGACGAAGGTGTTGGCCAGGATCACCCCCCACGTCGAGAACGGCAGCACGAACCCGGTCGCGTCCGCGATCGGTTCGCCGACGACCCCGCGTCGACCGAGCGCGAAGAGCAGTGCGGCGCCACCGACCACTGGTGGCAGCACCATCGGCAGTGTGACGATCGCACGGACGATCGA
>Ga0316197_10002206_pt1 | contig 13945 bp, 16 predicted proteins | sample OudBiesiAoxic_MG_FD_204939 | JGI IMG/M metagenome (GOLD analysis project Ga0316197, IMG submission 204939) | Coastal sediment microbial communities from Oude Bieten Haven, Netherlands - site A oxic | ecosystem: Environmental > Aquatic > Marine > Coastal > Sediment | place: Netherlands...
AAGTTCCCGTAAAAGCTGCACCGGCTAAAAAGGCAGCTCCTAAAGCCAAAGCTCCTAAGGCTAAGGTTGAAAAAGCGAAAGCAGCACCAGCGCCAAAGGAAGCAATTGACTTAAGCAAAAAGACTGTAGCAGAATTAAAGGAAATGGCTAAAGCTAAAGGAATATCGGGTATTTCTTCAATGAAAAAGGCCGATCTTATTGAGGCATTGAAAAAATAAAATAATAATTAATACCGGCCCAGGCTTGGTATAAAAAATAATATCATGGCACATAAAAAAGGTGTAGGTAGTTCCAAAAACGGTAGAGAATCAGAATCGAAACGCTTAGGTGTTAAGATTTTTGGGGGACAAGCTGCTATTGCAGGTAATATTATTGTTAGACAACGTGGAACCAAACACTACCCTGGCAATAATGTATACGCAGGTAAAGATCATACTTTACACGCTAAGGTAGACGGACTAGTGAAGTTCCAAAAGAAAGCGGGCGGAAAGTCCTTTGTTTCTGTGGAGCCTTTTGAAGCATAAAACTCAAATGAATAACTCAAAATAAAAACCCATTATGTTTTCATAATGGGTTTTTTATTTCTCTGGAATAAATCTTATTCCTAATACCTGTAGTAATCTGGCTTAAAGGGTCCTTGAACTTCAACACCTATATAGGACGCCTGATCTTTACGTAATTCCGTTAGTTCAGCACCCAAACGCGCTAAATGCAGTTTAGCAACTTTTTCATCTAAATGTTTAGGAAGCATATATACTTTGTTTTCATAGTTATCACTATTATTCCAAAGTTCAATTTGCGCCAGGGTTTGATTTGTAAATGAATTACTCATAACAAAGCTTGGATGACCTGTGGCACATCCCAAATTAACCAATCTACCTTCGGCAAGCACTATAATGTCCTTACCGTCAATAGTATATTTATCTACCTGAGGTTTAATCTCATCCTTTGTTTTACCATAGTTGCCATTCAGCCATGCCATATCTATTTCATTATCGAAATGCCCAATATTGCATACGATAACTTTATCGCGCATAGCCCTAAAATGTTCTTCCTTGATTATATCCTTGTTTCCGGTAGCAGTAATCACAATGTCTGCATTGCCTACCACGTTATTCAGTGTTTTTACCTCATAACCGTCCATACATGCCTGTAGTGCACAGATTGGATCTATTTCGGTAACTGTGACTATAGCTCCAGCTCCTCTGAAGGAAGCTGCAGTACCTTTTCCAACATCGCCATAACCTGCAACAACAACACGTTTACCTGCAAGCATAGTATCTGTTGCCCGGCGAATAGCATCAACCGCACTTTCTTTACAACCGTATTTATTATCAAATTTTGATTTGGTAACCGAATCATTCACATTGATGGCAGGCATAGGCAATACCCCATTTTTAAAACGCTCATACAGTCTGTGAACTCCGGTTGTTGTTTCTTCTGATAGGCCTTTAATTCCTGATGTTAATTCAGGAAATTGATCCAGTACCATGTTGGTTAGATCTCCTCCGTCATCAAGGATCATATTCAATGGCTTCCGTTCTTTACCAAAAAATAGAGTTTGTTCAATGCACCAATCAAATTCCTCCTCATTCATGCCTTTCCATGCATATACAGGTATTCCGGCAGCTGCTATAGCGGCTGCGGCATGATCCTGAGTAGAAAATATATTGCACGAACTCCAGGTAACATCCGCACCCAGGGCAGTAAGTGTTTCTATTAATACAGCAGTTTGAATTGTCATGTGCAGACAACCGGCAATACGTGAACCCTTGAGGGGTTGTTCTTTTTTATATTCTTCGCGTAATGCCATTAACCCCGGCATCTCTGCTTCAGCTAATTCTATTTCTTTTCTTCCCCATTCTGCCAATGAAATATCTTTGACCTTATATGGCACATATGGTATCGTCTTGGTTTGCATATCTTTTTTATTTTTTACATTCGCCTAAAAGAAATTCTGTTAAAAATTTCAGGAAGCAAAGGTAATGAAAACTTAAAAAATAATATGCCTCTTTACAAAACTATAGCAGTTAGTCCAAGAATTAAGTTATACATCTGGAAGATTACTGAATCTGAAGAGGAACTTGCCTTGAATATTAAGCTTACCAATGCATGCCAACACCGAATGGATGGCATGAAGTCTGAACTGCACAGGAGGGGGTTTTTAAGTATCAGGCATTTGATGGGATTAGCAGGCTATGTTGACAGCGATCTCTTTTATGACCAGGCTGGAAAGCCACATTTGAAAGATGGAAAACATATCTCAATTACACATTCATATCAATTTACAGGAATAATTATAAGTCAGGTTGATGAGGTTGGTATTGATATTGAGAAGCAACGTGAAAAAATAGCCATCATTGGGCATAAGTTTACTACTATGCAAGATTATACAGGCATTGATAGTCCTATAGAACTGGTCAAAAAACTTACAATAATTTGGGGTGCAAAAGAATCTCTCTATAAGATATATGCCACGCATGGGTTAAGTTTTATCAATCATATTTATATTAATGATTTTATAAAGACTGATAGTTCTACAACAGGCATTATAGAGTATAACGGTTCTCTGACTAATTACGATATTTCATTCCTTGAATTTGAAGGATTTACCTGTGTATACGCAATAAAAAAAGAGTTTTAATTCGAAACCTGGCTGGAATTTAATTTACAAACTATGGATATATCTGTTGAACTGACGTTAACACCGCTTCAGGATACTTATGAAGAGTTAATTATTAATTTTATCAAAAAAATACGGGATTCAGGGTTTACTATCAGGGAAAACCCACTTAGTACACAGATTTACGGAGATTATGATGATATAATGAATTGGCTTAAAATAGAAATTAAACTTGCTTTGGAATTAATGGAAAATGGTTTAATGTACATCAAAATCGTAAAAACAGACCGAAGCAATTATGAGTCAAATTTTTGAATGGGTTTTTGCGCAATACCAGGATACCCCAAGACTTATAGTCATTCTTGAAATGATAGGGGTTGTCTTTGGAATTTTAAGTGTGTGGTATGCGAAAAGAGAGAATATCTTAGTATTTCCCACCGGTATAATCAGCACTGGTATTTTTGTGTATATATTATGGGTATTTGGATTATTGGGCGATATGCTCATCAACGCTTATTATTTTTCCATGAGTATTATTGGTTGGTATTTCTGGACAAGAAGAGTAGACGCAGACCATTTTATCCCTATTACCAGAACGAACAGGCAGGAGAAAATATGGTCTTTATGGCTCTTTGTTGGAGCCCTTGCTTTTGTTTTTCTGGTCTATTCCTTATTTGATAAATTTAATAGTTGGACGGCCTATGTAGATACCCTTACCACAGCTATTTTCTTTGTGGGGATGTGGCTTATGGCCAAAAAGAAACTGGAAAATTGGACCTATTGGATTATTGGGGATATAATCACAGTTCCTTTATATTTGTATAAAGGACTAATTTTTACATCGCTTCAATATTTATTATTTACCATAATTGCCATTTACGGCTATATGGCATGGAAGAAAAACTTAAACAAAAGCCCGCTGACATTATTAAAGTAGTACTTTTTGGACCTGAATCTACCGGAAAGACAACTTTAGCCAGAGAACTTGCTAATCACTATAAAACCGAATGGGTGCCGGAGTACGCCCGAGAATATTTACAGGAAAAGTGGAATAAGGAACAAAAAACCTGTGAACCACTTGATTTGATCCCTATTGCAGAAGGTCAAATTCGTTTGGAAAATTATTTAACAGAAAAAGCAAACAAAATTCTGATATGCGATACAGATTTATTGGAGACTAAAGTATATTCTGAAGCGTATTATCTGGGTTATTGCGATCCTGTTTTGGAAAAATACGCCTTGGAAAATTCATACGATCTTTACCTGCTTACTTCAATAGATATTCCATGGGAGAAAGACGATCTGAGGGACAAACCGAATGAACGAGAACGTATGTTTCTTTATTTTAAAGAAACATTGGAAAAGTTTAATAAGAATTTCGTTATTTTAAATGGAGATAACAAAAAAAGGCTTACACTAGCCATTAAATCTATCGATAAATTACTGGATAAATGATTGAGTTTTCACCATTGGATTTGGAACAACTAAAAGAAAAAGGAATCTCAAAAGAAAAGGTTCTGGATCAGATAGAGATATTTAAGGAGGGGATACCATTTGTTAGGTTAGAAAAGGCCGCAATAGTTTCAGATGGGATCACAAAATTAACTAAGACCAGAGAGAAAAAATTGGTTAGTAGGTTCGAAGAGTTAAATAGACTTTTAAGTTTGCTGAAATTTGTTCCGGCATCTGGTGCGGCATCAAGGATGTTTAAATCCCTCTTCAACTTTTTAGAGCATTATAATCCGGACAGTGAAAGTGTAGATGCTTATATAGAGAGATTAAATGATACCGATTTAAAGACCTTTTTCAAACAAACTAATAAATTTCCTTTTTACGACATTGTTCAAGAACGATTAAAAAATCAATCTGGTTCGGGGAATGACATGAAATATCTTTTTGTAAGTGAAATCTTGCGGGAAGATTGTCTCAATTATGGTTTTTATCCAAAAGGCCTTTTGCCCTTTCATAATTACGGGAAATTTACTGCCACTCCATTCGAGGAGCATTTAAAGGAAGCTTCGTCATATGCAGCAGTAAACAATAAAGCAAAATTGCATTTTACGATTTCTGCGCAACACCAAACCTTTTTTAATGAAGAACTTAAAACCGCAGGGCCAAGGGTATCTAAAGCTACAAAAACAGAATTTGAAGTTACTTATTCAAATCAAAAAGCTTCTACAGATACCATAGCAGTTACACCAGATAACGAGCTGTTTAGGATGGAAGACGGGTCAATATTATTCAGACCTGGCGGACATGGAGCGCTTATTGAGAATTTAAATGAACAAAATGCGGATATTATTTTTATCAAAAACATAGATAATGTAGTCATTCCTAAACATGAAGATGGACTTGCAACTAGCAAAAAAGTACTTGCCGGATTGCTACTGGAAGTACAGCAAAAAGCATTTGCCTATGCCGATCAGTTAGATAGAAATGATATTACCGGCGAACAGTTGCATGAAATCAAAACATTTTTGGAAAATGACCTGAATGTTAGGTTTTTAGATAGTTTTTCGAGTTTTAGTATCTCAGAGCAGTTGGAAATATTAAAAGATAAAATTAACAGACCCATTCGCGTTTGCGGGATGGTTAAGAATGAAGGAGAACCGGGCGGCGGTCCTTTTTGGATTAGAGATGCCCATGAACATATTTCATTGCAAATCGTAGAATCTGCACAAATAGATAGCTCAGATGAAGGCCAAATGACTATTTTAAAAAATTCAACACATTTTAATCCGGTTGATATTGTGTGCGGTGTTAGAAACTTTAGGGGTGAGAAATATAACCTTTTGAACTTTGTTGATACAAAACAGGGATTTATTACGCAAAAAACACAAGAAGGTAAAGAACTAAAGGCTTATGAATTACCGGGCCTTTGGAATGGCGCAATGGCCTTTTGGAATACACTATTTGTTGAAGTTCCTTTACTCACATTTAATCCGGTAAAAACAGTCAACGATCTTCTTAAGCCAGCACATCAGGTTACCTGATTGAAGCAGATCTGTTTATTACGGAAAAAGGATTTTTCCTGGATGTTATCCTTTTTAATTTATGGAGTTTTATTATGAAAAATGAAACTACCACCGTAACTTTGAATTATCTCAAAAGGGGTGCGAATTCCTGAAAAGAAGTATTAGATAAAATAGTATTCGGGTGATACAATTTTTACAATACTTTCAGGACAAGCTGAGATTATACCCAATGAACCTGGGCAGGTAATGCTGCTAAGGGAGGCGAACGTCGCCATTTGGATTTGTTCCTGTTTCTTCAGGAAAAGAAGGAATCATAAAAATTAGAATAGAACCCCTTTTATTCGTGTAATTGAACAACGAATGAAGGCTGTTATCACTATTTTTTTCTTAATTTCTATTGGATTATATTCTTATGCTCAACAACAAGAACCGGATACAACTGGCCTTAAAAAAATAATTTTGGATGAGGTTTTTGTTTCTGCCATACGCGTTAATCAAGAAACTCCCGTAACATTTTCCAACCTGGCAAAGGATGAGATAACCCCAAGAAACCTCGGGCAGGATATCCCGATTCTTATGAACTTTTTACCTGCTGTAGTAACAACTTCAGATGCAGGAGCCGGGGTAGGTTATACAGGCATACGTGTTAGAGGAAGCGATGCTACCCGGGTTAATGTTACTATTAACGGAATCCCTTATAACGATTCTGAATCCCATGGTACGTTCTGGGTAAATTTACCAGATTTTGCTTCTTCCACAGAAAACCTGCAGTTACAACGAGGAGTAGGAACATCAACAAACGGGGCAGGAGCTTTTGGAGCAAGTTTAAATATACTAACAGATGCCACCTCCTCGGAAGCTTATGGACAGATTTCATCTTCCTATGGCAGCTTTAATACATTTCGCAACAACATTAAGTTTAGTACGGGATTGCTAAATGAACATATTGAAATATCTGGGAGATTATCCAGAATAACATCTGATGGTTATATCGACAGAGCTTCTTCTGAACTGGATTCCTATTTTTTACAAGGCTCTTATATTGATGATAATACGTTAATAAAAGCCCTCCTTTTTGGTGGGCACGAAGTTACTTATCAATCATGGTTTGGCATTGATGCAGAAACGCTTGCCACCGATAGAACATTTAATCCGGCCGGAATATATACAGATGAAAATGGGGACATACAGTTTTATGATAGGGAAGAAGATAATTATAAACAAGATCATTTTCAACTACTTTGGAATGAGACTATATCTCCATTGTGGAGCACCAATATCGCATTTCATTATACCTATGGACGTGGTTACTTTGAACAATTCAGAGAGGATGATGATTTTGCAACTTACGGATTCTCACCAATCTTAGTAAACGGAGAATTGGTAAATACTACAGATTTAGTTCGCCGTCGCTGGCTTGATAATGATTTTTACGGAACTGTATTTTCAGCTAAATATGAAAAAGATAGAGCAAACCTTATCATTGGCGGAGGGTGGAATTCCTATAATGGTGATCATTTCGGTGAAGTAATCTGGGCTCGCTTTGCAGGTAATAGCATGATAAGAGATAGATATTACGATGACGATTCTAAAAAAACAGATTTTAATATGTTTGGAAAAATAAACTATGAGATTTCTGAAAAGTGGAGACTTTTTGGAGATTTACAATTTAGAACTGTTAGCTACACAGCAAATGGTGAAGATACCGGAATTGTGGATGATACGTTTAATTTCTTTAATCCTAAACTTGGGGTCACTTATGATTTTAACACTAAAAATAATTTATATCTCTCCTATGCAGTAGCCAATCGTGAGCCTAACAGGAATGATTATGAGAATGGCAATCCTAAACCGGAAAGACTAAATGACTTTGAACTGGGTTGGAGGTATGTCTCACCTTCTGTCCAGGTAAGTACTAATGTTTATTATATGAGGTATAAAGATCAGTTGGTACTAACAGGAGAACTGAATGATGTTGGTGCCCCTCTAAGGGCAAATGTGGGCGACAGCTACCGCCTGGGCCTTGAGGTAGATGCAAATATGAATATAGGGAAGTACTTCAAATTACAACCAAATATAGCCCTTAGTTCAAATAAAAATATTGATTTTGTTTTTCAGAGAGATGGTGAGCTAGAAAGCTTAGGCAATACCAATATTGCCTACTCTCCTGAAATAGTGATAGGTAATATTCTTACTTATTTACCAAATGAACAATTTCAAATGTCTTTGCTTACAAAATATGTTGGAAAACAATTTATGGCAAATATTGATGCCGCAGGCTCTCTTCTTGATAGTTATTCACAAACAGATTTTAATATACAATACACTGTAAATACAAACTCATTCGTAAAAAGCATTGTACTTTCAGGACTTATTAACAATGTTTTTGATGCAGAAATTGTATCCAATGGCTACTTTTTTACTTTTGATGACGATTTTTCTAATCCGGGAACTATAACCACTATTGAAGGCGCCGGCTATTACCCACAGGCAGGGATAAACTTTCTATTGGGAGCAACATTCAACTTCTAAGGTTAGTCTGATAATTAATTTAGATCTCCCTACTTCAGTTAGATATTACTACGGATGTTCCATTAAATGAAGTGTTGTAAAACAAAAGGTCATAATAACGCTCACCGTCATCCGGTCTGTTTAGTTGTTGTCCGGTAAATAGGCTATATTCAAAATCATCACATGAGCATATTACAGTTTGACCATTAAGATCCATTGTGGAACATGCATTTGGAGCATGATTAGGACAACTGGCCTCCCAGGCGAAAAACTCGTCGAAACCTTTATTTATAATAAAAACACCTCTTATTCCCACACCCTGATTGCCAATGAATATAGCATTACCTGTGTTAGTTAAAGGACTGTACAAAGGCAAATTAAGATTAACGTCAAATCTGAATCCAACCTCTATTAAATAGGGATTACGGTTTCCTTGATCTTTGCTGCAAGCAAGCATTAAAATAAACACTAACCAGAAAGATATTCTTTTCATATAATAAGATTCAAATCAGATTGATGTAAACAAAATTGAACAAAAAATATGTATCTTTGCGTTAAATCCTCTTTAAAAAAGGGGATTTTCTTATCAGTTAGACCTCATTTTGATGAAAAATCCCACATAATGTGTTTATCTTAAATTAGTTACATCGAAATGATTGTTTAAACTAATCCTGCGTTTTCGTAGGATTTATTGTTTAATGATTTTGAGCAAATTTTTTATGTTCAATAAATTATGAAGTTATGAGTACTGTTTCCTATTATACTGCTGAAGGATTAAAAAAACTTAAAGAGGAATTAAACCACCTTAGGGATGTAGAAAGACCTAAATCTTCACAGGCAATTGCTGATGCAAGAGATAAAGGTGACCTATCTGAGAACGCTGAATATGATGCGGCCAAGGAAGCACAGGGTTTATTAGAACTAAAAATATCTAAACTGGAAGAAACGTTGTCTAATGCGAGGTTAATTGATGAATCTCAACTAGATACATCTAAAGTATTGGTGCTATCGACAGTAAAACTTAAAAACAAGCAAAATGGTATGGTTTTTAGCTATACTCTTGTAGCTGAAAGTGAAGCCGATTTAAAGGCGGGAAAAATTTCTGTTACTTCACCAATTGGCAAAGGACTACTCGGGAAAGAAGTAGGTGATGTTGCCGAAATAACAGTACCCAACGGGACTCTAAAATTTGATATTCTTGAGATAAGCAGGAGTTAAAAACCTTTAAATCTTTATCTTTAGTCCCGCCAATATTGGCAGGAATTTTATTTAACACTTTAATCGTTGTGGGGAGTATTTTTACTAAAATAATTAACGGAGATATACCATGTTATAAAATAGCCGAAGACGATAATTGTTTTGCCTTCCTGGATATTAATCCCAATGCAAAAGGTCATACACTCTGTGTGCCAAAGAAGGAAGTAGACAAAATAACGGATATGGAAGAAGCAGACTATCTGGAGTTAATGGCATTTTCCAGAAAAGTGGGTAAGGCTATAGAGGTGGCAATAGACTGTAAAAGGGTGGGCATTACTGTAATAGGTTTAGAAGTACCACATGTTCATGTGCATCTTATTCCCCTGAATAATATGGTCGAGGCAACTTTCACAAAAAAAATTGAATTATCTCCGGATGAATTTCAGGAGATTGTGTTAAAAATCCGTTCTAAATTGAAATGATACCACTTTGGAATAAGTAGTATAATATACCCGCAATTATAAAGGGTGACAGTATTAATATATAAAATAAAGCGGTGAATTTTATGCTCGCTTTTTCCGGATTGACCATTTTTTGGTAATATTCAAAAATACGTTCAATATCTTCGGTCCATTTCACCGGGTAGATAATGCTTTCGCATTTATTGCATTTAATTTGATGAGTAACCGTTGTCGTTATCCTATGATAAAGCCTTCCAAATAAATGCTTTTGATAAAATGTTAGCTTCATATCCTGATTAAAACATTCGGGGCAATTATTCGTAATTTCTGCTTCTTTTAGTACAATTAACTTTTCCTTTACCATCTATTTTTTATCTGATTTTAATGATATCTGCATAATGGTGCCTTCCTTGCTCGAAGAAAGTACTTTTATCTTTCCTTTATGGTACTCTTCAATTATTCTTTTAACCAGCGACAATCCCAAGCCCCAGCCCCGTTTTTTTGATGTATAACCAGGATTGAAAATAGAATTGAAGTCTCCTTTCGAAATACCATGTCCGGTGTCCGAAACTAATATATTAACATACTTACCCTCCGGAATTATTTCTATTGCAATACTGCCCTTTCCCTTCATGGCATCAATGCCATTTTTTACCAAATTCTCAATGGTCCAATTGTACAATGAGCTATTTAAAAGAATAGGAAATTGCTCAACCTGAGAATTAAAAGTAAAATGAATAAGTTTAGAACTCCTTAGCTTTAGATATTCAAAAGCATTTCTGGTTTCCTTAACAATGTCGTGTTCTTCAAGTTTTGGGAGCGATCCTATTTTGGAAAAACGTTCTGTTATACTCTGAAGTCGGCCAATATCTTTCTCAATTTCTTTAGTGATATCCGGGTTAATTTGTTCACTTTTCAATAGTTCATTCCAGCCAAGAAGTGAAGTAAGCGGGGTGCCAATCTGATGGGCAGTTTCTTTGGCCATTCCGGCCCAAAGTTTGTTTTGCTCAGATGCCTTATTGGTTTTAAAGAAAAAGAAGATAACCGCTCCAAATAAAAATATGATTAACAATAGGGCAATAGGGTAATATTTTAGTTTATTTAATACTTCAGAATTACCGTAATAGAGGGTGGCTAGTTGTTCATTATCATAATCAATAGAAATGGGGGTGTTTTCCGATTTAAACTTCTTAATTTTTTTCTTTAAAAAAATAGTATCAGCAACCAATTCTTCAGGCATGTTATTGGTTCTTATAGACCCATCCATATTTACCAGAATCATAGGTGTAGAAGTATTATTCTGAAAAATTTTTACGTGTAGATTTCCCAGATCTCTATCCTCTGAAGATTGCAATAATTCAGACTGAGCGGTAGCCCATATCTCCATCTTATGGCGCTCTTCTTCTTTGAATTTTTTAAAAAAACTATTCGTATTCCATAGGATTAAACTCACAATAGCAAAGGATGCTATTAATAAAAACAGATTGGAAGTCTTCTTTTGTGAATTAAATTTCATCCTAGAGGTTAATGAGCAATAAAGATAACTGAAATTGACCTAAAATGTTGTGTTCTCCAAGTGAGTTAAAGTTTTAATTGGAGTACAATTTACATACCTTTGTTATGATGCAAAAAGCCATATCAATCATACCTTCTGAGATTGCTACGGGTAAGCTACACTCCTATCTTTTAGGAGCTGTTGGCCCCAGGCCAATTGCCTTTGCCAGTACTATAAACGAAAGAGGAATTCCAAACCTGTCTCCCTTTAGTTTTTTTAATGTTTTTAGCGCAAATCCACCAATATTAATATTCTCACCTGCAAGAAGAGTGCGTAATAATACCACTAAACATACACTGGATAATGTGCTTGAAATAAAGGAAGTAGTAATCAATATTGTAAATTATGAGCTCGTTCAGCAAATGTCCTTGACCAGTACGGAATATGGAGTAAAGGAAAATGAATTTATAAAAGCTGGGTTAACAATGTTAGATTCGGATTTGGTCAGACCTTATAGGGTTGCGGAATCTCCTGTACAGTTTGAATGCAAAGTAACAAAGGTTGAAGCGCTTGGCAAAGATGGAGGAGCTGGGAATCTGGTTTTTTCGGAAGTAGTTAAAATACATCTACATGAAACAATTTTAGATGAAAACGGCTCAATAGACCAATTTAAAATTGATCAGGTTGCAAGGATGGGTGGTAATTGGTATAGCAGAGCTAATAGGGGTATGTTTGAAGTTCCTAAACCACTTTCCAGGCTTGGCATAGGGGTTGATAATATACCGGAAGAAATAAAATCGCTTAAAATGCTTTCGGGCAACGATTTGGGTTTACTGGGTAATATTGAAAAAATCCCTGGCAAAAAAGATATTAAAGAATTCTTAGATGCAAATGATCATATTAAGTCAATTGTTAAGAACAAGGATTCAGCAGAACTGCTAAAAATAATTAGAGAATATTTGAATAATAATAAGATACTTTCGGCATGGAAAGTATTACTAATAAATAGTGAATTAAATGGAAATACAAGGAAAAATTAAATTGATTGGTGAAACTAAAACCTTTGGAAATAATGGTTTTAGAAAAAGAGAGGTGGTTGTTACTACAGAAGAACAGTATCCCCAACATATATTGGTTGAATTCGTTCAGGATAAATGTGATTTGCTTAATAATCACAATGTTGGAGAAACGGTAAAAATCAGCATTAACCTCAGAGGAAGGGAGTGGACAAACCCTCAGGGTGAAGTAAAATATTTTAATTCCGTCCAGGGATGGCGAATAGAATCGCTACAAACAGATCAAGGGGATAGTGGAATGCCACCGGTGCCTCCTATTGAGGCATTTGAACCAGCTGAAGAACTAAATGAAGAAGATCATGACGATCTGCCATTTTAGATAGAAGTCCTTTACGGCTGCGAAGTATTTTTAGGTTGACCGGTAATTTTTAAGCTGCTAAACTTGAAAAATAAGAATTCGGATATTTACTTTTTAACGGAACGTCTGGAGTTCCCTGCGATACATAATGCCAATTCGGAGGGATTATTGGCAGTTGGTGGAGATTTATCTCCGGAAAGATTATTGCTAGCATATGAATCAGGAATATTTCCCTGGTTTAATGACGATTCTTTGGTTTTATGGTGGAGTCCGGATCCAAGGATGGTCTTATTCCCTAAAAAAATAAAGATTTCTAAAAGTATGCGACAATTTATGTCTGGTACCCGGTTCACATTAACCAGAAATAAATGTTTTAAGGAAGTTCTGGAAGCCTGTGCCCAAATAGAGAGAGCAGGGCAGGAAGGTACCTGGATTACTTCTAATATGAAAGAGGCCTATCTGAAACTGCATGACTTGGGTATAGCCACATCCTATGAGGTTTGGGAAAATAAGAAATTGGTAGGAGGCCTTTATGGAATTGATCTGGGAGATGTATTTTGTGGTGAAAGTATGTTTTCTAAGGCATCAAATGCATCCAAATTTGCATTTATAAAATTAGCCCAGGAACTTGAAAGGCTTAACTATAAATTCATCGATTGTCAGCTATACACCAGACATTTGGAAAGTTTGGGGGCAGAAGAAATCCCGAGAAAGGAATTTTTAGAATTACTAGAGGCTGAAGTTAAGGGAAGCGAGCAATAATGTTCTATGTTCAATGGTCCCTGTAAAATTCAGCAATCTATATTCAAGCCCAAATTGCAATTTGGTCTTAGAGCTTAATAACCAACCAAAATTTGCTGCAAAACGTTGTTCGTAAATTGGCATTAGATCTTTTCCTACATTAAGAAGTGTTTCGGTGTTTCCTATAAAATAACTTTCACCTACATCCAGATTCTGACCTTCCAGGGGCATGTCTAAAGCAAATCTGTATCTAAAGCGATGAATTGTTAGCAGCGATGTAATTCTTTGTTCAACTCTAACCCTATGTCCGTATCTGACCTTATTGGAGCTGAATATTATGTTGTATTGTTCCGTTATTCGAAATTCATTTATGCTTTCGCGTTCAAATAGTTCAGAATATCTGAACAAAATTCCGAGGCTCAAATTTTGATTACCACCTACTCTAAAATTTGAAAAATGACCGATATCAAATTGAAGCAAACTAAATTCTAATTCTGATGATTCATATATTGTACTCCTATTGGCAACAGACCAATTGTGAGAATACAATTTAGAAAGCTTATAGTTG
>Ga0316197_10002207_pt1 | contig 13942 bp, 14 predicted proteins | sample OudBiesiAoxic_MG_FD_204939 | JGI IMG/M metagenome (GOLD analysis project Ga0316197, IMG submission 204939) | Coastal sediment microbial communities from Oude Bieten Haven, Netherlands - site A oxic | ecosystem: Environmental > Aquatic > Marine > Coastal > Sediment | place: Netherlands...
TAAAAAAGTGATAGTCATATAATTAGAATAATCGCAAATTACACCATGTACATTCCACCATTAACATGGATAGTTTCACCTGTAATGTACGCAGCACCTTCAGATGCTAAAAATACCACTGTTGCAGCTATTTCACTTGGATCACCCAAGCGACCAGCAGGTACATTTGCAAGCGTTGCTGCACGTTGATCTTCATTTAATGCTTTAGTCATATCTGTTTCGATAAAACCAGGAGCAACGGTATTAACAGTAATACCACGGCTAGCAACTTCACGCGCTAATGACTTAGTAAAGCCAATAACACCGGCTTTTGCTGCTGCGTAGTTTGCTTGACCAGCGTTACCCATGGTACCCACAACAGAACCTACATTAATGATACGACCAACACGTTTCTTCATCATTGGGCGCAATGCAGCTTTGCTCATTTTAAAGATAGGCGTTAAGTTAGTGTCGATAATATCGCTCCACTCATCGTCTTTCATGCGCATTAATAAGTTATCACGCGTAATGCCAGCATTGTTTACTAGAACATCTACGCTACCGAAATCTTTTTTGATATCAGCAAAAAGCGCAGCGATTGAATCGTTGTCTGTTACGTTTAAAACAAAACCTTTACCCGCATCACCTAGGTACTCACTGATTGCTGCAGCGCCGCCTTCACTGGTCGCAGTGCCTAAAACGGTTGCGCCTAGTGCAACAAATTTCTCAGCAATTGCACGGCCAATACCGCGGCTTGCGCCTGTTATTAATACAACTTGGTCTTTCATTTTATTCTCCTTTAATTGCAGCAAGTGTGCTTTCAAGTGTTGCTACATCATTAATTACTTGTGCCGTGAAGCTTTTGTCTATACGACGAACTAAACCACTTAATACTTTACCTGGGCCGGCTTCAACTTGAAGGTTAATGCCTTGCTCAGCCATTTTTTCGATAATACCCGTCCAACGAACAGGGCAGTATAGTTGACGCACTAATGCATCTTTAATTTTGTCTGCATCAGTTTCTGCGATCACATCAACGTTATTAATCACGGCGATTTCTGGCGTATTAAAAGTGATATCGTTTAATGCGATAGCCAGTTTATCTGCAGCAGGCTTCATTAAAGCACAGTGAGATGGTACTGAAACAGGTAATGGTAACGCACGTTTAGCACCCGCTTCTTTACACAATACACCAGCACGTTCCACTGCGTCTTTATTACCCGCAATCACCACTTGACCAGGCGAATTGTAGTTTACCGGAGAAACAACTTCACCTTGCGCGGCTTGTTCACAGGCCGCAGCAATTTTATCATCCGCTAGACCGATAATTGCATACATCGCACCAACACCAGCAGGTACAGCTTGTTGCATCAGTTGACCACGTAGCTCAACCAGTTTAACCGCATCTTTAAAATCGATAACACCAGCGCACACCAATGCAGAGTATTCACCTAAACTGTGCCCAGCAATAACAGATGGTTTTTCACCGCCAACCTCTTGCCAAACACGCCAAATAGCAACCGATGAGGTTAATAATGCAGGTTGTGTTTTATCGGTTTGGTTTAATGATTCCGCTGGACCATCTTGCGTTAATGCCCAGAGGTCATAACCTAATACATCACTTGCTTCTTTAAATGTCGCTTCCACAATAGGGTATTGTTGTGCAAGATTTGCAAGCATCGCAACGCTTTGAGAGCCTTGCCCAGGAAAGGCAAAAGTAAAGTTTGTCATTTTTTATTCCTTAATAATATTAAATTATCAATAACAAAAAACAGGAGAAAACTCCTGTTTTATTATAATTTTTTAGTGTGATGTTCAGTTCTAATTTTTTTAGAATATCACATGCGAACTAGCGCACTACCCCAAGTAAATCCACCACCAAAGGCCTCTAACAATACAAGGTGGCCCGGTTTGATTTTACCAGAACGGATACCTTCATCAAAGGCTAGCGGTACTGATGCCGCTGACGTATTTCCATGGCCTTCAAGGGTTAAAATCACTTGGTCCATCGACATACCTAATTTCTTAGCTGTCGCGGCAATAATACGTTTATTTGCTTGATGTGGTACTAACCAATCTAACTGTTCTTTTTCAATATTGTTAGCGGCTAATGTTTCCACAACAACTTGACTCAATTTTTTAACGGCTACTTTAAATACTTCATTACCAGCCATAGTCAGATAAGCATCATTCACGCTATCTACATTGCCACGCTGTGCATTAGGTAGTTTTAATAGATCACCAAAGCGACCATCTGCGTTGATATGTGTCGACAAAATACCTTCATCTTCACTAGCAGTAACAATAACAGCGCCCGCACCATCACCAAATAAGATGATAGTACCGCGATCTTCTGGGTCACAGGTTGCAGCAAGCGCGTCAGCACCGATAACTAAAATATTTTTAGCTCCGCCTGCTTTAATAAAATTATCAGCAACACTCAATGCATACGTAAAACCAGCACAAGCCGCTGACACATCAAATGCAGGAATATTATAAATACCTAATAAATTTTGTACTTCACAGGCAGCAGAAGGAAATGCATTATGATTGCTTGTTGTCGCAACAACAATTAAATCTAAGTCCTGCGCGCTTAATCCAGCAGCTTCAAGTGCTTTAAGCCCAGCTTCTTTACCCATAAATGCAATTGTTTCATCTGCGCTGGCAATACGGCGTTCTTTAATGCCGGTACGTACGGTGATCCACTCATCACTAGTATCTACCATCTTTTCTAAGTCGTCATTACTACGTATTGCGGTGGGTAGATAGCTACCTGTACCTATAATTTTGCTATTCATGTGATAAACAATCTCGCTCTAATAAAACGGCTTCTAACCGATTTGAAATGCTATTTGGAATCTGCCATTGGATCTCTTTAATCGCTTGCTCGATGGCATAAGAAAATGCAACTGCACTCGCACCACCATGGCTTTTGACAACAATACCACGTAAGCCAATTAAACTGGCGCCATTATACATATCTGGATGCAAATGTTTAAACTGCTTTTTTAAGATAGGGCTTAATAATTTACCCAATAGCTTAGTGTAAAAACTAGAATTTACCGCTTTATCCAACTGTTTCAAAAATACGCGGCCCATACCTTCATAGCTTTTAAGGGCAACATTGCCACTAAAACCATCAGTCACAACAACATCTGCTTTACATGAAAACAACTCATCGGCTTCAATAAAACCAACATAGTTAATAAACTCACTGTCACCTAACAAGCTTGCAGAGCGCTTGATAATGTCACTGCCTTTATTGCTCTCTTTTCCAACGTTAAGTAACGCCACAGTCGGTTTTTCAATTTGCTCGACATTTTCACAAAGCACACTACCCATCACTGCAAAATTAAAAAGTGTATCGCTATCACATTGAAGGTTGGCGCCTAAATCAAGGAGGTAGGTGTGTCCACCGCAATTATTAGGTAAACCAGAAACGAGCGCAGGCCTGGATACACTAGAAATTGTTTTTAATGCTTGCTTAGCAAGTAGCATTAATGCGCCCGTATTACCGGCGCTGACACAAGCATCAGCTTGACCATCTGCAACCATGTTCAGAGCAGTATGCATTGATGAATTAGAAACATGGCGTAAAACATAAATGGGGTTATCTTCCATGGAAATAACATTTTCAGCGTGCACGAAAGAGAGACGAGCATGATCTAATAGCTGATATTTTTTTAACAGTGGAATTATTTTTTCACGAGTGCCGACGATAATAAGTGACAGTGTGGGGTATTCTTGGAGAGTTTTTTTCGCAGCAAGTAACGAAATATGGGGGCCGAAATCGCCCCCCATGGCATCAAGCGCAATAATATAGTTACGCAAGGTAATCCTATAGTTCGATTACTTTTTTGCCTTTATAGAAACCATCTGCAGTCATGTGATGACGACGATGAGTTTCACCAGACGTTGCGTCAACTGTAAGTTGAGCAGGAGCACTTAGTGCATCATGTGAACGACGCATGCCACGCTTTGAACGAGTTTTACGACTTTTTTGTACAGCCATTTTAAAAATTCCTACTTGTTATTTGCGCTTTAGTTGAGCTAAAGCATCAAATGGGTTGGGACGTTGTTCTTCTTCCTCTTCAATCTCACCAAAAGTAAGTTCAAACTCACTTTCTTCGCAATCATCGATTGCATGTTTCGATATCTGAGGCAGAGTCAATATCAGTTCATCTTCAACGATTTCGTGAAGATTAACTTCCCCATTTTCATCATAATAAATGGGTTCATACACGTCTGGTAAATTATTTTCCTGTTCTTGATTATGAACAGGACAATACGTAAATTCAGCTTCGCACTGATAAATCATAGGCTCATTGCACCGTTGACAGATGAGTTCTACTGCAACACTCGCTTTGCCATGAAATATTCTCAACTTTTGTCGATCAATTTCAAACACAAAATGTGTGTTGATATCTGATTGAATACTGATTGTTGCTTCCGCTAGTCTTCTCATTTGGGCTTTCTGAATTAGAGCATCTAATTCTGTGCCTGATTGAGCAGCGCGTACCGGATCAACGCTAATCGGTAGTTTAACCTTTTGCATGGGCGCGAATGATATAGATTGACAAGACGATAGTCAAAGAAAAATAGTGATTTTTTATATCTTTTCACTGTATCACTACCACCAGTCAGCATGCTTTATCAGCGCACTCCCGCTAACACCGAGGAAAGTAGCAAGGAAAACACGAGGCATAGTTAACAACGATAATTATTTACTAAGCCCTCTTAACAAATGATAGCGTCGAAATTGCCCTTATTCGTGAGCAAACGAATAAGTTATCTTAGAGCAAAAGCATTTGATAACAGGCATAGATTTATTCTTTTGCAGCTATTAAAATAGCACTATTAATCATCAACCATGGGTTTATTATGCCACAACAACTTGTTTTAGCTTCCACGTCCCCTTATAGAAAACAGTTACTGGAGAAGTTACACCTTTCCTTTTTAACTGAAAAGCCTAATGTCGATGAAACTGCATTTTCTGGCGAAACTGCGCAACAATTGGTAGAACGTTTAGCAATTGAAAAAGCACAAGCGATCACCCCTAATTTTGACGATGCATTAGTGATTGGTTCGGATCAAGTTTGCATCAACAGTGGTGAAATTTTAGGTAAGCCAGGCAACTTCGAAAATGCCTTTCAACAATTAAAAGCCGCCAGTGGTAAAAGCATCACTTTTTATACAGGTCTTGCTGTAGTTAATAGTAAAACAGGCGATATACAGTCACTAGTTGAACCCTATGTAGTTAAATTTCGCGTGTTAAGTGACGAGATGATCACGAATTACCTCAATAAAGAGCAACCCTACAACTGTGCAGGTAGTTTCAAAAGTGAAGGTTATGGCATCAGCTTATTTGACGCATTTGAAGGTAAAGACCCAAATAGTTTGATTGGTTTACCGCTTATATCTTTAATCAGCATGCTAGAAAATGAAGGTATGCAGGTAGTTTAAAGAGCATTGAGCTGCGAGTGACGAGCGGTGTTCACAACTCGCGGCCCGTCACTCGAAGCTATTAAAACAACGCCGCATTCAACCATAAATGCATCATTATGCTGGCAATATAACCAAGCGCAATCACTGGCATCCATTTAAGATGAGCACCAAAGGTGTAGACTCCTCGCGCCTGTCCCATTAAAGCGACGCCAGCAGCGGAGCCGATAGATAATAAAGAACCGCCAACACCGGCTGTTAATGTTACTAACAACCATTGCCCAACAGACATTTCAGGGTTCATGCTTAATACTGCAAACATAACTGGAATATTATCAACAATAGCAGACAGTACACCGACGGCAATATTTGCATAGGTAATATCCCATTGATGATAGATCACTTCAGACACTAAATTAAGATAACCTATCAAGCCTAAGCCGCCCACACACAGTACTACCCCATAAAAAAATAGCAGTGTATCCCATTCCGATTTTGCGACACGATTAAATACATCAAATGGCACAACACTGCCTAGTGAGAGTAAACGCGCTTCATCATGTTTTTGTGTGGCAAGCGCTCTTTTTTTAGCCAGTGAACTTGGCAAAGTACGGCGTAAAAAATAACCAAAAAATTGCAGTAATCCAAGCCCTGTCATCATGCCTAATACCGGTGGCATATGTAATACGGAGTGTGACATCACAGCTAAACTGATCGTGACTAAAAATAGCCCTAAAATTCTAAAGGCACCACGCTTTATTTCAACCGCTTCGATTGTTGCTCTAGGTTGCCCTTTACTCACAAAGAAACTCATGATTAATGCAGGAATCAAAGCGTTTACAACAGAGGGAAGAAATAAAACAAAGAATTGACTAAATTCAATATCTCCACTTTGCCAAACCATTAACGTAGTGATATCCCCAAAAGGGCTAAAAGCCCCCCCCGCATTTGCACAAACAACGATATTGATGCAGGACAATGAAACAAAACGATGATCACCTTGACCCACCTTCATTACAACGGCACACATCAATAAAGCGGTAGTTAAGTTATCAGCAATCGGTGAGATAAAAAAAGCCAAGCAGCCTGTTAACCAAAATATAGCTTTCAGTGATAAACCTTTATTCACCATCCAAGCGCGCAAAGCATCAAAGAGGCGCCGCTCCTCCATGGCATTGATATAAGTCATCGCAACCAATAAAAATAGCAGCAATTCAGCATACTCTAATAAATTATGGCGAAATGTTTGTTCTGCAATTTCTGACATCCCATGCTGAGCATATACCCAAGCAATAGCTGCCCATATTACGCCAGCAGCAACCAGTACAGGTTTAGATTTGCGCAAGTGCAAGTACTCTTCTGCCATTACCAACATATATGCGATAAAGAATATTAATAATGAAAAGTAACCAACAAACGAATTGGTTAAATCAAGGGGGCTGACTGAAGCACTACTAGCGGTCACCGCAGTGGAGTATAGATTTAACAGGATGAAACTGATCAATGACGTAAAAGAGCAAAGCTTGAACATAACTATCCCACAAAAAAAATTATTTGAGAAAGTGTAGTCCAGCGAGTCACTTCAATTGGTTACGAAAATCACATTTGTGAAAAACAAAACTGATAATCCCCTCATAGTGAGAGGACACACGTTTTACTCTTTGAACAAATTAATTCATCCTATGCTGAGTAGTTGTTCATGCAATTTTGCGACTTCATCACGCAGCGCGGCAGCTTTTTCAAATTCAAGATCTTTGGCAAATGCAAACATCTGTTTTTCAAGTTTTGCGATCTGTTTAAGAATATCTTGCTCGCTATATACTTCATAGTTTGCTTTATACTCCGCCACTTTAGCTTGCTTCGAGTTGCTTTTTTTAAGATTACGCTGACCTAATTGCATCACATCATTAACCTCTTTATTTAACCCTTGCGGCACAATATTATTATCGAGATTAAATTGATGCTGAAGTGCACGACGATCTTCAGTTACTTTTATCGCCTTTTGCATTGATCCAGTGATTCTGTCTGCATATAGAATCGCTTTGCCTTTGAGGTTACGTGCTGCGCGCCCCATAGTTTGGATAAGAGATCGTTCAGAACGTAAGAAGCCCTCTTTATCGGCATCTAATATCGCAACTAAAGATACCTCAGGGATGTCTAAACCTTCTCTTAGTAGGTTGATACCAATTAATACATCAAACACGCCTAAGCGCAGATCTCGAATGATCTCGACACGCTCAACGGTATCGACATCGGAATGCAGATAGCGCACTTTGATACCATGTTCATTTAAATAATCAGTAAGATCTTCCGCCATCCGTTTAGTCAGCGTGGTTACCAACACGCGCTCTTTTAATGGTAAGCGTAGGTTAATCTCCGAGAGTAGGTCATCGACTTGTGTATTAACAGGGCGTACCTCAATAACAGGATCTAATAAACCTGTAGGACGAATCACTTGACGAACAATATCTCCCTGTGATTTTTCAATCTCATAATCGCTTGGTGTAGCAGAGACATAAATAGTTTGGGGTGCGATTTTTTCAAACTCTTCAAACATCATTGGTCGATTATCTAAGGCAGAAGGAAGCCTAAAACCATAATTAACGAGGTTTTCTTTACGGCTACGATCTCCTTTATACATTGCACCAATTTGCGGCACAGTGACATGGCTTTCATCGATAATTAATAAGCCATCCTTAGGCAGGTAATCAAAAAGAGTGGGTGGTGCAGCCCCTTGTTCGCGGCCAGAGAGATAACGAGAATAATTTTCGATACCAGAGCAGTAACCTAACTCATTCATCATTTCAATATCGTATAATGTCCGCTGTGATATGCGCTGTTCTTCAATCAGTTTATTTTGTTCAAGAAACTCTTTTTTGCGCTCATTAAGTTCCTCTTTTATACCATCAATCGCTTTTAAGATCTGTTCTCTTGGTGTCACGTAATGGGTTTTAGGGTAGACAGTAACACGTGGTAGATTATCTAAAGTTTGTCCTGTAAGCGGATCGAACATAGTGATCTTTTCCACTTCATCATCAAACAGTTCAATACGAAGCGCGTCACTCTCTGAATCAGCCGGAAAAACATCAATCACCTCACCACGTACCCTAAAGGTACCGCGACTAAGCTCGGTTTCATTTCGGTTGTATTGTAGATCAACTAAGCGTTGTAAAATATCACGGCTAGAGATCAACTCCCCGACCGTTAAATGCAGCATCATTTTCAGGTAAGCGCTAGGATCACCTAACCCATAAATAGCAGAAACAGAAGCGACTAATACCACATCTTTTCGCTCAAGCAGTGCCTTAGTAGCCGATAGGCGCATCTGCTCTATATGCGCATTAACGGCGGCATCTTTTTCAATAAAGGAGTCAGAGCTTGGGACATAGGCTTCAGGCTGATAATAGTCATAATAGGAGACAAAATATTCCACTGCATTATTTGGAAAGAACTCTTTCATTTCGCCATAAAGTTGCGCAGCTAAGGTTTTGTTGGGCGCTAAAATAAGTGTTGGCCGATTTAATGTGGCAATAGTATTCGCCAAGGTAAAGGTTTTACCAGAGCCTGTTACACCTAATAATGTTTGATAAGCAAGACCAGAATCAATACCGTCTATCAGTTGTTTAATCGCTTCAGGTTGATCGCCTGCGGGTGAAAAGGGTGACGATAATTGAAATAATTTTTCCATAACAACCTCAAAAATAACAAAATAGCAGATAGTGATTTTAAAATATCACACAATTACCACTTTAGAATGAATAATTAGATGAAAACCTTGTTTTCATATGTTAACAACTCATTAACAGTCTCAATGGAAAGCTTTATTTTACCCATTGAACATTAATGCATCGCCTAAGGAATAAAGATCTTACCCTTTTTTACAAATTAATAACGCTTTTTAATTGTTCACAAAACAAACAATAAAAATCAGTAAATTATAACGATTGTCAATCACTATTTTCAAAATAATTTAATATTAATTCACAGAAATATATTGACAACACGTCTTCCTAATAATCACAAAAAAAACATCAAACAAAAACTAAAATATAGCAGTTGACATATTTAACTTGTTGTTTAATAAGATAAAAAAATAATGAGCATTTTTACAGCAATGTAAAGGGAAGCAAGTAAACATCAGGCTTTCAGCTACTTTTCACAGAAAACCCCACAGAGTTATCCACAGGAAAAGTGGATAACCACGACTAAGCTAGATAGCATCAGCTCTGCAGCAAAGCAGAGTTATTAAGAAGAAGATCTTTTACACTAAATGAATAAGTAGGTTTGATCATGTTTTGTACAAAAACAGATAATAGCTATAAATAAGCACTACTACTCTGTCACAAACAATAGATAAGAAAAAGACATAATTACAATGCGTTTATAAGCCCTTTTTAAAAGTTTAAGAATAGTTGTGTCTAAAAATCATCCATTTAACAAATTTATCCGATAAATTTGTTATGCTTGTTGTTAACCAACCTCTATTAGGAAGATCATTGTGAAAAACATCTCTTTAACATTACCTACATTATTTTTATCAATACTGTTTTTAAGCGCCTGCTCAAATACACCTAGCAGCTTACAATTAACCCCAAAATTAGATGAAAACATCAAAAAAACCGAGATAAAAAGCAACAAACAGTGGCTAATAGCGAGTCAAGATCTTCGCACCGAGCGTTATCTAATTGCCATTAGTGCGGGTGACGATGTCGCCACGCTTATTAATGAGTCCTCAAGTACGCGCTCATTAATAGAAAAAACATTACAGGCACATTGGGCAAAGCAAGGACACCAATTCACCAACAAAAGTTCAAATCAATACCAGATAGATATTCAATTATTAAAGTTATTAGCTGTAGTAGAACAAAGCACGATGAGTCATGAAACAGACATTAATCTAATCATCAAAGTCCAGCTTAAATCAAACGCAACCACATTCAGTAAAACGTTCCGCTCTCATTATGAGGAAAAAGCACCTTTTAGCGCCAGTGTTAAAGACTTAAGCGAATTATTAAATACACAGTTATCACAGTTATTAGATCAAATCGTTCAAGATCCAGAACTTAACGATAAACTACTGCAAATCTAATTTTTTATTTTACTCAGGAACATACCATGAAAATAGTTTTATCTCTGTTTATACTTTTGCTAAGCCATAGCGCGTTTGCGGCACAAAATCCAAGCGTAATAATGGAAACTTCAAAGGGAAATATCACCATTGAACTATTCCCACATGAAGCGCCAAAGACAGTCGAAAATTTTATTGCCTATGTAAAGAAAGATGGCTATGAAAATACGACTTTTCATCGTGTCATCGACGGATTTATGATCCAAGGTGGTGGTTTTTATGCAACAACAGGTGAGAGAGTAGCAACGCTACCTGCGATTAAAAACGAATCTCGTAATGGCCTGAGCAATGCACGTGGCACTATCTCAATGGCACGCACAGGAGCCCCTCACTCAGCTTCACGTCAATTCTTCATTAACCACAAAGATAATACATTTTTAGACGCACAGGGAAATCAATGGGGCTATGCCGTATTTGGTAAAGTCACACAGGGTTTAGAGATTGTGGATGCTATTGCAAAGGTTAAAACAGGCAGTGCAGATAAACCAAGAAAAGATGTCATTATCAATAGCATTAAAGTAGTAGGTAATTAGCGGTCAGCTTTCAGCGATCAGTTAAAACAAAAAAGCCTCACTTTCTTCACTAGGAAATGAGGCTTTAAATTTTTACGGCATCAACAAAGAACTAAAAATTTGCTTCTTGCTGATAGCGGACAGCTAATAACTGACAATTTTCTTTTCTATATCAATCACGTGTACGTTTACGTGCTGTTGTTGCAGTGCGGCGACGTGCTGTTGATGTCGTCGCTTTACGATACTCAGTATGCTTTTTCACGGCACGGCGAATACGTGCTTGTGTATTTTTCTCTTTTTTCTCATCAACACGTACTTTGCTTTCAGTCTCTTTTGGCATATCCACTAATTTACGGAAGTGATTCACCTCTTTCAGACCAAGCTCTACCCAACCACCTTGCGGTAACTGCTTATCAAGATGAAGTTGACCGTAACGTACACGCATTAATCGGCTAACTTGTACACCTTGGCTTTCCCATAAACGACGTACTTCACGCGTACGACCTTCTGTTAATACTACATGGTACCAACGATTGATCCCTTCACCACCAGCTTCTTTCCCTGATTCTTTAATTGATAGGAACTTAGCTTCACCATCATCAAGTTTGACGCCCATACGTAAACGGTTAAGCATCGCATCGTCTACTTCACCAAAAATACGTACCGCGTATTCACGTTCAACTTCACGACTTGGATGCATCATACGGTTAGCGAATTCACCATCGGTCGTAAACAATAATAGCCCCGATGTATTGATATCTAAACGACCAATAGAGATCCAACGACTACCATTTAAACGAGGCAGGCGTTCAAAAACGGTTTTACGTCCCTCTTCGTCACTACGAGTACACACTTCGCCTTCTGGTTTGTTGTAAGCAAGTACACGACAAATTGTACTTTCTTCCGTTACATATTTTACCGTGTGGCCATCCACACGTAGGATTTGATTTGCTGTAACACGTTCACCTAGTCCAACAACCTTACCATCAACACTTACACGCCCTTCTGCAATAACAGCTTCCATCTTACGACGGGACCCCATGCCTGAACGCGCTAATACTTTTTGTAATTTTTCACTCATTATAATTTCCTTTGGGTAATTCTCATTAGGCCAATCAAGAAATAGCGATAAGCTAAAAGCCGTAAGGCTTGAAGCTATAAACACTACTCTTGCGTTTGCTTTGTTACGCCTTCCAGCCTTCGGCCTTCAAGCTTTTGTTTATTGGAACGGGGTTAAGTCACCCGCTCCTTCTCTTCTAATAACAACATCGTCATCAGAAAAATCAACAACGGTTGTAGGTGCTTCTCCTAAATAACCGCCATTTAATATTAGATCAACTTGGTTTTCTAGCTGATCGCGAATCTCTTCGGGATCAAATTCAGTACTTTCTTTACCAGGTAGAATTAAGCTAGTGGTCATTAACGGTTCACCTAATTCTTCTAACAATGCCAGTGCTATCGCATTATCCGGAATACGAATACCAATAGTACGCTTTGTTGGGTTCATTAATCGCTTTGGTAACTCTTTAGTTGATTTAAAAATAAACGTATAAGCGCCTGGCGTATTACTCTTTAGAGCACGATAAGCTTGATTATCAACGCGTGCAAAATTTGCAATTTCCGAAAGATCGCGACATACCAAGGTAAAGTTATGTTTTTTATCTAGAGAGCGAATTTTACAGATACGTTCAAGACCACGTTTATTTTCCATTAAACAACCTAATGCATAACCAGAATCGGTTGGGTAGATAACAACCCCACCAGCTTTAATTATCTCCACCGATTGTTTCATCAAACGTACCTGCGGCGTATCTGGGTGTACATAAAAAAATTGACTCATTACTGTTGTTTCTCTTTTAATTTTTCAAAAATTGGCCAATCGTGCCATACAGGCTTAGCCATATCCGGTAGATGTAATGCTTTTCCCAAATCGCGCCAGCGTCCCACAAAGTGAAAATCACTGCCCTGTGAAGCAAGCAGATCATACTCTTTACTCCACATTGCCAATTGTAAGCGCATCTGAGGTGATTGCTGCCCCATCGCAACTTCCATTGCATCTCCGCCCGCTTCTTTAAACTCAGTAAACAAACGACGCATCCATTTATTGGAAAGGTTATAATGATTAGGGTGAGCCAAAATCGCTTGTCCTCCCGCCCCATGTATAGTTTCAATCGCCTGTTCTATATCAACCCAGTTATGGGGTACATAACCAGTATTACCTCGGCTTAAATACTTATCAAATACTTTTTGAAAGCTTGGTGCTACACCAATATCAACCAAATAACGAGCAAAATGAGCACGTGTAATCGCACCTTCGCCAGCTAATGCTTTTGCGCCCTCATAAACCCCCTCAATTTTTGCTTTTGCCATCCGCTTGCCCATCTCAATGGCACGGCTTTCACGTTTCTCTTTTTGTAATTCAATCAAGGCTAATAAGTGTTCATTCGCAGGATCAATATTCACCCCAACGACATGAATTTCATGATTTAGCCAATTAGTGGTCACTTCAATACCATTAATTAGCGTCAGTTTAAAACCCTTTTCATCAATAATATCATGCGCTTCTTGTAGCCCATCGATACTATCGTGATCGGTAATTGCCAATACGTTTACCTGGCGATTCTCAGCACGGTTCACTAATTCGCTGGGTGTTAATTGACCATCTGAGGCCGTGGTATGTGAGTGAAGATCAATTAACATAATTTAATTACCTGAAAAGTCATCTAGCTTAAAAATCACCTTGACATTAACGTATTTATCGCAAAAAATGGGTGTCATAATTTATGGGATGCATGATATATGATTTTTAATACAATTACTCTTACTGATTCTTGGTGGCACTCATTCTCTTAAGCGAGCAATGAGGTTTTTGTATAGTTCT
>Ga0316197_10002208_pt1 | contig 13939 bp, 16 predicted proteins | sample OudBiesiAoxic_MG_FD_204939 | JGI IMG/M metagenome (GOLD analysis project Ga0316197, IMG submission 204939) | Coastal sediment microbial communities from Oude Bieten Haven, Netherlands - site A oxic | ecosystem: Environmental > Aquatic > Marine > Coastal > Sediment | place: Netherlands...
CTACCCCTTGGTAGATTGCCGCCGCCACTCAAGATACGCCACGACATCGGCAGGATCAACGGCGGCGTCGCTGGATCCGTAGGCGGTGGCGGTGCGCCACCGCATCACCTCGGCGTCCGGCAACGGGAGGAACGGTCGGCGCCGCCACCACGCGGCAGGCGCGAACGCGAACGCCGCTCCCGCGGCGGTCGACCACAACCGTGGCCGCCGTACCACCGCGACGATGACGTTTCGGTTGATCATGGCCGTGCCCATCGTCCCTCCATGACGCAAGCCTACCCGGCCGGTCTCGCCGCCCGGTCTCGTGGTCCCTTCCCAGCAGAGCGAAATCCCATCTAGGCTCGAATGTGAAAAGACTTACAGGAGGACCCGCGTGCCCGTGATTCCCGATGACCTGGCTTGGTTCGGAAAGCATTTCGCTGCCATTGCCGACAACATCGAACATGTCATTCAGGGGAAACGCGAGACGGTCGAACTCATCACTTCGTGCCTGATCGCCGGAGGCCACGCCCTCGTCGAGGACGTCCCCGGCGTCGGCAAGACGCTGCTCGCCAAGTCCCTCGCCCGTTCGATCGACTGCTCGTTCCAGCGCATCCAGTTCACCCCCGATCTGCTCCCATCCGACGTAACCGGCGTCTCGGTGTGGGACCGCGAGGCCGGGGACTTCGTGTTCCGGCCGGGCCCCGTATTCGCCAATGTGATCCTCGGCGACGAGATCAACCGCGCCAGTCCCAAGACACAGGCCGCCTTGCTCGAAGCCATGGAGGAGCGTCAGGTCACCGTCGACGGCACCACCCGGACACTCGGACCGCCGTTCATCGTGATCGCCACCCAGAATCCGATCGAGCACGAGGGCACCTATCCCCTGCCCGAGGCCCAACTCGACCGGTTCATGATGCGCCTCACGGTCGGGTACCCATCGCGGTCGAAGGAGCTCGAGATGCTCGACACACACGGCGAGCGGTCGACGTTCGAGGACCTGCGCCCGGTCGTCCATGCGGACGACATCGTTCGGATGTCGGAGATCGCTCAGCACATCCATGTCGCCGATGTCGTCAAGGGGTACATCATCGACATTGCCGAGGCGACGAGAGATGAACCTGATCTGCTGCTCGGAGCCTCCCCGCGCGCATCGCTCTACCTCCAGCGAGCCGCCAGGACGACCGCCGCCGTGAGTGGGCGGGATTACGTGGCGCCGGACGACGTCAAGCACATGATCACTCCGGTGCTGAATCATCGGCTGATCGTGCGCCCCGAAGCCCAGATGCGCGGCGTCACGGTACACGAGATCCTCGACGGAATCGGCAATACGGTGCCCGTCCCCGGCACCCGCGTCGCCGCCCGATGAAGGCGACCGGCTGATGCCGACTACCCGAGGATGGGCAGCACTCGGAGCGGGATTCGCCCTCACCATCCTGTGGGTCGTGTTCGGGGAGCGTCTGATGCTCGGCGCCGGACTGTTCCTCGTCCTCGCCGTCGGAGGTGGCATTGGGTACGTCCGCACGGCCGTCCCGCGCGTCGGAGTGACGAGGCGCCTCACCCCGTTCCAGGTCCACGACGGAGACCGAGCCGTCGTCGAAGTGACTCTGCTGACCGGTAGGAGGATCGCCCAGGCGACCGTCCTCGACGAAGTCTCCGGCCTCGGTACGGCTCGCTTCGTCGCCGACCGCATCGAGCCACAGGATCCGATGACCGCCCGCTACGAGATCCTCTGTCGCCCCCGCGGCATCTACGCCGTCGGGCCTGCAATCGTCCAGGTACGCGATCCCCTGGAACTCACCGAGGCCGGCGGCACCGCAGGCAAGATTGACCGCCTCGTGGTGTACCCGGCCATTGAAGATCTCGACGGCCTCCCCCTCGGTCGCGGCCACGACCCGACCGTCAATACCTCGAAGTCGAGCTTCTCGCAGACCGACGGTGAGGACTTCTTCACCCTCCGCGAGTATCAGCAAGGGGATGATCTCAGAAAGGTTCACTGGCCGTCGACGGCCAAGCGCGACATCCTCATGATCCGGCAACTCGAAATGCCATGGCAGTCTCGAGCGCTCGTCCTCCTCGACCCGCGTCGTGTCGCCTATCCCGACCGGGACACGTTCGAGCACGCCGTGCGTGGTGTGGCCTCGGCGTTCCGCCACCTCTTCAGGAACGGATACACGCCGACCCTGTGGACGGGACACGGCTCGGGGACGGTTGTCGGCGGAAGCGACAGCTACGGGATCGCCATGGAGGAACTCTCTGCAGTCCAGCCGTCCCCCGCCGTCGATCTCGCCGGCGCTCTCGCGAGACTCCGTCGGAACGGAATGGCCGGCGGCGTACTTGTATTGGTCACCGGTGTACCGGACGACCCCGTCCTCGCCGCGTTCCGAACACTCGGTCAGGACTTCTACCGCACGATCGTCATGTCGGCAGCCGCGGATGCGGCTGTGTCCCTCGACCCGTTCGCACGTGCGGGTGCCACGACGGTCGCATCGGCGACACCGGACCGATGGGCACCGGCATGGAAGCAAGGGATGGAGCGGTCATGGTCTACCGCTACAGCTGGATAGCCGGTCTCGCATCCGTCGGGTTCGCCTTCTGGCAACTCGGCAGTCTGCTTCTGCCGTCGGCGAGCGGTGTGCGTTGGCAACTGGTTGTGTTCTCCGGCTTCGTGATCGGCCTTGTCGTCACGTGGACGGCCGTGACCTACCGGCTCCGAGCATTCTGGATCGTGTTGATCAACGGCGCTGCCCTGCTCGTGGCAGCCGCACGGTTCTCGGCTCCCGCCGAGTCACTCTTCGTCTTCCCGACCCCTGCATCGCTCTCGTCGCTGTGGACCGATCTCGGGCGGGCGCTCGACCAGATCCAACACGGGATCGAACCGGTCCGACCGATCGCCGGCATGGTCATCATCCTGACGGCGCTGTTCTGGCTTCTCGGCATCCTGCTGGCGTGGGGCCTCACCAGAGGTCACCCATTCGTTGCTGTGATCCCGCCCCTCGTCGTTGCACTCCAGTTCGCGACGATCGACCGACGCTCCATCGGATTCGCCGTGGTCGCCGTGTTCATCGCGTTGGTTGCAGCGACGCTTCTGTCGGTCGCTTTCGACGAGCGAGACCGGGGAGCCGGTCGGATGGCGAGCAGTCGCGCCGGCCCCTCGTCCAACCGGCCTGCGCCGGCGGCGGCACTCCTGGTCGCGATCGCGGTCGCCGTCGCGGTGTTCGGCGTTGGGTTCTTCGGTCCGGCCGTGCCGCGCGATGGCGTGGTTGAGTGGCGAACGCCGGGTGGTCTCGGCGGTGGCTTCTACGGCAGCGTCGCCTACAACCCGTACGTGCAGATCCACAAGAGCCTGGTCTCCCAGGCCGGGATCCCCCTCTTCCGAGCCCGCATCACCGGAGACGTCGCACCCACCGATGTCTCCTTCCGGCTCCTGACCCTCGAGACCTATGCCAACGGCCAATGGTTCGCCCACCGCCCGCAGGTCTACCGATTCGATGACCCTCCCCTCGAAGAACCGGGGTACGCGTACGCGGGCGCCACCACGTCGGTCACGGCGGACATCGAGATCCTTGCGCTCGCGCAGCGATGGCTCCCCGCCCCATACGCCGTCACCGGTGCCGCCGGCGACGACGCCGAGGCGTTCCGGATCCGGCGAACGGATACGGCTGTCGTCTTCCGAGGCGACCGCTCCTACCGACATATGGAGTATCAGATCACGTCCAACGTGCCGTCCGTCGATCCGGCTACGATCGCCGGGGACCCCACCGGCGGCTTCTCACCGCTGTTCACGGCAGCCATCGAAGGCGGCGAGACGGTGCCAGCTCTCGCCGATGTCGAGCTTCGGGAACTCCCGGAGGCAGAGCGATATCTCGAACTCCCTGACCGCATCGATCCGAGAATCGAAGCTCAGGCGGCCGAACTCACCGAGCGGTTGACGACGCCGTTCGAGCGGGGTCTCGCCATCGAACACTGGTTCCGAGAGACAGGCGGCTTCGTCTACGACCTCGATACGGACCAGGGTCACAGCGATGATCTGCTCGCCTCGTGGCTCTTCGACGACTCGGAGGAGAACGCCGGCTACCGGAGGGGCTACTGCGAGCAGTTCGCCACATCGATGGCGGTCATGACACGGAGTATCGGGATCCCGACCCGCGTCGTCCTGGGATTCACACCCGGATCGCGGATCGGAGCCAACGAGGTGGTCGTCCTCGACGAGAACGCTCACTCGTGGGTGGAGCTGTGGATCCCGGCGGTCGGATGGGTCTCGTTCGACCCGACGCCACGCGGCGACGGAGCGAACCCGGCAACGAGCTACGGGAACCTCGCCGACGACCTCGGGTTCGAGATCGCGGCCTACCTGGAGCAGGTTCCCGAGTCGGTGCGCCCAGAGATCGACCCCAGCCAGAACTCGCTCGGCGAACTCCTCGTACCCGACGGGGACCTGCGCGAGCCCGGTGCCACTGGGCGGACCGAGGCGACGCCGTCCGAGCGATCAATCCCTGGGTGGGCGCTGATTGTTGTCGTGGGCCTGACGCTCATCGTGCTCGCCATGGTTGCGATTCCGGCCATCAAGTGGGTCCGGCACCGCACCCGAATGCGCCGACTCGCCGAAGGCGATATCACGGCGGCGTGGGAGGAGATCGTGGTGCGCCTCACCGACTTCGGTGAGGAACCGGATCCGGCGGCCACACCGATCGAGGTCGCCGCCGCAGTCGACGACGTGATGCGGCCGCTTGCGTCGGTGTACTCGCGCTCGGTCTACGGGCAGGCGACCGAAGTCTCGACGGACAACGCCGACGCGGCGCGGCGCTCGATGCAGATGACGGCCGACCGATTGACGACGAGGTATTCACCGATCGAACGACTTCGTTCGCACTACCGGTTGGGTTCGCTGATGCGGAGATTCCGGTCCTGAGGACCGGAGCAATCAGCCGCCTGCTTCTTCCACTTCCATCTGCACGTCATCTTCGACCCGGCGTAGCATCTCGAGGAAGCGCTCGCGATCGAGTTCGAAGCGGGAGACGTCGTCTTCGACCGTCTGCGTGATGTCATTGATCGCAACGAAGAAGGCGAGTTGTCCCTGTCGTAGCGCGTCGAGGACCTCGTCCTCGTCGGTGGCCACGGCAAAGATCGTCTCTCCATCGGTGACGAGACGGATCTCCGCAAGGTGGGTCTCCATGTCGCCGGTGCGGCGCAGGTAGTCCCACGCTCGGCGCACACGTTGAATCGACATGCCGTTGTCGAGCAGGCTCTTGACGACCCGGAGCGCGATCAGGTCGCGAAACGAGTAGAGGCGCCTCCGACCCGGCCGGCCACCGGTCTGCTGAAGCGAGGGCTCAACGAGGGCTACTTTGTCCCAGTAGCGGAGCTGATGTGGCGTACAGCCGGTGAGCCGTGTCGCTTGCTGAGCGGTGAAACCTTCCACGCGTTCTCCCCATTGTCCCCGGCCGCCCGGCCGGTCCGTAAATCTTTGTGGCCCTCTCGGGAACGCAACCTTAGCGTTCCCGGCGCCACCGTTCTCTGACATCGTCCATCCACCCCGCGACGGAGAACGAAGCGGCCTGATCGACCCGCAAGGCCCGCATGGCCATCACGATCGTCGCCGCTGAAGCGACCATCAGAATGAAGCCCAGACCGGCGAGATACGAGAACCTCGTGAACGTTCCGAGCATGATCGCGAGGCCGACGAAGAAACCAACGGCCGCAAGGCGTTGCCGTCGCTTAATTCGTATGGACAGGTCGGTCTTTGCCACCGTCTGCGCGAGCTTCGGATCCTCCGCGTACAAGTTACGCTCGATCTCTTCAAGGATCTTCTGCTCTCGATCATCCAGCGGCATCCGTCCACCCTCCGCGTCGAATCGTTCCGCGTCTGCAGTATACCGGCCCACGGGCCACACACGGCACGATGATTCATGGCCCGCTGGCCCCCGCCTCGCCGGGATTCGGCTTGCGCGGTGCGATTCTGGCCGGAATCACGGACGCCGCTCCGAACCGCTCCCGAACTTCGTCCACGACCTCGGCCGCGGCATCCCGACGTTCGGCTCCGAGCGTCAACTGGCGCGCGTCCCCGGTATCGGCAAGGTCACTCACCGCAACGCCGAGCAATCGGATCGACCGATCGCCCATCTCGGCACGGTCCAGCAGATCCCGCACGATCGCCCAGAGGTCAGTCGTGTGACCGACCGGCACAGCCTGTCGGGACGATCGCGAGATCGTCGAGAAATCGCCGAACCGCACCTTCAGTGTGACCGTACGGCCCGAGAGACGAGCCTTCGCGAGACGAGCGGCAACCTGATCGCACAAGCGCAACGTCTCACGCTCGATGGCATCCCTCTCGACCAGATCCTGAGAGAACGTGTTCTCGGATGAGATCGATCGGGCGCCCATGCCGCCCTCCACCGGTCGTGGATCCCGACCGTTGGCGAGGGCGGAGAGGTGGTGGGCGGAGGCAGATCCGACACTCCCCTCGAGGAGTCCGATCGGAGCACGGGCAACATCACGGATCGTCCGAATTCCGATGCTGCCGAGGCTGGTCCGCGTGGATTCCCCAACACCCCACAGTTCCGAGACGTCGAGGGGGTGGAGGAACTCGAGTTCGGTCCCCGCCGCGATGCGGAGCATCCCGTCGGGCTTCGCGTGCTTCGATGCGAGCTTCGCGACAAACTTCGTGGTAGCGATCCCGACCGACGAAGGTATGCCAATGTCAGCCCGGATCAGGGATCGGATCCGGACCCCGATCGCTTCAGCCGATGGGTAGTGAAGGCGCAGGCCGGAGACGTCGAGGAACGCTTCGTCGATGGAGATCCCCTCCACCAACGGAGTGACCGATCGCATGATCTCGAACACCTCGCTCGAGACCTCACCGTACCGCCCGTGTTCCGGGTTCACGATCGTCAGCGATGGACACCGCCTTCGCGCTTCGCCGACCGGCATCGCCGAACTCACGCCATAGCGCCGCGCCTCATAGCTCGCGGAGGCGATGACACCTCGCGGCCCGGTCCCCCCGACCGCGACGGGAATCCCGATGAGGTTCGGATCGGAGAGACGCTCTACCTCGACGAAGAACGAATCCATGTCGACGTGGAGGATGGACTCGGCGAACGGTGCCATGGGCTCACCGTACCCGGTAGCCTGCCGCACATGCAGCCCCCGGACCGTATCGCCTCCCTCGTTCGCCACGGTGAAGTGCTGAATCCGGAGCACATCGTATACGCCGATCTCGCAGGATTCCCGCTGTCGCAGAACGGTCGCCGGCAGGTTGAAGACGCGGCCGTCCGACTACCGCTACATGCCACTGTCGTGAGCTCTCCGCTCGAACGGGCCGTCGAGACCGCGGAGATCATCTCAGAGGCACGCGACGGACGGGTGATCGTGGACGAAGCACTGACCGAGTGGGGGCTCAGCACGCGCTGGGCAGGTCACGTCTGGGATGATCTCGACGCAGCCTTCCCCGGCGAACTCGACGCCTACCTGACCCACCCCGTGTACCTGCCCTTCTCCCCCGAGTCCGTTGCCGAGCTGGCCGCCCGCGTCGGCGATGCGGTGGTGCGTCATCGCTCGCAGACATCCGGCCCCCTGATCCTCGTCTCCCACCAGGATCCGATCCAGGCGGCACGCCTCCGGCTCACGGGTCGGTCGCTCGCCGATCTCAACACGGACAAACCGCAGCACGCCGGTATCGTCGAGTTGGACGCGTCAACCGCCGTTCCCTGGGTGGAGCGTGCGATCTGGGCGCCGAATCAGGACCCGACCGAACCGCCCCGGTCCACAACGACATGACCGGTGCACTGGAGAACGCTGCCGCTACACTGCCGCCGTTCGTACCCGAGCAAGGAACGCTGCGGTGAACAGCACCATCGTCAAGAGCGCCCTCCTCGTCGTCGGTATCGCTGCCGTTCTCCTCCTGATGGGACTTGCGACCGAGAGCGCACCATCGGACCAGGTCGCACAAGCCGACAACAAACCGACGACGACCACGACGACCGAGCCGCCGCCGCAAGGTGTGTTCGTGGTGCGCCTCGACAACGGCACGTTCCGCCCGGCCAACGTCGCCCTCGACCTCGACGAGACTTGGATCGTGAAGTGGGTGAACGAAGACCCGCGCGAATACCTCCTGGCCGACAAGGACGATCATTTCGAGGTCACGCTCGCTCCCGCCGACGAATTCGAGTTCGACTACAGCACGCTCGAGCCCGGGGTCTACCGGGTGTTCGCGTCGGTTGGCTTCCAGCGCATTCCTGGCACCATCGACTCGCGACCGGCGCAGTAGCGCTGCCGCGGTCGATGGAACGACACTTCAGCGCACCCCTGTTCATCGCGGGACTGTTTGCCGCCGCCGAATTGGCGTGGGCAATTCGTCTCGGGCTCTCCCCCGATCCATTCTCCCCAGGGGCGGCGACCCTCATGATCGCCGGCGTCGTGGCGTACACGGCGATCGCTCTGGTCGGGATGCTGCTCGTCCGCGCACCCTGGGCCCGCTGGCTTGCCCTGGTGGTCGTCATGGCCACACTGATCGTCGGCTCGCTTGGCGGAATCACAGATGTGTTGTCGGTCGGGGCCGTGGTCCTATCGCTGCTCGCCATCGGTGGCCTCGCCGGCCCATGGCTGCGCATCTGGCTCCGTCAGCGACCCGGGGCGGGCGCGGGAGCAGCTGCGGTTGCGCTCCCCCTCGCGGCGATCGGCGCACCACCGCTCGCCGGGTTCGCCTCGGTCGTTGCCACAACCCCTGCGGCGCTGGTGCTCGCTGCCACCGGTCCCGTACTCGCCTGGGCGTATGCGCGGGGCTTCCGCTGGGGATTGTGGGGCCTGAGAGTGGCGTTGCCGATCGTGGCCCTGATCGCTGCAATCGCGTCCGCCACGTGGATCGCGGCCACCGGTTTCGTCGCCTTCGGCCTGGCGGTGGCGATCCTGGCATGGTTGCCGGGAGCCGCCGACGCCCTGTCGCCGGTGCACGCACCGCTTCCACCCCCGCGAACCCGCCAACACCCGGAGGTGGCTCCATGACCCACTGGACTACGATCGGAGGCGGACTGATCGCTGGGCTGCTACCGGGTCTCCTGCTCGCCGGTCCCGTCGGTGCCGTCATCGGTAGCGTTGCCGGAGGAGCAATGGGCCTCATCGCCGATCGGGCTGAGGTGCGACCCGTCGTTGCCGTCTTCGTGATCGCGGGCACCATCACCGGCGCTTTCGTCGGCGCCGCGATCGCCGCCCTGCTGTGTCAGCCGGAGTCGTGTCTCGGCGTCGAGATCGCAGCCGGCGTCGTCACCGGTATCGGAGCGCTCGTCGGCGTCGGAATGATCGCAGCGCTCACCGCCAGGTCCTTCGACGAATACCGAACCGCCGTCGCAGCGAACCGCCCGCCCCCGACGACCGGCTGCGGTCCATCGGACGACTGCGTCGAGTAGGTGCGGAGCGTTACGGCTTTCCGAAGATCAGAACGACGTTGTGGCCTCCGAAGCCGAAAGAGTTGCTCATGGCGTACTCGACATCAACGTCTCTCGGCCCGTCCGCTACATAGTCGAGATCGCATTCCGGATCGGCGGTCTCGAGGTTGATCGTCGGCGGCACGATGCTGTCGCGGATCGCGAGCACGGAGGCGACAGCCTCAAATGCGCCAGCGCCGCCGAGCAAGTGGCCGCTCATCGATTTGGTGGATGAGATCGGGATCTCATATGCGTGATCTCCGAACACTTCCTTGATCGCCATCGTCTCGGTGACGTCGTTGGCTGCGGTCGAGGTTCCGTGCGCATTGATGTACGAGATCTGGTCCGGCTCGAGCGACGCATCGTCGAGCGCCGCACGCATCGCGCGGATCGCTCCACCGCCGCCCGGTCGCGGCAGCGTCACGTGGTAGCCGTCCGACGACATTCCATATCCCAGAAACTCGGCGTAGATCTTGGCTCCGCGTGCCAGTGCGTGCTCGCGCTCTTCCAGAACCAGGGTGGCGCCGCCCTCGGCCATCACGAAGCCGTCCCGATCAGTGTCGAACGGACGGCTGGCATGCTGCGGGTCGTCGTTTCGCGTGCTCAGTGCACGCGCCTGGGCGAATCCGCCAACAGCGAATCGGGTAATCGATGCATCGGCGCCGCCGGCGAGCATCACGTCCGCCGCACCGCGCTGGATGATGGCGGCCGCATCGCCGATCGCGTTCGCCGACGCGGCACAGGCCGTCACAATGGTCGTGTTCGGCCCGTAGAGACGGAAGTCGATCGATGCTTGTCCGCCTGCCATGTTGGCGATGACCTTGGGGATCCCAAACGGACTGAGCCGGTGCGGACCGACCTCGAGCAGCGTCGTGAACTCCTCTTCGAAGGTCGCTACACCACCGATACCGGTACCGACCACCACACCGGATCGGTACGCGTCCGGGTCGTCTTCCTCGTACGCGATGCCCGCGTCGTCGAGCGCCTCCTTGCCTGCCACCCAGAAGAACTGGGCATACCGGTCCATTCTTCGCGCCTGGCGGCGCGGGATGTAGGTCTCCACGTCGAAACCGCTGACTTCGCCCGCGATTTGAGAGGCGAGGTCCGATGCCTCAATGAGCGTGATCGGACCGGCCCCTGAACTCCCGTCCCTCAAGGCACTCCAAGTGGACTCGGCGTCAACCCCAAGGGGGTTGATCGTGCCGAGGCCCGTGACGACGACGCGACGGTCGCTCATGATTCCCCCTAGGCGTTGAGCTTGATCTCCACGAGATCGACGGCTTCCCCGACCGTGGTGATCTGCTCGGCTTCTTCATCCGGAATCTTCACGCCGAAGTTGTCCTCGAGCGCCATCAGCAGTTCGACGACCCCGAGCGAGTCAACATCCAGGTCCTCTTCGAACTTGGCATCGGGCGAGATCGCATCTCGTTCGATCCCCAACTCGTCGACGAGCAGGTCGGTCAACTTCGATTCGATTTCTGTTCTGTCCATTGGATATGCCTCCTAGTGGCCTTCTACAGGGCCAGGCCGCCGTCAACGACGAGCGTCTGACCCGTTACGTACGCCGCGTCGTCGGAGGCAAGATACCCCACTGCCGCAGCGATCTCCTCAGGTTGTCCGAGCCGACCGAGGGCGACTCGTTGAACCACTTCTTCCGCAACGCCGGAACCGAGTTGGTCGGTCATGTCGGTCTCGATGAAGCCCGGCGCCACCACGTTGACCGTGATATTGCGGGACCCGACCTCGCGTGCGACCGACTTCGAGAAACCGATGATGCCCGCTTTCGAGGCGGCGTAGTTCGCCTGTCCCGGATTGCCGGCGATGCCCGATACGGAACTCACCGAGATGATCCGGCCCCACTTCAAGCGAAGCATGCCCCGCATCGCCGCCCTCGTGCAGAGGTAGACCGAGCGGAGGTTGGTCTGGATCACGTCGTCCCATGCGTCCGGTCCCATCCGGAGTAGGAGATCATCGTGCGTGATACCTGCGTTGTTGACGAGGATGCCAACGCGACCGAGGCGCTCCTCGACGTCGCTCAGCATCTCACTGACGGCGTCGGCATCACCGACGTCGGCCCTGACCGCAAGGGCGGTCCCGCCGCTCGATGTGATCTTCTCGACGACCTCTTCAGCCGCCGCCGCGTTTGCGGCGTAGTTGACGGCCACGGCGTTGCCGTCGTTCGCGAGACGCAGAGCGATCGCTCGCCCGATACCGCGAGATCCTCCTGTGACGAGGGCGACGTGGCTCATGAGAGTCGATTCGCCTGGCGATCGGCCATGATCTGGAGTCCGGACCGATCGGCTGGAGGAAGCACAGCGTCGCTGAGTGCTCGTGGCTCGATTCGCTCCCCCCATTGGATCGCAGCGGCACCCCAGGTGAGTCCTGCACCAAACGCCACGAGGACGATCTTGGCTCCCGGCGCGATGCGCCCGTTCTCGAGCGCTTCGGCGAGTGCGATCGGGATCGAGGCCGCCGATGTGTTGCCGTAGTACTGGATGTTCGTGTAGACCTGGTCTTCGTCGAGGCCGAGGCGCTTCGCTGTGGCATCGATGATGCGGAGGTTGGCCTGGTGCGGGATCAGGAGGTCGATGTCGCCAACGTCCCAGCCGGCGTCCTTGACGGCCTGTTGCGCCGCAGCACCCATCCCGAACACAGCATTGCGGAACACCTCGCGACCGTCCATGACGACGCTCACCGGCGTCGGGATGTCCATCCACGACGACCCGGCACCTTCCACGGTCAGGGCACCGGCGAGTCGCCCGTCCGACCCGACGTTGATCGACTGGAGGCCCTCGTCGCCGTCGGTGGCTTCGAGAATGACCGCACCGGCGCCATCGGCGAAGAGCACGGCGGTGTCGCGCCGTTCGAGGTCGAGATACGACGTGAGGCGCTCTGAGCCGATGAGGAGGACCCGACGAGCGGACCCGGTCGCGATCAGCCCGTTGGCGAGGTTGAGGCCATAGATGAACCCGGTGCACCCGGCGTTGGTGTCGGTGGCGGCAGCGTTGACGGCGCCGAGCTTCGCCTGGACGTGGCAGGCCATCGCGGGGATGAAGCGATCGGGGGTGCAGGTGGCGACAAGGATGTAGTCGATGTCGGTCGCCTCCAGATCGGCACCGGCGAGTGCCCGACGTGCCGCGACAGTGGCAAGATCGGAGTTGTCGACGTGCGAGACCCGACGCTCGCGGATCCCCGACCGGGTTGCGATCCACTCATCCGAAGTCTCCATCACCGTCGCCAGATCGTCGTTGGTGACGACGCCCTCTGGCGTGCAGTAGCCCCAGCCGGTGATGGTCATGCGTTTCATCGTCGATCCCTCTCGCGTCAGGCCGTTCATTGTACGGATGGGTCGTTTGCGACCGCAGCGATATCGTCCAGGGAGCTGACCACGTGCACGGTGGCGTCCGGAACGGTCCGCTTCACGAGGCCGGCCGTGACATCCCCTGGTCCGGCATGGATGAACGTCGTGATGCCGTCGGCTGCCATGTTCTCCAGGGTCGCGACGAACTGGACCGGTTGCACGAGCTGCTCAGCGAGTTGCCTGGCCGGGTCCTCGGTTGGTCTGGCCGTTGTATTGGCGTAGACCGGGAACCGCGATGGCGAGAAGTCGGTGGCCTCGAGTGCCGCCCCGAGACGCTCAGCTGCCGGTTGCATGAAGGGAGAATGGAATGCTCCCGCGACCGCGAGGGGCACCGCACGACGAATTCCAAGGGCGCGGGCGTTCTCGGACAGCCAGGCAATGTCGGCCTCGCTTCCTGCGAGCACGATCTGCGCTGGCGCGTTGATGTTTGCGACCCACAGCCTGCCGCCATCCGCTCGTCGATCCGCGGCAACCGCCTCGGCCTGGTCGAGGTCGGCACCGATCAGGGCTGCCATGCCCGACGGTTCGCCTTCGGCAGCAGCGGCCGCCATCGCACGACCGCGCTCTGCGACCAGTGAGAGCCCATCCGCGTACGCGAGCGCACCGCTCGCAGCGAGGGCCGTGTATTCACCAAGTGAGTGGCCGGCCGCCGCCGCCGGGCGGGATGGCAACGCCTCATCGAGGGCACGCCACAGCGCCGACGACACCGCGTACAGCGCAGGTTGTGCGTGTTCAGTCCGGGTCAGATCTTCCTGGGGGCCGTCGATGATCAGCCGCTCGAGGGACCATCCGATGATGCGGTCGGCGGATTCACCGAGGAGTTCGGCATGCGCACCGAAGAGGTCGGCTCCCATACCGACCCGTTGGCTCCCCTGTCCTGGGAAGAGAATGGCGTACCGTGACACCTGCGATCGTCTCCACTCGGAATCGATATACCGACCCCGCGTGTGACACCGGGGTTTCAAAGGTTTCAAAGAAGGATCAACGCTAGCCTCACCGGACCTCACAAGGAGTACACCACCATGATCGACCGGCGAGCGCGCCTGAGCGCGTCCATTCCGACGGGGCCGAAGGCCGCCCTCCGGATTCCGAAGGCCTTCGAGCGCCTCTACGACATCGCATACAACCTCTGGTGGTCGTGGGATCCGGTTGGCCGGGACCTGTGGGGTCGCATCGACCC
>Ga0316197_10002209_pt1 | contig 13937 bp, 9 predicted proteins | sample OudBiesiAoxic_MG_FD_204939 | JGI IMG/M metagenome (GOLD analysis project Ga0316197, IMG submission 204939) | Coastal sediment microbial communities from Oude Bieten Haven, Netherlands - site A oxic | ecosystem: Environmental > Aquatic > Marine > Coastal > Sediment | place: Netherlands...
GGTGTGAGCCGCAGCCTACGCAGTTCGGCCAGCGAGACCCTCAGCCAAGCAGAAGGGCACCGTTCGCAATATAACGAGAGCACCGACAAGACCTTCGATCAAATCGTACAATTGGGGCAAAACACCAGTAAGGGATTGAGCTACGGCGACACGGCGTCCAATAAAGAAGGGGCATCGGCCATGAAAGCGGCCAGTACCATGCAAAGTACAGTAGAGGAATTTGCCAAGCACAATAATATGTCTTATGACGAAGCATCATCACATCTAACGTCTAATTGGGTAGGCGGAACATTATCAGTGGGTGGCAGCACGCCTAAACTATTTGGGCTAGGTGTCAGCGGTTCGGCGGAAGGAGGTCATAGAGATACTTGGGATAAAAGATCAAGTGAAACGCAGGGCCACTCAGAAAGCGAGCGTGAATCGCAAGCCTTGCAAAAACAGTTCAACGAATCGGCCAACGTGCTCAAGAACTACGACTTGACCGACAGTAGCAGCGAGACCCGCACCAAGACCGATACCGCCTTGTCGAATATCGGTGACAGCCTGCGTGACACAGAATCACTGGGGCTCACGGCACATACCGAGTTCAGCAAATCCCAGTCACTCAACCGTCAGGCTGACAAAGTCGAGGATGTCAGCAACGGTGTTTCATTCAACCTCATGCCCGATTTTCAGTCATACATGAGACAAGAGAACCCTGACCACTATGAAGGGATCATGTACGGCAGTACCGAATCATTACGTGAAGAGCGGGCGGGTTATGTCCGACAGTTCATGAATGAACCGGAAACACAGGCCAAGCTCGAACGCTATACGGATGACAGCCTGCCACAAACAGAAAAAGACTTAGTGGGTGATTTTAACCAACAAACGGGCGAACTGGCACTGACACCGGCGCAACGAACCGCCCAGCAACAGCAATCAGGGGAATTGCAGACCCGTCATAATGAAGGGGTCGAGCTCATTATTGAAGGAAAAGGCGTACGGGACTACTTTGATGAAAACAAATTCAACGCTATCGACAGAGAGGTCAATGAAAAGCTTAACGCCGTTAACGATCAAGTTGAGACAACCGAAAATACGCAGCAACCACTCACTCAGCTACCAGAAACGGAGCCCAAGACGAGCACGGAACCAGAGCCAACTGCGAATAACAAAGACGGTTATCACTATCAGACCCAGAACCCCAATCAACCATCACAAAAGTGACGGTTAACGCTTGAGGAAGTAGTCCGCTTTTTTAAAGGCAAACGGAATCGTTCGTAAGAACATCACAGCAAAGCAAAAGAACATCCAAATATACAATCCAACCCAGTATTTAGAACCTGGATCATCATATAACGCAACAAAAAACCCAATAAAGCCAATGGCCATTATCAGCATCAATCCGGTGTGTACTTTTGCATGATTGATCGTCTCATCAACTTGCTGATTGTATTGAGCCTTAGAGAGTTCTTGCGCAATATCGGCTTCAGAGAACCCTTCTTCTCGCATGATGGTTTTAATGGTCTCTAACGGCACATCACCGTTAACTTCAAAGCGCGGCTTAGTCGGGTGAGCCGTCGCCCCTTCAACCGCTAGAATTTTATCGATTTCACCATCCGAAAACCCTGCTTCTGACAGCGCTTTGACTTTCGCCGTAATGGAAACAGCCGTTGCTTCTTGATCGCCCTGATCAAGGGCGTTTTTCTTTGCCCGCATGGCCACAGCAGCCAGCAATGTTTTGTCGGAATCGCTCATGAGAAACCTCACTCTAACTTGATGATTTATTAACCATCATTATACCACGCGGTCAATATTTAACCTTATTTATACTGGTTTTATGATCAGTTAATCACAAAAAAAGGCTCATTATGTCTTGCGTTAAACGCTTACTTTTCATCACCTTTCTCGCGCTTGTCACACCCTTGCACGCGGCCTCCATCCAGACCCATTTGGACAGTATAAACAGCCCTGACCCCACGGTGCGGACTGTCGCTGAAACCTACCTAAATGGCATTGTGGATGCCAGCATGTACATGAATGCCCTGTTAGGTGCTAACAACAAACCACGGGCTTTTTGCTTGCCAAGCAAACAACCCCTAAACCGTCAACGGCTCGCTGACATCATTGCTGATACCTATCACAACGCGCCCACGGACAAACAAGACCCCACACTCAATACCGGGATGATAGCCATCATCGGTTTGACGAACACCTACCCCTGCAAAGGAGACCAGCAATGAGTAATCAACGGCCTAAAAACAGCAACTACACCCGTGGCGGGCAAATTACTTTCCACAATATCACCATGTTCTTTCAAATTAATGCCAAGCTCGTTCGCTGGATGGGGTACGGCATCCTCCTGCTCACCGCCCTGCTGTGTTTTTCTTTTATCGATCAAGACACCTTAAAAGGCACCTATTACTACTGGCGTTACAGCATGGTCGGCAAAATAAAACCCGATACCCACGAGGTTTTCACCCTCTGGCAAGGCGTCACTTATAAAAGCACCCTGGGCCAGCAACGGCTAAACCCTGTATTCATTGACGCCAATCGCCAGTTTTGGCTGTCACTGCAACTGTACCTTCTTGCCAGCCTGATAATCGGCCTAACGGTCTTTAGCCTTGCCATGCGGTATTTCAAAAAGAAAGGGGATGAACAAACCGACGACCACTTCATTCGTGGAATACAAATAGCCACCCCACCCGAGCTGGCCAGTATCCTCAAGAAAGCCAATAAACAGTCAGATTTCGCGCTCGATGGGCACAAAATCTTCAAGCAGCACTTTGAATGCCAGCACCTATTGTTTGACGGCACCACAGGCTCAGGCAAATCGGTGGCACTGCGCAAGTTTCTACGTTGGATAAAAAATCGAGGCGACAAAGCCATCATTTACGACAAAGGCTGTACCTTCGTCAGTAAATTCTACAACCCCGAGACTGACATCATTCTCAATGCCTTTGATGAACGCTGCGCCTACTGGGATGTATGGTGTGATGCCAAGGATGCCACTGACTTTGAAAACATGTCAGCCGCGCTCATTCCGATGCACGGCGATGGCGATCCGTTTTGGGTACAATCTGCCCGCACGATTTTCACCTCCACCGCTTACAAGATGGTGAATGAGCCCAACCGGACCACCGAGCGCCTGCTCGAACTCATGTTGACCTCAGAATTGGAGTCGCTCAGTGAATACCTTAAAGGCACGGAATCCGCGTCACTGGTCTCGGATAAAATCCAAAAAACAGCGATATCCATCAAATCGGTCTTGGCCGCCTACATCAAATCCTTGCGGTTTTTAGAAGGACTCGATAGGAAAGATGATCAAGGCAACCTAGTACGCCCACGATTTTCCATTCGGGAGTGGGTGAAAAACAAAGATGAAAACGGCTTCCTGTTCTTGTCCAGCAACGCCCAACAACACGCCTCTTTACGCCCATTATTGTCCATGTGGTTATCCATCGCCTCCACCTCCATCTTGGAGCAGGAAGAAGATCACGACCGCCGGATTTGGGTGGTCATGGATGAAGCCCCAAGCTTGCATAAACTGCCGGAGCTGGCCGAGACCATTGCCGAAGTCCGTAAATTCGGTGGCTGTTATGTCATCGGTATTCAATCCTTTGCCCAACTTAAAAAAATATACGGCACCAATGCAGCACTGGAAATGTTTGACTTGTTAAACACCCGCTTTTTTTTCCGCTCACCGTCCAACGAGATGGCCAAGATTTCCTCGCAGGATTTGGGGGAGCAGGAAATGGACATTTCCAAAGAGAATTACAGCTACGGTGCCCATGCCATGCGTGACGGTATTTCGCTGGGACACCAGACCATCACCCGCCCTGCAGTGACCCCCTCAGAAATCATGCAATTGGATGATTTACAGTGTTGGCTTCGCAGTCCAGGGGATTTCCCTATCACCAAACTCGATCTCAAGTTCGACAAAATGCGCTCAATCTGCCCCCCGTTCATTCGACGTGAATATACCTCGTCAGAGACCATGCAGTCTATCGAACACATGCTGACCTATTGCCAAATCAGTGCGCTCAACCTGCTGCCACCGGATGATCAAAACAAGTTGATGTCAGTACATACTGAGCAATTTGACGATGACACTGAACGTAATGCAGAAGAAGAACGGATGAAGGCCACCATTGACAAGGCCAAGGCTGCGAAGAAAAAAATGGCTGAAAAGAACAAGAAGCCATCCTCTGATAAACAAGCCGAGAAGAAAGCCAAAGAGAAGGAGCAAGCAGACAGTGAAGCGGTCACCGAGCAATTGTTCCAGGAAGAGCAAAATATTAACGAACCAGAGATTTTCTGATAACGAGTAAAAAGACAATGAATGCAACTGACATAAAAGCCGACGCTGCTGGCCTTGCCTGGTTGATAACACGACACCTCCCGACAAAGACACGGCTTACCGACAACCAAGGGGATCACGTGAAGCCATATCAAAAAAACGATGACATCATCGAGCCCAAAATTAAACCGCTCGTAGATACCATGAATGACACCGGCCTTAAATGTCGCACTCGCGCCGATACTGCTATATCCATCAAACGACAACAGCGCCTTGCCTACCGGAAATACCTATCTCCAATGCGTTTCAGGCGCCATCTCACACAACCCAAAGCTAACCATCACCAACCACGGAGCCCCTATGTCTACCTACGCCATGAATGAATACCTGACGGAAATGTTTTTCTGCATGAGCAGGCTGGCACTCTGTTACTTTTCTGTGCTGTTCGTCATCATCACTTTTATCTCGAAAAAACGTACCCATATTGTCCAGGCCATTGTGCTGGCCGGCATTGCTGTCTACAACAGCTTTTCAGCCATCCCGGTTTTCACCTATCTATCTGTGTTTATCATGACCCTGTTATTCCTTCGCCGATCATTCGACATCGTCGAGGCGGGCAATTTCTTTAACCTGCCCGCCTTTAAAATAATCTTGTTCATCAGCACGGTAATCATCGCCATATGGGGCATCATGGGCCTGGGCTTGCTTGGCTTCTTCATTATCTATATTCTCAGAATCGACCCAATGTTTTCCCTTTAACAACGAAAAAACAGGGCTCATCTCTGACACGACTTCCTTGCAAAACGTCTCATCAAAAAGACCGACACAAACAAAGCGATCGAACATCAATACGTCAACCCCATCGCACGGCACCCAACTACCAACCTCTTCCATGGAGAGCCCATGTCTATCTACTCTATGTATTATTTCTTTTCTGATATTTCTGATTACATTAATGACCTCATGTTATTCAGTCTCTCGCTATTATTTGTTGTCACATCCTTTATATCGAGGAGGCTTATTCACATTATCCAGGCTGTTGTATTGGCCGGGATTGCCATCTACGACAGCTCTTCGGTTTTTCCGGTAATTGCCTACCTGTCGATGTACATCATGAGCCTGTCGGGCATTATGCGGTCATACGGACTCCTTCGACGTGGTATTATCACCAATCCGTTAACCATTAAGTCTCTTATGTGGCTGACCATGTCAGTAACCATCATCTGTTGCACCCAGGTGCTGGTTATGATTATGTTTTATGTTGTTTCTGCTCTCAGAATAGATCCCGTCTTCGACCTTTTCAGTGGTGCACACAACTGCCTCTGACATCAGCTTCAACGTTTACGCCGCACCTTCGAACCAGAAAGAATCAAATAGACACACTTGCCCCGGCGCCGCCCAAAAAACCACAGCAGAACACAGAATATTGCAGCAATTATCAAACCCACACTCTTTAAGAAATCTTGGGCTTTCTCATAATTAGAAAAAATTGCCAAGTCCTTGAGATACTTCCCATAAAAGTCAGAAACCCGGGTCCCCTGCTCATGGTAGCCGAGGTAATCAGACCACGCTTCGATCCCCAGCCAGATACAGTCAGAGGTACAAAACCGCGGAGGCAGCGCCCCCAGGGCTGACAGCGCCCTGCCGGTATCCCCCTGCTCTACGTACCAGCTTGCCAGTATCAGCGACAGGGTTTCCGATGTAGGATCGGTTTTGAGTCTTTCTATAATGTCGGCAATCTCGTCAGGCCCTATCCGGTTATGGATCATCAGGTATTCATAATAGGAATCGGCAACCAGGCTATTTCCCGGCAAGGCATTATAGAGCCCGACAATGTATGCCTTGTTGGCTGACAAGCGATAAACCAGTGCCTTATAGATAGACAAAACGGCATCGGCGCCATAACGGGTATAGTAGGTTCCATCCAAAGACCGGACATAAAACGCATCATTGATATCGGCGAGCTTTCCCCTGTTGTCATTTTTTGTCGTTTCAAGGTAATAGACCTCCCCGTCACGACCGGTCCAGGTGATAAAGGCATGGCCGGGCGAATACATCATATACGGATCGAACCCATGCATTCTGGCCACATCAACAATCAGGAAGGCATTCAGGTCGCAATCCGATCGCTGCCGGGCGTAGCTATTGGAAACGTCTTCCGAAACTTCGTAGTCAAAGTGCTCACCCACAACCTGATTGGCGCACAGGAGAAAGTCACGAACCTGTTGATACTGAAGGCATTGTTCATCCACCCACTGAAAGTAGGCACCAATATTTACCCTGGCCTTGTTGGCCGCCTGTATATCGGCAATGCCATTCTCGACATCAAACCTGACCATTCGATAAGTCAGCGTTGATTCATATTTTGACAAGGCACCTTTATTAACCTTTAAGGGGTCATCTACCGCTGTTTTCTCTGATCCACCCAACACGAACCAGACAGCAACACCGATAACCAGTGCCATTGCAGTGGCTGTTGCCAAGCCTCGATTCATCCCTATTTTTTTCATTACGTACCACACTCCTCCGCCCAACCCTAAGAATTGTACAACGTTTCAGAATGGCAAGACGACCCGATAACAATCTAACGGCCTATCCCAAAACACACTATTCACAACCCCGAAAAAACATTTCCTAGATGCATCTATTTTGCATAACAGCCTATCGCCCCAAGGAGCACCCGATGTTATCAATCAGTCCCCTATCACAAAGCGCCGGTGATGCGGCCAGCTATTACCTTACCGAAGAAAAACATCACGACCTACCTGACGTCTCATTAGAGGTCGATACCCAATCCCCCGAAAAAGAAACCAACTACTACCTCAAAGAGCAGAGCAGCGAGCCCAATACCCAATGGTTTGGCAAGATTGCCGAACAAGAAGGTATGCTGGGCAAGCCCGTTGAGGAGAAACAACTGGAAGCGGTATTATCTGGCCACCTCAACGGCACCACGGTGCACGGCAAACGGGAAAACCACCGTAACGGGTTTGACTTTACCTTCTCAGCCCCGAAATCAGTCAGTACCCTCGCACTCGTTGGCGGTGATAAACGCCTGATAACCGCTCATGATGACGCCGTTAAATTCACCCTGTCCCACATGGAAAAAGACGCGGCTCAGGCCAAGTACACCGATGAGCAGGGCAAGACCGCCTTTGCCAACACCGGCAACCTGCTCTTTGCCATGGTTCGCCACAAAACCAGTCGCGAAGATGAACCACAGATGCACACCCACGCATTGACCAGCAACATGACCAAAGATGAACAAAACACCCTCCGGGCATTGGCGTCGTGCTTCAAACAGCAAGGCGGGGTGATTAATGGCACCAATGAACGGATTTATAACCATCAACTGTATTACGGTATGCTTTATCAAAGCTATTTGAGCAAGCAAGTCGAACCCCTCGGTTATGGTATTTACAGCGTGGGCAAAGGCCAGTTTGAAATCGAGGGTGTGCCCGAGGGATACCTACAAAGTCAATCAACCCGCAGCCAGCAAATTGATGAACACGCGCGCAGTGTCGGCATGGATTCAGCCGCCGCCCGCGATATGGCCGCCAAAGGCACCCGAAAAGGCAAATCCTACGCCAGTGACGCCACTCTGATGGAAAAATGGCAAGGCGATGCCAAAGCCAGCGGTTTTGACATACAAGCCTTTGTCGCCAGCAGCTATGCCCGCGCCAATAGCGAGGCACCCAGTCAGATCTTAAAGCCCGCCGCCATGGATGCGGCACACCGCGCTATCAACCACCAAGGCCAGACCCGCAACCAGCTGGGGTATGAAAAACTCATCGAATCCGCCGCGACCCAATTTACCCAGGGGGAAAAACTCGATGTCATCGACATCAAACTGGCCGTCGATACCCTTATTTTGCAAGGCCACCTCATCGGCCTGAACGACAGCCAATCGCTGTTTACCACCCAGACCATGATCGACAACGAGCAAAAACTGATCGCCAGTACTCAGGGACAAAAGCGTCACTTGCGCACCCTGGTGAATACCCAAAGCCTGGAGCAGCAAGGACTCAGCGCCGACAACCAGGATAAAATCAATACCCTGTTTGCCAGCCGCAAACAAACCAACATCGTCAATGTGTTTGGCCAAAGCCAACAGATCGCCAGCGCCCTGCTCCATGTCGGCACTGAAAGTGGCCAGCGGATCCACATCATCACCCCGGACACCCTAAGCAAACAAACGACCGGCGCCAAGGTGCCGCGCGAAGCGTTCACCGCCACCCAATGGGTTAAAAACCTGTTTCGCCCTGAGCATACCCACACCGTTCAGCACCTGCTTCATGACAAAGACACCCCGTACAGCAACCGCGACTTGTTTGTGGTGGAGGCGGCCAACAAGCTGGGCGTCAACGAGGTACAAGGATTGATTGATAAAGCAAAGGCCAGCAACAGCAAACTGATCTTCCTCAACCACACCCATGCCCGCCAGGGCATGAAAGCTGGTCGCGTTATGGACACCCTGAAAAAAGGCAACGTAACCGAACACAGCTGGGTCGATACCAAGGACAATAGTGCTCAGTTGTTTGTTCATGAGAAAAACGACGGCGAGCGTATCGATGCGATAGCCAGGGCGTACAGTGACCTCACCGACACGTCTCAGGTACAAGTGCTGGGCACCACCAAAAAAGATGTGCAGGCATTGAACACCACGATACGCCACACCCTGCAGCAGCACGGGGACATCAACCGCCACGGCGTCACGGTGAGAACCCTGAACCCGGTTTTCTTGTCCGATGCCCAGCGGGAAGTGGTCAGCCATTATAAAAAAGGGATGGTACTCAGTGAGTGGCAGAAGGTACATGGCCGCAACACCAAACAGGATTTCACCGTCACCGCCATTAACCGAAAAAATAACCTGCTCACCCTAAAAGACAGCAAAGGCAAAACCCAAGACATCAACCCCAACACCCGCGAAGCCAAAGCCCGTCAATTTTCCATTAGCCGCCCGGACAGCATTGAAATTGCCAGAGGCGATAAACTGCGGGTCAATGGCAACCACTTTGCCAGCAAGCTCACCCAACATCAGACCTTAACGGTCAGTAGCAGCAATGCCCTGTTCATTAACCTCAAAGACAATGATGGGAAATACCATTTATTGGCCACAAACCAGCTAAACGACGCACCACTCAGCTATAACTTTGCCCAGCCCCTGAGCAAAGCAGACGACACCAAGGCACATACCTTAATTGGTATGAAGTCCTATGCCGCCTCCAAAGAATTATTGCATGACTTGAACCATGGCCAGGCCAGCCGCCTCGATGTCTTTACTGACAGCGGGGAAAAACTCGATAAGCACCTGGAAAAAAGTACGATTCAACCCAGTGCCATTCACCGTGTCATGCAGGCACATGGCGATCCGGAAAAGTTCATCAACAGCCAGACGTTTGATGTACTCCGCCAGGACGTTAACGCCACGCTGCATACACTGAAAGACAAGGCTCTCGACAAAGGACTCATCGAGAGCGCCGTTCAATACGCCATTGGCACCGTCTCCGAAAAAGAAGCAGGGTTCAGTCAAAAGCAACTGGTGATTGAAGCGATCAAGTACGCCTTTGAAGAGAAAGGACAGGCCATTAAAGAAACTGAGATTGTGGCCCACCTCAAGCAGACCGAGAATAATCAACAGCTCTTGTCTGCCGAGTACCACGACGGCACCCGCTGGACCACCCACACGGCCATCGCCACCGAAACCCGCATTCTTGAGCGGCTGGCCGCAGGTAAGAACACCGTTACCCCGCTGGCCACCCCAGCACAAGCCAACGAATTCTTAGACAAACATCCCCGGTTTACAGATGGACAAAAAAGCGCTGTCCACTTAATTACCACCACCGCCGACCGTTTTGTAGCGGTGCAAGGACTGGCGGGCGTGGGAAAATCCACCATGTTGGAAAGCGGGATCGACCTGGTTAAAGGTATTCAGGCCATGAACCCCGAGCAAACCACCTTTATTGGCTTGGCACCCACGCACGCAGCGGTCAACGAACTCAAAGCCAAAGGGGTACAAAGTCAAACCGCTCAATCGCTGTTAACTGACTTTCTTAGTGAGAAACACACACCAGGGCAATTTAGCCACACCGTGTTTTTACTCGATGAAAGCTCGATGACCAGCAACCAGCAAATAGACCAGTTCACCGAATTGGTGAATATAACTGGCGCACGCGCCGTCAAGTTGGGCGATATATACCAGCTCACGTCACAGGAAGCCGGCAAACCTTTTGAGCTGGCCATCACCAACAATATCATCGACAGCGTCACCATGAAGGACATGAAACGCCAGCAAAACGACACCCTGCTCGGTGCCGTCCATAACATCGTTGACCGACAGGGAGAAAGTGCCTTAGAAAAATTAAAGCAACAAGCCCCGCTGCAAGACTATCAGCCCCTTCCTGCCACCAAGAACGAACAACAAGCCAACGACCAAGAACAAGCCAGCATCAACCAAAGCCACAATGTGATATCCACCTATCACAACACGGGCAACCCGAAAAAAGACCAGGAAACCGCCACCCTGGCGCTAGCCACTACCGTGGCTCTGGAATACCTTTCACGGACACCGGCCTCACGGGAAAACACCCTCATCATTGCTTACACCAACCAAGAGCGTGATGACATCAGCCACATTATCCGTCAGGGACTGCAACAACAAAAACACTTGAGCGCCCAGCAATATAACGTGCCGCGTTTGCGCAGTGTCGGGGCAACCAATGTCGAAATGGCCACCATGATGCCGTATAAATCAGGGCTTATCTTACGCACCGGCAAAGACAACTACGCCGCCATCACTGACGTTGACCGTCAACACGGTGTCGTGACCGTGGCCGACATGAAAACGGGAGAAGAGCGCCCGTTCTTCCCTAAAAACCATGACCACACCTTTACCCAGCTCTGGAGTCAATCAGAACAACCGCTGGCCAAGGAGGACAGCATTATGCTCAGGCAAACCGATAAAAGCCGTCAATGGCAAGGTAACAAGGTCTACCGCGTCACTGACATCAACAACGGAAAAATACAACTAGAAAGCAAAGACCGGCACACCTTGAGCCTATCAACCACCCAAATGAAAGATGCACACTGGGATTATGCCTACACCCGAACCGCTGACATGGCACAGGGTTCAACCTATGAGAACGTCATTACCACCATCAAAGGCAAGGGGATACTGACCAACATTCGCCGGGCGTATATCGATATCACCCGTGCCAGTCATCACGTCAAACTCATCACTGACAACACCGAGAAAACCATGCTGTCATGGGTGAACAATGAGACAAATAAACCCTCGGCACTGGAAACCAGGGACAAGTACTACCCCGAACATAAAGCGCTTTTCAACGACCGTCCTATACCCAAAGACAACCCGGCCTATCAAGACATCAATGGTCGCTTAGATATCAAGACCATGGGGAAAGTCATTAACCAGCAATTACCTGCCTATACAGAATCACTGGCCACCCAACTATTGGGGCAGCCCGATACGACGAAATCGGGCCGGGACACACTCACTTTCCAGCAACCAAAAGGGGAATTGAAAATAACCTTAACCGGCCAATATCGCGGTCACTTTAAAAACTGGGGCACCGGTGAAAACGGCACGTTAATATCGCTGATAATGAATAAAGAAGGACTCAGTTATAAAGACGCTTTATTTAAAGCAGACACCTTATTATCAGAGCCGGATAAACATCAACTGACTATCAACCCACAACATGAACAATTAAAAGCCACCGTCCCGCTTAAACAAAGTCAGTTAGAAGCGCGTGCTCAGCAATACTTTAATGACGGCATGCCTGTCACCAATACCTTGGCGCAGACCTATTTAGACACGAACCCCAACCGTCCGTTTAAAGACAATGACAGCATTCGCTATCACCCTCGGGTATATTCATCAGAAACACGTTCAACCCACCCGGCCCTTATTGCCAAACTGGAAACACCGGACAATCAAATTAAAGGCATTTCGGTGACTTATTTAAATGACGCCACAGGAGACATTAGCGACCTCAAGATTAATAAACGGGTGCTGGGTACAAAATCGGGCAACCATATTCCGATTAATGAAGGCATACAGGCCGATTACAGTATTTTGGCCGTAGGAATTGAAAATGCATTACTGATTAATGACAACAACCCAACCAATACCGACATTATTGCCGTCACCAATAATAACGATTGCCGAACCGTCAACACCGACAACCTCCGCGAAAACATTATCATTGTGTTGAATCAGGAAAACACCGAAATAAGTCAACACTTGATTGATGATATTATTTCCAAAGTTGAACATGAGGGAAAACATGCGACCATCATTGAACCTAACAATGACCACTCAATAGCCAGTACAACGTTGCTCGATGAGATTAAAACGGCCATTCATAATATCACCACTAAAGATGACCATATTCCAATAGCCATCCAATCACTCAACGAATATATTGGCCACACCCTAAATAACGATAAGGAAAGCGATAAAATCGATATTAACAATACCGTCCAATCCTTTAAAGAACATGAAGCCGATAAATACCATGCGTTGGCTGACCGACTTCATACCACCAATAATGAACTCACTATCCAACCGCCACTTTTCGATATAGGCGAAAAGACACGATAATAACGACAAGGGGATATTACTTATCCCCTTCCTTTTCTTCCCCCGCGAGAAACCTTTCCACAAACTCTTCTGCTTTTTCAAAGGTCACACGCTTCCTCGCATTAGACGTAGAATGATCACCAGAGTATTTTTCCTCATTATAGGTTTGGAAATAAATATTATTCTGCATGTAAAGATTCTTTGTCGAAAGCTCCAGCACCTTCTCCATCAACACCCGCATTGAAACTGCTTCCTCCTCCGATGAATGCTCCAACACCCTAAACGCAAAATCAATCAACTCACGTACCGCTTCAGCTTTGCTTTGGATACCTTTTTCTTTCTGGTAATCATCTATCTTTTTATATAACTCAGGTTCACACGCTACCTGGACCACCGGATTTCTCGCCATTTCCCCTCCGAATACACCAACATATCGCAATACACATGTATTGCACTGCATCATTTTACTGTATTGCGCGTGTATTGCACGAAAAAATAAGCGTATTGCGCGCGCAATACGAATAAACAACGAAAACTAAAATATGACATAATTATCAATCAGTTGAACAACAGCAATACACCTACAATACACTGAGATAAAAACAAGCTACAGCCCTTTAAAAATGCGGCTTCAATACACTTGCAATACGCGCGTATTGCGGGAGCAATACACTTTCAGCAAAGTTAAGTTTAACTTTTTTAGAAGTCTATAATGCCGAAATTCGTAAAAACATTCATTTTTTCATTTTAAATATCAGCAAGTTACGAACCGCCAACAACAACCATCTCGATTTATCGAGATAGCGAGGTGTGTAGTCTTATTTTATTGCAATATCCAACCCATCCGAATCGATCATCCTTTTTCTTTTTTTTTAGGGATTCATTGCTCAGTAGGCACATTCAGGCAGACTGATTGCCAACTGAAGTCAGAACTGGGAAGGTAAGAGAAAACAAAGTAACGAGGGAGAAATAGCGGTGCAGAACGCACCAGGACAACAGAGGAAAAGGCATAGAACATCGCACAACAATCAAAGCGTGACCATGTCACATTTT
>Ga0316197_10002210_pt1 | contig 13937 bp, 12 predicted proteins | sample OudBiesiAoxic_MG_FD_204939 | JGI IMG/M metagenome (GOLD analysis project Ga0316197, IMG submission 204939) | Coastal sediment microbial communities from Oude Bieten Haven, Netherlands - site A oxic | ecosystem: Environmental > Aquatic > Marine > Coastal > Sediment | place: Netherlands...
ATGGTTGTTGTAATAATCCATAAATTTTTTCATTTCTTTTTTTACTTCTTTTAAATTCTTGCATTTTTTTTAATTCTAAATGATCTTTCATATGACCAAAAAAAGATTCCATAAGAGCATTATCCCAACAATTACATCTTCTAGACATTGATTGCTTTATTCCTTTTTGTTTTAATAAATTTTGAAATCTAGGGCTTGTATAATGAACCCCATAATTTTTTTATTGTATCAGTTGCTAGCTCTAATTTTAAGTTACTTGAAACTTCATAAGCTAATATTTCATTAGTTGAACTATCTTTAATAACTGATAGGTAAGCTCTTAGGCCTTGACCATAAGATAAATAACTGATGTCAGTCAGTAGTACCTTCCGCGGGATATTCTGTTTGAACTTTCTATTTAAGGGGTTAGATAAAGTACTATGTTCTTTAGTCGCCTTAGCAATTTGTTTGTATTTATTTGGTTTTCTATGAGGGCAAACAATATTATATTTTCGCATTATTCTATCTATTTTTTCAAATTATAGATGATGTTAGAATCTCTTTCTAAATTCATTTTTATTGATCTAGCGCCTCTTTTATATCCTTTTTTACCAAAATCTTTCAAAATGAGTTCTTTAGATCTTAAATCTTCTTTTTCCTTTAACATCAAAGAATCTTTGGAGTTTAGATAATTATAGAATCCAGATCTAGAAACTTTTGCCTGTTGACATAAAAATGCTGTCATTTTTTTTAATTATATTTATTTATTGTTTCTTTAATCATTTTAAAAATATCTAGCTTTTTTACCAACCCCTTCTCATTTTTTTTTCAACTTTTTTAAAAATTCATTCTCAATTTCTAAAAATCTAATTTTAGCTTCTAATTTCGCCATTTTTTCAAAGATCATTCTAGGGGATTTGCCTTTTAAATTATTCTTCAATAAATTTCTCTTTAAATTCAAGAGAATAAGTAATAGATTTAGCAGAAACTTTAGACACATTTTTATTTTTAGCTAATATTTTCATCTCTTTTTCATTAAATATTTTTTTTAGACATCTTAACTCCTTAATCTTTATTTTTAAGTATACAAAAAACCTGTAAACTTTGACAGTGTTTTTTTTACAAAAAATTTGCCTTAAACCATGGTTTAAGATGTATACTAACTGTATAAGAAATTAGGAGGTGATCTATGACTATAGATCAAGTAGCAAAACATTTTCGAATATCTAAATCTAAACTTAGATATTATGAAAAAAATGGTGTAATCAAAGAGATAGATAGAGATAAAAATGGGAACAGAGTTTATACTAACCTAGATTTAATTTGGATAGATTTTTTTCTTAATCTAAAAGATACGGGAATGTCGTTAAAAGAAATAGTATATTATATAGGGTTAAAAAAAAATGGTAAAGATACTGTTATAGAGAGGAAGGGAATTTTATTAAATCATGTAGATATAATACAGGAAAAAATAGAGGAGTTAAATTTCATAAAAAAAGAGATTTTGGAGCAGGTAAAAAGATATGAAGCAGAGGAAGGTAGTTGTATTATAAAATCAAAAGTTTATGAAGAAAAAGATTGTTATAATATTTAGACCTGTAATAATGGTTAAGGTTAAATATGTTTATTGTTATTTATTTAGTTTCTTGAAGAAACTATTAGGAGGAAAAATGTTAAATTTTAATTTTTATAACCCGACACAGATTATATTTGGAAAAGGTGAGATGAAACAATTAGATAGATTAGTACCAAAAGATTCTCGTGTACTTATTACATATGGTGGAGGATCAGTAAAGAAGTTTGGGACTTTAGATATGGTAATAGATGAGTTAAAAAAATCTAACAGAGAAATATTTGAATTTTGGGGGATAGAACCTAATCCTAAATTTGAGACTCTAATGAAAGCTGTCAAGTTAGTGAGAGAAAAGAAGATAGATTTTATTCTAGCAGTTGGAGGAGGTTCTGTTATGGATGGAACTAAATTTATAGGGATAGCTTCTTGTAAAGATGAGTATATAGGAAGAGAGGAAGAATTATTAACTCAAAGAATGATCTCAGTTGATAAAACTATACCATTTGGAACTGTGGTAACTCTACCAGCAACAGGTTCAGAGATGAATAATGGAGGAGTTATAAGTAATGGTGAAGATAAATTAGCTTTTTTTAGTAAAAAATCATTTTCTATATTTTCTATATTAGATCCAGAACTTACTTATACCTTACCAAAAACTCAAGTAGCTAACGGAATTATAGATACATTTATTCATGTAGTAGAACAATATGTGACTTATCCAGTAGATGCTAGATTTCAAGATAGAACTGCTGAAGGGATCCTTCAAACATTGATAGAAGTAGGAAAAGAAACATTAGAAAATCCTACAAATTATGATGCCCGTGCTAATTTAGTTTGGTGTGCAACAATGGGATTAAATGGACTTATTGGTGCTGGAGTACCGCAAGATTGGTCAGTTCATATGATAGGACATGAATTAACAGCAATATTTAAAATTGATCATGCTAAGACCTTGGCAACTATTTTACCTGCAACTTGGAAAGTAAGAAAATTTGAAAAATTTGAAAAATTAGTTCAATTTGCAGAGAGAGTATGGGATCTAAGAGAGGGAACAGATGAAGAGAAAATAGACTTAGCTATTACAAAAACTGAAGATTTTTTCAATAGTTTAGGAATGACAACTAAGTTGTCAGATTATGATGTAAAAGAAGATGATATAGATAAAATTATTAATTCGTTAAAATCACATGGAATGATAAAATTATCAGAAAGAAAAGATCAAACTTTAGAGATAACAAGAAAAATTATAGAAAAAGCATTATAGAAAAAATTGTAAAAAGAGGAGATGGCTAAATAGATAGTTACCTCCTCTTCTTATATTTTACATCCCTTGACTAGCAGCTACAAGAAATGGAATAATTTGTTTTTTTCTTGAAACTACACCTTCTAACCACGCAATTCCATCTTTTAATTCTATATTAAATCCTTTTTCTACCAATTCAGTAGAATCTCCCAATGCAAGAATTTTAGAACCGTTATTAACTATATCGGTCATAACTAATAGAAATAGATTATAGTTATTTTTGTCTATCATTGCACTCATGGCAGTTTCTAGATCTTTTCGATTATTTAGTAATCCATCAATATCTACTGTATTTATCTGTGCTACAGCAGTTTGGAAATTACCCATAGAAAATTCTTTCATATCCATAGTTATGATCTCATCAGGAGTTTTATCCTCTAAAGAAGTCCCTGCAATAAGCATTTTCATTCCATATTTTTGATAGTCTAGTTCTGCAATATTAGCTAATTCTTTAGCAGCTTCTATATCTTTTGGAGTACAAGTAGGTGACTTGAATATCAATGTATCTGATAAAATAGCACTTAACATAAGTCCTGCAATAGTTTTATCAGGAACAATTCCTTCCTCTTTAAATAATCTATAAATTATTGTACAAGTACAACCAACAGCTGCAGCACGAATCATAAGTGGTTCAGAAGTTTCAAAATTTCCAAATTTATGATGATCTACAATCTCTAATATTTTTGCTGTTTCAATTCCATCTACAGATTGAGAATTTTCATTATGATCTACTAGGATGACTTCATTTTTACCAAAGTTCATAATATGTTTAGATCTTATGGTAGAAAATATAGTTCCGTCTTCATTTACAACTGGAAAATTAGTTTGGGAAGATTCCTTCATAATGTCTTGGATATCTTCTATAAAATCAGTAGTATTAAAATGAGAAAAAGTTTTATGTTTTAAGATAGATTTTACAGGTACAGATTGAGAAATCATCTTAAATGTTTTAAAGATTCCTTTATTAACTCTTACAATTGGAATATTTATATTATAATCAGGTATTTGATCATTTTCGTCTACACATAAAAATATAATCTTTGCTCCAGCTTTTTCAGCATTTTTTATATGACCAGAAAAAAGTGTAGTGATCACTACATCTCCTTTGGAAATCTTAGCTAATTCAGATACTCCTCTTAGCCTTCCTTCTATCTTTCCTGTAGGATATATTCCACTGAGAATAACAGAAAAATCTTTTAAAGATTCCCATATATTTTCAAATGTTGTTTCATAGTCAAAGAATATATCTCTAGTACTCATCTCTAAATATGCATTTGCAATCTCTGAGATATGAACCATATTTTCTAATTTATTATTTTTATTAACAACAGGTAAACTTGAATAATTTTCAGTTGTCATAATCTCTAATGCTTTTTGGATAGAGTCAGTTTCCTTTATTAATTCTTTTTCAACCTTGGTTAGATCTTTAACTTGTGGTTTTATAGTAGCAAGTAGTTGTGGTTTTTCTACATTAAAATAATCTAAAATAAATTCAGTTTCTTTATTTAATTCTCCTAATCTAACAGCTGTGGTGTTAAGTCCTAATTGATCTTTAAGATTAGAATATGCAATAGCTGAGCATATAGAGTCTGTATCCGGATTTTTGTGTCCAAAAATCAAAATCTTCTCTTTCATTGTTAACCTCCTAAAATTATAGTAAAATATTATAATCTATATATATATTATAGATCAAGCCTAGTAATTCACTATGTTTATATATTTTTTTAACCTAAGTATACTAACATTTAAATCATAAAAAAACAAGGATAAGTTATAACCAAAAATGAACAATGAAGTTTTTAATGATATCTATAAAGAAAAAAGAAAAAGAAAAAATCTATCATATCTTTGTTAGCTATTTAAATTTTATGATATAATTTAATATAAAAAAGATGTTTTGAGGAGAAGAATTATGGAGAAAGAAAAAATAAACATAAAAATAGAGATGGAGAAGATAAGAGAGGAACTACAAAGGCACAATTATTATTACTATGAAAAAAATGAAAGTTTGATCTCAGATGTAGAATATGATAAGTTACTAAAGAAATTAGAAAAATTAGAAAAAGAAAATCCTAAATATAAAGTCATAAATTCTCCTACATTAATTGTAGGAGGAAGTTCAAAAAATAGTAAATTTGCAAAAGTTATCCATAAAAAATCTATGTTGAGTCTGGCTAATACATATAATTTAGGAGATTTAGAAGATTTTGATGGGAGGGTAAATAGAATTTTAAATAAAGATAGTGAAGAAAATAAAAATAATCAAGTAGATTATGTGTTGGAATTAAAATTAGATGGAATATCTATAAGTATTCACTATGAAGATGGTCGTTTGATTCAAGCTGTAACCAGGGGAGATGGAAAGGTTGGGGAGGATGTAACTGAAAATATAATGCAGATAAAGTCTATTCCTAAATATCTAAAAGAAAGTGTATCTATAGAAGTTAGAGGAGAGATTGTGTTACCTTTAACTGAATTTAGATCGCTGAATAAAAAAAGATTAAAGTTAGGAGAGGAAGTTTTTGCTAATCCTAGAAATGCAGCAGGTGGAACACTTCGCCAAAAAGATGCTAGTATTGTAGGAGAGAGAAATTTAGATGCATATATATATTATTTAGCAGACAGTGAAGAATTGGGATTTGAAACTCATATAGAGAGTATAAAATATTTGGAAAAGTTGGGGTTTAAAACTACAAAAACTTTTGAGCTGTGTGAAACTATAGAATATTTAGAAACTAGGATAAAATATTGGGAAGAGAAGAGAAATGAATTAGATTATGAAACTGATGGATTGGTAGTTAAAGTTAATAATCTTAGTTTATATGAGACATTAGGAGCTACAACTAAAGCCCCTAGATGGGCTATTTCCTATAAATTTCCTGCTAAACAGGTGACCACAAAATTAAATGGAGTAACTTGGCAAGTAGGAAGGACAGGGAAAGTTACTCCAGTAGCAGAATTAGAAGCAGTAGAAGTATCTGGAAGTATAGTTAGACGTGCTAGCTTACATAATTATGATGAAGTTCTCAGAAAAGATATAAAGATTGGTGATACAGTATTTATTGAAAAAGCTGCAGAAATAATCCCTCAAGTTATAAAGCCTGTAAAAGAACTAAGAGAAGGAACGGAGGAGGAAATAATTCCACCTTTAAATTGTCCTGTCTGTGATTCAGTTTTAGAAAAAGAAGATGGATTAGTAAATTTAAAATGTATGAATCCCCATTGTAGGGCAAAATTACAGGGAAAGATGGAATATTTTATCTCCCGTGATGCTATGAATATAATCGGTGGAGCAAAAATTGTAGAAAAATTTATAGAATTAGGATTTTTAAAAGAGATAAGTGATTTTTATGAACTTTATTTAAAAAAAGATGAGTTGGAAAAATTAGACAATTTAGGCAGTAAGAGTATAGAAAAATTATTAACATCTATTGAGGAAAGTAAAAAATTAGATTATTCAAAAACTCTTTATGCACTTGGGATTCCATTTGTAGGGAAGTTTTTAGGAAGTTTGTTATCTAAAGAAAGTAAAAATATAGATAACTTAGCAGAGATGGAAGTTGAAGAACTATTAACTATAGATGGTGTAGGTGAAAAAGTAGCTCAGTCTGTATATGGATATTTTAGAGATGAAGATAATATGAGAGTTTTAGGAAAATTAAAAAAAGCCAAAGTTAATTTTCAGTTAGAAGAGATAGATCAAGAAGATCATTTAGAGGAATTTATAGGAAAAACTTTTTTAGCTACAGGTAAATTGACACATTTTAAAAGGCAGGAGATAAAAGATATCGTGGAAAAATTAGGAGGAACTAATATATCTGGGGTATCCAAAAAATTAGACTATCTGGTAGTCGGGGAAAAACCTGGAAGTAAATTAAAAAAAGCTGAGGAGCTAGGAACTGTAAAAATTCTGACTGAGGAGGAATTTTTAGAGCTGACAAAATAGAGAAAAAAATTAATCAAAAAAGGATGCGGTTTGCATCCTTTTTTGATTTTTTTTTATCCTAATTTTTGATAAATCATCCTATAATTCTATAATGTTAACAGAATCAACATTAGTATTACCATCACCCCAAGCTCTTAATCCTGTATAATTATTAGTATCAGAATGATCAATTGTAAGACCGGTTTGGTCAAAATTACCACTATAAGAAATACTATAGCTATCACTTATGACATCATTATCTATTGAAATTTTTACATTTTGTTTAGTACTATCAGTTATACTATCGGTTACATCTATTTGTATAGAGTGTTTAGCTGTCCACCAATCCTCTGACATATTGATACTACTTGTATTGAGGAAAATCCTACTCTCATGACCATTCTCATCTTTATCTTGAGGCATAGAATCAACTACTTCTTTTATAACAAGTTTCCCATATCCTTTATCATATTGTAATATATAACCATCTATCTTCCCGTTTTCATTTATTTCAGACTGAATATATATTCCGTAACCAGTATTAGTGGCTTTGTTCTCACTAAAAGTTGCTGTAACTTCAATACTGTATTCGTCATATGGATTTGATGTGATAGCAGTTGCATAGTCTATCTTTGACCACCCATCTATACTTTCTGCTTTAGAAGAATTAAAAACATCTATATCTATAAAATCATATACAATAGAATTAGAACCTTCATCATTCCAAATTTCATACTCATCATCTTTTGTATAAGCACCGTTGGGAAGGTTAGCGTAAATATCACCAGTTTCCCTTATATAATACCAACCACCATTGTTATTTCTAGAGGTAACTACTTCAGAAGTTTCTTTATAGCTATCTCCATCTAAATCTGTAAATCCGGGAGTTGCTTCTATACTATATGATTTTAATAAATTAGAATTCTCTTCTCCAGCTAGATCAGGAAATCCTTCCAATAAAGTTTGATCTAGGGATAACTTAGACCGAATTATACCTAAATTATGTTGTACTTTAGCTACTGTAGCTTTTCTTATCTCTTTTAATAATTTAGGTACAAGTGTTGTAGATAAAATCCCAATTATTGCTATTACTATTAGCAATTCAATCATTGTAAACCCTTTATTTATTTGCTTCAAACAAATCCCCTCTTGAAAATTTATTATATCAAAAATATAATATTTTTAATAGATAGTAAAGGATAAAATAAAAGGAGTACCCTGTTTTTGTTAGATACTCCTTAAAATATAATTAGTGTAGATCCACTTTTTATCCCACTGTTGTGACAGTCCCCATCTCGTATAATTGAGGACTAATTATTCCAGCATCTGTCCTATCTGCTAGTACTATGAGGAAATCTCCACCTTTTATTTTAGTTACTCCTCGAGGGATTATTTCAATTATTTCCCTTCTAACTCCAACTAAAAGACAATTTTCAGGCCAGGATATTTCAAATACATGTTTTCCATCTAAAAAAGAATCTGAAATAACAGGTATTAATATAGTTATTTTAGACGATTTAGATAAAACTTTCTTAGGTGTTTTTTCTAAAGATTTTTTTTCTTCAGAAAAAAAATCAGATATCATATTTCTATACAGTATATCGTATATTGGGTCTAAATTAATGAATTCAGTTAAGACATAGGCTAGTGTTGCTATTAGAGTTAAACTAAATAGATGGTCAAATCTACCTGTCATTTCAAGAATAAGAACTATCCCTGTAATAGGCGCTCTTACAACTGCAGTTAAATATCCAGCCATACCTAAGATCATAAAGTGAACTGCGTAGGCTTCTTTTAGATCGAAAATATCCATTAAAACCATACCATATATCTTTCCAATAAGTCCTCCTACTACTAGCATAGGTAAAAAAATCCCCCCTGGGAATCCTGTACTATATGAAAATAATGTAAATATAAATTTGGCTATTAAAAGAATGAATAAAACTTTCATAGGGGTAGATCTATGAGCTATACTTTGGAGAAGACCATGTCCTCCTCCTCCAACCTCTGAAAAAAATAACCCTACACAGAGAGAAATAAGCACTGCTAAAATTGCTTTTACATAGGAATTAAATTTTGTTTTTTTATATAACTTTTGAAAAAACAAAATTCCATCAGTAAATAATTTTCCTGCAAAACCTATAATAATTCCAAAAATTATAAGTGAAAGGAGGTATTTCCCTGTAGAAAGTTGTTCAGGTAGTTTAGTATCAAAATCAAATACCAAGTCATATCCTAGAAATAATTTAGTTACAAAATCAGCACTTATACTGGCTAACAAAGTACAAATAAGTAGTAATGGGGAAAAAAATTTGTGGAGTTCTTCCAAAGAAAAAATAACTCCAGATAAAGGTGCATTAAATGCTGCTGCTAGACCAGCACTGGCTCCACTTGAAATCAGATATTTTTTTTCTGCTACTTTAGTTTTGAAAAAGCTATTAACCCCCTCACTTATTTGGGCCCCTAAATGTATAGAAGGTCCTTCTCTCCCTAGGGAAAGTCCACTACCTATACTAAGCAATCCTCCAAAAAATTTACTTAGTAATTCGTAGAACCAATTGAATTTGATTTGTTTCATTAAAAGAGCTTTTACTTGTGGAATTCCACTTCCACTTATTAACGGAAACTTAGATAAAAGAAATTGTAGAATTATTGCAGCACCTATAAATAGAACTACTATTTGAGATATCCCTATCCAAGATGCTGTTTCTTTAACATTTAATAAGGTGGTATGTCTTAGGGTATTTAAAAAATCTAGTCCTTCCCTATAAGCTACAATAACTAAACCTGTTAAGACTCCTACAATAATACTGTAAAAAACTAAGATTAAATTATGTCTACGTTTACTTAAATTTTGCCATGTATTAACTGCTCCTTGCACATCCTCTTGCATATTTCATCATCCTTTTTTTTATGAATTATATCGTTGTTATAAAATATTAAGTAAAATAAAGTTTAGAAAGTAAATTAGATAATTATTTTTATTCTTAAAGTATAACAAATACATATTTAAACATCAAGGTGTTTAGGCAATCTATAAAGTTTTTTTAAAAATTATTAATTATTTATAAGTAGTTACAAACAATTATGTAGTGTTTATTTTTATGTAAATAATGTTATCTAAATTTATATAAAAGATATATTTTTAAGGGGTGGAAATAAGGTTCATTTAATTGACGAGCAATACTTTTATATGCTATTATTAAAGTTGAAATAGTATAATAAAATCAAAGTTCTTTGGCTTTGAGAAATCAAAAATTGAGTGAGGTAATGGCAAATGATCGGTAACTTAGTAAAGAAAATTTTTGGAACAAAAAATGGCAGAGAAATAAAAAGAATTTTAGCTATTGTAGATGAGATAAATAACTTAGAACCTGAAATAAAAAAATTAGGAGATGAGGATCTAAAAGCTAAGACTATAGAATTTAGAAAGAGGTTAGATGAAGGTGAAACTTTAGATGATATTCTAGTAGAAGCTTTTGCAGTAGTGAGGGAAGGGTCTATAAGAGTACTTGGAATGAGACACTATGATGTACAAATGATAGGTGGGGTAGTATTACATGAGGGGAAAATAACTGAAATGAAAACAGGAGAGGGAAAAACATTAGTTGCGACTTTGGCTGTGTATTTAAATGCCTTAACTGGTAAGGGAGTTCACTTAGTAACAGTAAATGATTATTTAGCTACTCGTGATAGAGAATTGATGGGAAGATTATATAGTTTTTTAGGACTGACATCAGATGTATTATATAATAATATGCCTATGGATAAGAGGGGAGAAGCTTATAGAGCTGATATTACATATGGAACGAACAGTGAATTTGGTTTTGATTATTTAAGAGATAATATGGTTTCTAAAGTTGAAAATAGAGTGCAAAGAGATCTTAATTTCTGCATAGTAGATGAGGTAGATTCAATTTTAATAGATGAATCTAGAACTCCATTAATCATATCAGGTGCAGCAGCAGACACTCAAAAATGGTATAAAATTTTTGATGGAGTATCAAAAAAATTAGTTAGAAGTTATGAGACAGAAAAAATTAAAGATATAAAGAAGAAGAAAGAGATGGATATTCCAGATGATGTTTGGAAAGATTACGAGGTAGATGAAAAATCAAGTAATATAACATTGACAGAAAAAGGAGTAAGTAAGATAGAAAAAGAATTAGGTATTGAAAACTTATATTCTCCTGAAAATGTAGAGTTGACTCATTATATGATGCAAGCTCTAAAAGCTAAGGAATTATTTTATAGAGACAAGGAATATTTAGTTAGAGATGGACAGATAATTATCATTGACGAATTTACAGGAAGAGCTATGGAGGGAAGGAGATATTCTGATGGCTTGCATCAAGCTTTAGAAGCTAAAGAAGGGCTTAAGATAGCAGGAGAAAATCAAACTCTAGCATCAATAACATTGCAAAATTATTTTAGAATGTATAAAAAATTATCTGGAATGACAGGTACAGCTGAGACAGAAGCTACAGAGTTTATGCATACATATAAATTAGGAGTTGTAGTAATTCCTACAAATAGACCAATAATAAGAATTGATAATCCAGATTTAGTATATAAAACACACAACGAAAAAATAAATGCTATAGTAGAGAGAATTGAAGAACTTTATGCTAAGGGTCAACCTGCATTAGTAGGGACAATTTCTATTGAAAGTTCTGAAATTCTATCTGAACTTTTAAAAAAGAAAAAAGTACCCCATGAAGTACTAAATGCAAAATTTCATGAGAAGGAAGCGGATATAGTAGCACAAGCTGGTAGATATAAATCAATTACTATAGCTACAAATATGGCTGGAAGGGGAACAGATATCATGTTAGGTGGTAATCCAGAATTTCTTGCTTTGAACGAAGTAGAATCGATGGATGATCCTAATTATGATGAGATATTAAAAAAATACAAGGCTCAATGTGCAGATGAAAGGATAAAAGTACTAGAGGCAGGAGGATTATTTATTTTAGGAACTGAAAGACATGAGTCTAGAAGAATTGATAACCAGTTAAGAGGTAGATCTGGTAGACAAGGAGATCCAGGAGCTACAGAATTTTATCTTTCACTAGAAGATGAACTTATGAGATTGTTTGGTTCAGAAAGAGTAGCTGCTGTCATGGATAAATTAGGATTGCCAGAAGGAGAACCTATTGTACATAGTATGATAAGTAAAGCTATTGAAAATGCACAGAAAAAAGTAGAAGCTAGAAACTTCGGGATCAGAAAAAATCTATTGGAATTTGATGATGTCAACAATAAACAGAGAGGTGCCATCTATGAAAGTAGAAATAGAGCTTTAGAAAAAGATGATCTCAGTGAAACTATTTTTGGGATGTTAAATGATACAGTATCATCTGAGATAGTTGAAAGATTTGAAGGAGAGTTTAAAGAAGATTGGGATATAGATGGATTGACAGAAAAAATAGAAGAATTATTTGGTTATCTTATAGAGGATAAAGAAGAGTATAAGGCTTTGACTATTGAGGAATATTGTCATTCTCTATCTGGAAAAATATTAGAAAAATATAAGGCCAGGGAGAAAGAATTTGGTTCTGAACTAACAAGAAAATTAGAAAAATATATATTGTTCGAGATAGTTGACTCTAGATGGAGGGAACATTTAAAAACTTTAGATGCTTTGAGAGAGGGAATATACCTCAGATCATACGGTCAAAAAGATCCTCTTACAGAATATAAACTAATCTCAGGAGATCTATATGCTAAGATGTTAAAGACAATAAAGGAAGAGACTATCTCTTATTTATTTAAGGTACAGATCAGAGAGCCTGAGGAAAGAGAAATTGAGATAAAAGAGGCAAAAAATAAAAATATAAAATATGAGGCTAGTGATAATTCAGGGGAGAGAACAGATAGTGCAAAAAAATCTAGAGTTTCTGACAAGATAGGTAGAAACGACTTGTGTCCTTGTGGATCTGGAAAGAAATATAAAAAATGTTGCGGAAGGGTGTAGACTATGAAAATAATGAATAAGATTTTATTGGGAATAATGGTAGTATTTTTAGGGGCATGTTCTTCTTTAAATATAGATAGCAGTGAATATAAGGTCAATGCAGAAACTTTGAAAGAACCATATAAAGTAATGGATAAAATATTAATAAGGGAGTCGATCTTATCTGATTGGTATAATAATGAAGAGCCAGTTCATTATTTGACAACTAGACAAATCATAAAAAAAGATAGTAAAGATAAGACTTTTTTAAATAGTTTAAAAACAAAAGATGTTACAGATAAAGATATAAAAGAATTTAATAAGTTAACTGAAAAATATTTAAATAAGTTAGAAAGAAAGTATAAGTTAAAAGATGAAAATATCAAAGATTTAAAAGAATTAGTAAAACATTTAGTTATAGGATATAATGTTGTTTATCCTACTACTTCAAAGCATTTAATGACAGTAGTTGCTACTGAAAAAGAGAGAAACTATATCTTAGAGTTAAATAAAAAATTCGAAGATGAGATGACAGATAAAGATAGAATAAAAACAAGAAAATTATTAAATAAATGGTTGAAAAGAAAAGAATTTTTTGATGAAGAGTCAATCTATAATATTGAAGTGTCAAAAGATACAATAAATCTTGTAGAGTTATCTAAGAAAAAAGAATTAACGAGTTTAGAATTAAATAATTTAAATGCTAAAACTTTAGAAATATCATTTCCAGAATTAATATCTAGTCTATCTAGATGGGGGAAATAAGAGATAATGAACTAGGAGATAGATTAATCTATCTCCTAATTTAATATTATAAACTATATAAAATACAATAGGAGGAATAAATATGGATAGGAAAATATGCCCGATTTGTGAAAAACAAAATAATTGTGCGCATGAAAATGGTGAAGACTCCAGTACTTGTTGGTGTATGGATTTTAAAATACCAAAAGAAATTTTAAAAAGATTAAAAGATTCTAAAAAAATCGAAACAGGTGGTTGTTTTTGTAGATCTTGTGTAGAAAAATTTATGGGGATAGAATAAAAAAATAAATTAAAATATTTATAGTTTTTTTTAGTCTTTTGAGGGTATCCAGAAAAGTCTGCAAATAGAAAAAAAGTTCCTATGATAATTTTTAATACGATAAAAAATTTATGTTTTTTATTAATTTAAGTATAATTTTAAAATTTAAGCATGTCA
>Ga0316197_10002212_pt1 | contig 13929 bp, 11 predicted proteins | sample OudBiesiAoxic_MG_FD_204939 | JGI IMG/M metagenome (GOLD analysis project Ga0316197, IMG submission 204939) | Coastal sediment microbial communities from Oude Bieten Haven, Netherlands - site A oxic | ecosystem: Environmental > Aquatic > Marine > Coastal > Sediment | place: Netherlands...
TTCGAGGATCCACCAGTGGGTCTCAGTGACACCTTCATTGCGCCTGCTGCGCTTGGCTGGCACTGGCAAGAACTGGATTTGCTCGCGTCATTCGGCATTTTCGCACCGACGGGCAAATACAATCATGGCAGCAATGACAATACCGGCATGGGGTTCTGGAGTTTCATGCCCTACACCGTGGCCAGTTACAGAACAGAGCGCGGCATATTCGCTAAGACACCGTTGCTGCTCATGGGTGCGTTCCGCTATGAATGGCATTCCGAGCAGGATGGGCACAATTTTACCCCGGGTGACAACTACACCATCGAGTGGGGCGTCGGCCTTGAAGTTACCGCCAAGACGAGTATCGGCCTCAACGGTTTCTTTTACCGCCAGTCCGATGATGCCAGCGGTTCCGACGCAACTCCCACCAGCAAGTACCGCGCCGATGGGGTCGGTGCAAGCGTCGCCCACAGTTTTGGGCCAATCGATGCCAACCTGCGGCTGTACCAGGACCAAAACGTTGAAAACGGCCCGGACGGGACGGCGGTGTTTCTGGAACTCGGTTGGGGCTGGCCAAAACAGACAGCGCAGCCTTGACAGGCCCCACTCTGGCTGAATTTTGAATCAGGAGAATATTATGAGCAAATCCAATGTCATACTTACCATTCCCGAACCGAAGAAGTTTAAGCTCGTCGAGAAGCCATATCCCAAGATCAAGGGCGGCTACGTCATCGTTCGCAACGAATATGCCGGCGTCTGCCTGGAAGGCAGCCGAATCTGGGAGAAGCACCACTTTGAGAAGTTCTACGGAGGCGGCCAGAGCGACTATCCCGACGGCCTCGGCCATGAATCAGTCGGTGTCGTCGAGGAGGTCCATTCCGGCTCAAACCTTCGCCCTGGCGACCGCGTGATCATCTTCCAGGGCGACTGGTGCGGTCAGTGCCACGCGTGCATGAATGCCCTCTCGCCCACCTACTGTGCGGCGAACACCTTCCCGCCGAAGCGCGGCATGACCCGTGTCGGTTTGGCCGGCCTCCAGGACTGGAACGAGAGCGAGTCCGGCGGCTGGGCGATGGCTCACTACCGCATCGCCGCGGAGCCCCATGTCGTCAAGATCCCGGACAGTCTCGACTTCAAGTACGCCCAGGCGGCCAACTGCTCGGTCGGCGTCGGCTGGTCGAACCAGCAGCGGATGGACATGCAGGCCGGCTCGACCGTGTTGGTCAGCGGTGTCGGCTTCATCACCATGGGCCATGTAATCGCCGCGCTCCACCGCAACTGCACCATCATCGCGCTGATCCGCAACAAGTATCGACAAGAAATCCTTGCCAAGATGGGGGTCGAGCATTTCATCGATCCAAATGACGAGGACTGGCTTGATAAAGTCAAGTCGCTTACCCACAATGGCGCAGGCGTCGACTACTGCATCGACGGCTCCGGCCACCCGTTCTACCAGGAGAAGTGCCTGCAGGCGACGCATCCCTACGGGGTGATCAACTTCAGTGGGCACATCCCGGGCCAGAGCTTCCCGCTCGAGAACCTCACGCACATCATCGACCCGGGCAACATGATCGTGGGCCAGCACGATGTGAACATGCGCGATCGCGAGAGCCTCGTGAAGATGCTCTGCGACCCGACCGTGCAGAAGAACATCGATGCAATGGTGACTCATGTGTTCCCCATGTCGAAGGCAGGCGAGGCCTTCGACGTTCAGGTCAGCAAGCAGTGCGGCAAGGTTTTCTTGCAGCCGCAGCTATAAACGAGAAGGAGCCGGACATGCCAGAAACAACAAGAGGCTGCATTCTTACCGGTGACCGCCAGACTGCCATCGAGGATCGGAAGCTGCGCGCGGTGGGTCCAACGGACGCCGTCGTCGCAGTCGACTACTGCGGCATCTGCGGGTCGGACCTGCACGGCTGGTCCGCGGGCGGCGCGGTGTACGAATATGGGACACTGATGGGCCACGAGGCCACGGGTACTGTCGTGGAGGTCGGATCCGACGTGAGTCTGATAAAGCCGGGTGACCGCGTGGCGATCAACGGCTTCACGCCCTGCGGCGAGTGCGTGGCGTGCCGCAACGGCATTCCGAATGCCTGTGTCAACAACATGATCCGCACTATCGGGCAGACACCCGTGCTCGACGGAGCGTTCGCTGACTACATCTGGTTGCCCGACGTCGACGTCACAGCCGTCAAGATGCCCGACAGCCTGTCTTCCGAGGAGGGTGCTTTCACGGAGCCGGCGGCAACGGTGGTTCATGCCATCCGCATCTCCCGATTTCAGGTCGGGGACACGGTCGCCGTCGTGGGTGCCGGCCCCATCGGCTTGTTGTGCGTTTCCGCGCTGCAGGCGGCGGGGGCCGGGAAGGTCATCGTGTCGCAGAGCGCCGGCGCCCGTGCCGAGCTGGCGAAGCAATTCGGCGCCAATGCCGTGATCAACCCGCGTGACGAGAACAACCCGGTTGGCGATCAAATCCGCGCGCTTACCGACGGCGGCGCGGATGTGGTGATCGAGTGCGCCGGCTCACCGCCCGCTTTGCAGCAATCCATCGACATGGCCAGGCCGGGCGGGCAGGTCATTCTCGTGGGTGTAAACGAACGGCCCACGCCGATCACGCCCACGTCGCTGATGTTTGGCGAGATCGATGTCAAGGGCTCTCTCGCCTGGGATCACAAGGACTTCCGGATCGCGGTGGACTTTATGGCCAGTGGTCAGGTGGATGTGAAACCCCTGCTGTCGGACATCATCACCTTGAATGACATCCAGCAGCAGGGATTCGAACGTCTGAAAGAAGATAAATCGCTGATCAAGGTACTGGTCAAGCCCTGATCGCCGAATAACAAACAGGCAACCGCCATGAATACCAACACAACTGCGAAAGTGAGCTGGATGCCGGCGATTGCCGCCATGCTATCGATGGTCCTGGTTTCCATGGACCTGTTCATGACCCCCATCGCCACCTCCGCCTTGGCTGAGGAATTCAATACCAATGCCGGCATGGTGCAGGGCGCCATCGCCCTGTTCTCACTGATATTCGCCGCTTTTTGCATCCTGGGTGGCAAGTTAGGCGACATCTACGGCAAGAAAAGAGTCTTCACCATCGGTCTGGCGATATACGCTGTTGCATCCGCCATTACCGCACTTGCGCCCAATATGCTGGTCATGCTCGGCGGCTTTTCGGTGATACGCGCCGTTGCCGTGGCATTAACGATACCCGCCTCGGTGGCGTTGATTATCGCCACTTATGAAAACGAGGCACAACGTGGCACGGCGTTCGCGATTTATGGCGTGGGTGCGATGGTTGCGGGAATTATCGCGCCGTTGCTGATGGGGTTTATGGCCGACAAGGCCAGCTGGCGTATACCCTTTGGTATGGACGTAGGGATTGCGATTGTGGCGCTCCTGTTAGCCCGCAGTATGCGGGAGACGCCGACGGTTAAAGCCAGCATAGACGGTTTGGGAATCTTTCTGACATTTATTGCGATCGGGTCTGTCGTTCTTGCCGGCATGCTGGGTGGCACATACGGCTGGTGGGAGGCCCGGCGCCCCTTCGAGTTTGCAGGAATGACTTTCAATCCGCTGAATCTGTCCCCCGCTGCCGTGTCTGCTTTTATCGGCGCGGTATTCATCGCCTTGCTGCTGAATCACGTTAACCGTAAGGAAGAAACCGGTGGCGTGCCGCTGTTCAGCATGAAGTTGTTTGATAACCGAACCTTTGCCGTGACGTTCGTGATGGCTGTTGTGTTCTTTTTGCTCAATGGTGCATTGCCCTTTGTTGTTCCGGTTTTCCTGCAGGAAGCGGTAGGATTTGATGGCGCCAAGACCGGTACTGTGATGATGCTGTTCATGTTTGGCTCCATGCTTTCCAGTCTCGCTTCCGGCAAACTGGTATCACACCTGCAACCGCGCACACTCATGCAACTCGCCATGCTTGTCATCGTGGCAGGGTTTGTGCTGCTGTTCATCACCACTTCACCCGACATGTCGGTCATGGCCGGCGCTGCACCCATGTTCGTGGTCGGGTTGGGCTTCGGTGTGGTGGTAACACAAACACCCAATGTCCAGCTTTCCACCCTACCCGCCGAACTGCAGGGAGAAGGCAGCGGTCTGTCGGAAACGGCCAAGGAGGTTGGCGTCGGCCTCGGCACCGCCGTGGTGGCGTCTATTATGTTCGGTCTGGCATTGGGCGGCATGGTCGATAAAGTTGCCCTGCAGGCCGGCGAAAAGATCACAGCCCAGGAGCGCGCCGAGTTGATTATCCAGATCGAGGATGAAACAGTGCCAAAAGAGGTGGAAGAGTTGGTGGCTGCCAAGGCGCCGAACCTTGAAGAACTTACACGTACGGCCTATGTTGAGGCGTTTCAGCTTACCCTGGGCGTGTTGGTGGGCATTGTTTTGCTTGCCTTGCTTGCAGCTTCATTTATTCCCAAGATCGAAGCGGAAGCGATACGAACACCCAAAAGGCCCGGCACCCCGGCTTAACCTTTGCGGGCACAAATAGAGAACCATGCAATTTAGCAAAGCGGCATTTCTGGCTTCGAACTCCGAAACCGCGCAAGCCGCACTGGCAGCACTGCAAAAGGGCTACCAGCACTCATCGCCGGATGAAGCGGATATCATCGTAGCCTTGGGTGGTGACGGTTTCATGCTGCATACGCTGCACCGGTACATGGACAGGGGCATACCCGTATTTGGCATGAATCGGGGCAGTGTGGGCTTTCTGATGAACGCCTATTCCGAAGAGAATTTGTTTGACAGGCTGAATCGCGCTCAGCAGATCATCATCCACCCCTTGCACATGCGAGCTTACGACCCGCAGGGCAATGCCACCGAGGCACTGGCCATCAATGAAGTGGCGTTAACCCGCGACTCCGCACAAGCGGCCAAGCTTCGGATCACGATCGATGGCAAGGTGCGCATGGAAGAATTAATCGCCGACGGAGCCCTGGTGGCAACACCGGCCGGCTCGACGGCGTACAACCTGTCGGCGCATGGCCCCATCATTCCCATGGGCGCACAGCTTCTTGCCTTAACGCCTATTTCCGCGTTTCGTCCGCGGCGTTGGCGAGGCGCTTTGCTTTCCAACAAGGCCCGCGTGATATTTGACGTGCTGGAAAGTGCGAAACGACCCTTGCTGGCGGTAGCCGATTCGCGAGAGGTGCGTGACGCGGTGCGTATAGAGGTTCAGCAAAGCCACAAGCACAAACTGACCCTGCTTTTCGACCCGGAACACAATCTCGAAGAGCGCATTGTCAGCGAACAGTTTGCAACCTAGAGAATACTGACTCGACCCGCTTCAATCGGCCGCTTGGCTAAACTGCAGTTATTTATCAGCGTTAAATCCATGGACATTCAATATGACCATTGTAAGCAAAGACAAATCCCAATCGGCAATCATCGACGAGGGGATGGCATGGCTTATCGCCAGAAATCCCGGGGAGCCGGAATTCCATCAGGCCGTCAAAGAGGTGGCGGTCCATATACTGCCTTTTATTCTGGATAATCCACAATATACGGATGCCCAGATTTTCCGGCGCCTGACGGAACCCGATCGCATTATCAGTTTCCGCGTCACCTGGCAGGACGACAAAGGCGATATCCAGGTCAATCGGGGTTATCGCGTGCAGCACAACAACGCGATCGGGCCTTACAAGGGCGGTATCCGTTTCCATCCCAGCGTCAACCAAAGCATATTGAAGTTCCTCGCATTTGAACAAACCTTCAAGAACAGCTTGACCGGCCTGCCCATGGGGGGCGGCAAGGGTGGTGCCGATTTCGACCCGGGAGGCAAATCCGATGATGAGGTCATGCGCTTCTGTCAGGCATTTATGACCGAACTATACAGACACCTGGGACCTTATACCGATGTCCCGGCCGGCGATATCGGTGTCGGCGCACGTGAAGTCAGCTACCTGTTCGGTCAATATAAACGCATCACCAATCAGTTTACCGGTGTGCTGACCGGCAAGGGTCTGGCCTTTGGCGGCAGTGAAATCCGTGTCGAGGCGACGGGTTATGGCTGTGTCTATTTCATGGAAGACATGCTCAAACATCGCGGTGAATCGATTGAAGGCAAGACCTGTGTGATTTCAGGTGCCGGCAACGTGGCCCAATACACCGTCGAGAAACTCATCGAACTGGGTGCCAAGCCGGTCACATTGTCGGACTCATCCGGCTTCATTTTTGATCCCGCCGGTATTGATAGCGACAAGCTTGGCTGGGTGAAAGAACTGAAGACGGTCAGGCGTGGTCGCATCTCGGAGTACGCCAGGGAGTTCAAGGTCGAATTCCACGAAGGAAAACGCCCATGGGGCGTTCCCTGTCAGCTGGCATTCCCTTGCGCTACGCAAAATGAATTAACGCGCCAGGACGCTGAAACACTTTTGAAGAATGGCTGTATAGGGATTTCCGAAGGCGCAAATATGCCCTCCGAACAGGCAGCCATCGATGCGTTTCAGGAAGCCCGCATCCTGTTTGCGCCGAGCAAGGCAGCAAACGCCGGCGGCGTGGCGGTCTCCGGACTGGAAATGACGCAGAACAGCATGCGCCTGTCGTGGAGCCGCGATGAACTCAATCGGCATCTGCGCGAAATCATGCTGGATATTCACAACCGCTGCGTGCAGTACGGCGCTGACACTGACCACTATGTGAACTATCTCAAGGGCGCCAACATCGCCGGTTTTATCAAGGTCGGTGACGCCATGTTGGCCTACGGCTTGATGTAATGGGCAAGGCGTCATCCAGAAACGAGGCTATCAAATAAATCCGTCTGGGACAGCACCGGCCGCAGAACACCCGCTGTCACATGTAGCCGGTTAATAATTGCCAGGTAAACAGGTCTGACAATCTCAGACCAGGCTGTCAGTGGTAAGAATAAGATAAGTCTGGCTATTGTTCGCTGAAATTCCTGCCCTGACCGTTCTGCCTGACGTTCAGAAATACCGATCCTTCCACCACACGTTGACCCCCATGCCCTGTCGGGGCAATCTGCTGAACCTGACCATCCCCACATTCAAGATAACTGAAAAACTCACGGAGTCTTGACATGAACAAGCGTTTTTCATGTTTGGTAACTGGCGCACTGACCGCCATTCTGTTTGCGCACGGCATAGCTGCGGACGAACTCGTGCTGCACGATGGCTCCCGCGTGTTCGGCACAGTGATCACAAAAGAAGGCAATACACTCGAATTCAAGACCTCGTTCGCAGGGTCCATAACGGTCCAATGGGACAAGGTCAGCGAACTGAATAGCGAGCAGCCCATGCAGGTGCTGTTGAGTAACGATGAGCTCATCAGCACAGACGCTATCAAAAACACCGACAAAAGCACGACGCTCGACGCCGGCCCGGACGGATCGCCACTCACATTCTCCCCGCAGGAAGTGCCCTACCTCAATCCCGAGCCCTGGCGGCTCGGGCAGGGTTACAAATTTTCCGGACACGCCAATTTCGCGCTGAAATCCGATCGCGGCAACACCGACAAGGACGATATCGACATGGACGCTGACGTCGAGTTACGGCGCAAACGGGATCGCTTCACGCTGTTTGGCGAACTCGAACACGACACCAGCAACAACCAGACAACCAAGGACAAGTGGCAGTTAAGAAACCGCTACGACTACTTCACGAGCGAAAAGCGCTACTACTCCGCCATCCTTTCCATGCAAGCCGATGACCTCGCCGAACTGAATCTGCGCGCCGGTCTCGGTCCCGGCCTCGGCTACCAGTTCTTCGAAAGCAAGGAAATGAACCTCAGCGCAGAACTTGGCATGCTGCGCGTCCACGAGAGCTTCAAAACCCAGGAAGACAACAACTACTGGGGCGCAGGCTGGGGAATCAACTTCGACTGGTTTGTGCTCTGGGACCTGCTGCAGTTCTATCACCGCCAGACCGGCTTGTGGAACTTGCAGGACACCAGTTCTGTCGCCCTGGACACCTGGACCGGTCTGCGCATTCCGCTCATGCTCGGTCTGGTCGCCAGTACCGAGATGAAGGTCGCATATGACGGTGGCGCCGCCGAGGAAGCCGATAAGCTCGACACCACCTACCGGGTCAAGCTCGGCTATGAGTGGTAGACATGCGTTCTGGCACGGGCCGGACTGGTACCACCATGTGGGCGAGGGGTTTAAAAGGTACTACCGGTAATTTCGGACAAGGTCCAGCTCGCGGCCGCTGCGCTCGAAGGCTTCCAGTACCCGTTCGAGTTGTTCGGTGGTGTGGGTCGCCATACAGCTGGTTCTGATGAGCGCCGTACCCTGTGGCACCGCAGGGTGGAAAATAGGGCTGGTAAAAATGCCGCACTCGAACAGGCGACGCCACATCTGCAGCGCTTTGTCTTCCGAGTCCAGGATGACCGGCACAATCGGCGTGCTGCTCGGGCCGGTATCGAAGCCGAGCGCTTCCAGCCCCTCGCGCAGATAGCGCGCGTTGTCCCACAGCCGTTGACGCCGTTGCGGTTCACGCGTCAGGATTTGCAATGCCGCCAGCGCCGCTGCCACGGACGCCGGCGGCAGACTGGCGGAGAACATCAGCGGGCGCGCGTGGTGCTTCAGGTACTGAATGACATCGGCCGCGCCGGCGGCATAACCGCCAATCGATGCCAGCGATTTACTGAAGGTGCCGGCAAACACATCGACCTGGTGCTCCAGCTGGAAATGCTCGGCGCTGCCGCGTCCGCCTGCGCCGAGCACGCCGAGCGCGTGGGCGTCATCCACCACCAGTGCCGCATTGTAACGCTGACAGACATCGACAATGCCCGGTAGATTCGCGACGTCGCCGTGCATGCTGTACACACCGTCGACGATGACCAGCGCCGGTGTATCCAGGTTTGTCTCCAGAACGCGTTCCAGATCCTCGACGTTGTTATGGCGGAAGCGCTGCAGGCCGCCGACCGAGAGGCGGGAGCCGTCATAGATACTGGCGTGATCCAGCTTGTCCAGCACGACCAGATCATCGCGCCCGGCGAGCGCCGAAACGATGCCCAGGTTGGCCTGATAGCCGGTCGGAAATATCACCGCCGCCTCGGTACCCAGGAAGTTGGCCAGTCGGCTCTCGAGTTCTTCGTGCAGATCCAGGGTGCCGTTCAGGAAGCGTGAACCGGAACAGCCGGTGCCGTAATGCCGAGTCGCGACGTTGGCGGCGCGCACCACGTCCGGGTGTGTGCTCAGGCCAAGGTAATTATTCGAGCACAGCAGGATCATCTGGCGCCCCTGGCAGATGACCTCGGGTTCCTGCGCACTCATCAGCGCGTGGAAGTAGGGATACAGGCCGGCGCTGGCCATTCGCGCCGGCCGCGTGAAGCGGTGACATTTATCGAGTACCGGTGGCCGCTTGAGTGCAGCGGCTTCGACGAGTCTCAGTTTCATCGGTTTTCTTCCTGTCAGTAGAATCACGCCAATCAGGCTAGCGGAAGCACAAACAGGCGGCTTGTCATCAGTTGCCAAGCTGTTATCCTCTGACATCTTGTCAGGCCCATCGCCGGCCGGACCCCTTCACACCTGCTCCTGGAGTTGATGCGACCATGTCTTCCACGCTGCTGGCCTCCGCGACGCTGTCGATGTGGCGGGCGCTGCAACACCACGGCTACGATGCACACGCTATCTTCGACCGGGCCGGACTGAATCCGTCCATACTGCACCAGCCGGGAGAACGCTTTCGTTTAGCCGTGGTAAAGCGGCTCTGGGACCGGGTCCTGCGGGAAACCGGCGACCCGTGTTTTGGCTTGAAAATCGGCCAGCACTGGCATCCCAGTATGGCGCACGCGCTGGGTTATGCCGTGCTGGCGAGTGATACGCTGCACGAGGCGTTCAGCCGGCTGAGCCGCTATTTCAAGGTGATCACCACCAGCCGGGAGACGGCCAGTTTAATCCGGCGCAATGGCGACTACCTGTTTCTCTGGGATGACACCCAGAGCGACTACCGGATCAGCGATGCAGAGTATGACGAGGCGTTTGCGGCTATCGTCGCGATGATGCGTATCAGTGCCGGTGAGGATGCTTCTCCGCTGCGCCTCAATATGCGCCGCGCGCCGCCGCCCTGTGAAGCGGAGTTCAAGCGCTTTTTTCGCGCTCCCATACGCTACAGCGCAAACGAAAACAGCATCGCCCTGCCGGGCACACTGGTCGAAGCGGCGTTACCATCGGGGAATATTCAGATAGCGCGCGAATGCGACCGCATCATCGATACCTATCTCGCGCGTCTCGATCGCAGCCACGTTGCCGCGTGCACCAGGGCCAAGCTGATCGAAAAGCTGCCCGCCGGCACGCCCTCCGAGGGTGATGTCGCCCGCGCGCTGAATCTCAGTGTGCGCAGCCTGCAGCGTCGGCTGGGCGACGAACACACCACCTTTAAGCAACTGCTGGATGACACGCGCCGTGAGCTGGCACTACAGTACATCCGCGACCCGAGCGTGACGATTACCGAAATGACCTATCTACTCGGTTACTCCGAGCCGGCCAACTTCTCGCGGGCCTTCAAACGCTGGACCGGGAGCTCGCCGAGTGCCGTGCGCGCCGCCTGACGAGCAGCACCATGCATAGAAGCCGATGCCCGCGACTTAGTGATGTGGTATCAAATGGCACTCGGTTTCTGTACATTATGGATAGCACAGGGAGTCACTATGCTGCTATCAATACAGTCAAGAACATATCTGCTTGCCGCACTGCTGCTGGTAACGGCGGTTGCACGCGCCGACGGTGTGGATGACGAAGAAGACTTTATCAATTACGCCTTCGCGACCTGGATCGGCTCCGGTGTCTACAAGATGAACGACCGCAACATGAACATCTTCCGGGCGCCGTTGTCCTGGCAGTTTCGCGAGGCAGAGGAGGGCAAGCCAGGCTACAAGGCCCTTCTTCCGGTAACACTGGGCATTCACGACAGCACCGATTTTGATGGCAAGGTGGGCAGCCTGAGCTTTGTGCCGGGGTTGGAAGTTGGGTTCATGTTGCAACCGAGGTGGCTGGTCAAACCTTATGCCCAGGCCGGTATTGGTCAGGATTTCTCCGGCGGTAGCGCCGCCTTTATCTACGGTGCCGGGATTAAGACCCTGACCTGGACAGATGTGAACGACTACAGGGTTTCATTTGGTTTGGGCGGACTTATGGCCGCGAGTAAGGTCACACATGGGGGCAACGAGGAAAGGCTTTCCAAGATCGACATGGGTATCGATGTCGGTCGTGAGACCGCTATAAGAATGTTCGACGGAAACCTGGTAGTGAATGCGTTCTATACCCTCTCATATTTTGCCAACGACGCAGAATTCCCGCGAGAGAATGAAAAGCCCGGAAAGATTCATATCCTGCACGAGATCGGCCTGACCTTTTCGACCAACCCGGAACTTGATATTGCCGGTATCAGCGGACTGCGTGGCGGCTTTGGCTACATGTTTGGCAGCAACAACTTCCAGGGGCTGTCGTTCAATGCCGGCTTCCCGTTCTGAGCGATACGCACATCGCGTTCCGGCGACATCAGGCGTAGCACGGTAGAGTAGGGAAGCCGGCTGCTGCTGGCAAGGCAGGTTATTGTGTAAGAAGTATGTAGCGGGTAGTATTGGATTCCGGGATCGAGAGAGAATAAGTGGTCATGCCAGTATCCATATCAACTGTTTCGTGGAACAAAACCCGAGGCATGCTGACCTGCCTGCTGGCAGCGGTGTCTCTCGCAGCATGTACACCTCCCCCTTTGATCAAGTATTCAACCGAGACACCGCCACTGATGCTGGCACCAGCCTCCGCCGTGGGTGTCACGGACGAGCGTGCGCGTTTCCGTGAGATATTCTGTGCCGCAACGGATGCACATGGGGAACAGTTCGAGGACCACCGTCCTTGCGATGAAGCGCTGGTACGTCTGGGCGGTGAGCCGGAGGCGACCGGCCGGCCGGTTGATCTGGGCAGGGCCAGATCCAGGCTGAAATTCGCCATGGTGCCGGGGCTGGGCTGGAGTTGTTTCGAGGATTTCATTCTCCCGTCCGAGCTTACCGCCATAAATCACATAGAAGCTCTTGGCTACCGGTTTACGACAATTGATGTCGATCCCCTGTCCAGCAGCACCCACAATGCAAGCCAGATCAGGGATGCTTTGCTGGCTATGACGGACCTGCAGGACGGGGAAAAACTGGTGCTGATCGGCTATTCGAAAGGCGTGCCGGATATCCTCGAAACGCTGGTCCTGTATCCGGAGATAGTCGATCGCGTCGCAGCGGTAGTCGGTATTGCGGGTGCGGTAGGGGGCAGCCCTCTGGCCGATGGTGCAGCGGATTCCTTACTGGATACCTTCAGCAGTTTGCTCGGAGACGATTGTCCCGTCGGGGACGGCGGGGCCATCGAGAGTCTCAGGACGTCCACACGGATGGACTGGCTGGCGCAGCATAAACTTCCCGATGCAGTCAAGTACTACTCCATTATTACCTTCCCGGATCGTGATCACGTTTCCAGAGGCCTGGTTTCCAGTTACGACAAGCTGAGTCAGATCGATCCCCGTAACGACACCCAGGTCATCTTTTATGGCCAGATGATTCCAGGCAGTACAGTGCTGGCCTATCTGCAGGCAGATCACTGGGCGGTCATGTTGCCGATTGACCGCTCACACGAAACACTCGCGAAGGCCTTCTTCAACCAGAATGACTTTCCAAGAGAGATCCTTGCCGAAGCGATCATGCGGTATGTCGAAGAAGATCTTATGCAGGCAGACCAGGGAATGTGACCACCCAGGCACCATGACAACCTGAACGCGTTGCCAGGGACAGGATTACGGTGAACTCTACCCGGCACGAAGGAGGAAACTCCGAATACGGACAACGGTTCGCTTAGTGGGTTACCGCGCCAGCCCTCGACTCTACCGTCGTTTCCTGTTAGTCAATTGAACGATGGGGTTTGGCTAAACAAGATGTAGGCATAGTTCAGTGGTGAGTGGTCTAGATTGATCGGGTAAGGTAGTACGCCAGTGAATGCCCCATCTTGGTCTTTAATATTATTGGCGGTTCCGCTATGCTGCCAGCCGAGTTCTTCGGGTGGCACGTCCGTCACTTTGTCATTACCGTTAATGTAGCGTAGGTATCGGGGATTTCCTTTCAGTAACGGACGAAGGTCATCTTTGGCTACTCTGGGTTGTCCAAAAGTGACTATCTCCCTGAACTCATATAGAAAACCTGAATCTACAGCTAACGCCGCCCCGAGGCTATGTCCTGTTACGTAGATGTTGGATGAATCAGTCAGATTCTTGCTGACGCTGTTTAATTTCTGTTCAATACCTGCCCCGTGCCAAACTTCGATTGTCGCTTTATAGAATCCTTTGTGAACGCGAATGCCTTCGAATTTGTCAGTCAATATATTAGCGTCCACCAATAAATCCGGGAACTCATCAGGCTCAGTTCCGCGAAACACCAGGATGGCCTTATCGGGAAAAACAGCAAGATACCCTTGGTGATTATTCACGTCGAAAATATAGTTGTCGTCTGCCTCTGCGCCGATATAGCTCAACAAGGCCTTTAGTTCTTCCCTATCCGTAAGATAAGCGGCATGGGAAAGGCTGGCCATCACCCATCCGGGATTACTGTCCCACATTCGCTGAAACCTTACTTCAGGAGACGTCCCTGGATCAAACCTGCCGCTATCGGATAATCGTCTAAAGGGCTTGAAGCTTCCCGCTTGATATACAGCTTCGAAAGTCCTTCCCCTTTTAATCACTTTCTTATAGCACGTCTTACTCGCATCTTTATAACACGATGTCTCATCAGTTAACTGGTCTATGTCTGATGTTGTGCTGGGATTCGACCAACATCCATTAAAGACCAGAGTAGCAGTCAGCAGCCCTATCACCTTTGCATTATTGTTAAACATGTTGAGTCACAACCGAATGCCATAGTTAAAGATGTAAGAATAGGGAACGAATCCCGTCTGGTCAAAAAACTCATCCGTATTGAGATATCAACACCTTGACATACAGCGTA
>Ga0316197_10002213_pt1 | contig 13928 bp, 8 predicted proteins | sample OudBiesiAoxic_MG_FD_204939 | JGI IMG/M metagenome (GOLD analysis project Ga0316197, IMG submission 204939) | Coastal sediment microbial communities from Oude Bieten Haven, Netherlands - site A oxic | ecosystem: Environmental > Aquatic > Marine > Coastal > Sediment | place: Netherlands...
ATACAGGCCACTGTGAATACCGGTCGGGCTGCGACTACCCAACCACGTTCTAGGAGTCCCGTGGCTCCCGGGGTGACGAACCGGGTCACCTGGGCTCACCATCCAGTGAGGTCGCAGTCGACGAGCTACGCGGCGCAACATGCGTAGGGCGATCGGGCGCTTCCGTGCCGTAGGAGCTGGCCCGCTCGGCGACCGCGCTCCCGCGCATGGGCGCAAGGCCGTCGCGACCGTTCCGCCTCGTCGAGGAAGTTGACTTGTGCATGTCCTGCTTTATCATGTCGGATACGTCATGGAGAGCACACGATGCAGAAGAAGCCGTTTCTGACGCCCGCGGACATCGCTCTCGAGCTGGACATCAGCACGAGCACCGTCCTGCGGAAGATCCACGCCGGGGAGATCCCTGCGATCGTCGTGTCCGACCGGATCTACAGGATCCCTGCGGCGAGCTTCGAGCTGTACAAGGCGGGACGCCTCAAGAGCGCACAGCCTGCTCCCCTGGGGCAGCCTCGGCCTCGTCCTCGCATCGGCGAGGGCGAGGGCAAGCCGGTCGCGGCCGGAGCGGCCCCGCTTCGGCGCGCATAGGTGGCCACCATCCCCGAGCTGCGGAGGTACCTCGGCGACCTGTCCGCGATCCTGTGGAACTTCGGGGCGGTGTTCCCCACGCCCACGCTCGATCCGTACGACGACGGCTCGTACGGGTTCGCGTTCTCCGCGCTTCTCCCGGGCAGCGCGGCCCCGAAGCCGGCTTCGATCAAGATGATGGAGACGTGGGAGCCGGCGCAAGCCGGCCGATACACCCGGGTCGAATATGGGTACGACTTCGTCGAATACCCGCTGGACCGGCGGCGTGCCTTCCACCGCCACGACGAGGAGTACTTCCTCCGCGAGTTCGGCGTCACCGTCCACGAGCACTGCGAGGAGGTCCTCGGCCAGCCGGACTGCGATCACTACATGGGCCTGCCCATCGATGGGTACGAGGCCATCCGGCGCTTCACGATCCTGTGGGGACAGGCCAAGCCACTGGGCTGCGCCGCTCTGCGGTGCATGGAATAGCCCACCAGCGCGCGAGCTCGCGATGATCACCGCCTGAAGCCCGGGTCTTCCCGAAGCACAGCACCCCTCGAAATGGACACCGAGCCGACGATCAGGGGAGCGCCTCACGCTCACGTGCGACACGATCAAGGGAGTGAGATGCACGAAACTGCTCCTATGTCTCGCATCCAGAGGAGGTCAGGCGTCCACCTGGTCGGTGTGCGAGTGGCCATGTCAAAGTCCCCGCTGAGGGCCACCAAGAAGTCCCCACCCCTCGACCGATCCTGACCACCGGGTGAAGCCCCGGGGTCGCACAGTGGCGATGTCAAGCCACCCCCGTGCAACCCCGAGGGACGCCCATTGTGAAGACTGCGAGGGAACAGTTGGACATCCTCACCACCTATGCCGAGCTGGGCTCATACCGAGCCACCGCGACGCTCTGCGGCACGACCCACAAGACCGTCCGCCGGGTCGTCGAGCGACGTGACCGACCACCGACCGAACGCCCGGCTAGACCGAGGGTCACCGACCCGGTCCTCGAGCTCATCACGGCGAAGGTGAAGAGCACCGACGGCCGCATCAGCGCCAAGCGCCTGCTGCCACTCTGCCGTGCCGAGGGATACACCGGCTCGGCCCGCTCGCTCCGTCGTGCCGTGGCCAACGCCAGGGCCGAACACCGGCGGCAGCGCCGCACGTATCGACCCTGGCAGCCCGTCCCCGGTGAGCACCTCGTGTTCGACTGGGGCACCGAGGATGGGCTCCAGGTCTTCTGTGCCGTGCTGGCCTGGAGCCGCTGGCGCTTCGTGCGCTTCGCCGAGCGCCAGGACCAGGCCACCACGCTGGCCCTGCTCGCGGAGTGCTTCGAGCTGCTCGGCGGGGTGCCCCGCGTGGCACTAACCGACCGCATGGGCTGCCTGAAGGGTGGGGTCGTGGCCAACGTCGTGGTGCCGGCACCGGGCTATGTGGCATTCGCGACCCACTATGGCTTCCGACCAGACTTCTGCGAGGCCGCCGATCCCGAGAGCAAGGGCATGGCCGAACACCTCGTGGGCTATGCCAAGACCGACCTGCTCATCGGCCTCGGGCCGTTCGACGGGCCGGATGACGCGAACGTCGCAGCGGTGTCGTGGTGCGCGGAGCTCAACGCCCGCCTCCACGCCGACACCCGGGCCGTGCCCGATGAGCGCCTGGCCACCGAGCGGGCGCTCCTGGGCGCGTTGCCGTCGGCACGGCCGGTCCTCGGGGCGACCGAGTCGAGGACCGTCGACCATCTCCGCACGGTGCGCTTCCGCTCGGCGCGATACAGCGTGCCCGGCTCGGTCATCGGTGAACGCGTCGAGCTCCGCGTCGGCGGTCCCCGGCTGGTCATCACCCATCGCGGCACCGAGATCGCCCGCCACCGCCTCGTGGGCCCGGGCGAGCTCTCCCTCGACGATGCCCACTATGGCGGCCCGGCACGCAAGCCTGCCCGGGCACTCCGTCCACGGACGGCCGCCGAGCTGGCCTTCTGTGATCTCGGCCCGGTGGCCGAGGCCTTCCTCCGCGCCGCGGCCGGTGCGGGGGTGACGAAGCTGCCCACCGAGCTGGCGCTCATCGCCGAGCTCGAGCGGGCCCACGGTCGCGAGGCCCTCGTCGCGGCGCTCGAACGGGCCCTCGCTCATCGTCGCTTCCGGGCCGCCGACATCCGGGCCATCCTCGCGGCCGGCCCCGGGGTCAGCCATCGACGGGCGGCTGGAGCGACGCTCGAGGGGCTGCCGGCGGTGCCGGTGCGCTCCCTCGCGGCCTATGCGGTCGGGGAACCCTCATGAGCCCTCGCCAGGTCGCGACCCTCGAGCCCGATCTGGAGGCCGGCTTACGACGCCTGAAGCTCGCCGCGGTGCGGCGGATGGCGCCCGAGGTGCTCAAGACGGCCAAGGTCCAGCGCTGGCCACCCGAGGAACTGCTGCGCACGTTCGTCGAGGCCGAGATCGCCGCGCGTGACGCCTCCAACGAACGAGCCCGGCGCAAGGCCGCGGGCTTCCCGGTGACCCGCCGGCTCGAGGACTTCATCCTCGCCGAGTCCTCGGTGCCTCGGGCGACCTACGACCACCTCGCGAGCCTCGACTGGATCGAGGGTGCGGAGAACGTCGTGCTCGTGGGCCCCGCGGGCACGGGCAAGTCACACATCCTGCTGGGCATCGGCGAGGCCGCGGTGGTCCGTGGGTGGAAGGTGCGCTATCTGCCGGCCGCCGCGCTCGTGGAGACGCTCTACGGCGGGCTCGCCGACAACTCGGTGGGCCGCGTCATCGAACGGCTGCTGCGCCACGACCTCGTCATCATCGACGACCTCGGCTTCGCGCCCCTCGACGACACCGGCAGCGACCTGCTCTTCCGCTTCGTGGCCGCTGCCTACGAGCACCGCAGCCTGGGGGTGGCCTCCCACTGGCCCTTCGAGTCCTGGGGTCGCTTCCTGCCCGAGCACACCACCGCGGTGGCCATGCTCGACCGGCTCCTGCACCACGCCACGACCGTCGTCACCAGCGGCGACTCCTACCGCATGAAGGAAGCCAGGCAGCGAGGAGGTGGGCTACCGACCAAGACCTGAGACCACCCCATCAGGGGTGGGGACTTCTCGTGGCCACCAGTGGGGACTTCTACGTGGCCATTGACACGGTGTCAGGGGACAGCGTCAGCCGGCAGTTCGTGCGTGGAAACGCCACTAGGGCAAAGAGATGGCTGGCGAGGAAGGATTCGAACCTTCAATCCCCTGATCCAGCGTCAGGGACGCCCGAGCGGCGTGCTAGCCAGCGTAGGCAGGGGAGCGTAGCGCGCTCAGTTAGGTGACGTATCTGGAAGGCGCTGCGGAGGGTACGTCGGAGGGCGGAACCCACACTCGGATCCGAACCGAGGACGAGCGGTTACCGAAACACCCTCAAGAGCGGCGTGCTAGCGAGGCGACTTGCGGGATCGAGCCCGATGTCCGCTCAATCGGGCCGACGTTGACCCGGGCCCGAGAATTTCTTCCTTCGCGACTTGGAGTGCTTGACACCTGCTAGGGACACCGGGATGCGACCTTGCCCCGCTCCGCTACCCTCTTCCGATGCGTATCCAACGACGAGCCATCATCACGGGCGCACTCGCCCTCAGCCTCACGCTCTTCGCCGGGCCATCCCTGGCCGAGTCTGACGACAGCGGGGATGGAAGCGCCGCACCTAGCGATGGCCCTCCCTCGGCATCCTTCGAGGGCTCCTGGGTGCTTGCCGAAGTCATCGATCAGACGGGCGCGTCCGCGGCCTTGCCCGAGGGCCTCGTCGTCACGCTCCGGCTCGACGCCACCGGCGGGCTCGCAGGTTCGGCCGGCTGCAGGACCTATGCGGGCGCCTACAGCCATGACGGTTCCTCCGGGCTGACGATTGCAGACCTGATGATCGAAGAGGGTGACGAGTGTGACTCGTCGTTCGCGAGCTGGGAGCAGGAGTACCTGCGGCTGATGGGGTCCGTGGATGAGGCAGTCGTCGAAGGCGGACGGTTGATGCTGGGCACCGACCCGTGGGGTTTCGACCTCTCCTTCGAGCCGGAAGCGGCGGTCGACGTCGAGCCCGAGGCGGCAGACGCCGCGGCCACGCTGAGTGGTTCCGCCTGGCAGGTGGTCGACGGCTTCCCCACCAGCCAGGAGCTCACGCTCGGGTTCGAATCCGACGGCTCGTTGTCCGGCAGCACCGCCTGCTTCGACCTTGAGGGCACCTACACCGTCGATGGAGAAGCACTCACCATCGACGCCGCTCGCTCGGGTAGCCGCGACTGCTCGACGAGCGAGTTCGGCGCAGCCGACTCCTTCCTCGGCGTGCTCGATCGGGTCGAGGCCTGGTCGGTCGACGACGGGCGCTTGATCCTCGGTCTGCCCGACGATCGATATCCATTCGATCTCGTGCTCGCGCCGGTCGCCCCGGCCTAGCGGTCCGGTGATGACTCCCGTGTCGGGCTGGCGAAGGAAGGGCATCGCGCCAGCGCTCGCTTTGGCGTTGGTCGTCTCCGGTGGCGTGCTGCCACCCAACGGCGTGGCCGCACAGCCGGGGGGCGAGGTCGAGCCCAACGACGACGCCGAGAGCGCCACGCCGGTCGCCGGAGCGTTCCAGGTCTCCGCTGACGCTTCGACGACGGACGACTGGTTCGCCTGGAGCCTTGACGATGATGGCCAGGCCTGGACGGTCGCGATCGCGAGTCCGACCGACCGCACGATCGGCCTCGAGGTCATCGGCGCCGATGGCAGGCTCGATGGGGCAAGGACCGTCGGCGAGGCTGCGGTACGGGATCTGCTCCTGGCACAGGGTGAGTACCTCGTCCGCGTTCACTCCGGCGGTGCCGACCCGCTTCCATACAGCCTGCGAGCCGAGCCGCAGGACGAGGCCTTCGACGCGGAGCCCAACGACGACGCCAACCCTCGGTCCATCGTCGACGGCGTGCCCGCCGTGGGGCGGCTGGGCCGATCTGGTAGCGACGAGGATCTCTACCAGCTCGACATCCCGTCGGGTGACCAGGCGCTGCGCGATGTGCGGCTGACCTGGCCCACCACCCGCCAGCGGATGCTCTGCCTGGAGGAGGACGGTCGCCGGCTCGTCTGCCACAGTGACGACGACGGTGACGTCGACATCCTCGACCTGGCACTCGAGCCGGGAGCGCATCTGTTCGAGGTCAGCGGCGCCTCGGACCCCGACGCCCCGTACACCCTCACCATCGACGCGTCCCGCTCGGTCGCCCCCGACTATGAAGCCGAACCCAACGACGCGCCCCAGACAGCAGCCACGTTCGACCTCGGGCTCGGGATCGAGGGCCGCGGCAGCTCACAGGATCCGGATGTCTTCCGGGCCACCGTGTCGGGCGAGACGCAGCTCTGGCAGATCGCCGCCTCGGGGCCAGGCGTCCAGCGACTCAGCTGGATCCTGCCGGCCGGCGACGAGCTCACCTTCGGGCGCCCGGAGGCGCCCGGTGACCCGGCGCGCCTCGACGACCTCCTGCTGCCGCCCGGCGACCACTACTTCCGGCTCTATTCCCGCGACGAAGCGGCGTACACGTTGAGCGCGACGCCCCTCGGCCCGCCCGAGGACGACGTCGAACGAGAGCCCAACAGCACGATCGAGCTGGCCGAGCCGCTCGTCATCGGCGAGCGCCGCGTCGGACGTCTGACCGCGACGGATGACACCGACCGCTATCGCTTCACGGTCTCGGCCCCAGAGCACCTGCGCCTGCACCTCGAGCAGCCGCCCGACGCAGATGTCCAGCTGATCCTCGGAAGCCGCGGCCAGACCATCGTGCAGGTGAGCGCCGAAGGGCCGGGCAGTCCCATCGATCTCGATCTGCTGCTCCAGCCCGGCGACTACCTCGTCAGCCTCAACCCGTACGCCCTCAGCGACGAGCCATACGTGCTGACCACCGGACGCCTCGAGCCCTTCGCCCTCGCCGTCGACCAGGAGCCGAACGACGAGCTCGCCTTGGCACGACCGGTGCCGCCATCCCTGCGCTGGCACGGTAGCCCGTACAAGAGCTTCGAGCCGGACTGGTACGCCTTGCCCCCCGCGGACGGACCGGGTCCGCTGCGCATCAGCGTGTCACCGGAGGCACAAGCCACGATCCAGCTCAGCGATGGCGTGGAGGACATCAGCTCGCGGCTTGAGCCGGTGCCGGACGTACCCGGCACATACGAGCTGGCCGATCCCCCGCTCGACACACCCCTGTACCTGAACGTGATGGCGCGTACCCTCGGACGCTACGAGGTGGAGGTCAGCGGGCGTGGCTGGCAGGCTGCTCTCGATCCGCTTCCGCCCACCGTGTCCGTCGACCTCGATCTTGAGGCGGACACCGTTGCGGCCTACTGGCCACAAGCGCAGGCGGTCGCAGGCCGGCTCGAGCTCATCAACGACGGAGCCGAAGCCCTGGACCTGGAGCTGGGCGGCACGACATCCCACCTCGCCTGGTCGCTCGCATTCCCTGAGGAGCGTGTCGCGGTACCCGCCGGCTCGTCCACCGAGGTCCCGTTCATGGTTGAGATCCAGCCCGACGTCTGGGCCGGAGACCCCGTGCGGGTCTCACTCGCCGTCACGGCCCCCGACGGTGGACGGGCGGGAGCCGACACCGACCTGTACGCCCTGCCGGATGCAACGCCGGTCGGGCCAGCTACGCCGTTCGCCGTCCCTGAGCCCTTGCTGGGCGGGCTGAACGTGGCCTCGGTCGGCTTGGGCGCTGTCCCGGTGGATCCGAACCAGGGGTCGGTGCAGGACGAGGAGATGCTCTACGACGGCGTCACGCCAGACGGCAAGGGCATGTGGGTCAGTCCGCTCGAGCTGCCCCAGGAGTTCGCGGTCGACCTCGCGGGTGATGCTCCCATCCCGATCGTCGGCACCATGCTCAATCCGCAGGCCCACCGCTACGACCTGCGCAGCGTGCCCGCGACCTTCGAGCTGCTCCTGTCCAGCGATGGGGCCACCTGGACCACGGCGCTGACGGGTGAGCTCAGCCCGGCACCGATCGATCAGTCCTTCGTCCTCGCCGAGGCGATGCCGGCGACCCACGCCATGCTGCGCATCCTCTCGACCCATGGCGGCGCTGCGACGACGACGCTCGGCGAGTGGAAGGTGGTGGCACAGCCGGGCGCGGCGCCCGACCCCATGCCCGCCGATCTCGCCGAACCCTCCCGCGGCGGGCACGTCGTCCGGTTCGAGCCCTTCTTCGACCGGCTCGAGCTCGGCGCCCGCATCCTCGATGACGATCTCACCCGTGACGAGGTCACGATGCGCGAGGGCGACGACCGATTCGAGCTTGTGCTCGGGTTCCAGGATGCGCGCGCGGCCCAGCTGACCGGACTCGGCTGGCAGGACCCGGACGGCTCCGTTCCCGACTCCCGAGTGGAGCGCGTGGACGTCGAGCTCAGCCTGGAGGGGGCGTTGGGTCCGTGGCAGGCTGTCGGGGAGTGGACCCTCGGCCGCAGCGATGACGGGTCGGTCGAGCCGCTCACGTTCGATGCCCCGGTGTGGGCACGGTACGTGCGCCTGTCGTCACCCCTTGATCAGCGCCCACCGGATCGCATCGAGATGCCGGGCGCCGTCGAGGCCCACGAGCTGCCGACCTCCGACGACTACCGTTCGGTGCTTGGCGAGTGGGGCTACACCTCGGCGCTCGGACCCTACGAATGGATGCGAGTCGACGGCCAGCCGGCTCCGCTCAGCCTCGACCAGGACGCGGGCGACACTCGCGAGGCCGCGACCCCGGTGGTGCCCGGGACCCCGCGCACCGACAGCGTCGAGGCCGGCGCGGATGTGGACTGGTACGAGGTCGAAACCGCAGCCGATACGACCACGCTTGAGCTGTCGCTCGGCGGGGTCGACGTGGCCAACGTCCGCCTCGCGTTGTTCGAGACCGGCGGCGACGCCGTGGCCATCTCGCGAGCCCCCGACTCCGGCCCCGGGGAGGTGCGCTACTGGGCCGCAGTCGAACCGGGCACCCGCTACCTGCTGCGGGTGGAGCAGCCGCCGCTCAACACGGTCATCGCCTTCGACACCAGTGACAGCATGGTCCCGTACATGCCGTTCGTCCGCCAGGCGCTGCGCGCCTTCACGAGCGAGATCGTCCCGGGGCTCGACGCGGTGCAGCTGCTGCCGTTCGAGGAAGCGCCGCTGCTGCCGACCTGGGGGGACCAGCCGGACGTCATGCTCGACGCGGTCAACAACCACGTACGCACCACACGCTCGAGTGGCGCCGAGGCCACGCTCAAGACGGCGTCCGAGCTGCTCGCGGATCGCGACGGGACACGCGCCATCCTGCTCCTGACCGATGCGGAGACGAGCTCCTACGCCATGACGCCCGCGCTGTGGCCCGCGCTGGCCGAGGTGGAGCCGGTCATCTTCGCGGTCAACCTCGGAGCCACGTCCAATCCCGCCCGTGCCCGCGACCTGATGCAGGGCTGGGCGCAGTCCACCGGCGGCCACTACGTCTACGCCTCGACCCACGCTGCGGTGGACCGGGCGTTCGAGCGGATGACCACGTGGCTCCGGCGCCCGGCCATCTACACCCTGCGTGTCGATGCGACGGACCTGCCGCTGGAACCGCCCGAGCTGTCCGTCGTCTCACCGCCGGACCAGTCGGTCGCCCTGGCGTCGGACGTGGCCCTGGGCATCATCGTCGACACCAGCGGCTCGATGCGCAAGTTCCTTGATGGCGAGCGGCGCATCAACATCGCCAAGGCATCGCTACGTGCCCTGTTCCGCGAGAGCATCGCCCCGGGCACGCCCGTCGCGGTCCGCTCGCTCGGGCCCGGCGGCAAGAAGTGGAAGTGCCGATCACGCCTGGAGCTTCCCCTCGCTCCGCTCGACCCCCAGGAAGCTTTGGCCTGGGTGAAGCAGGTGAACGCGCCAAAGAGGGCCGGCACGCCCCTGGTCGACGCGCTGAGCAAGATCCGCGGTGACCTCAAGGGGGCCACCGACCGCATCGTGGTGGTCATCACCGACGGCAACGAAAGCTGCGGCGGCGACCCACTCGCGGCGGTCGAGGCTCTGGAGGCGGAGGGGATAGAAACGACGCTCAACATCGTCGGCTTCGCGCTGGACGACGAGAACCTCAAGGCAGAGATGGCGCGCTGGGCCGAGGCCGGCAACGGCAGCTACTTCGACGCTGCCAGCGCCGATACGCTCGCCGCTGCCATCCAGACCGCCGTCAGCGCACCGTTCGAGATCTACACGTCCGGAGCCCAAGCCCCGGTCGCCAAGGGCACTGTCGGCGGCGACCCTGTCACACTCGACCCGGGAACCTACCGTGTCGAGGTGCGCACCGACCCGCCCGTTGTGTTCGACGCTGAGCTCGGGTGGGGCGAGACTGTGATCCTCGAGATCCCGGAGTCAAGCTAGCGTGACTCACACACGACCCCAACGGATGGGCCACTCCGGCGACGGTGAGCGGGCGTGGGCTCGGCCTCCCGTCCCTTGCCAGTCCTTGTCGGAGGCCGCTAGCCTGTCACGCCGTGGAGTTCACGACGCATCGAGAACCTGAGCCATCAAGGGAGGTCAAGCACCGTGTGGCGAGTCACCTGGTCGGGTCCTGATCGAGGCAATCCACGGCGCCCGTGGAAGCTCCTGTGTGCCGCCGCTCTAACGCTGACGCTGCTGCCTGCGCAGGCAGCAGGGCAAGACGTTGGCGACGTGCCCATCACGACCGGTGACCCCGAGGCTGACGACATCATCATCCTGATCGAGCAGATGGTGGAAGATGCCAGCGTGGCGAAGAGTCGACTGCGCTCGGACCACCTGGACCTCGAGGTCCTGCTCGAGCAGATCGGGGACGACCCCGCTGGCATCACCCGATGGGTCGCCGAGGAGACACGCTGGCTTCCGTACCGCGGAGCCCTACGGGGTGCATCGGGCGTACTCATGGACCGCACCGGCAATAGCCTTGACCGTGCACTGCTGTTGGCCGAGCTCCTCGCCTTGACTGGCGCCGACGTGCGACTCGCCGGCGCCCAGCTCCCACCTGAGCTGGCGAGCGCGATGGCTGAGTCCAGCCTCGCGATGACAGGCGGGCCGACGGTCGTCGAGCCAGACTTCGGCGACGCGGACGAGGTGGCCGCCTATCGGTCCAGCGTCGAGTCCGCCGCCGCGGTGCTGGCCGATGCAGTGGGGCTCCTCGATCGGGCACCCGATCCCGCCTCAGCGGAAGTCCCGACCGGCTCGGCGTCCGACCATTGGTGGGTCCAGGCATCGGTCGATGGCTCGTGGGTCGATCTCGACCCTCAGCTCGTCTCGATGGGCGTGGGATTGCCTGCGCCAGAGCGCACCTTCACGCCTGACGAGCTCCCGGATGACCTCCGTCACACGGCCACGATCCGGGTGGTCATCGAACGGGCTGTTGATGACGAGCTGGTGGAGGAGGCCCCGCTCCAGCACACCGTCCTCCTCGGCAGGGACGACCCACTCGTCGAACTCGACCTGAGCTTTGACGTAGCTGTCTCCCCCGAAGATACGGAACGTGCTGCCGCAACGCGCGATGTGGGTGAGGCAGCCGAATTGTCGGCGTACTGGCGTCCGCGCCTTGAGCGCGCCGATGAGGTCGTGCGCGGCGAGTGGTTCTCGGCCGCAGGCATCCTCGAGGGGCCCAGCGCGTCGGCGGCCGCAGACGCCTTGTCCCGCGGCGTCAGCGCGCTAGGCGGCCTCGGTGCCGCCGCGGACGACGGTGGAGCGGCTGACTCTCGATTGACCGCGGTCTGGATCGAGTACGAAACGGACGGACCGGACCTAGAGCCTCGTGTCGAGCGGCGAGAGCTCATTGATGTGCTCGATGGGGCGCGGACGAATGGACGGAGCGTGGATCCCAGTCCCAGTGACGATGAGGCACGAGGGCCGCTCGGTCTCGCCTTCCTGGGCGAGACCTCCATCTTGGTGCAAGCTGCATCAACACATCCTGACGCCTTCACGGCTGCCTTCTTGGACAGCGTGATCTCGATGCGCTCCTCGCTGATCGCGCAGGTCTTCCTGAAGGTCGGGGTCGACGACGAGCGAATCGCGCCCTCCCTCGCGTCGGGTGGGATACGACCGTTCGACCTGCTGGCCATGACCAGTGCGCGCGACCGCTGGTCTCCTACAGCGCATGCATTCCTGGCCAGCCCCAACGTCTGGACGCGTCGTTTCTTCTACGCCCAAGGGCCTGACGGACCGCAGCCCGGTGCTGCCATCGATGTGGCCATCAACGATGTGGCCATCGCTCCTACTGCCGCCGGCGACATGCGTCTGATACGGCTTGAGCAAGGCATCCTCGACACCTTCATCGAGCACGTGCTTGCTCCGACGGACGACGGCTACAACACGTGGGAACGATTCGATCAGCGCACCGCGGAAGGCACCGAGTGGATGGCCTTGCTGCCAGGCTCAACGGTGCCCGATGAGTTGCGTACCGCGCTGCCCGCGGCCGATGTCTCACGAGTCCAGGCTGCCATCGATGACGGCGACGCGGTGGTCGTGGCCGTGGATGCTCGGTCCTATCTGGGGAAGCCGTTTGCCGACTGGTGGCGCATCGGCGCTGACGGCAAGGCCTTGGGGGTCGGCTACCGAGGCTGGGGCCAAGAGCTCAAGGAGGAGGCCGACGTCACGCAACAGATTTCCCTCAGATCACTGCAGCCACTACTCGACGCCGATAGAAGCCTGATGTGGCGGCGCATCATCACGGAGCAGAGGAGGATGTTGGTCGACCACTTCGCCAAGCTCCCATTCGCGGACACCCAGCCGATGATCAAGGCGCTCGAGGCCGTCCGCTTCTTCCTGTTCTGAGCCGCGCGACCGTCGTGGCTTCGCTAGGTTCGGCTCGCTCCCGCTCGCTGGCCAAGCGCTCGCGCGACACGCACATGAGTGTGGCCCGGGAGTCGGCTATGGCGACTGGGCATTACGCTGCCGCGCAACGACGTGGTCTAGCGGACTGACGTACCCAGGCGCGGGGTACCGAGAGCCGGTGGGAGCGTGGAGACGACAACTTCCAGCATGGCACCACCGACTTCACCGAGGGCTCGAGCAGGGCATCCTCGACACGCTTGTCGAGCACGTGGCGGACACCGAGCCCGGTCTGAACACGTGGGACCGCTACGCTCAGCGCGGCACGGAGGGCGTGGAATGGAGCCCGGTCGGCCCGGATATGGACCCCGCGAGATTCGGGATGATCTCCCGCCCGGCGAGCTGGCGAGGGTCCGTGCCGCCCAGGCCCGGGGCGACACCCCCGTGGTGGCGGCGAAGCCTCGGATGTACGGTGCCGTCCCGTTCGCCGAGTGGTGGCAGAGCTCGAACGACGGAACGACGCTGGGCATGGGCTACCGAGGATGGGGCTCTGAGGCCCAGGAATATCAAAGCGTCGATACGACCCAGAAGATCAACATCGGATTCCCGGCATTCCAACGCAAGCTACGGGGCGACGCCATGGCCAAGGAGATCGCCGAGTGGACGAAGCGGATGAAGCTGGCCCAGGCGAACATGGCTGCGCGCGGCCAGAAGGCTCACGACGTCTACGCACATCTGCGGTACCTCCAGGAGGTGAACCCGTCTGCAGATATCGTGCCGATCATCGAAGCCCTCGCGAGAACGCTGCCGTACCTCTACACGATGTCCGGTGGCGTCCTTGTTCGGTAGGAGAAGCCGTTGGACGCCGGCGCTTCTGGGCGGACGAGCACTGGAATCCGGCGCGTGTCACGCTCAAACAAAGGGAATGGCTGGCGAGGAAGGATTCGAACCTTCAATCCCCTGATCCAGAGTCAGGTGCCTTACCGTTAGGCCACTCGCCAGCGAGAAGCACAGGATACCAAATCGCCATCGGAACCCCTCCGGGAGGCTCGGCGCCGAGCCCCGCCACTTTGGTAGCGTTGGGGAGCGCCCACCAGACGTACCCGGAGACCCCGTGTCCGAGATCATCCACGGCACCGAACGCCGCCCCCTGACCACGGGTAAGACGCTGTTCGACTATGCCGACGAGGTCTCGCTGGCGGTGCCGCAATCGTGCAGTCGATCCGGCCGCTGCCGCGAGTGCGCCGTCGAGATTCGCCAGGGCGGTGAGCAGCTCAGCGCCCGCACCGAGGCCGAGGAATACCTGCCCCAGGACTTCCGCCTCGCCTGCCAGGCCGAGGTCGAGTCGGCCGAAGGCGACATCGAGTTCGCTGTCATCCGCCGGCGCATGCACATCCTCGAGGAAGCCGGCGAGCCCATCACCGAAGTGGATCCCGTGGTCACGACCACCGAGCACGCGGTCCTCTACGACGGCGTCACCGTCGACCTGCGGCGCGAGCACGTGCTGGGCCTGGCGGTCGACGTGGGCACCACCACCTGTGTCTTCCGCCTCATCGATCTGACCGATGGCCACGTCGTGAGCGGCGGCGCCTTCGAGAACCCCCAGCGCTTCGGCGG
>Ga0316197_10002214_pt1 | contig 13928 bp, 10 predicted proteins | sample OudBiesiAoxic_MG_FD_204939 | JGI IMG/M metagenome (GOLD analysis project Ga0316197, IMG submission 204939) | Coastal sediment microbial communities from Oude Bieten Haven, Netherlands - site A oxic | ecosystem: Environmental > Aquatic > Marine > Coastal > Sediment | place: Netherlands...
CAACACGACTGAACTTGTCTGAGGCAATTCCGGAGTGGCGGTTTTAAGGTTGCCACTGCTAATAACACGGAGTGTGTAAACCAGACTTTGTTGTTCGTAGGGCGTGGAATCACTAATAGACGTTTCTATCCTGGGCGGCTTGAAATGCTGTTGCTGGCGTTGTTGCTGCGGTTGTTGCTGGTAGGGAGACCAATAAGGTTGATACTGACCTTGGGGGGCCCGGTAAGGTTGATGCTGACCCTGGGGAGCCTGGTAAGGTTGATACTGACCTTGAGGTGCCTGGTATGGTTGATACTGGCCTTGGGGTGCCTGATAAGCCGGGGACTGATATCCATAAGGCTGATAGCCATGGGCTTGCTGACCCAGGAAAGTCACTGAAGACACCAGCACCAGAAGAACAGACAGTTTTGCGGTCAATCTTTTCATTGTCACAGCCTTACCAGGGACGTGGTTCATAGAGCTGACCACGCCGACCACTCATCAGGCGTTGCTCTTCCAGTCTGAACTGGTTTCTCATCAGGTAGGCAGGATTGCCTTCCACCTGATCCAGCAATTGTTCCATCAGCATCATCGGGGAACTACCGCTGGTGCCCGCAGGGTCACCGCCTTCCCCGGTTTCCGTTTCTCCAGGTTCCGCTTGATCCCCCATCTGGTCAACCTGCTCGATGGCGTTCATATCCAGACCGCCTTTAGAGGGGTCAAAGTCGCGCGGATCACTGGCTTCATCAACCTGCCCTGAAAGGCGATCCGGCCCCTCCTGTTCTTTATCGCCGGGGAAGTCATCGTCCTCTTCTTCTTCACCGGCAGCCTTTCGTTCAATGGCGGTCTCATCCGCTTCCTTTCCGGTTTCCGAGTCTTCCTTTTCCTCGCTACCGGACGCGTCACCCTCCGGTTCTTCCCCCTCACCGGAATCGGACTGCTCCTCGCTGTCGCGGGATGGCTCGCTCTCGCCCTGCTCTTCAGCATCGTCCTGATCGACATCGCCCTGGCGTTCCTCGCCTTCCAGGTCGCCTCCAGAACTGCTGTCTAATTCTTCTTCTCCGGCTTCTCCTTCTGAGAACTGCTCCGTGTCTGTACCACCATCAGATTCCTGCTCGGAAGATTCCTCACCCCCGGAATCCTGCTGCTCGGACTGCTCCTCTCCGGATTCTTCATCTTCGGATTGTTCGCCACCTGCCTGTTGTTCCTCGGACTGTTCCTCTCCGGATTCTTCATCTTCGGATTGTTCGCCACCTGTCTGTTGTTCCTCGGACTGTTCCTCTCCGGATTCTTCATCTTCGGATTGTTCGCCGCCGGCCTGTTGTTCCTCGGACTGCTCCTGTCCGGATTCTTCATCTTCGGATTGTTCGCCGCCGGCCTGTTGTTCCTCGGACTGTTGATCACCGGACTGCTGCTCTTCAGATTCCTGTTGCCCCTCGGATTCCTGCTGCTCCTCGGAATCCTGTTGCTCCTCGGACTCCTGCTGCTCCTCGGATTCCTGTTGCTCCTCGGACTCCTGTTGTTCCTCGGACTCCTGCTGCTCCTCTGACTCCTGCTGTTCCTCTGACTCCTGCTGCTCCTCGGACTCCTGCTGCTCCTCGGATTCCTCCTGCTCCTCGGACTCCTGTTGCTCCTCGGATTCCTGTTTTTCCTTTTTCTGCTCTTCCTTTTTCTCTTTTTTCTCTTTCTTCTCCTTCTTGTCGGCTTTCTGCTCCTGCTTTTTCTTTTCAGCTGCTTCGGTTTTGGCTTCCGCGAGCATGGCGCTGGTAAGCCCCAGATTATGGCTTGCATCCTCATGCGAGGAATCACGCAGCAGGACGTTCCGATAAGCCTCGGCGGCAGCTTCCAGCTTACCCTCCTGGAACCGGCTGTTGCCCAGGTTGTAGAGCGCCTGCGTTTTTACGCTTTCGCGATCTACCTCCTCAAAGGATTCCGACGCCTGCGCGTATTGACCGGCCCGGTATTGTGCGACACCGCGTCGGTAGCCGTCTGTGAACTCGCCGGCAGCTTTCTCATATTTGCCTTTTTCGAACAACCTGGCTGCCTGCTGCTCGCGATTTTCAAACAGGCCCGCCTGACCTGCCTGGGCAACGAGCAGCGTGCAAAGAAACAACAAAAACCGCCCTTGCATCATCATGCCTGTTCGCTCTGACCGAAATGAGAGGCGCCTGCTCCGGGACGGAACAGAAACATCAGCATCAATATCGCGGGAACCAGCAACCAGTAGAAATACTCATTCCAGACCAGGGTTTGCATTTTTTCGTTCTGTTTGGTCTTGGCATGCGACATAATCGCATCGATAATTTCATAGCTGTCATCGTCCCTGTAGCCGGCAACCCTGAAGGTACCGCCGCCGGCCTCCGCCAGCTGTCGAAGCTCGTCCTCGTCCACCGAGGATAAAACCGGCTCGCGGTTGGACGCCATCATGCCAGGTACCGGACCACCACTGCCGGTGCCGACTGCGAGAATGTGGAAGCGGGTGCCACGCTCGTAGAGCTCCTTGACCTGCTGCTCAATACCTGTTTCGGCGAAGTCACCATCGCTGATCAGCAGAATATTGTGGGCCACATCCTCTCCCTGCCCGGCAAGCAACTGGTTCGCCCGATTGATGGCATCGGACAGACGGCTGCCTTGCAATCGAACCAGATCGGTGGAAATGGCGGGCAGTTGCCGCAACAGGCTTTCGCCATCTTCGGTGACAGGGGTTACAACGTGGGCAATTGTCGCAAATGCAATCAGGCCGACACTCATGCCGGGATTTGCGCGGATCAGGTCCTGGATTTCCTGACGGGCCCGGTCGAGACGTGAAGGGTTGACATCCGCAACATCCATGGAACGCGATATATCGAGCAGGATAACCAGATCCGCCCCCGGGTCAAACGGACTCATCTGACGAAAATCCCAGCGCGGTCCCGCCATTGCCAGTGACAGCAGGCTCCATGCAAGCGCCCATGCGAGCAGCGCTCGGCTGCTCCTGACGGCCCTGGTAGTGGTAGCCACACTGCTCAGGTAAGGCAGCAGCTCGGGGTCAGCATATTTAGCCTCCTGCCCGTGTTGCCGGAGAGGAGAAGAATACAGCAGCCAGGCCAGCACCAGTGGCACCGCCAACAGTCCCCATAACCAGATCGGTTGTGCGAAATGGAAGCCGGTTTCAACCATGGCGGCTCCTGCTTAACCGGCGCAGACGGGCGCCGGGGAACAGCCCCAAAGCCAGCAGTGCCAGCAGCGCCAGACCCAGGGGCCAGCGGAACAGGGGATGAGGAATCATAACCGTTCTTGATTCCGCCTTGCTTTTTTCCAGTTCATCGATACGCTGATAAATGTTTTCCAGTGCACTGGTGTCGGTGGCACGAAAATACGCGCCGTCGGTAGCATTCGCGATGCGGCGCATCACCTCTTCATCGAAGCCCAGATCGTCGCGGGTAACCAGGCGTCCGCCCTCCATAATGGGGACTTCTTCCTGATCACTGCCGACACCAATGGCATAAATACGAATGCCTTCCCTTGCAGCCAGCCGTGCAGCCTCCAGCGGCGGAATGGTACCGGCGGTATTTTCGCCGTCGGCAATCAGTACCAGCACCCTTGAACCCTCCGGGCGTTCACGTAATTTCTTGACCCCAAGGCCCAGGGCGTCCCCCATGGCAGTGCCATCACCCGCAATACGCGGTACCAGATCACCCAGTAGATGACTGACTGCCTGACGGTCCACGGTTAACGGAGAAAGCACAAACGCCTGACTGCCAAAAATAACCAGGCCGACGCGGTCATCCAGTCGACCCTCGATAAAGCGACCCATGACGCCTTTGACCACCTGCATACGGCTGACCTGCTTACCCTCCACGGTGAAATCCAGCGCTTCCATGGAATGAGAAGCATCGACTGCCAGCATCAGGTCGTAACCTTCGGAGCGTTCCTCGGTGTGGGGTTCCAGCCACTGTGGCCGCATGATGGCGATTGTGAGACCGATCCAGAGCAGTGCCAGCAACAGGTAATAGACTTTCGAGCCTAGGGTCATGGCGGGTTGCTCGCCATGGAAGGCGGCCTGCAGATTGTGCAGGTCGGGGTGCAGCAAGGTGACCTTGCGTTCCTGTGTATCCGTTGAGGCGTAGGATCGATCGCGACTCTTCAGCCACATCAGGGTCGGCAATATCAGCAGCAATACCATCCACGGCCATTGAAAATTAAACATGCCGGGAGCTCTCGCGTTTATCCGTCCAGACCAGTGCAGCATCAATCAGAGGCACCAGTTGTTCGCGGTATTCCTGGCGCGTCCCGGACGGTGCGTAGGGCAGTGCCAACAAGGGTTTGCCCCATCTTGTCCAGGCAAATCCTGCCGGGTCGTGCTTTTGCAGACAGTCAAGCCAGCGCTTTCCTGTCAGCCCGGCGGCGCGCTCCCGTCCAAGACGGGCGACGGCGATACGGCGTAACAGTTCCGACAGATCAGTGGCAAGCTGATCCACCGGCATACTGGAAGCCCGCTGCCGGAGGTCACGCAGCTGTTTCCAGGCATCGCGGTGCCAGGAACCGGCCGGATAGTGACGCAGATTCCGCAGCAGGGAAATCAGGGCAAACACCAGCGCGATAAACAACGCGGCGAGCAGCCACCAGCCGGTGGCAAGCGGCCACCATGGAATGGCGTCCAGACCGTTTATATCCCTGAGTTGCGTGGCCAGTTCAGGGTTCACAGAAAAGCCCTCATGCGCATGCGACGTTCCAGTCCCTTCATCAGTGACTTATGGACGTCCTGATTGGTGAGCAGGGGAATCATGGCGCAACCCGAGCCGTGGGCCAGCTGGGTCAGCTGGTCACGACGTTGCTGCCAGGCGTGCCGGTAAGCCTCTCTGCCCGCCTTATCAGCAGTATCGACAGACAGCAGTTCACCGTCGGCAGAGCGGAACAGGATATCCCCCATGTCCGGCAATTCACGGTCGGCCGGATCATCGACCGGCACCAGTACCACAGAATGGTGCTGGCGCAGCTGACTCAGTCCTTTACCCAGGCCTTGCAAGTCCCGGTTGAAATCGGCAATGACGAACACCAATCCACCTGTGCCAATACCCTTGGCAGCCTGCTGCAATACCTCCGAGAGCAGTTCGGGCGGAGATTCATTAGTGCTGCTGCATGGTGTGGCGAGGGTTTTAAGCAGCTGCCATAAGGCACGGCGGTCCTTGGTGGGACGGAAATAACTGTTTTGCCAGTCGCCGCCACCGAACAGCACGCCACCGACGCGGTCGTGCAGGCCATTGGCGGCCCACCCTAACAGTGCAGCTGCATGGGCGGCCTGAACTGACTTGAAGGTACTCCGGGTACCGAACTCCATGTGTGGTCCCGTGTCCACACACAGCATGACACTGCGTTCTCTTTCTTCACGGAAGACCTTGAGATGCGGGTCGCCGGTGCGCGCCGTGACCTTCCAGTCCATGTTGCGGATGTCATCGCCTTCACTGTATTCCCTCACCTCCTCGAAATTCAGCCCCTGGCCCCGGAACACCGAGGCATAGAGGCCACTGAAGGAGGAATTGACCAGGTGGTGTGAAGCCAGACCCAGCGTGTGTGCCTGGTGACGTAGTTCCAGCAGATTGTCGAGACGGGGCTGCAGACTCATGAACGTTCAGGGAATCGCCACCAGTGAGATCAGCCGTTCGATCAAGTCATCAGTGGTGATGCCTTCGGCTTCCGCTTCAAACGTCAATAACAGGCGGTGACGCAGTATGTCTGCCGCGATTTCCTGAATATGCTCGGGGGAAACGAAATTTTCGCCGTGCAGCCAGGCACGCACCCGTGAGCATCGCGCCAGTGCCAGAGTTGCGCGCGGTGAAGCACCGAATCGGCACCAGCGGGCCATTTCCTTGTCGTAGGCCTTTGGATTACGGGTCGCCTGGATCAGGTCGACAATATAGCGATTCAGTTTGGGATCCAGGAAAAGATTAGCGACATGCGTTCGCATGGCAAACAACTCTTCCTGCGGCAGCGGTTGGGCGGGTGGTATGGGAACATCCCGCTGGCGATCGTTATCCAGGGCAAGAATTTCCAATTCCTCTTCGTGGTTCGGGTAATCAACCACCACCTGCATCAGGAAACGGTCCAGCTGCGCCTCGGGCAGATGGTAAGTCCCCTCCTGCTCTACCGGATTCTGGGTCGCCAGGACCATGAAAAGTTCGGGTAGCGGATAGGTTCTCTGTCCGACCGTGATCTGGCGTTCCCCCATGGCTTCGAGCAGCGCAGCCTGGACCTTGGCCGGGGCACGGTTGACCTCATCGGCCAGCAGAATATTGTGAAACAGGGGGCCGGGACGAAACTCGAATTCGGCTTTTTCATGGCGGTAGATATCGGTACCCACCAGATCGGAGGGCAGCAGGTCCGGGGTGAACTGGATACGGTGGAAGTCACCCTGAATCGCTTCCGACAGGGCCATGACAGCCGTCGTCTTGGCCAGACCCGGCATACCCTCTACCAGCAGGTGGCCGTCGCTTAACAAACAGATAAGCATGCCATCGACAAGGTTGTGCTGACCGATGACCCGGGATGCTATGTACTCGCGTAGCGGATCAAGGCTTTTCGGCGTCATTGTGTCACCTGGTGCGTATTTGCGTGCCGGTTCAATGTTTTTGGGCGTCATAGTGCTACCTGCTGTTCTTGAAAAGGGATACCAAACTACACATCCTGTTAATTTTAAACCTTATTAAACAGCAATATAAGGCATTGCGCATGGATTTGTTCTAATATCTCGGTGTTGCCAAACCACCTTTGTAAGTTTATCACGCTCTCAAAATAACTGAATGATATATGTCAATAAACCATCGATATACATGCATAGGTGATCATCAGGTCCGTACTTTTACCACAAATACACGGTTTCAGGTATCCCCATGACGTTTTCCGCCACGCAGATTGAGCGTTTACTAAACCCTTTGCAGGCGGGTATAATGATAACCATTCTCGTTTATCGGACCTATAGCGAACATGTCCAGCCAACCGCTCAGCGAAACCCCGGTGGGTCGAAAGGTGCGCCTGGTCGCCATCGATGGCGGTCGGCAACTGACGCGACGTCTGCTCGCGTTGGGACTGACTCTCGGGTCAGAAGTTGAAATCCTGCATCATCGTGGACGTGGTGTCGTCGTTGCGAAACAGGGCAACCGTGTTGCACTGGGTAAAGGTATCGCTGAAAAACTTCAGGCCGAGAACCTCGAATAATGGGCGGCTGTCATGACACCGGCAAGCCGACAACGAGAAACAGGGCGGCTCTGACCATCGCCCTGGCGGGCAATCCCAACTGCGGCAAATCGGCCCTGTTCAACGCCTTCACCGGCATTCGTCAGAAAACCGGTAACTGGCCGGGAGTCACCGTCGACCGTAAGGAAGGCCGCTTTGAACTGGACGGCCGCGAAGTGGCGGCTATCGACCTTCCGGGCATCTATTCACTTGACGCCAACTCCCTCGATGAAGAAATCACGCGTGATTACCTGCTATCACATGATGCCGATCTCGTCATCAACGTCGTCGACGCGGCCAACCTGGAACGCAATCTTTATCTCACTGTGCAATTGCTGGAGATGGGCGTGCCGGTGGTACTGGCTCTTAACATGATGGACGTGGCGCGCAAGCGTGGTATCCAGATCGACACCGAATTACTGTCACAGCGACTGGGCTGTCCGGTTACACCGGTGGTGGCCATCAGCGGTGAAGGAACGACGGAACTGAAGGCCCGCCTGCTGGCGGTTGCCGACGGTCTGGAACAAGGTGGCTTTGCGCTGGCTTTGGACGAAGTGGTGGAACAGGCGATTACGGATCTGGAGCCCACGCTCGCCGAACTCCCTGCCGCAAACCGACGCTGGCTCACCATCAAGCTGATTGAAAACCTGGACAGCGACAATCAACTGGAAACGCCGGTTGAAGACAAACTCGCCTACTGGCGCCATCAGATCGCCGACCGTGCAGGCGAGGGAGCCGATATCCTGATCGCCGACACCCGCTATGGCCACGCCCACGCGCTGGCACAGACTGTGTCGCACAGTAAAGGCAAGGTTACCCGCACGCTGAGCGACCGCATCGACCGCATCGTGCTGGGGAAATGGACCGGTATTCCGCTGTTCCTGGTCATCATGTACCTGATGTTTCTGTTCACCATGAATATCGGTGGTGCCTTTATCGATTTTTTCGACGGCGCATCCAATGCCCTGTTTGTCGCGGGCCTGGGTGAACTGCTCAGCGGCCTGGGTGCACCGGACTGGTTGCGGGTGTTGCTTGCCGACGGTGTAGGCGGTGGCGTACAGATCGTAGCGACCTTCATTCCCATCATTGCGGCTCTTTACCTGTTTCTCTCAGTGCTGGAAGACTCGGGTTATATGGCGCGTGCAGCCTTTGTCATGGATCGTTTCATGCGTGCTATCGGTCTGCCGGGCAAGGCGTTCGTGCCTTTGATTGTCGGCTTTGGCTGCAACGTGCCTGCCATCATGGCGACCCGTACCCTGGAGAACGAACGCGAACGCAAGCTCACCATTCTCATGAATCCCTTCATGTCCTGTGGAGCACGTCTGCCCGTGTACGCGCTGTTTGCCGCGGCGTTCTTTCCAAGCTCGGGACAGAACATCGTCTTTGCGCTGTACCTGACCGGTATCGCTGTCGCCATTCTTACCGGCTTGTTGATGAAACGCACCCTTTTGCCGGGCAAGAGCAGCGGTTTCATGATGGAACTGCCGCCCTATCACCTGCCGACGCTGAAAGGTATTTCGCTGCGCGCCTGGGACCGGGTCCGGCTGTTTGTGAAAGAAGCGGGACAGGTCATCATCCTCATGGTACTGGCGCTGAACCTGCTCAACTCCATCGGCACAGATGGCTCCTTTGGTAATGAAGACAGCGAAAAATCGGTACTGAGTGCCGCCAGTCGTGTCATGACACCGGCTTTCGCACCAATGGGCATCCACGAAAACAACTGGCCTGCGGTGGTCGGGGTATTCTCCGGCATCCTCGCCAAGGAAGTCGTCGTCGGCACCCTGGACAATCTGTACTCCAGCCTGGCAGCCGATGCAGCCAACACTGAAGAAACCGGCTTCGATCTTTGGCAACAGCTGAGGGTGCCTGCTGCCAGCGTGCCGGAGAACCTGGCTGCGGTGAGCGAATCCCTGCTCGATCCGATCGGTCTGAACATCGGTGATGTCAGCGACACCAGTGCCGCAGCCGAGGAGCAGGACATTAACCAGGGTGTCTTTGGCGCCATGAACAGCCGCTTTGACGGCCAGGCCGGGGCCTTTGCCTACCTGTTGTTCGTGCTGCTGTATTTTCCCTGCGTAGCCACCATTGGCGCCATCAAGCGTGAAGCGGGCCGGCCCTGGGCAATATTCGTGGCAGCCTGGACGACCACCGTCGCCTACATCACCGCGGTCAGTTTCTATCAGGTCGCGACATACAGTGATCACCCTACAGCTTCCGTTGCCTGGCTAGTGGGACTCTGGGGGGGCTTTGCGCTGTTGATATTCCTGTTGCAACGCTGGGGACAACGCGAGCGGGGACGGGCGGCGCAACCCGCCAGGGCCCAGGCATGATCCTGTCCGATATCCGGCGTTATCTGGAACAACGTGGCCAGGCCACGCTGGCCGATATCGCACTACACTTCGATGCAGACCCCAACGCCGTGCGCGGCATGCTGAATGTGTGGATACGCAAAAACAAGGTTCACAAAAAAATGGCCACCGCATCATGCGGCGGCAGCTGTACCCAGTGTGATCCGGCGGCGACGGAAATCTATGTCTGGACAGAATCAACAACAAACAGCCGACCGGCGCTGCCTGACGGCTGTGCCCTTCTGTAAACATTTTTGCGCCATTGTTCCCCTGCTTGTATGAGTACTAGTCAGGTCTTCACTGGATCAAGTGGGTAAATGCCCACTACACAAAGAAAATTAACCGCGTGCCCCAGGGCACCCTCTCTTGCTCCGCAATTCACCTTGAAGGACGCTAAAGCCGCGAAGGAAACAACGATTGAAGCATTGAGGATTTCTATTCAAAACTGCGTGTTAAGCTGCATTACCCTCTATATCAGAAAACAAGTTTTTTACTTCGCGTCCTTCGCGGTTAGGCTCTACAAGGCCCGAATGACCCGCTAGATCAGGGGAAGAGCCAGTTAGTTTTTGTACCCACTTTTAGTGCCAGAGTTTTTCACAGTTGTTCTGCTTAAGGCCGCTTTGCATAACACATGAGTAGCAGCTCCCACGTGGCGAAAAAGGAACAACCACCGCTGGCGGCACCGCATGCCGCATCGGGCAGGCGGATTCTGGCCTCGCTTCAGACATCGGTTCATGGACTCACACAGTCAGAAATCACTGAACGCCTCCAACGCTATGGCCGCAATACCCTGCCCCGCGCTCAACCGTCAGGTATCGGCACGCTTTTCCTGAGCCAGTTCGCCAGCCCGCTCATTTATGTGCTGGTCGCCGCCGCGCTCTTGTCGGTGATGATCAGGGAGTGGTCTGATGCCGGCTTTATTGCAGCAGTTCTGCTTATCAACGCCGTCATCGGTACCATCCAGGAGTATTCCGCACAACGTGCCGCGGTCGCACTGCGTAAACTTGTCACCACCTGTTGCCGGGTGCTGCGTAACGGCGACAGCTGCGAGATTGATGCGGAGGAACTTGTTCCAGGCGATATCGTGCTGCTCGAATCGGGCGACAGAATTCCCGCCGACCTGCGCCTGCTGGCTTGCCACGATCTGGAGGTGGATGAATCCCTGCTCACGGGTGAGTCGATCGCGGCGCTGAAAAACCCCGAACAAATACTTGCAACCGAAGCACCCATGGGTGATCGCTGCAACATGGCTTTCGCCGGCTCACTGGTCGGGCGTGGTCGCGGCCAGGGCGTGGTGGTGGGAACCGGACTTGACACCGAACTGGGACATATCGCGACAGCCGTGCTGGGCAAGCGGGCGGCCAAGGCGCCATTGCTGGTCAGGATGGAGAGGTTTACCCGCCGGGTCGCCATCATGGTGGGCTTGGCGGCGATAATTATGGCCGCTGTTGCTGTGTCGCGTGGTATGCCGCTGACCGAGATCTTCCTGCTCGCCGTCGCGCTGGCGGTATCGGCTATCCCGGAAGGTCTGCCCGTAGCATTGACAGTGGCGCTGGCCATTGGCATGCGCAGAATGGCACGGCGCAACGTGATCGTTCGTCGACTGGTCGCTGTAGAAGCGCTGGGTTCCTGCACGTTGATCGCCACGGACAAAACAGGAACACTGACAGTCAATCAGCTTACAGCACGCTACATTGCCTTTCCCGGCCATGAACCCTGGCAGGTCACAGGTTCCGGCATTGAACCTGAAGGCGTAATTCACATCCCTCAAAGCCTGCCAGGGAACGAGGCAGAGCTGCTTTTGAATCGTTTGTGCACAGCCGCCGTATTAGCCAACGACGCCTCGCTCAGTCGCCGGGGCGGCAGTTGGACACACCATGGCGATGCGGTCGACGTTGCTGTTCTTGTCATGGCCCACAAGGCGGGCGTGATCCAGGCGGAAACGCTTAACCGCTATCCTCAAACTGACAGCATCCCTTTCGAGTCAGAACGCCTGTTTTGTGCGAGCCTCAACAGTGTGCATGGCATACATCAGACCTTTGTCAAAGGCGCGTTGGAACGACTGTTACCTATGTGCACCCGCATGGCGGCAACGGGACGGGACCCGGATCTGGATCGCCGCCTGCTTGAAGGCCAGGCTGAAGATCTCGCCAGCCGTGGTTACCGGGTCATTGCCCTGGCTTGCGGCGAACTCACACTGGCAACAGACGAAATATTCTCCGAGGAGCAGCTGAAGGGACTGACGCTGATCGGCCTGATCGGCATGATAGACCCGCTGCGTCAGGAGGCAAAAAGCGCCATCGCCAGCTGCCGGCAGGCGGGTATCGAAGTGGCGATACTTACCGGCGATCACCCCGCTACCGCTCTGGCGATCGCCCGGGAACTGGAACTGTCGGACCGCGCCGATCAGATTGTTACCGGCCCACAACTCAGGCAAGCCACGGGCAGCGGGGACATGGATAAACTGACCCGCCAGGCACGCGTGTTCGCCCGTGTAGAACCAAGGCAGAAACTGGACATTGTTGAATCACTGCAACGGAACGGCCATTTTGTCGCGGTCAGCGGTGACGGCGCCAACGATGCACCGGCCCTGCGCGCCGCCCAGGTCGGTGTTGCCATGGGGAAAAGCGGGACTGATGTGGCGCGGGAGACCTCGGACCTCGTCATCACCGACGACAACTTCGCATCGATCGTAGCCGGTGTCGAAGAAGGCCGTATTGCCTACGCCAATGTACGCAAGGTCATCTTTCTCCTCATCTCGACGGGGGCGGCAGAACTTGTGCTGTTCACACTGGCCCTGCTGACTGCGCAACCCCTTCCACTGCTGGCGGTACAGTTACTCTGGCTGAACCTGGTCACTAACGGTATCCAGGATGTTGCTCTGGCTTTCGAACCGGCGGAAGGTAACGAATTACGCCATCCACCCCGCTCACCACGGGAATCGATCTTTAACCGGCTTATGATAGAGCGAGTCGTTATCTCGGCTCTGGTCATTGGCACGACAGCTTTTTTTACCTTCCAGTGGCTGCTGAACCACGGTTATACGCTGACTGAAGCGCGTAACGGCACGCTGTTGCTGATGGTACTGTTCGAGAACATCCATGTGTTCAACAGCCGTTCAGAAACGCGCTCGGCATTTCGGCACAATCCGCTGCGCAATCCCATACTGCTGTTCGGAACGGTGACCGCGCAGCTCGTACATATCGGCGCCATGTACACACCATGGATCAGCGACGTACTGCGCATTCAGCCGGTATCTCCACAGCACTGGCTGGAACTGCTCGGGCTTGCCCTAACGGTACTGGTCGCCATGGAGTTCCATAAGGCTTACCGTAGAGCGGTTGATTGATTTTTCGGGCCAGTGCCGTCTCGTCTGCCGCCGGTGCAGCCGGCTCAATCCGTTTTCGATGAGGGCCTGCCGCGGCTAACAGGCAACCCGTACATCCTCCCGGGCCACAGGCAAGGCCAACACCTGTCGAACATCGACATAAGCTGGCAGCGCATTAGAGCCACTGCAGGGGTACCTGATGTCCGGATACATGATCTTCGTCGTACAGTCGGCTCCTGGCTCGCTCAGAGCGGTAATTCGCTACACCTGATAGGCGAGGTACTGAACCACAGCGACACCAGCACCACGAAGGTCTATGCGCGGTTTGGACAGGACCAGGTTGATCACGACGGCGGAGGATCCCTCTGGCGCTTTTGTTGATTTCAATACTAATTGGATTCTCGAAGGCACCGCAACTGTTGTACCTGTTCCGCCTGCCGTCTGGCTCTTCGGCTCCGGTCTGTTGGGGCTGATCGGGATAGCTAGACGAAGGAAAGCGGCTTAACCGTCATCACTCACAAACGGCGACCTTCGGGTCGTCGTTTTCGTTAGTATTGTAGGTCTGAGTTTGGCCGGTTCCAGCCCACGCCGGCCATTGCAATAATCAGTGAATGGAGAGCCAGGAACGGCAAGTATCCGACTGAAACCGGTCGTTTAGTAAATAACTATCAGATAATTAACTAAAAGGCAGGAGTCGACTCATTCCTGTCTTTTAGCCACCTCTTATATAATCAATAACTTAAAGACAAAAAGACGACCCTTTGCTGCCGTTCAGGGTGTCTTCGTCTTTCGTGTAAGTAAATATACTCGCAGCGCGTCTTCAACATTGACATTGAGACGTGCAGTGAATGTGGCGGCACCGTCAAGGTCATGGCCTGTATCGAAGATCCGGCGGTGATCGAGAAGATTCTCGCCCACATGAAGGAAAAAGCGGCCCGGAACCAGTAGGCCTGTTGCCGGAAGGGCGAGCGCCACCGCCTGTATGGCTGACGCTCGGGAAACCTGTTCCTCGACTCACGTGGCTGCGATCCTGACGCAAGCGACAGGGGAAGGGCTGGCTT
>Ga0316197_10002215_pt1 | contig 13928 bp, 11 predicted proteins | sample OudBiesiAoxic_MG_FD_204939 | JGI IMG/M metagenome (GOLD analysis project Ga0316197, IMG submission 204939) | Coastal sediment microbial communities from Oude Bieten Haven, Netherlands - site A oxic | ecosystem: Environmental > Aquatic > Marine > Coastal > Sediment | place: Netherlands...
ATTGAACAACGCTTCTATTATTGAACTGGAAACCAGGCTTTATGATTAAATATAAATTGATCATGACATCTATAGTTTGCCTGCTGATACTGGCGACATCGTCAACAGGTCATGCTGCCAAAGCAGAAAAAAAAGATGATGCTGTCAATCGGTTTGAGGATAAAGACCTCATTGTCGTCATCGGTTCACGTACTCCTGAACAGCTGGCTGCTTTCTATTCCGGCAGAGGCTTCAACCAGGCTTCCATCGATGTAATCATAAAAACTTGCTTTGTCTTCGGTATGGTTGATAACAAGACCTATGAGACACTTTGGCTATCCCTCGATGAATGGAAGTTTATAGCCGCAGACGGCAGCCAGATGAAACGATTCAAACGCGATCACTGGATGAAAACCTGGCAGCAGACCGGCTTGTCACAGTCACACCAGTCCACTTTCGGCTGGACGCAATTACCGGAAAACCGCGATTTGCGTATACATGAGCTCGTAGGCGGTAATGTTGCTGTTGAGTGGCAGGACAAGCCCTTTACCCTGGTAGCCACATTCAGAACCGGTGCAGACAAGTCCGGCAAACCACGCATTATCACTGTCGAAAACCTGACATGCACATCACACTAAGTAAACAACTCTTTTTCATCACCACGCTATTTACTCTGCTGGCCTTAATCACTTTCAAGGCAAATGCGGGCGATGCCACGCAGGCACTGCCTAGAGGCATTATCACTGTAGATGGACGAGATGCTCCGGCGCTAGTATTAAACGATATCAATGGCGACAGCTACGATCTGTCTCAGTCTCGTGGCAAGTGGGTATTTGCTCATTTTTGGGCTTCATGGTGTGGCCCCTGCCGTAGAGAGATGCCAACCATCCAGGCTATTGCTGCTGAATTCAAAAACACAGGACTTACCATTGTGCTGATCAATACGGCGGAAGATGAAGATACGGTGTTTGATTTCCTCGGCTCTGTTGCTCCCGATATGAATACCCTGCTTGATAGCGATGGCTTAGCCACCGAGCAATGGCAGCCCAGGGGGCTGCCGTCAACCTATTTTGTCGACCCTGAAGGCAAACTGCGCTACATCGCCCTCGGCGGCCGTCCATGGGATAAAGGGGCATACCTGGGTTTCCTTAAAGGGCTGATTAAATAAAAATAGCATTCCGTTTTACGTTTTATGTATTACGGAGTTCCTGAAATACAATCGATCAGCATTCCTGAAACAGGTTGGCCTGAGATATAATTGCAGGTTAACTCTGTTCAGTGTGTCCGGTTTCCGCCGGCACGTTGACCCACTCAGGAAATAATCAAGTGTACGATTTTATACCCGGGCAACGGTGCATCAGTGATGCCGAGCTCGAAATGGGCCTTGGCACTGTGCTGTCTGTTGACGAGCGCACTGTTACAATCGTCTTCATCGCTACCGGTGATACCCGCATTTATTCTCGTCAAACGGCGCCGCTAAGCCGAATCGTTTTCGCCATTGGCGACACCATTTCCAGCCATGATGGCGTCAACATCAAGGTAACAGCAATTAACGAAGAAAAGGGGCTGGTCACCTACATTGGGCAAGATGAAAATGGCCAGGCTATCGAACTGGAAGAAGCCGGACTGGATAACTTTATCCAGCTCAATCGCCCGACTGAGCGCCTGTTCAACAACCAGGTTGACCCTGACAAGTGGTTTGAGCTTCGTTACCAGACATTGCAGCATCAAAACATCCTCGCCCATTCTGATCTCTACGGATTAACCGGTTGCCGTACCAGCCTGATTCCGCACCAGCTATATATTGCACATGAAGTGGCCAATCGCTATGCGCCGCGCGTACTGCTCGCTGATGAAGTCGGGCTGGGGAAAACGATCGAAGCAGGCCTGATCCTGCACCACCAGCTGTTAACAGGTCGTGCACGGCGGATATTGATAGTAGTACCAGAATCACTGGTCCATCAATGGCTGGTGGAAATGCTGCGACGATTCAATCTGCACTTCCGCATCTTTGATGAAGATCGCTGCTTTGCGGCAACTGACGAAGAGCTGTCAGAAAACCTGTTTCTGACTGAGCAACTGGCCCTTTGCAGTGTCGAGTTTCTAACACAGAACCCGGAGATTTTTCAGCAGGCGAGAAACGGCGACTGGGACCTGCTGGTTGTCGATGAAGCACACCATCTTGCCTGGTCGCCAGAACAGGTGAGCGATGAATACCAGATGGTCGAACAGCTGGCCAGTCATACCAGGGGCGTGCTGTTATTGACCGCGACTCCCGAACAGCTGGGTAAAGAAAGCCATTTTGCCCGCCTGCGCCTGCTGGACCCTGATCGCTTTCCTGATTTTGCGCAGTTTCTTGAAGAAGAGAAACATTACAAACCGGTCGCACAGACAGTTGAAGACCTGGTCAATGACAAACCATTGACGGAGGCAGATCAGCAACTGATCCACAGCACATTCAATGAAGGCGACAACCAGTCTCTACTGGATCACCTGCAGACAGCCGGCAAGGATACTGCAGCGGGCGCAGAAGCGCGGTCAGAACTTGTTGAGCACCTGCTCGACCGTCATGGCACAGGCCGCGTGCTTTTTCGTAATACACGCGCTGCAGTCAAAGGCTTTCCGCAGCGAACCGTCCATCCGGCCCCGCTGCCATTGCCTGAAATCTACCGGGCTCAATTGAACGAATATCATCCTGTCGGTCATGATGACCTGAGAATGCGCATATCGCCAGAGCTGCTATACCTCAACAGCGGCAGCAAGCCTGGCTGGACGCAACTGGACCCGCGCGTTGGCTGGCTGGCCGCTACACTGGAAAAACTAAATCCGTCAAAAGTACTGGTGATTGCTGCCAGTAGAGACACTGTGCTTGACCTGGCCGAGCACCTGAAAATGCATACGGGTATTCATGCCGCGGTCTTCCATGAAGGCCTGAGTATTGTGGAACGTGACCGTGCTGCAGCCTTCTTTGCTGATGAGGTATCAGGCAGCCAGGTTCTGCTGTGTTCCGAGATTGGCAGTGAAGGACGCAATTTCCAGTTTGCTCATCATCTTGTCTTATTTGACCTGCCATTGAATCCTGACCTGCTGGAACAACGGATTGGCCGCCTTGATCGCATCGGCCAGGGCGACAACATACAAATTCATGTTCCCTACCTGGAAGATTCTGCACAAGCAGTGCTGTTTCACTGGTACAACGAAGGCCTCAATGCCTTCAATCAAACCTGTCCTGCGGGGCATTCTGTTTTTGTCCAGCTTGAGCCTCAGCTAATTGATGTGATCCAGCACCCTGAAAATGGACTGGACAGCCTGATCAAGACGACGAGTGAGCTGCACCAGAAGCTTACTACTGAGCTTCATGATGGTCGTGACCGCTTGCTGGAATACAATTCGTGCCGTAAAAACATTGCCGACTCGCTAAAACTTCAAGCTGAAGAACATGACGAGAAAAACCAGCTCGCGGAATTCATGAGCAACGTGTTCGACTGTCTCGCTATAGACTCGGAGATTCATAGTGAGAACTGCCTGATCATCAGGTCCACAGATGAAATGGTCAATCAACTGCCCGGCCTGCCCGATGACGGCCTGACGATTACCTTTGATCGTCAGACCGCACTGAGCTTCGAAGATGCACAATACCTGACCTGGGAACATCCCCTGGTACGCACTGCAATGGAGATGATCACCAGCAGTGAAATGGGCAATACCGCAATGACCGCGATCAGCAAGACCCATATCAAATCCGGCAGTATATTGCTGGAATGTGTCTATAGCCTGGAAGTACCGCCTATAACCAGTCTGCAAAGTGACCGCTACCTTCCGCCGACCAGTATTCGTGTACTCATTGACGAACAGGGCAACGACCACCAGGGGGACCTGACACATGCATTCATACGCGAGCATCGCGTCCACGTACCGATCAAAATGGCTAACAAGATTGTTCGAGCCAAAGATAAGGCATTGCGTAATTTATTCTCCCGCTGCGAGGAAATCGCCCGGGATCAGACACCGCAGATTCTCAAACAGGCACATCAGCAGTCCGCTGAAATCCTGACCCGGGAGATTAATCGCCTGAACGCGCTGAGAGAGATCAACCCCAATATCCGTGATGAAGAGATCGAGTTTTTTGAACAGCAGCTGGAGGCATTGAACGAAGTGCTTGATGGTGCCAGCCTGAGGCTAGATTCATTGAGAGTGCTTATTGCTATTTGATTAATTTGTGCTGGCGCACGGCTGGTTAGTTTCGCTCTGCACGAGCAGGATCCTTTTTTGATCTTCGATTGTATTATTATTCGTATTTCGCCCTTTATGGGCGAGTATCTTTTATGAAGGCCTTCCTGGCCTTCACCCTTCGGGCCATCCTACGGCTGTTCAAATCCGCTCTGCGCGGATTTCTCTTTGGCCAAAGAAAAGGTACCAAAAGAAAAGCCACCCTGCCGTGTTGGCCTTCGGCGTCTCTGTGCGCTTCAGCTTAGAGCGGGCGCTGCGGAACTCGCTGCGCTCAAACAGTCCTCGCTCTTTTCCACTCTAAGCTTCCAGTGCTCGACAACACAAACAAAAGGAGTTGCAGTCAAAACCTGGTCGTTGGCGCCTAATACAGTATTACTAACATCCTAAATATCTTCCGTCATACCGGCGAATGCCGGTATCCAGAAATAGTAAAAAGAATGGATTCCGGCTTGAGGCATGCTGGGATGTCGATAGATGATTGATATCTCTTTGGTTCTTAGTCTATTGTGCTTGGTCTTTGCTCTTGATTTCCAACCTCCCGTTCAGGCTCGCCGAGAAGCACAGCATGAGGCGGAGACTTCGGGATGCGTTTGTCTGAGCGCAGCGAGTTCAGCATCCCGCCGACTCATTCGAGCATCGCAGGGCATCCGCAGGACGAGCATGTCGGGTATCCTTTCTTTTGGTGACTTTTCTTTGGATAAGCAAAGAAAAGCCACTCGCCCATAAAGGGCGAAAAATACAGCTTAAATAGAGCAAACAATAATAGAAGAAAAGAAATAAGCGGTGCGCCAGCACAATAACCACATAAAGAAACAATTGTCATTTATACCATTGGTACTACAATAGACCGTCCGAAAGAACATATAGAAATCGAGACAAATCATGCCAGTATACCGTTCCCGCACCACGACTCATGGCCGCAACATGGCCGGCGCTCGCGCATTATGGCGTGCAACCGGCATGCAGGATGGCGACTTCGACAAGCCAATTATCGCTATTTCGAATTCATTTACGCAATTTGTTCCCGGCCATGTCCATCTTAAAGACATGGGCCAGCTGGTGGCACGGGAAATAGAAAAGGCCGGCGGTGTGGCAAAAGAGTTCAATACCATTGCTGTCGATGACGGCATTGCTATGGGACATGGCGGTATGCTCTATTCACTGCCTTCTCGCGAGATCATCGCTGACTCGGTTGAATACATGGTTAATGCCCACTGTGCTGATGCCATCGTCTGCATCTCTAATTGCGACAAGATTACACCGGGCATGCTGATGGCTGCCATGCGCCTCAACATCCCGGTTATTTTTGTTTCAGGCGGGCCTATGGAATCTGGTAAAGCCATTATCAACCAGAAGGAAGTTCATCTCGACCTGGTTGATGCGATGGTGATGGCAGCAGATCCTAAAGAGTCTGATGAAGATGTAATGAATATCGAACGCTCAGCCTGTCCCACTTGTGGCTCCTGTTCAGGGATGTTTACCGCCAACTCGATGAACTGCCTTACCGAAGCACTTGGATTATCGCTGCCCGGCAATGGCTCATTACTCGCCACTCATGCTGACCGTGAAGAACTTTTCCTTGAAGCCGGTCGCCGCATAGTCGATCTCGCACGCCGCTACTACGAAGGTGATGATGACTCCCTGTTGCCACGCTCCATCGCTTCTTTCAAAGCATTTGAAAATGCCATGTGTCTCGATATTGCCATGGGCGGATCAACCAATACGGTATTGCACCTGCTGGCTGCAGCAGAAGAAGGTGAGGTGGAGTTCACCATGGAGGACATCGACCGCCTGTCTCGCAAGGTACCGCATCTTTGCAAGGTAGCACCTTCGATTCAGACCTACCATATGGAAGATGTGCATCGGGCAGGTGGCGTCATGGGCATACTTGGCGAACTCGATCGCGCCGGCCTGATACATACTGAGCTACCAACAGTGCACAGTGCGACTGTCGCAGAAGCCCTGGAAAAATGGGACATAGCTGTGTCGGATGATGAGGAGGCAAAATTACGCTTTTCAGCCGCACCGGGCAATGTACCTACTCAGCAGGCATTTTCACAAAGCAAGCGCTGGTCACTGGATACCGACCGCGCCAATGGCTGCATACATGATCTCGAACATGCCTATTCAAAAGACGGCGGCCTGGCCGTGCTCTATGGCAATATTGCAGAACAGGGTTGCATCGTAAAAACTGCCGGCGTAGACGAAAGCATCTTAACCTTCACCGGCAGGGCAAGAATTTTCGAGTCGCAGGATGTCGCGATGGAGGCGATACTGGATGATCAAATTGTAGCCGGCGATGTGGTAGTGATTCGCTATGAAGGCCCCAAGGGCGGCCCTGGTATGCAGGAAATGCTCTATCCTACCTCCTACCTGAAATCTAAAGGTATGGGCAAGGTTTGTGCTCTGCTCACCGATGGACGGTTCTCGGGTGGCACCTCTGGCTTGTCCATAGGGCACGTTTCACCGGAAGCGGCAGAAGGTGGTGCTATAGGGCTGATTGAGGAAGGTGACTCTATCGTCATCGATATCCCCAACCGCAGCATCCAGCTGGCAATCAGTGATGATGAACTCTCACAACGTCGCCAGGCAATGGACGCTAGAGGTGATACAGGCTGGCAGCCGGTCAACAGGGAGCGTGTCGTCAGCCAGGCACTGAAAGCCTACGCTGCGTTGACGACCAGTGCCGCACGTGGTGCTGTACGTGACCTGAGTCAGCTGCCACGCTATAAATAAAGGTTATCAGCCAGCCGAGCCACCGGCTAGAGGCAAGCAATCTCTCTGGCTGTTGGAGATTTGCTTGATGCAGTTCATATAGATCGCATGAAGCTGCTGGGCCCTGACGGACATCATGCTGGCTTACTGTCAGGGCAGATCACCACGTCGAAAGATGAAATATCCCAGCCAGGCACTGAGTAGCCCCAGCAGACCGGGGTAGACCAGCGCCCAGGCAATGTAGCCGCCGCGTCCAAAATTATCGAGAATAACGTAGGCCGACGGACCCAGCAGCACCAGCTGTGGATCAAACAGCATCATAGATGCAGTGCGAAATACCTGCAGAGGATTAGCCAGTGCAATGGCGATGACGCCTTCTGACGGCATGCCACCTTTGATCAGTACACCAAGCAGAATCAGATCCATAAACAGCAGTAATGCCAGCCAGATGATGAAGGCCGTCCCAGTGGCTACGTCTGATGAACGCGCCAGGGTGGAAATCAGCATGCCAATACCGAGGAAACACAAAGCCAGCGAAAGCAAAAAACCGGTGTAATAGAGCACCAGCAACCAGGGAATTTCAACGCCTTTACCGGCGCCCCAGGCAACAGCCACCAGCATGGCCAGAAAAACCGGTAGAAATACGATAATAAAGCGGCCGATAAGCTTGCCCCAGAACCACACTGAAAGGCTGACCGGCAGAGAAAGCATATACTCGAATACACCGGCTTCACGATCGCCGGCAACAGACCGCACTGTCGTGATCAAGACAAATACCGGCAGTATAGCCATGGTAATCTGCAGGTAGGTCACCAGCATACGCGAAAGGCCTGAAAATCCCATGACGCGAGACTCAGTCAGACCTGACATAAACAGCGCAACGACAACACCGCCAAAAACCAGCGTATAGACAAGGAACCAGCGCGATCTCAGCGATTCGCTGATATCGGCACTTGCAGTGAGTAATAAATGGTTCATGATGTTTTAGTTACCATGACTCATGCCAGGCATGTGTCCACGGTGTTTGTGCGCCCCCTCTTCCACTTCATAGACATGTTTGCTGGCAGCCGCAAAATCCAGTCCACCATCAGCAGCCTGGTTCTGCGCACCGAGTCCGTAACCCATCGGCGTTACTCTGTCGGTGACATAACTGGCCTGACGTGCATCTATCCAGCTGCCATTGCGATGATCAGTGACCCATACTTCGGTACGCGCGTCATCCTTCCAGGGCTGCTTATCGAGCCAGATGACGGCACAACCAATGTCATCAAACTTGTAAACCTGGGTTCTTTTTCCGCTCTCGCCACCGCGAACCTGTGCTGAAAAGTTATGGTCACTAATCGCCATAGCACATCGGGCACAGGTCTCCCTGTCCCAGCGTACTTCTACAGGCCCGCTTTCCTCCTGCTGTCCACAGGCAGATAGCAGTAACAGCAGCAGCGATAGTTTAATTACTGTGTGCATTCGTCATCTGTTCCATATCAGTTTCACTGTATTCTGCCAGGTTTATCCCTTTCAGCAGAGCCGCGTAGCGCGATAACACACCGAGAAACCTGAGCCTGTCCGGACCACTTACCTGGCCGAGCCAAAGTACGCCTTCCCCGCCATCAGTGAAACCCCATTCACGCACAGTCTCGGCAAAAGCGGCATTGGCTCGAACCAGTGTCAGACGGCATTGCAATACGCTGTCCATATCCATCTGATCTGCGACATGGTCGTTGAGAACAATCTGCCCCTGATCCATTTCAACCACGCGGTTAACCAGCGCAGCAACTTCATCAAGGCGGTGACTGGAGATGATCATTGCCGCATGCTGCTGCTTTGCTGCCAGCAGCTGGAAAAATTTGTGCCGTGCTTCAGGGTCCAGGTTGGCCGCCGGTTCATCGAGCACCAGCAAGTCACAATCACGTCCCAGAGCGATGCTGATCAGGAGCTTCTGTTTCATACCGCCGGACAGCTTGTTAAAAGGCTGGCGACGGATATTGTGTGCATCCAGGCCAAGTTCTGCCGCAATGCTATACATACGCTCAGGGTCTGAGTCGCACACGCCAGCGGCAAATCGAATCAGGTGAACCACAGGCATTTTCAGAGGAGGTGATATTTGCGGAACGAAACCTACTCGCTTGAGCACATCGGTACGATGCTGACGTGGATCAAGACTATCGACGGTTACGTCGCCATCACAGTTATACTCTCCGAGCAGGCAGCGTATCAGGGTGGTCTTACCGGCACCATTGGAACCTACCAGTGCAACGCGGTCACCACGTCCGATGTGCAGGTCGATACCGCGTAGCACCTCTACACGACGAAAACTTTTGCTAACACCCTTAAATTCAATCATCAGAGCAGGTTGCCCAGGCCTTTGAATTTGAACATCAATGAATTGGTCGGGCAGGAATCGACGCAGCGGCCACAGCGTGTGCAGTCGGCGCCTATCTCTACTTCAGTACCACGAGCTCTGCCTTTGATCACCGTTTCCAGCACATGGGGTACCAGGCACACCTTGCGACATTCTCCTTCATGGAAACAGCTGCTCAGTTCGTACTGGACAATCAGTGGAGATGTCGCTCCGACCATGCCGTAAGTAAGCCCAATGGGGCAGGCATAACGGCACCAGGCGCGGCGTGAGTAAAATATCTCGAACAACAATAGCAGTGCAACCCATAACAATGCCAGACCGGGCCCATAGATAAGTGCCCGGCTAAGGATGCCGGTAGGTGAGATGGTTTCATAAACTGTGTAGCCGGTTACCAGGGCAAGCGCTACAAAGATAATCCAGAACCAGGTACGCGCCCGGCGATCGAAGGGGTGATCTGTAACCCATTTCTTTTGCACCAGCTTCAGATGCAGGATTTCAGCCCATTCAGCCAGCAGGTGATAAGGACAGGCCCAGGAACAAAATGTTCGCCCGCCGAGTAGCCACCAGGCGATAAACACTGTAACCGTTCCGATCAGCAGATTCAGCACCACGTGTTTGAACGCCAGCATGACCTGCAAAGCGGAGTTCAAGTCTGCCAGGTGAAAGCCAACAAATCTTGATGCTGTCAACGCCCCTTCAAGCAGCTGGATATCAAGGTAAAAGGAAAAAACGAATAACAGGTTGACGAGAAGCAATACAGCCCAGCGCTTGAGCCGAAGCTTTTCCAGTGGAGGATGCGCATGCTTTTCAGCCAGTTCGACCTTTATGCCGTCAACGCGTTTTTTTGTCTCTTCGTCTGTCCGCTGAAAGGCGTGTAAGTCCTTTGCCTCGGGTGTGTAGTCATCCGGGACGGGCTTTTTCGGGTCATTGCCAAATAATTCGGACAGAGATCGACTGATTCTGCTCATGCGGCCCACCCCCTGCTGCTGGTCACATCAATCTCAAATACGGAAGGCTCAATCGGACATATCATGTCGCAGACTCCGCAGCCGACGCAGCCATCAAGGATCTCTGGTTTCATACGTCTGACACCCTCTGCATTGTCTATTTCTACCAGGCGAATAGCCCTTTTTGGCGGGCACTGGTTTTCATCTGCAGAAGGCGGCTTGCCGGCATCACATTGATTAGCACGAATTTCGATAGGGCACTGACGGACGCAGAGGTCACAGAGCTCCAGGTCGTAGGGATGCTCGCGGACCAGAATCGGATTCCAGCGGTCAATCTCATCGTAACGCAGCAAACCATCGTACTCAGGACCGCGTGCCTGGCCCTTGAAACCCTGGCCCAAAACGGCCAGGCAGCTTTCAGGCCTGGCGACTTTTGCGATGCCCATGTCTGTCTCATGAGGGTAGTTAAGCTCGTGGGTCAGGGCCCCGGTCGGACAGGCCAGTACACATTGCAGACCGTCACAGGAGAAATCACAGGACTGTGCACGAGTATCAATATAGGGTGAACCTATGCCGAATCCTTCATCCAGCTCCGCAAGCTTGATTGCATTGACCGGGCACACTTGCACACATTGGCCACACTTGATGCATGAAGCCAGGAACGGTTGTTCTTTGAGTGCCCCAGGCGGACGCACTCTTTCTTTCCAGCGCCCCAGCACGGGAATGAAACCAAGCAGCGAAGTACCGATCAGGCCTGCGCCCATAATGACGGTACGGATAAATTTTCGCCGCGCTTTTACCGTCATTGGACGTTTTTTCTTGCTTGAATTTTTCATCTCATTTATCTCGCCTAACGACCAAGACTCTCTCTCAGCAGTTGCAGTGAATCTTTTTCAGTCTTCTCTTCTACCTGTTCCAGTTTAGCCAGTTGCCGCATCGCTGGCGTTTTATCCCTGACCACCAGGTCTGGTTTACTAAACGGTGCCAGGCGTTCCAGGAAATCCAGCACCTCAAGCATCGGTGAACCTTTGAAGAACTGTGCATAGTGATTGTCCTGCCACAACCTGTCGGCATAGACGAAGAGTTCATAGGGTGTATCACCGACACCGTCCTGATCTTCATCAAAACCACCGAAATCACTCCAGTAGTTACCTTCCCAGACATTACGGTTGGCGGTTTTGCCACCGGAAACAATGATTTGTGTCAGGTTATCGACAAACTGGTTTTTCTTGAAGATATTCCCTGTCCAGTCGTTGAGAAAGCGAATACCAATACCATTATAGGCCACAAGATTATTATTGAAACGATTGGTAGTATCCGGCTGAAAAGGTGATACATCAATATACAGACCGGTTGCGCAATAAAGCACCTCATTGTTTTCAATAATCAGGTCAGAGGTCTCTTTGAATCCAATACCGACACCCGTTGGTCCCGATGCATGGGCAATATGGTTGTTGCGCAGCACAACGCTATCGCTATACATGAGAAAGATGCCCACTGCATTATTGACATAATAATTATCTTCAACGAGGTTGTATTTCGAATACATGAAATGCAACGAATAACGGCTGTTCGACGCCTTGTTGCCCCTGATGATGTTATTTGCCGAATACCAGCCTACGGTATCGCGTGAATTGTTAATGGTATTTTCGATGATCCTGTTATTGAAACTATACCACAGCCGAATAGCATCACCGCGTTGCCCAAGATCGAAGTCTTTGGATGAAATCGTGTTCCGTCGTACCACGTTATTTTCAGATTGCTGCAGGTCAATGCCAAACAGGCAATTGTCAATTTTGTTGTCTTTAATGACATTAAACTTACCACGCACCTGAATGGCAGAATCGATATCATTATGTGATTCACCTGAGTTTGTCAGGTGAAGATTGCGAACCGTTGCACCATCTGTATCGAGCAGAATTACTGTACCCTTGCCACCGGCATCGATCGTTGCCTCACCATTACCATCCAGAATGATCGGGTGATCAAGAACTACCGGTCCGGCATATCTTCCGGCAGGCAGCAGCAGTGTCGCACCGTCATCGGTTGCATCGATCAACGACTGCAACGGCAGCAGTTCTGTCGCATATAGCTGAAAGGGCTGTATACAGGCCAGCACTAACAGCACTTTCAAGCCTGTCAGCATTGCCGACATACCGTGTCAGCCTTGTTCTTGCGACTGCTTGCGCCGAATCAATGCAGCAAGTGACAGCAAAACAGACATCAACATCATCAGGCCGAAGCCGATAGATGGATAGGAATGGGTGGTAAATTGCGCCACCTTACCCTGGCCAAAAACCGTCGGCATGAAGGGTTTGACGGAGAAGGCACCCATAGCATTCAGGTTGTGCCCATACCACCATAGCCAGGCCGAATATTCGATAATGAAAAACAGCGGCAGGGCCAGTGGAACTAAAATAAGCAGCCAGTAAAGCAGCCCACTGTTCTTACGTGCGCCAAAGACAAGTAAGACCATGGCGGCAATCATGCCCCAGAAAAAGACCTCTGCCACCCAGCTCATGGTCTTCACCATCGGCTTAATTTCTTCTGGATTATTGAAATAGCGTCCGAGGTTTTTCTGGTAATGCCAGGACATCATTTGCTGTCCACTGCCATCCCAGGTCAATTTATCATCGCCGGACTTGCGCTCCATATCTTTCTCAAAGGTAGCACGTAAATGGTCGATGTTATCGCTCTTCTCACTACTTGTTTCCGCTGCACTTGTTGCAGCAGATTTTGTTGCTTCAGGCGCTACATAGTAGTCACCAAGTTCGGCCTTGAGGCGTTCGATAAGTGCCTGCCCCGAGCTCAGTGAATCCGAGCTGGTTTCCTTGTCAGTATCCTGGTCCATCGCTGTCACCAGGGCATGAATGTAACCTTTACCCTGGTATTTCAGTCCATTATCGCCATACCAGGTGAGATACATCCAGACCGCGATGGTGGCAAAACCCGCTGACATAATGATCATGCGAATCTTTGGCTTGCGGCTAAGGAAGCCCAGCAGCATGACGCCCAGCAATGCAACAAGAAAGGGCGAAAAGGCCCTTTCAACTACCCCGCCAGCGGCAATCGGGTACATACCAACGTAATGGTTGATAGTGTCCATTTCATGCACACAGTCGAGTGCTTCATCTTCAGTAATTTCAACTTTGTCGATTTTTTTACAGCCATTAAAAACACCGTTCATGTGGAAATGAATACGTACACCATTGGGAAAAGCTTCTTCAGGATAGTTCGGTGCTGTCAGGGAGACCCACCATATGGGAAGAAAATATATTGCAATCAGTAAGCCTGTACTGAGCAATATAAGGAAGCTGGAAATGATTGTGCGTTTGTTATCCATTTTTTAATGACCACGAGAATATGAAAAAAAGATGCCGCCAGCAGATCAGCCAGCGGCAAATTAATACTGGCTGATAGATTTAGTCGAAATCAGGATTCAGCCAGTCTTTCGATGGGGCCAGCTTTTCTTTTGGTACTTGAATACGCGATACATAGTTGATCACCATCTGCATATCCTTATTTGTAAAAGCCTTGATCTGTTCAACCATATCAGGATTGGCATTACGGCGTTTGCCATCACGAATCCACTCAAACTGGCGCAGCATATAATTGTAATGCTGACCCTGGATTAAAGGGAAGAATTCTTTCAGATTACCTTCGCCCTGTTCACCATGGCATTTCACGCAGTTGTCCTT
>Ga0316197_10002216_pt1 | contig 13926 bp, 8 predicted proteins | sample OudBiesiAoxic_MG_FD_204939 | JGI IMG/M metagenome (GOLD analysis project Ga0316197, IMG submission 204939) | Coastal sediment microbial communities from Oude Bieten Haven, Netherlands - site A oxic | ecosystem: Environmental > Aquatic > Marine > Coastal > Sediment | place: Netherlands...
TCCGACCGGGGCATCCCCGACCAGTACCGCACCGTCGGCATCGACCACCAAATCGTTAAGCTCGTGCTGATCGCCGTCGGCGGGCGCGGTGACCCGAGTAACGATCTCTCCGCTCTCTAAATCGAATTCGAGCAACTCTCCCGGCGAGACCGCAGTGGGATCAGCAACCACCTCCTTGCGATTCGGCTCGGGAGAGGTCCCGCAGCCGGTCACGAGGATCACCACACACATCAGCAGCCGGGCAACACCCCGCATGACAGCCTCCTCCTGAATTCGTACGGTCTGGAGCGCCGGGAGTTCTCGCCGCCACGGTGCCGTCATGGCGTCCTTTTTTGAGTTCTCTGGACTGAGCGCGATTCAGATCTTCAGCCAGCACCACTCCTTCGAGTAGGGCACCCGGCTCATGCGATAGCCCGAGTTCTTGCCAACCACGATCGTGTTGCTCCAGTTGAAGCCACAGCCGTTCTCGGGATCGTAGAGCCCCGGCTCTTCAGAGAAACACATGTCCTTGACCATCATGGTGTAGTCACCGAGGGCGAGGTAGGGCGATTGGTGGCCCTCGACCCCCGCACCGTGTGCCGGCCGGTGATAGATGTAATTCTGCACGCCCTGTTTCACCTGGTACTTGTGGATCTGATAGGCAACGCTCGAGCAGGTCACGCCCTCGACCGACAACTCCATCTGCATGTCACAACAATCGCGGCTGACCTGCCACAGCTTCTGCATGTGGGGATCGAAGGCGCCTTTTTCATCGGCAATGATGAAGGCGCGGTAGTTCTCGTGCCCATAGCCGCCGATTCTCGCGCCACCAGAGATCTGCAACGCCATTCCTCGACCGATCCGGGTGTAGTACGGCTGGTTGGGGTGTGGAAAGCCCGTGACCCGACCGGCGCGGCACCCGATGCCGACTCCACTTCGAACTCCGTGATGCAAGGCACCACCGGCAAGATCGAGATCCGAGTAGAGCTGATCGTTGATCCACAGCTCGGTAGCGACCGAGACTTCGTGGTCCATGATGTCCGTACCGTGGGTCAGGATGTAGTCCCGCGCAAAGGCGTGAGCACGGTCAAAGTAGATGTATGCGCGACGCCACAGCGCGAGTTCCTCAGTTGTTTTGACCTGGCGCATGTCCATCAAGACCTGGGCGACATCGACGAACTCGATCCCCGGTAAGACCGCCCTGGCCTTCTCGATCTCGGACGGGTAGAGCTCGCCGTCGATGCCGATCCTGGTGCCCTGAATGCCGTGCTCCTTGAGGCCCTCGAGCAAAAAGGTAAAGAGGTCGACCTTCTTGCCCTGTTGCACCTTGCCCTCGTGCGGGAATCCGCCTTCGGCGTGGTGGAAATCAAAGTACATGCGCCCTCCACCGAACCACCAGCTGGTCACCAGATCGCGGTCGAGACCCGGGTAGAGGTACCAAGGGTCTTCATCGTCTCGATTCATATACGCCGCCTGGGGGCGCTCGGTGGTGGAGTGCCAGTAGCCAGTGAGATAGATGAGGTTGAGTGGCTTGCGCACCAGAAACGCCTGAATGTCCCGTTCCGTCAACTTCTCCTTGAAACGCTTCACAGTCGCCTTGTTCCACTCCAGCGGGAGGCGGTCGTAGGTTGCCGGTTCAGGCGGACCTTCCTCGCCTGGCGTCGGGCCGAGCAGAAGCGCCTCGCTCGTCCCAGTCGCCTGCTGTTTGAGAGCGTCCGTCAACGACAGCGGCTTCTGCATCGCCGCAACCTTGTCGACCCTCCCCAAAAAGCCCGTGCCGAGAAGAGCCAACGCTCCACCTGAAATTGTTTGCCTCCGCGTCAGACCCATGACAGCCTCCTCCTCGATGAGATGGCTCATTCTATCCACGCTTGAACGATATCGCGCAAAGTGATTGCGCCTGGTGCCGCAACAGCGCGGCAAATCGTTGCCGCAGGCTGACTTTCGGAAGTCCTGACCGACTGCTAGCCTGCGAGACTTATGGACTTTGAATATCCAAAGATTATTCAGGGTGGCATGGGCGTCGCGATCTCGAACTGGCACCTCGCGAAGACTGTTTCGAAGTTGGGACAGCTCGGGGTCGTTTCGGGCGTCGCCCTCGAGGTTTTGTTGGTCAGGCGTCTCCAGGACGGCGACGTCGGTGGGCACATCCGCCGGGCGTTGGGGAATTTCCCGTTCCGTGACATGGCCAAGCGTGCCGTGGACAAATACTACATCCAGGGTGGCAAGGCGGCGGACAAACCCTACGCGACCATTCCCATGCATCAACAGGTAGCGTCTAAAAGGCTCCACGAGCTGTGCATCCTTGGCAATTTTGTGGAGGTCTTTCTCGCCCGCGAAGGCCACGATCGACCCGTTGGCATCAACTATCTGGAGAAGATCCAGATGCCCCACATGGCGTCTGCTTACGGCGCTATGTTGGCCGGAGTCGCCTACGTGGTGATGGGGGCGGGCATCCCGACCATGATGCCCGGCGTCCTCGACGGCCTTTCCCAGCATCAGGCTGTCACCTACAACCTGCACGTCGCCGATTCCCAACAAGCAGATGACACGCTCGCTCGGTTTGATCCCCGGAATTTCATGGAGGGCGATCACCCGCGTCTCGTACGCCCCAGTTTTTTTCCCATCATCGCCTCAAATGTGTTGGCAACGACGATGCTGCGGAGGTCTAACGGCGAGGTCAACGGATTTATCATCGAAGGACCGACAGCGGGCGGGCACAACGCACCGCCTCGCGGCACGCTGCAAGTCAACGACGGTGGCGAACCGATCTACGGTGGGAAAGACGTGGTCGATCTCGGGAAGATCCGCGATCTGGGGCTCCCATTCTGGGTTGCCGGCGGGTGTGCGTCGGCCGAGAAACTGCGCGACGTTCTAAAGGCCGGCGGCAACGGTATACAGGTGGGGACAGCTTTCGCACTCTGCGACGACTCGGGGATGGCGGAAGAGTATCGGAAGGGGTTGTTGCGGGAGGCGATCGCGGAAACGGCGCGGGTGATAACGGACCGCCTGGCCTCGCCAACCGGGTTTCCATTCAAGGTCGCCCAGTTGGAAGGCAGTCTTTCCGAACAGAACGTCTATCTTTCGCGCACCCGGATCTGCGATCTCGGGTATTTACGGGAGGCGTATCGAAAGGACGACGGGAGTCTGGGATACCGCTGCGCCTCGGAACCTGTCGAAACGTACGTCGCAAAAGCAGGTAATGAATCGGATACGATCGGACGAAAGTGCATCTGCAATTCTCTGGTGGCGAACGCCGGGTACCCACAGATCCAGAAGGGCGGCGGAGCCGAAAGACCCTTGCTCACCTCCGGTGACGACCTGACGGAGATCGCGCGCTTCATCCCTGAAGGGCAGACCTCCTACACGGCTCGCGACGTGATCAATAAACTGCTGGAGATCGAATCCTGATCAGAGAACGTCTTGGGCGGTCGGTGTCTCGACCTTCGGTTGTAGCGGGAATCTGAGGTGAAACGCCGAACCATTCGCCGTCTCGAGCCGGATCGTGCCGCAAAGCTGTCGCGCCAGATTCTGAACGAGTTGCAGGCCGAGAGTGTTGGTTGAATCCCAATCGACACTCTCTGGCAGGCCACAGCCATTGTCGGCAACGACAAGCTCGGCGGAATCCGATTCAATATCCATCGAGATCTCGAGGAGGCCTGGTGTGTCGTGGCCGTGGAAGGCGTGTTTCAAGGCATTTGTCACAAGTTCATTGACGACGAGTCCGACTCGAATCGCGGTGTCTAAATTCACCCGCACGGTGTCGGTGTCGACCCGCACCTCGACAGACCGAGTTTCCAGATCATAGGCCGACCTGAGGTAGGCCGCGAGATTTCGCAGAAAAGGCGCCAGATCAACGCGTTGCAGATCGCCCGACTGGTAAAACATCTCGTGGACCATGGCCATGGAGGACACGCGACCCTGGCTGGCCAAGAGCGCCGTCCGAGTCTCGGTATCCGGCATGCTCTCAGCCTGGAGCTTGAGCAAGCTCGAAATCACCTGCAGGTTGTTCTTGACCCTATGGTGCACCTCCTTGAGGAGCATCTGCTTCTCGTCGACCAACAACCGGAGCTGTTCTTCGCTTTCCTTCCGCGCACCAATTTCTCGCTCCAGCTCGTCCCGCTGGAGGCGAAGACTCGTGCGGTTCTTTCTGAGAAGATCCGAGGTGCGGGCCGTGATGATGGCCACCACCAAAATGAGCCCGGTGACGATGGCGAGAATAACCGACACGATGGGCCACGGAAAGCTGCCGGCTGGGAATCGGCCGTAAAGCGGATAGCTGGGTAGAAAACCGAGGTGCTCGAGCATCACCAGCCCGCAGAAGGCAGCCGCCGACATCCCGGCAACAAAAAACAGGTGGCGCCGGGGAGCCACAACGCCGATATAGGCGACGAGTCCACAATAGATCGGGGCGAGGAACGTGGCCTCGAGACCACCTGAAAAGTGGATGATCGCGGTGTATCCGAGAATTTCGCATCCGTGGACCGAAATCGACAAGATTTCGAAAGAGGACTTTTCTCGAAGGCGACCGGCCAGCCAGAGCAAAGGAAAGTTCAGAAGCACCAGAAAAACAACCGCGTAGCAGACGCCGCGGAACTGGGTGGCGCCGAGCAACCCGACCTGGTATGCCGGGATCGCTGTGATCCACATCAGCAGGCTCGCACCAGATCGCACGAGCGCTCCATCACGGTGTTGCTGGTAGAACCTCTGCGCTACCGATACATCCCCGGATTCAAACTCAACGTTTTCGCTTTGAGATTTGGACATGACAAGAATTCAGCTCTCAAACATCGACTCCGCAAGCCGGAGTTTTTCCACCCACTATTTTATCACCCAGGTGCTCGGAACCTCGGGTCCTGGATGTTCCGCTGGGGGACTATTTCCCACGTTTAGATTCATGCGGAGACCTTGCGCTGCGCCATACACGGAGTCGCCCGATAGCTGTCTCAATGCGGGACGCCACCCCTCAACCTGGGACCTAAACTGGGACGTTGATTTCGATCCTTCCAACTCTAAACAGCTATAGATAAGAGGTTTCTCCTTGGATTGGATATCGAGGAGCAATTCTCCAGGTTCCCCTTAATCGTGGCACGAAGATTGCAGTTTCATGCCAGCAGCGAAGGGAGCATAGAGCGATGAGCCAGGTCAAAACCGACATCTACGAGCAGCGCGCCCCGCGTATATTGGTTGTGGATGATGACCCAGACATCGTGAGCACCTCATGCGCCGCCCTGGAGTCGGCCGGTTACGAGGTGTGGAGCGCTGATTCTGCCGAAGCCGCGATGAAACGCCTCTCGGATCACGGAGTTCCCCATCTCGCCATCATCGACATCAACATGCCCGGAACCGACGGCATCACGCTGTCACGACAGATCAAAACCACCTGTGACCTTCCGATCGTCATGATGACAGCAGAAACCGACTCCGGCGCGGTCGTCACGGCACTCGACGAATTTGCCGAGGATTACATCACGAAACCAGTTGAGCTGCCGGTGCTGATCGCGCGGGTCGGGCGGGTCCTGCGTCGGATTCGCGATTTCGCCTACGCTGTCGATCCGATGGTGCAGATCGATGAGCGCCTCGGTATCGAGTTCACCCGATGCCGGGCTCTCGTCTGCGGAACCGAGGTACCGCTGACACCGACCGAAACCAAGCTGCTGCACATGCTCGTCCGCGATGCCGGCCGGGCGGTCCGCACCGAATACCTCCTGCAGCGGTTGTGGCCGCTCGAGGAGGTGTTCGAAGACACCCTGAGAGTGCACGTTTGCCGGCTGCGTCGGAAAATAGAGGCGGATCCCAAAAAGCCGAAGTACGTATTGACAATTCGGGGGCATGGTTACCAGTTCCCGGAGTTGGCCGTTCGCAAACCAGCACAAGGAGGGGAATGCGGAGTTCGAAGTCACCATCCGAGCACGCTCGAACTGTTGCCGGGATAGTTTCTGCAAAATCAATACGAGGCGCCTCGATGTGGCATCGGATAGGAACGTAATAGGAATCGTAACATCGAGCAAATACAATTTGATGGGCGGGTTGCTGCGATGTAGGCACCGGGCACCTCCACCAATCTGAGTCGACAGAAAATGGGCCCAGGGGGCCACGAATCAGCGAAGGGGGCAAAAATTTCCACACCGCTTCGAGTCATCGGAAGCCCTGTCATTCCAGGGTGTCGTCGCCGGCAGGACGAATCCGGCAACGGTGGAAGCCATTAGAATGCTCCGCTTTCGAGATCTTCCTATCCGAATGAAGCTCCGGCGGGTGATCCTGTTCACTTGCGGGCTCGCTCTCGTTCTGGCGTGCATCGGCTTCACCGGGTTCTTCGTGATCAGCGAGCGGTCTGAAATGACACTCGACCTCCAGAACATGGCCGACATGATGGGCGCCACAACCGCACACGCTCTTCAATTCCATGATTCGGAATCGGCGAGGATGACTCTCTCTGCACTGGCCTGGGTTGACCGAGTGAAGGGAGCCCGGCTCTTTGATGCAGACGGCAGATTGCTGGCTGAGTTTATGAACGAAGAAACTGGATTGCGGTCCTTTGACCCCTATATTTCACCCGGCGTTCATCGAACGGACAACCTCATGATCGTCTCTCGTCCAGTCCTCGCCGGTGACCGGCGAATCGGCACGATCGTGGTCGCTACGGGCACTGACCATGTCTTCTATTCTCATCGAGACTCCCTGATCATCGCCTGCGGGGTCCTGCTGACGTCGATGCTGGTCGCGTGGATGTTGTCAGGGGTTCTTGAGCACCTCATCTCGAACCCTCTGCTTCGCTTGACCGAAGCGGCGGCGCGGGTCTCGTCGACCGGTGACTATTCCACCCGGGCCAGGCGAGAGAACAATGACGAAATCGGCCAACTGGTCGACTATTTCAACAAGATGCTGAGCGATATCGAGGAACGTGAGACGACGCTTCGTGATCTGACCGACCGGCTCGAAGATGGAGTCCATGAAAGGACCGAGGAGCTCGAACGGGAGGTTGTGGTTCGGGCCAGAACCGAGGATCAACTCCGAGCCTCACTGGCGGAGAAGGACGTTCTCCTCAAGGAAATTCACCACCGCGTCAAAAACAATCTCCAGGTTATTTCGAGTCTCCTCAACCTGCAGTCGAGTCATGTGGTCCATGACCAGGCCCGTGACGCCCTGTTGACGAGCAAAGACCGACTGCGCTCCATCGCGCTTGTCCATGAGATGTTCTACCAATCCGAAGACCTCTCGCAAATCGAACTCCCCCCCTACCTGACGGCTGTTGCTTCGAACCTCCTGGGCACGTACGGAGTCGATCCCGAGACGGTTCAAGTGGAAATCGAATGTGTACCGATGAGTGTAACCATAGACACCGCAATCCCCATTGGACTCATCGCACACGAGCTGACGTCCAACGCTCTCAGACACGCGTTTCCCGACCAGAAACAGGGGTCATTCCGCATCGCTTTGGAGAAAAACTGCAGCTCGGTACAACTCATCGTAACCGACGACGGCGTTGGCATCCCCGGCGATGTGCAATGGGATCAACCGACCTCGCTCGGTCTTCAGCTCGTTCACAACCTGACCGGACAGATCAACGGCCAGATCGAGCTCGAGCAGGGGCCCGGCACCTGCTTCACAGTGACGATCCCCGACCGGTTCTTTGATTTCGGAGACTGAAGACATGGTCCAAACCAAAATATTGGTGGTGGAGGACGAGACCATCGTTGCGATGGACCTCAAACGAGCACTCGAAGGTTTCGGATATCAGGTCGCTGCAACCGCGACTTCCGGCAGCGAGGCGCTCGAGGCTGCCAAGGAGACCCGCCCTGACGTCGTGCTGATGGACATTCGACTCGAAGGTCAAATGGACGGCATCGAGGTCGCTCACAGACTCAAAGGTTCGATGGACGTCCCGGTCATCTTCCTCACCGCTTATAGCAACGAAACCACCCTGCAGCGAGCAAAGACCGCCCAACCATTCGGGTTCCTTCTCAAGCCATTTCAGGAACGCGAGCTGCGAAGTGCCGTCGAGATCGCGATCTACAAGCACAGCATGGAAAGAAAACTGAGTCAGCGAGAAAACTGGCTCGACGCGATATTGCGAGGCATGGCGGACGGCGTGGTCGCAACCGATGCGGCTGGTTTCGTGACCTTCATGAACCCGCCCGCAGAAAACTTGACGGGCCGATCCCTCGAGCAGGCTCGCGAGCTCGCGCTCGCCAAAGTACTGTCTTTGATCAATCGAGAGGGTGAGGCGATTTCGCTGGAAATGGCGGCTGCGGTTTCCGGCGACCATGGCAACGCCCTGGGGACAGTCATCGATTGCGAGGGCCACCAAAAACCGGTTGAATTCTCCGTGGCTCGGTTACACGATGAAAAGGGCCGTCCGGAGGGCACGGTCGTAGTCTTTCGCGACGTGTCGCTGCGAGAAAAAGCGGCGCAGGTGGAGGCGTTTCGCCGTTCCGAAGAGCGACTCCAAGCTCTCATCGATGGCGGAACCGATATGATTATGGTTTTCGACTCGGAGCTGAAGATCCAGTTCGCGAGCCCTTCGATGAAGCGGATTGTCGGATACTCTCCGGACGAAGTGATTGGTACGACCTTACTCGACTACGTCATTTCAGAAGACCACCACGTCGTGCTGGGTGCAATGGAGGCCATTCGGCAAGGCCAGCATAACCGGATGGCTCGGGAGTACCGTGTGCGTCACCGCGATGGTTCCCTGGTGACTTTGGAAACCGTCAGTAACGTCCTCCTCGACCATCCATTGATCAAAGGAATCGTGGTCAACGCCCGAGACGTGACCGAACGCAAACGGATAGAAGCTGCCCTGCGGCAGTCCGAAAAGGACTATCGCGGCCTCTTTGAAAACGCCAACGATTGCATCGTGATCTTCGAGCCCGAAGGCGAACGAGTTCTCGAGGCCAATTCCCGCGCGTGCGAGATTTACGGAATTGATCGCTCAGAATTGATCGGGATGTCCCTTGAGGAATTTTCCGAAGACATCGAGCGAGGTCGAGAGCACGTGGATCTCACACTCGAAACCGACGCCGTCCATCGTTTTGAGACCACTCAACACCGCAGTGACGGCTCACCTCTGAACCTCGAGATCACCGCCACGGTCGTGGACTATCAGGGTAGTCCTGCGATCTACAGCATCGGACGCGACATCACCGAACGCAGGCGCACCGAACAGGCGCTCCTCCGCGCCAACCGACGGCTCGAAACCCTGAACACCATGTGGCGCGAGATGGCCTCGGTGAGGTCCCCGCGCGAGGTCGTGGAGGCGGCCCTGGTCAAATTGGTCGATCTCCTACCGTGCGACTATGCATCGGTCGTGCTGGCCGATCCGCAGACCAATCAGTCGAAAGTGTTTGTCTCCTACGGCGACGCTGAACTCGGACCACAAACTGGAGTGAAGCTGCCGCTCGTGGTCAGAGAGAAATGCCAACAGGCCGTGGAACGCGGTTTGAATCACTGTCCCGACCTCGATACAGAGGAATCGGGCTGTTTGATGACACGAGATCATTTCGGGAACGCGGCGTCGACATGCGTTTGTGCGTCTCTTCGGACTGAAGGAGTCTGGATGGGAGAGCTCCATCTCGTAGCGCGCCGTCCGGAGTCCTTTAATTCCGAGGACCTGCAGATAGCCCAGGAGGTGGCCGGCGTCATCAGCGTCGCTCTGCACCAGGGGCAACTCCGCGAGGAACTCGCGGAACACGAAACAAGGCTGAGCGCGCTGGTCGACAACCTTCCAGAAGGTGTCGTCTACCTCGATCAGGAGTTTCGAGTCTTGTTGGCGAACCCGCCCGGACGCAAGCTGCTCCGTGCAGTCAGCAACGCCGGGATCGGTGATGTCGTGAGCGATGTGATGGGTCGTTCGCTGTCCGAAATTATCGCTGAGCCATCCGACGCGCCGACGCTGACAATAACCATCGAATCGGACGACCACCGCACCTTCGAGCTTGGGATCGTCGATTTGGCGGAAGACCAGCGGCACACGGGCGGATTCATCCTCGTGATCCGCGAGATGACCCGTGAGTTGGAGACGCGAAAGCGGTTGGGACTCCAAGAGCGACTCGCTTCGGTTGGCCAGCTTGCGGCCGGTATCGCGCACGACTTCAACAATATGTTGCAGGCGATCTCCGGATCGGCGCAGCTCATTCAGGCGAACGACGATTTGCCTGCGGCGGTGATTGAGAAGGCCAAAGGAATCAGCCGACAGGGTCAACGCGGAGCGGGGCTCATTCGCCAGATCCTCGACTTCAGCCGGACTTCGGTCTCCGAACGTCGACCCTTGCGCCTCGAGCTCATCATCAATGAGACCGTCAAAATGCTCGAACGCGTCATTTCCGAGGATGTGTCCATCCGCACCGAGATCCTACCCGGAGAACATGTCGTCCTAGCTGACCCAACCCAGGTTCAACAGGTCTTGATGAACCTCGCGCTCAACGCTCGCGACGCGATTTCAGGCGGTGGAGAGCTCACAATCAGTCTCGACCATAAGATTTTCAATTCCAATGACGCCAGACCCTTCCCCCAGATGGTCCATGGTGAGTGGCTTCGGCTAACGGTCCATGACGACGGCCCCGGTATGGCGCCTGGCGTCGCGGCGCGGGTCTTCGAGCCGTTCTTCACGACCAAGGAAGCTGGCGAGGGCACAGGGCTCGGGCTGGCGCAGGTCTACGGAATCGTGAAGCAGCACAACGGATTCATCGACCTGAAAACCGAACTCGGGATCGGGTCATCTTTCATCATTTATCTCCCGATCGTAGAGTGCGAACCGCGGGGCGAAATGAGAGCCGATAGCCTTCCTGAAATGGTGGGCGAAGGCGAGCTCGTGCTGTTGGTCGAAGACGAGGCTCCTGTGCGCAACGTGATCCAGGAGATGCTCGAGGTGCTCGGTTTTGAAGTCGTGACAGCGGGCTCGGGGAACGAGGCCCTACAGGTCTTCGAGCGATTCCAGAAAGACATCGAACTCGTCGTTTCCGATGTTGTGCTGTCGGGCCTGTCCGGCATCGAAGTCTCAAAGAGGGTGCACCAAGAAAACTGCGATCTCCCAGTCATCCTGATGAGCGGCTACCCACTTGGGGACGATGCTCGCACCGAGCTATCCGCCTCAGTCATGGACTGGATATCGAAACCGTTCTCCTCTGAGCAGCTCGGGCAGATCATCGCTCGTGTACTGAATCCGAACTGACCCACCCAAGTTCTCCGCCGGGCGGAACGCCCTATGCGGAATGACGACCCCTTGCACGTTCATCCTGAGCGATGTTGTGGTGCGCCCATGAGAGGGCCCGTGTCAACTTGATGCACCTCTGACAGGAGGAGGTTGTCCTCCCACTCAGGCGTCTCGCCCGCAAGTTCCCGCTGCCGTCGAAAACGTGCGGCCGGGATGGCCGCACCACAACCTCACCCCGATTTCGTCTTCTCCGAGATCCGGGCTTCGATCGCGGTGAACTCGTCGCGCAGATGGTTTTGGAAAATGGTGAACGACTCGTCGGCGAGCAGCCGTTCGGACACGAGATCTGAAAATGCCCGATGGCGGATGTCGTCGAGCGAGTCGCGGTGTTCGATCAATTTCTCGAGGGACAACGAGCCCAGTTCCGCCGTCTGCTCCTCGACCTGGAGCAGGTACGCGTCGATCCGGTTTTTCATCCGCCGCCGCATCCATTCGCGGAAGGCGATCGAGCCCGAGTACAACCCGACCAGGAGCGTGAGTCCCAGGCTGATCGCCTCGGCGTATTCAACAAAGAACGCGGGCTCCTCGCGGTGGTAGTAGGCGATCGCTCCACGATGATACGGAATGGCAACGGTCGCCGGGCGGTAGTCCTCACGAATTCGGCCGGCTACAACGAGATCGTTGCCTTCGAGTCCACTGTCTCCAGAGCGGTTCTCGAACACGGTCGCGGCAACGGTACGGACCAGATTCGGGTCGAGTCCGCGACGGGCGATCAGCATCGCCGAGACCTCAATCGTTCGCACAGGTTCCCGGGGCAGGCGCACGTAGGTCGATTTGGGAATGGTCGTGCCGCGGATGCTGGGATAGACCAGCGCCAGGGCGTCCGCTTCGTTGCCATACTGCTGAGCGTCACCGAGCGAGAGAAAGCGGATGGCATCCTTATCGGCGAGTTCGGTGACGATTCGGGACGGAATCGCGTTGAGAATGAATGCGCCATCCACCGACCCTTCGATCAGGCCTGCGGTCGCCTCGGCCGGCGACAACGCCAAATCCTCTCCGACCTCGACGCCGAAATGCTCGAGCACCTGCTGCGAGAGCTGGCGGGTGCCGGATCCGACCGGTCCGAGGGACACCCGCTTCCCACTGAGATCATCAATGGTTTGGATCTCATCAGCGGACTGCTTGCTGACCAGAATGTGCAGCACCTCGTCATAGAGCGAAGCCACCAGGCGGGCGTTGGTACTCGGTGGGGTGTCGCTCTGGACAAATGCGAGGTCGGCGCCGTCGGAGCCGCGTTCGATCAGCTCCATGTTGTCGACGCTACCACTGGTAGTGAGGACAGTCGCCGACTCGATGACGCTCGTACCCTTGAGAACCCGCGCGAGCGCGTTCCCAAGAGCGTGGTAGGTCCCACCGTCCGCACCGGTCGCGATGACGATTTCGTGGCGGGCCTGATCCCCGGAAATCGTACGAAAGGCGTAGAAACCGCCAATGACCACAGCCAGTGCGACTACCGTTGCGATGATGGCGACAAACGGGACCGACGATCCAACGTTCTGCTCAGGTGCTGTGTGCTCCATCCTCTCCTCTCGGCTTGGGTTCGACCAATAGACGATCCGTCGCGAAGCCTAACACACGAGTTTCCAAAAACACGGGCTACGGCGAACGGGGTGATAAAATAAATGTGCGCATCGTCTTGGAGGGCAGCAGAGAAGAATCGCGAACGATCGATGGTGCGTCGAGGTTAACTTTGGATAAGAAACCGAGGCAAAAAACGAAATCTGGCGACCGGAAATCCGCACAGGCGGCGGCTGTCAACGTTCATCGGATGCCGACCGGCGGTCGCCGTCGCGCAACGCCTGTTGAAGAACCGGTCGCCTTTCCAAACGTGGCCACCATCGTCGCCAACGCTGCCCGAGCCGCGATCGCAGCCGACAGTAAAAACCGGATCCTGCACTGGAATGACGGCGCCATCGAGCTCTTCGGATTTACTGCCGAGGAGGCCATAGGCCGCAACTTCCAGCAAGTCATTCAGGCCCGCGACGTCCACGGAAATCGACTGTCGGCCGCCCACGGTGCCTTCCACGAAATGGTCCGTATCGGTGAAGCGCCGCAGAGCTTCGAAATCGCGATCATCACCGCCACCGGCAAGATGGTTCGGGTCGCGGTATCCGTGGTTGTGGTCCTCGGACCTCAGACCGGCGAATATGCCCTCGTGTATCTGATGACACCGATGCATCGCCGGCGACGCGCCGATGAGGCGATCGACCGCCTCCTCGCACAAACCAATCTGCCCGGGGTCACGGTGCCCGGCACGTCAATGCCGACCGGAGCCGAGCAGCGCGGTACCAGAAAAAAGCCGCGCCTGACTCGGCGTCAGCTGGAAGTGCTGCTGCTACTCGCCGAAGGCAAGACGTCGGGCGAGATCGCCGAAGAGCTGAATATCAGTGTCCACACGGTTCGGACCCACATTCAGGGAATCCTCCGCACTCTCGGGGCCGCGAACCGGTTGGAAGCCGTCTCACGAGCTCTCCACGAGCGGATAATTTAGAGCCTGTCATCCTGAGCGAGTGAGCCCGGCGAGTGAGTCGAAGGATCCCCCGACTTTTCCGGAGAACGCCGGTTGCGGTTCATCCTCTCAATTGAGGGGATCCTTTGACTCGGCCCGGGGGCCTCGCTTCCAAATAACTTGAATGGCCATCCGAACCTCATGTGGTTTGTTTTTAATGAAATAGGCGACTATGAATCATTTCGCGAAGGAGTCGCATGCTCACAAGTTATTTCCTCGTGTT
>Ga0316197_10002217_pt1 | contig 13922 bp, 8 predicted proteins | sample OudBiesiAoxic_MG_FD_204939 | JGI IMG/M metagenome (GOLD analysis project Ga0316197, IMG submission 204939) | Coastal sediment microbial communities from Oude Bieten Haven, Netherlands - site A oxic | ecosystem: Environmental > Aquatic > Marine > Coastal > Sediment | place: Netherlands...
GACCGGGCTCCGGATCAGCAGCTTGATCGGGCTCTCGGACCTAGAGGATCTCGATCGCAAGGATTCGCTCGGCAATCGTCCCGAGCTCGGGCTTCTCCTCGACAGCCTAGCGGCAGAGTTCAGCACGCTCTCAGAGCGCATCGCCTCCCGCTACTTTGCCATTACCACGGGGAATACGGCTGGCGCTTACCCTCCAACGAGTATCTAGATCATGCGAGAGTTTAAGATCACCCACTCGACCCGCTACCGCTATTCAATGCCGGTAGCATTCTCGCGCCACGCCGCCTACTTCCGCCCGCTGGAGAACCCGCGGCAGCGACTCCTCTCATACTCGCATACCATCGCGCCGCAGACGACGGAGGAATTCGAACGCCGTGACTACTTTGGGAATTGCCAGCTACAGTTTCAGATCGAGTCATTGCACAGCGAGCTGTCGGCAGAGGTGCGTAGTCACGTCGCGGTCGAAGCCCAGCCGGCGATCGCTGATGTGACCGCTGGTATCACCTGTGGCGAATTGCGTAAAAGCTTGCGGACCAATACGGACAAGGCCTCGCTGCTCGCAGTTCAGATGTCGAGCAATGGGGCGAAGACTTACTCGAATGGCGCCGTAGAGAAATTCGCCCGCAAGTTTTTTCCGGATGGGCGCCCATTCCTCGAGGCCGCGCTCGAGCTCAATGCGACGATCTTCAACGAGTTCCAATTCGACAACGATGCGACCGACGTCAGCACGCCGGTCGACGAGGTCCTGCGGCTGCGGAGCGGTGTCTGCCAGGATTTCGCGCACCTGATGCTGGCGTCGATCCGGTCCCTGCGGCTGCCGGCGCGCTACGTCAGTGGATACATCCTGACCCACCCGCCCGAAGGGGAGCCACGTCTGCAGGGGGCTGACGCGACGCACGCCTGGGTCAGCATCTTCGACCGGGAGCTCGGGTGGGTCGATCTCGATCCCACGAATAATCTGGTCTGCGCAGACGAACACATCGTCGTGGCGACAGGTCGGGATTTCGCTGATGTGAGCCCGCTGCGCGGTGCCGTCACCGGTGGCGGCACCCAGGAGATCGAGATCGCAGTCACTGTCATGCCGGTGGAGGAGATCAGCCCGGTCGCCGCCATGACCTAGCCAGCCGGACTGCCGATGCTCTCCAAGAGCGTCATCGAGTTGCTCAGCATGAATCACCAGTCGCCATTCCAAGTCTTCGCCAATCTGCGATACGCGGTCTTTCAGCGCAGCACGCTGCTCCTCAATATCCACGCGCTCCCGAGCCACAACCAGCGGCTGAGCAACGAATCGTTCTCGCTGACATCCGGGGCCGGATGCGACATCTTTCAGCATGGCGCCAGTGAGAAGCGCTCGGCGCGGATTGACACAGTTGATCTCACAGAGCTATCGATCACCTACGAGGTCAGGGTCGAGACCAACCCCGATGCCCGCGAGATCTACGACACCCGGCAACTGCCGATCACCGAAATGGAGCTCTCGACGCTCGACTACCTCTTCCCGAGCCGCTACTGCGAATCCGACCTCATGGGATTGCTCGCGGCGAAACTCTTCGGGCACATCGCCCACCCGCTGGCGCAGGCGAGAGCGATCTCTGACTGGGTATTCGAGAACATCGACTATGTGGTGGGGAGCACTGGTGGGGCGACCTCTGCGCACGATACGCTGACCCAACGTGCCGGGGTCTGCCGGGATTTCGCCCACCTCGCGATCGCCCTGTGCCGGGCGCTATCGATCCCGGCGCGCTATTTCAGCGGCTACGCCTGTAACATGCAGCCGCCCGACTTCCACGCCTGCTTCGAGGCCTGTGTCGGCAACCGCTGGTTCATCTTCGATCCTACGCGGCTATCATCGCCAAATGGACTGATCCGCATCGCGAGCGGGCGCGATGCAGCAGACACGAGCTTCGCCACGATCTTCGGTGCCATGGAGATGGAATTGCTGGAGGTGTCGTGCACAGCCGAACATTTCGAACCGCTGAGCCAGCGCACTTTGGAGGGGAAGGCGATCTTGTTGGAACCCTGATTAGTATGATGGAATCCATGCACAGCCATGTCTTGCGGATCCGGCACCAGACCGTCTACCGCTACGCCTCTCCGGTCAGCTTTGCCCCGCACCGGTTAGTCCTGCGGCCGCGGGAGGGACATGATCTGCGGGTCGAGCAGATGAGCCTCGCAATCACCCCGGCCTCGAGCCTCGTCTGGACCCGTGATATCTTTGGAAATTCAGTCGCTACCGTGCACTTCTCGGAAAGCGCGAGCGAGCTGGTGATCGACAGCGATGTCGTGGTGCGAAGGTTCTTCGACCCTGACTCGCCGCCGCTACTCGAGCAGAGTGCCAGCGCGTATCCGTTTGCCTACGATTCGCTGGAGCAGGGGATCATGACGGGCTACCTGATGCCACTCTACCCAGAGGACTCCGCTGACATCCGGAGTTGGATTGCGACGCTGCCGGCTCCGGCGTCGTTCCCGAGCGCCGAGGCTTTCACCGTGTCGCTGGCGGAGATCATCCACAAGCGCATCACCTACCAGCGGCGCGAGCAGAAGGGGGTGCAGAACCCGGCCGGGACGCTAGCCCTGGGTAGTGGTTCGTGCCGGGATTTCGCCACCTTGATGATGGAGACGCTGCGCCACCTCGGCATCGCGGCACGTTTCGTCAGCGGCTACCTGGATTGCCCGGACACCCGCGCGGCCCGCGGCTCGACCCACGCATGGGTGGAGGTCTATTTTCCCAGTCTCGGGTGGCGGGGCTTCGACGCGACGGCCGGCCGGGCCTGCGACCACCACCATGTGGTCATCGGGGCGAGCCACCACCCGCGCGGCGTGATGCCGATCAGCGGGCATTTTATCGGAGCGACGAACGCGTTCCTGAGCATGTCGGTCGGGGTCGAGTTTTCGGGGCCAACGCATTTGCCTGGTGACTCCCAGCAGCAGTCGCAGTGAAGCAGAGAGAGACGAGTGTCTGCCCTCCGCGGCGTTATTCTCGGAGCGTGATCAGCAGGTCCTTGCTCTCGACCGAATCGCCTGTCGTGACGTGCACGGCATCGACGGTGCCAGCCTTGGGAGCGGTGATCGTGGTGAACATCTTCATCGCCTCGAGGGTGAGCAGGTTGTCGCCCTCCTTGACCTTCTCGCCGACCGTTGCAGCGACGGCGCTAACCATCCCTGGCATCGGTGCGCCGATATGGTTCTCATTTTCAAGATCGGCCTGTGGGCGGGCCTCCTTGGTCGTGGCCGACTTCTTATCAGCGATGCTGGCGTGGCGCGGGACGCCGTTGAGTTCGAAGACAGCGATCCGTTTGCCGGTCTCGTCGGCGTTGCCAATGTGGAGGTGCTTGATAAATAGGGTCTTGCCCTCTTCGATATCGGTCGCGATCTCCTCTTCCTGCTTGAGCCCGTAGAAGTAGGCGGTGGTAGGCAGCACCGAGACATCGCTGTAGGTTTTCTTGAATTCGGCAAACTCGAGGAAAACCTGCGGGTACATGAGGTAGCTCCAGACATCATCCTCGGTCGGCTTGCGCTTGAGCTTCTTCTCGAGTTCGATGGCGACCTGATCGAAATCCACCGGCTCGGCGTGGAGGCCCGGCCGGTCAGTGACGGGCTCGCGGTCGCCCAGCACGACCTTCTGCAAGTCGCTCGGCCATCCGCCCATCGGCTGACCAAGCCCCCCGGCCAACATGTCGATGACCGACTCGGGGAACGGGGTGCCTGCGGGGAGGTTGAGGACATCGGCGGGTTTCACGCCGCGGGTGATGAGGAACATCGTCATGTCGCCGACGACTTTGCTCGACGGCGTGACTTTGATGATGTCGCCAAAGAGCAGGTTTACCTCGGCATAGGTCCGGGCGATCTCCGGCCAGCGGGCGCCGAGCCCCATCGCGTTCGCCTGCTCTTTGAGGTTCGTAAATTGCCCGCCCGGCATCTCGTGGAGGTAGACCTCTGCACTGCCGAATGGCGGCGAGGTGTCGAAGGGCTTGTAGAACTTGCGCACATGCTCCCAGTAGTCGGAGAACTCATCGAGCGCCTCGCGGTCGAGCCCAGTTTCCCGAGGCGTATGCTCGAGCGCGGCGACGATCGAGTTCAGGTTCGGTTGGCTCGTCGATCCGGAGAGTGAGGCGATCGCGGCGTCGGCGATGTCGACCCCTGCCTCCGCTGCCTGGAGGATCGATGAGGCGTTGATCCCTGACGAGTCGTGGGTGTGGAAATGGATCGGCACGCCTACCTCCTCGCGCAGCGCCTTGACCAGTTTGCGCGCAGCGAATGGGCGGCAGAGCCCGGCCATGTCCTTGATGCAGATCATGTGCGCCCCCATCTCGACGAGCTCCTTGGCAAGGTCGACGTAATAGTTGAGTGTGTACTTCGTGCGCGATTCGTCGAGGATGTCGCCGGTGTAGCAGATCGTTCCTTCGCAGACGGCGTGCGTCTCACGCACCGCTTCCATCGCCGCCTTGAGATTCGGCGTGTAGTTGAGGGAGTCGAACACGCGGAAGATGTCCATCCCGGCCTCGGCGGCATGCTTGACGAAGCCACGCACGACGTTGTCAGGGTAGTTGGAGTAGCCGACCGCATTCGAGCCGCGGAAGAGCATCTGGAAACAGATGTTCGGGATCTTCTCGCGCAGCTGGCGGAGGCGCTCCCACGGATCCTCACGCAAGAAACGCATCGCGCTATCGAAGGTGGCACCACCCCACATCTCGAGGGAGAACAGATCCGGTGTGCGGTGGGCGACGGCGTCGGCGCAGGCAAGCATGTCGTAGGTCCGCACCCTCGTGGCGAGCAGCGATTGGTGGGCGTCGCGGAAGGTGGTGTCGGTGATCAGCAGGCGCTCCTGATCGCGCACCCACTGGGCAAATCCCTCGGCGCCGAGCTCGTGTAGCTTCTGCTTGGTGCCGGGTGGAGGTCCCTGTGCTTTGTCGAATCGCGGGCGGATCGCGGGTGGGATCGACGCCTCCAGCTCGAACCCCTTCGAGTTCGGATTGCCGTTGACGATGACATCGCCAAGGAAGTTCAGCAGTCTGGTCGCCCGGTCGCGGCGCGGCTTGAACTCGAACAGCTCCGGCGTCGTGTCGATCAGGCGGGTGTTGGCCTCCCCGCTGCGGAACTGTTCGTGGGCGATGACATTCTCGAGGAAGAGGATGTTGGTCTTGACCCCGCGGATCCGGAATTCGCGCAGCGAGCGATCCATGCGCCGCAGGGCCGTGTCGAAATCGGGGGCGTGCACGGTCAGCTTGACCAGCAGTGAATCGTAGAACGGCGTGATGACGCTCCCGGCCCCGCCCTGTGCCCCATCGAGGCGCACCCCGTGTCCGGCTGCCGAGCGGTAGGTGAGGATCTGACCGATGTCGGGAGCGAAGTGCTTCTCCGGATCCTCGGTAGTAATGCGGCTCTGGATCGCGAATCCATTGCGCGGGATCTCGTCCTGCGGCGGGATGAGGAGCTCGGGGCTGTCGATCGCGTAGCCCTGGGCGATGAGGATCTGCGAGCGGACGATATCGATGTCAGTGATCTCCTCGGTGACGGTGTGTTCGACTTGCACGCGCGGGTTCATCTCGATGAAGAACCACTCCTTGGTGTCCATATCGAGGAGGAACTCGACGGTTCCGGCGTTGACATAGCCGATCGATTTTGCGATGTGCACCGAAGCCTTGCAGAGCCCTTCGCGCACGGCTGGGTCGAGCCCGATCGATGGGGCGATCTCGATCACCTTCTGGTGGCGGCGCTGGACCGAGCAGTCGCGCTCGTGCAGGTGGATCACGTTGCCATGGTTGTCGCCTAGGATCTGCACCTCGATGTGCTTCGCCCGGCCGACGAAGCGCTCGAGAAACACGGAATCATTGCCAAATGCATTTTTCGCTTCTGAGCGAGCCTCGTCGAGGAGGTCGGTGAGCTTATCGGGATCCGACACCACGCGCATGCCGCGGCCACCCCCACCGAAGGCGGCTTTGATGATCAGCGGAAATCCGATCTCTTTCGCCACCGCGATGGCCGTCTCGCGGTCGCTCACAGGCTCGTCGGTCCCCGGCAGCACAGGGACGTCTGCCCGCGTCGCAAGGGCTCGCGCGGCCACCTTGTCGCCCATCATGTTGAGCAATTTGTGATCCGGGCCGATGAAGGTGATACCCGCATCGGCGCAGGCCTTCGCGAACTGGGCGTTCTCCGAGAGGAACCCGTAGCCCGGGTGGATCGCGTCGACATTTTTAGCCTTTGCTAGAGCCACGATGCCATCGATGTCGAGGTACGCTCCCACCGGCCCCTTCGATTTGTCTAGGAGGTAGGCTTCGTCCGCCTTGAAGCGGTGCACCGAGAAGCGGTCCTCGTCAGCGTAGATCGCCACCGTCCGCAGGCCGAGTTCGGTCGCTGCGCGGAAAATCCGCACGGCGATCTCGGAGCGGTTGGCGACAAGCAGTTTCTTGAAGGGTTTGATCTTGGTAGTTTGGCTAGTTGGCATCGTTTCTAAATCGGCGGATTTTCCTGATGGCTAATTGAGCATAGATCGGGGCGGAGAGAAGGGAATTCTACCCCGCCGGTCGGCTGGGGGCGGTGCCCGCTCGCGGTCCCTGACCACGGGGTGGGAGCGGGGCAGAATACTGCCCCATGGAGGAGCGGAACGCACCTCCTCGTCGAGGATTCCGGCGGCTTGGATTCCTCGCGCTTCCCGAGCGAGGGCATCTGGGGATCGCTCCGCCGCCGCTACTTTTTCTTGTTCCAGCCTTGGGTTTCGATGATCCCTTCGATGGTCTTCTGCGGGGCGAAGTCGGCAGGGAGGATTTTGAACTTGATCAGGTAGGCGAAGGCGTTTTTTACTTGCATGATTTCGCCCTTCCTCGCTTCGAGTTGGGCGGGAGTGGCGGTCTCGAGCACGGCGGCATCTGCCTCGGCGAGAACGATCGCATCGGACATGGCGCCGGGATCCTTCTCGTAGAGAAGCGATTCCATGAGCCGCAGCATGCCGTCCTTCTCGTTCTCGGCGGCGAGCAGTTGCTTGGCGTCCTTGCGGATGCCGGCAGCGATCTCCTTGCGCTTCGCCATCGTCGCTTCAGGGCTGAGTTTGCCGTCGCTGCCGCCTTCGATCGAGCGCGGTGGGAGCGGGCGGTACCACATGTTACGGAAGCGCGTGGTATTGCCGTGATCTTGCAGTTTCAGCGGCCCTTTTTCGGGGAATGCGCGCGGTTTCGAACGCCCCTTGTGCCCACCGCCGCCCTCGAGCGGTGTGTGGTCTTGCAGGAGGACGCCGTTGCAGAACACCGTGACATAGCCGGACTCGACCTCTTTGCCATCTTTGAAGATCGGGCGGCGGAAGATGATGTCGTAGGAGTTGAACTCGCCTGGCTTGTTGAGGGCGTTCGCCATCGGAGGATTGACGCCGTAGACGCTGCCTGCGAAGCCGTCCGCGTAGGTCGGGTTGTTAAAGTTGTCTAGGACCTGAACCTCGGTCATCCCCATCAGGAAGATGCCGCTATTTCCGCGCCCCTGGCTGTTGCCCTTGACCTCGGTCGGGGCGCTCCATTCGACATGGAGCTGGCAATCGCCAAACTCAGCCACGCTGCGGATGTCGCCAGTCCCGGGCTTGCACTGCAGGATGTTGCCCTCGACCACGTCCCACTTGGCGGGTCCACCCTCCTTCTTTGTCGACAGCCAGTTCGCCTCGAGATCGGGACCGCTGAAGAGGACGATCGCGTCCGATGGTGGGGCTCCGTTCTTACCGGGTTCCACCCGTGGCGGCTGGGGACGGTTCTGATCGTGGATGGCCCATGGGTGGTTCTCGTCCGGCGGATCCCCGTAGAAAGCTTGTTGGGCCTTGGCGCTGGCGGCGCCCAGCAGGGCGAGGGTAACTAGGGTTTTGGTGATTCTCATGATTGGGTGTTTTTAGAGCTTTTGGCGCGCCGGTTCAATCGGATTCTTGGGGCACCCGCGCAGCGTCTGCGATCCGTCTGGACGACGCGATGGCGAGAATGGTGGCGAGGCTTGCCAGTCCGGCTGCGAAGAAGAAGGCGGCACCGGGGACATGCGGATTGGCGTTCTCCCCGGTAAATCGACCGAATAGGTAGGTCGCGAGCAGGGGGCCAAAGACACCCGAGAGCCCAACGAGACTCGTCAGGACGCCCTGCACTGCCCCGTGTTGATCGGCGGCAACGGGCTTGGAGACGAGTGCTTGAATGGCGGGGGTCGCGAGGCCACCGAGGGAACCGAAGATAATGATCGGGTAGACGATCCAACCGCTAGGGGCGATCCCGTAAGCGATGAAGGCGATGGCCGAGACCGTTAGCCCGAGCAGCGTCGTTCGCACCTCGCCGAGTAGTGGGATGATCTTGCGCGTGAGCCCGCCCTGCACGATGGCGGCCATCAGTCCGACCGTGGCGAGCGACAGGCCGGCCTCCTTCGATGTCCAGCCATAGCGGTAGCTCGTGTAGAGCACCCAGGTACTCGGGTAGACCTGGTGGGCGAGGTTGACAAGAAAGAAGGTCCACGCCAGCCCGGTGACCGAGGGGAATTTTTTCAGGTCCAGCAGCGCCCCGACCGGGTTCGACCTCTCCCAGCTGAAATCGCGCCGGTTGTTCTGGGCGAGTGATTCGGGGAGGACGAATAGTCCGTAGGCGAAGTTGATCAATGTTAGCGTGCCTGCGGCGATGAATGGAACCCGCAAGCCGAACTCGCTGAGAAGTCCGCCTGCAGCGGGGCCGATGATGAACCCGATACCGAAGGCAGCTCCGATCATGCCGAAGTTGGCCGCGCGCTTCTCCGGTGGGCTGACATCCGCGATGTAGGCCGCTGCGGCGGAGAAGTTGGCGCCGGTGATACCGGAGAGGATCCGGCCGATGAAGAACCAGGTGAGGGTGGGCGCCCAGGCGAGCAGGAAGTAGTCGAGGCCGGCGCCGAGCAGGGAGATGAGGATGATCGGGCGGCGGCCAAAGCGGTCCGACAGGCTGCCGAGCAGCGGGGCAAAAATGAACTGCATTGTCGAGTAGATGGCGACGAGCAGCCCGTAGGTGAGCGCCGATCCCGATTCCCCCCCGCCGTGGAGTTCGGTGATGAGTTTGGGGAGGATCGGGACGATCAGGCCGATCCCGATGATATCGAGGACGAGCGTGATGAAAATGAAGACGATCGCTGGCTTGCGCTGATTCGGCATTGGCAGGGAGTGGCGGTGGATGAGCTATGCGCAATTCTGTTCGAATGGGCGAACTATTTCCGGCCTTGTGACGGGCAATCTTGGAGCGCAGCCTTGCCCGGCCGGACTTCTAGTTGCAATTTTTCCTGCGGTCGCTGAGGTAGGGGCTCCCATGTCTGGTCTTACGAACAAACAGAAGTCTGCGCACGCCAAGGAGATCGCCCGGCGGCGGACCTTCGCGATCATTTCCCACCCGGATGCTGGCAAGACGACGCTGACAGAGAAGCTATTGCTCTATGGTGGGGCGCTGCACCTCGCCGGGAGCGTGACGGCGCGCAAGAACCAGAATGCGACCGCATCGGACTGGATGGAGCTGGAGAAGCAGCGCGGGATCTCGGTCTCGTCGACGGTGCTGCAGTTCGAATACGGTGGCTGCTGTGTGAACCTCCTCGATACACCGGGTCACCGGGATTTCTCGGAAGACACCTACCGCGTGCTGGCGGCTGTCGATGCCGCCGTGATGGTGGTGGACGCCGGAAAGGGGATCGAGAGCCAGACCCTGAAGCTGTTCGAGGTGTGCCGGCGCCGCGGCGTGCCGATCTTTGTCTTCATCAACAAGCTCGACCGGCCGTCGCGGCCCCCGCTCGAACTGATCGACGAGCTCGAGCGGGTGCTCGGACTTGCGCCGGTGCCGCTCAACTGGCCGCTCGGCGACGGGCCACGCTTCCGCGGGGTCTATGACCGGGAGAAAGAACAGGTCTGCCTGTTCGAGCGTACGGTCGGTGGTACTTTCAAGGCACCGATTCAGGTGAGCGGGATCGAGGGCGGTGAGCTGAAAGCGGCACTCGACGATGAGCTCTACGAGCAGGTCGTCCAGGAGATCGAGCTGCTGGACGGGGTCACCGAGGCGCTCGATATGGAGAAGGTCCTGGCCGGGGAGCAGATGCCGGTGTTCTTCGGCTCGGCGATGAACAATTTCGGCGTCCAGATCATGCTCGAGCGCTACCTCGAGCTCGCACCTCCGCCGGCGCCACGGGTCTCTGGCGACGAGTTCGTGGATCCGATGGCGGAGGATTTTTCCGGATTCGTTTTCAAGATCCAGGCGAACATGAACCCGAAGCACCGCGATCGTGCGGCCTTCATCCGCATTGTCTCAGGCGCGTTCGAGCGAGACATGCAAGTGACGAATACCCGCACCGGGAAGACGATCCGGCTGGCCAACTCCCAGCGGCTGTTCGGGCAAGACCGCGAGACATTGGATCTGGCGTGTGCCGGGGACATTCTGGCGCTGGTCGGGAACTACGATTTCCTGATCGGGGATACCCTAACGACCGACAAGAACATCACCTTTCAGGAGATGCCGAGGTTCACCCCAGAGTGTTTCGCATTCGTGCGCAACGTCGATACGACGAACATGAAACGCTTCCGCTCAGGGATCGACCAGTTGCTCAAGGAGGGCGTCGCGCAAGCGTTCGAGATCCACAAGAGCCTAGAGCGGGTCCCTCTGATCGGGGCGGTCGGGCCGCTGCAGTTCGAGGTCTTGCAATACCGGCTGGAGACCGAGTACAAAGCTGAGTGCCGTGTCGAGCCGGCTCCCTGGTCGACCGTCCGTTGGATCAAGGAGAAAGGGGCAGGGGACGCTGAGACGGAGCCACCGATGGTCGTGCTCCCATCGGGCTGCTCGCTCGCGACCGATGCTCAGGGGCAGTGGGTCGTGTTGCTGAGCGACGTCTACATGGAACGATTTTTGACCGAACGAAACGAGGGGCTGGAGATCCTCAATCGGCCATTCTCCTAGCCCGCCTCGGAGAATCTCCGACAGGCTCTGGCCGGGGGGATGCAGCGGCTGTGAGGCGCTCGGCCGAGGGTGCCTGCAAACATTTCGTTGAGCGGTTTTGGTTGTGATCTGCCGGTGAGCAGGGATGCTCTCGCACAATTGGCACAGTTGCGAAAAATTTCGGTTTCAGGAGCGCCGACGTCGGATGAGGTCTTCGATGCGTTCCTGGACTACGTCATGGAGGAGGGGCTCGAACTCTATGATCACCAGGAGGAGGCAATCCTCGAGGTTTTTGCCGGTAAGAATGTCATCCTGAACACGCCGACCGGTTCTGGGAAGTCGCTGGTCGCGATGGCGATGCAGTTCCGCGCACTCTGCCTCGGCCGGCGGTCGTTCTATACGGTGCCGGTCAAGGCGCTGGCGAATGAGAAGTTCCTCTCGCTGTGTCGTGTGTTCGGGGCGGATGAAGTCGGGATGATGACCGGGGATGCGACGGTGAACCGGGACGCATCCGTGCTCTGCTGCACGGCCGAGATCCTGGCGAATCTCGCCCTACGCGAGGGGGCATTCGCGGACGTCGATGACGTGATCATGGACGAGTTCCACTACTATTCTGACCACTCCCGCGGACATGCCTGGCAGGTGCCGCTACTGACATTGCCGCAATCGAGGTTCCTGCTGATGTCGGCGACCCTGGGCGATACCAAGAGGTTCGAGGACGGCCTGACCGAGTTGACCGGCAGTGAGACGGCGATCGTCAGATCGGAGGAGCGGCCGGTCCCGCTGGAGTTCGAATACCGGGAGACGCCCCTGGGTGAGACGATCCTCGACCTGGTCGAGAAGGACCGGGCACCGGTCTACCTAGTGCATTTCACACAGCGCGCCTGTGCCGTCAGTGCGCAGAACCTTCTCTCGACAAACTTCTGCTCGGACGAGGAGAAGCGGGAGATCAGGGAGGCACTGCAGGGCGCCAACTTCCGCAGCCCGTACGGGAAAGAGGTCAGCAAACTCCTGCGGCATGGCATCGGAATCCATCACGCGGGTCTCCTGCCAAAGTACCGCGTCCTCGTCGAAAAGCTCACCCAGCGCGGGCTTCTCAAGGTCGTGTGTGGGACGGACACGCTCGGGGTCGGAGTCAACGTGCCGATCCGGACCGTGCTATTCACGCAGCTGTGCAAGTTTGATGGGAAGGGCTCGCGGATCCTGACAGTGCGGGATTTCAAGCAGATCTGCGGGCGCGCCGGGCGCCGTGGATTCGACGCTATTGGCTACGTCGTGGCGCAGGCGCCGGAACACGTCATCGCCAACCTGCGGCTCGCCGCGAAGGCATCTGGACAGCAGGGGAAGAAGGGGCGCTTCGTGAAAAAGAAACCGCCGGAGAAGGGCTTCATCGCGTGGGATGAGGCGACCTTCGAACGGCTACAGAACTCGCCACCCGAGCGCTTGGAATCGAGCTTTCAGATGCAGTATGGATTGCTCTTGGACGTCTTGGGGCGGGATGGGGAGGATGGCTGTGCGGCGCTCAAGCGGCTGATCGATGACTCCCACGAGAGCCCGGCCGGCAAGCGGCGCCTGCGCAAGGAGGCGTTCGGGATGTTCCGTGTCCTGGTCGCGGCGGGCGTGCTCGAGATTATCCCGCTCGGAGAGCGCAGTGGCCCGGTCAAAGTGCGCCTGAACGTGGATCTGCAGGAGGATTTCACCCTCAACCATGCTCTAGGCATCTACCTCTTGGAGGCGATCCCCCAGCTGGATGCAGATGCGCCAGACTACGCTCTGAATGTCGTTTCCCTGATCGAGGCGATTCTCGAGAATCCCATGGCGGTGCTACTCAAACAGATGGATGCGATCAAAGCGGAGATGATGGCGCAGATGAAACGGGATGGGGTCGAGTATGAGGAACGGATCGCACGCTTGGAGGAGGTCGAGTGGCCGAAGCCGGGCGCGGATTTCATCTACTCGACCTTCAATGACTTCGTGGCTCGGCACCGCTGGGTCGGTGAAGATGGGATCAAGCCGAAGTGCATCGCGCGCGAGATGCTCGAGAGCTACTCGTCCTTCGATGACTACGTCCGGACCTACAAACTCGAGCGGAGCGAGGGTGTCCTGCTCCGGCACCTGTCCCAGGTCTACAAGGTGCTGGCGCAGACGGTGCCAATGGGTGCCCGTAGCGAAGAGGTCGAGGAGGCCGAAGTGTTCCTGCTGGAGGTTCTGCGTGGTGTCGACTCGAGCCTGATCGAAGAGTGGGAGAGACTGAGGAATCCGGTGGCGCTGGTGGCAGCTCCCGAGGCCGAGCCAGAGGATCGCCCGCCCCCTCCGCTGACACGCAACCGGGATGGCTTCCTGCGCCTGGTCCGCCATGAAGTTTTCGCCGTTCTAAAGCGCTTGGCGCAGCGTGACTGCACTGGAGTCGAGGGGATCGAAGCCTCCCTGCAGGGATACTTCGAGACACACCGGGCGATCCGCCTGGATCCAGAGGCGCGGAACCGGCGCTGGACACTGGTCAGTGACGGGGTGGCTGACGGGAGCCGGATCCTCAAAGTGGAGCAGACCTTGGTGGATCCCGACGAACTGAACGACTGGTCACTCGGCTTCGTTGTCGATCTCGATGCCTCCGATGAGCGCGGGGAGGCCGTGTTGCGGGTGATCGGCCTAGAGCCGATCGCCTAGCGGAATTGGGCCTATTGCAGAATGCGCCAGGCGACACCGGCGAGGAATGAGAGGATGCCACAGGCGACGATCAGGATCACCGCGTTGGTAAAGTCCCGAACCTCCTGCACCTTGCGCAAGGCTTCGAGCTGTTTTTCTTTATCCGATTGTCCGTCACTCCCGGTGGGTGCGACCTTGGTGGGTGCTCGATCTTCCGGTGTGCTGGCCTCTTCTTCGGTGATCGCGGTGATCGAAACGGAGAGGTGCGTGTGTCCGATCTGCTCCTGGCTGCCGTTGTCCAAGACGATGATCGATCCGGACTCGAGAATCCTGATGAACCAGCGCGAGTCGTTGGTCTCGTCGGCGGCGAGCATGGCATGCTTCGGCGCGAGG
>Ga0316197_10002219_pt1 | contig 13917 bp, 10 predicted proteins | sample OudBiesiAoxic_MG_FD_204939 | JGI IMG/M metagenome (GOLD analysis project Ga0316197, IMG submission 204939) | Coastal sediment microbial communities from Oude Bieten Haven, Netherlands - site A oxic | ecosystem: Environmental > Aquatic > Marine > Coastal > Sediment | place: Netherlands...
TCGATGGTATATTCATTCTAGCACTATTATCTAGCCCTAAAAAATCCTGCATCTGAGCTAAAGTTAAATTAGAATTAGACTTCCATATAGCTTCTATAAATATATCATTTATTTTTTCACCATCAAAGTTCTTCAACTCTAAATATTCTTTCAAATATTTTTCAGCATGTTCTCTATCATCTTTTGCTACATTCTTATACCAACCTACCACAGTTTCATTGTCATGAGTTCCTGTATAGGCTGCTGAATTTTCAGGGTATTTATGAGGAAGATAATCACTTTCCTCCCTTGAATCAAAAGCAAATTCCAATATTTTCATCCCTGGATATTCACTATCTTTTAGAAGTTTTCTAACTCCATTAGTTAAGAATCCTAGATCTTCAGCAATGATAGGAAGATCTCCTAATCCATTTTTTATAGCTTTAAATACTTCTATTCCTGGTCCCTTAACCCATTTACCAGGTCTAGCAGTAGGAGCATTTGCTGGAATCTCCCAATATGATTCAAATCCCCTAAAATGATCTATCCTTACTAAATCATACAGTTCAAATGCCGCTCTCATCCTTTCTATCCACCATGAGTAGCCACGTCTTCTCATAATCTTCCAATTGTACAGTGGATTTCCCCATAGCTGCCCTGTACTGCTAAAGGCGTCTGGTGGACATCCTGCTACAACCTTCATATTTTTTTCCTCATCAAATAAAAATAATTCTGTTTTTAACCATGCATCTACACTGTCCCCAGATATAAATATAGGTAGATCCCCTATTATCTCTATCTCATTTTTATTGGCATAGCTTTTTAATTTTTCCCATTGAGTATAAAATAAATACTGTAAGTAGATATAATAATCTATCTTCTCTTTCAATTCTATCCTATATTTTTTTAGAGTATTGATATGGGCAAATTTTTCTTCCTTTACCCATTTTGTCCACTCTACCCCATTATTTTTATCTTTCAGTGCCATGAATAGAGCGTAATCATCTATCCAGTATATATGTTTTTTCTTAAATTTCTCTATCTCTTCTAAAAAATCTTTTCCCTCATTTAAGAAAGCTTTTTTCAAAAGTTTTAATTTGTTTATATATAGCTTTTCATAATCTATATATTCCCTATTATCTCCTAAATCTGCATCTTCTATCTCTTCTCTTTCAAGACTGCCTCTCTCTATCAACTCTTCCAAATTGATAAAATAAGGATTCCCTGCAAAAGCTGAAAAAGATTGATATGGAGAGTCTCCATATGAAGTTGTTCCCAGTGGTAAAATCTGCCACAATTTTTGCCCTGATTTTTTTAAAAAATCAACAAATTCATAAGCTTCTTTTCCTAAAGTTCCTATCCCTCCATCTCCGCTTAAAGATGAAATATGTAGTAATATCCCACTACTTCTTTTAAACATATTTATTCCCCCCATCGCCTATGGCAAATTAATCATTTAAATTTTATAATTAAACTTAAAACTTCCCACTAAACAAGTGTAATAGTTATGATTTTATTTGTATAATTAATCATTTAAGTTTTAAAGGTATTCTATCTAGTCACTATTTTTTAGTTTTGGAATCGTTTCCATATAATATTAATACATAAACCAATTATTGTCAAGGAAAGTCTTCTGTTTTTTTACAATTATTCTTATTTTCAAACATTTCATCTTATTAAAGTCAGTTAAATAGTAATTTATATATCATAATTATCACTTATATATAACAAAACACCCCTGTAAAGGGGTGTTTTGTTATATAAGTCTTTTAAAATTTAAAATGCAGATGTAAATCCAACTCTTACAAATCCAGTATCATTATACTTGTCTGAAGAACCATTAAATGTTTGACCTACGCCAGCTTTTTTATCATTATTACTTGTAGTTTCAATATAGTAACCAGCTTGTAAATAAACTGAGTTATTTTCATTTAATGTCTTAGTTGCTTTTACTGATGGTTCAGCATAGAATACATACGTTTCATGTCCTTTTTCACTTCCGCTTACATCAGTTAAATCATCAAAGTGTCTAGCTCCAAATGAATATGGATCCATTCCACCTTCTAATAATGCTTCTACTTTCATATCATTTCCTTCATATAATGGATAGTTAGCATATACGTATGCCTCTACATCTACATTATGGTATTTATTGCTATTTCTAGCAAATGTATAGTCATAATAAACGCTTCCTTCAATTGCGAAATAATCATTTATTGTATAGTAGTTTTCAAATGATGATGTGAATAAGAAATCTTCTCCATCTCTAGAAGTATGGTTCATTCCAAAACCAGCTCTTACTAATGAACTTAATCCTTCAACATCGTTGAATAGGTGCCATGTTGGCTGTACACTGAAGTATTGTTTAGAATCTTTTCCATCATATGTATTAGTCTTTAATTCAGTTCTAACTTCCATATTTTCTATAGATGTTTGAGTATGTAATCTCATTCTTAATTCAGTACTATTAATAGTTTCTCCTCTACCAGTTCCATCACCTGTTTCAGAACCAAACGTATCTGATATGTTAGAAAAATTTCTAACCCTTACTTCTAATCTATTATTTTCATTTAAATGTAAGTTACCATTCATCTCTAATCTATTTTCATCAAATCTTACTCTGTCATTGATATTAAAGATACTTAAATCTTTTTCTTCTTGAGTTTTTAATACATCAGCATTTCCCTCTTCCATTGCAAATGATACCATTCCAACTGTCATTAATCCGGCTAATAAAGCTATTCTTCTCTTGTTCATTTGTTTCCTCCTAAAAATAAATATTTAATTTCCCTCTAAACATTAATTTGAATTAATCTCGATAACAAGATTATTAAAAAAAATTAATCTAATTAACTTGTTAGAAGTTTACTCTATATATCAAACTTCTACAATGGTTGTTTTATTAAACCGTTTAATTATTGAAGTTTTAAGCGATAAAGGTAGTTTAATACTATTTTTATTGTTTATGTATCAAAAAAGCATTCCCTTGAACAGAGAATGCTTTCATAATTTTAAAAATTACTATTCTTTCAAATATTCTGGTGTCATTGTTCCCAAAGTAAGTCTCATATTCACAAGGATTTCAACCATCTTACTTCTATATATTTTATATTCTAATTTTTCTTCTTCACTAAGGTTTTTTATGGTATTGGCGTAGATCTCTTCTACTCCATCTGCCACTATTTTTTTACCTGATTCTGTTAAATATAATGGTTTTTTTAAAAGCGCCCCTACCATCTCTGTTTTCTTCTCCAAGTAACCCATTTTCTCTAATTTACTAACTATTTGATTAGCTCTAGATTTAGTTAACATTGTATATTTTAAAAGGTTATACTGTGTTTCTCCTGGATTTTTTTCTAAATGACGAAGTAAATAATACTCTTTATAACTTATATTGTACTTTTCCACTACATCATTTAAAAGTTCTTTTCCAGCCATTGAAATAGCATTTGCTATTGTTAAAACATCTATAATTATCTCTTTATTTTCCAATTTTAACCACCTCTCTTTTCCCCTAGATGAAAAGTATACCTTTTTTTTTAGTTTTTTTCAATTTTAAATATTAAAATTTTACTATTTTTGCACACATTTTTTTTACTTTTAGCACATATTTTTCACTCTTTTTTATCTACAACTAATTTAAAAGTTATATAATTTCAAATTATACTTAGCCTATTCCTTTCAAATAAAATAAAAAGCTTCATTTTTCTTAAAAGAAAAATGAAGCTTTTTTTATTTTTCAGATCCTGCCGTTACTCCTTCTATAATATGTTTTTGTGCAAAGAAATAAAATATTATTATAGGTATTACGGCTATTAATAATCCTGCCATGGCAAGATGCCATTGTTTCGAATACCCTCCAAAGAAAAGATACATCTTTAGTGGGATAGTTTGAGTTCCTTTTTTATTTATCATAAGCTGAGGTAATAAGAAGTCATTCCAAATCCAAATTGTATTTAGAATAGATACTGTCACGTGAATTGGCTTTAATGTAGGAAATATAATCTTCCAAAATACTTTCCAAGGACCGCAACCATCGATTCTTGCTGCTTCTTCTAATGATACAGGAATACTCTTTATAAATCCATGATAGAGAAATATCGAAAAACTCGATCCAAACCCTAGATACATAAATATTATTCCAAATCTATTTTGTAAACCTAATCTCCCCATAAAAGCTACCAAAGGTAGCATTACAGCTTGAAATGGTACTAGCATTGCTGCAATAAACATATAGAATACAATGGTACTCATTTTTGACTTTGTCCGCACTAGGATCCAAGCGGCCATAGAAGAAAATATAATAATTAAAATTGTACTACTAATTGTTATAAACATAGAGTTGAATAATGCTGATCCGAAGATTCCTTCTATACTAAAACTTTTTCCAACCCATAAAAATGAAAGTTTATGCAAAGCTACTTTAAAATTATCCAACATCCATTCTTTTGGTAAGGTCAAAGTACTTCCAAAAAGTTCCCTCTTAGTTTTAAAAGCGTTAACTATCAATATATAAAACGGCGATATAAATAAGAAAGATGTAAAAATTCCTATGATATACAATAATATTCTTGAATTTTGTTTACTTTTCATTACATCTCCACCTCTTTTTTCTTATTGATATATACTTGTACCATAGTAATAGAAGCTACTAACAAGAAAAATACAACTGCTTTTGCCTGAGCAGCACCATAGTTAGTAAAAGTATATGCTGTTTTATAGATATTTAAAGCCAACATCTCTGTAGATCCTCCTGGACCTCCATTTGTAAGAGATAAATTTTGATCGAATAACTTAAATGAATTCGCCAAAGTTAAAAACATACTTATAGTAAATGCTGGTGCTACCATAGGAAATATTATATGCCTAGTTTTTGCCCAACCATTGGCACCGTCTATATCTGCTGCCTCCAACAATGATTTTGGAATATTTTGTAATGCTGCAATATAAATTACCATCAAATACCCTGACATCTGCCAAACCATTATTATTACTAATCCCCAGAAACCAGTATTGGCATCTGCCAACCAACCTTGAAAAAATGTCCAACCTGTGATTTCACCAATAGTTTGGAATACACCCATAAATATAAATTGCCATATAAAACCTAATATTAATCCTCCTATCAAGTTAGGCATGAAAAATATAGTTCTCATAAAGTTAGAAATCTTTAATTTTTTAGTTACCAAAAGTGCTAAACTAAATCCTATTGCATTGATAACAATTACAGATACTACTGTAAATTTAGCTGTAAAAATAAAAGCATTTCTAAATCCCTCATCTTTGATTATAGCAATATAATTACTTAAACCTATAAAATTTGGAACCTGATCCATCCTTCCATTCCATTCTGTAAATGAATAGTATACTCCTATAAGTAATGGTATTACTAGTACCATTAAAAATGCAATTATTATAGGCCCTGCAAATAAGCAAAATGTTTTTTTATTATAATTCATCCTCATCATTCCTTTTTTATAAAAAAAGGGGTTCGACCCCTTTTTTTTATTTATTTATCTAATTTTTATTTTCTGCTTTCGCTCCATGAAGCTTTTGCAGTTTCTGTAACTTCATCCCAAGTAATTTGACCATCTATGTATTTTTGTAATTCTACTCCTAATGTTTCCATTCCCCAACCTGTAGGATATCCCATAAATACCCAAGGAATAGTGTTTCCAGCTTCTGAAAATGCCATTATATCTTTAGCTAATGGATCTTTTGGTTGTAAATTGTCTCCATCAAAACCTTTATATGGTGGTATAAAGTTAAATTTATTAATTACATAATCTTTTCCAGTTTCAGATGTGTACATCCAGTTTAAGAAGTCTTTAGCGGCTTTTATCTGAGCTTCGCTTAAGTCTTTGTTTACAGTCCAATACATTGGAATTCCTACTGGTAATGCATTTTCTTTAGCTCCTACAATTGGCATAGGTAAGAATCCTATGTTTTTTGCTAACTCTTCATCTATCCCTTTAACTGATCCAAATGCCCAGTTTCCTTGCTGTGTCATAGCTACTTTTTTCATAGAGAATAATCTTTCTACTTGAGTAGAATAATCAGTCGCATTTATAGGTGTTCTACCATAATCTATCTGTAGATCAAATAATTTTTTCATCCCATCTGAATATGTAAACTCAACGTTTTTAGCATTATAAGCATCAAATACGCTTCCAAATTCTTGTGATAAAGCTACATTTGAATAATGTAATCCTGTTACCCATGTTTCTTTCCCTGCAGTTGCGAATACAGCTTCTAATCCTAATTCTTTTTTCTTAGAATCTAACATCTTAACAGCAGCTTCTAAAGATTCATAACTAGTTATAGTTTTTGCATCTATTCCAGCTTCTTTTAATAATTCTTTATTATATATAAATCCGTATCCTTCTTGAGTAAATGGTAATCCATAAACTTTTCCATCTAATGTTGCACCACTTAAGGCACCATCAAATGCTTTCCCTGCTAATTCTACATCTGATAGATCTACTAATTTATCTTGCCAGTCGTAAACGTCTTGTGGTCCTCCTACATTAAATATAGTAGGTTCATTTCCTGATGCCATCTTAGCACGAAGTGCAGCACCATAGTCATCTCCTCCACCTACAGTTTCTATGTTTATCTCTATATTAGGATGCGTATCCATATAAATTTGAGATAATTCATCAAACTGCTCTGCTATCTCTACCTTAAATTGAAATATATCTACTACAGTTTTTTCCTCTTTTTGCTCTGTTCCTCCACCGCAAGCAGTAAGAAGCATCGCTCCACCGACCATTAATCCCTTCATGTAATTCTTCATTTTTTCCTCCTAATAAATTTATTTTGTACTTTCCCTTTCTATCATATCAACTTTTAAACAAATATCTTGTTTTTTTGTTTTTTTATCCTGTTCATTTTTTACGTCTTCTATGAGTAGTTTTGCTGCCATCTCACCCATTAATTTTCTTGGTTGTTCAATTGTAGTTATAGATGGATAGTAATATTTACTCTCCTCAATCCCATCAAATCCGATTATAGAAATATCATCTGGAACCTTATAACCACTTTCTAATATATATCTTGTAGCTCCTATTGCCATTAGATCAGATATAGCAAATATTGCATCAGGTTTTTCCTTTTTAAACATTTTTTTGGCTCCTTCATACCCCCCTTTAGCTGTATATTCACCTTCACATATAATTTCATAGTTTAAGTTAGCTTCCTGTATAGCATCTTTATAACCCTTTATCCTTTCAAGTGCCAATTCATCTTCATAGTTTGATATAATAATACCTATTTTTTTACAATCTCTATCTATCAAAAATTTTACAGATTCATAAGCAGCTTTTCTATTGTCTATACTTACCATATGAAATTTATCTGAACACGAACTATCTATTGTTGTAGAAGCTAGTACCAATGGAATTTTTATCCCTTCTAAATTATCTTTAGATTTTCCTCCTAAGTAAATTATACCTTTCACATCATAATCTATAAGTGTTGATACTGCTACCTGAAAATCCTCTAACTCTGTATACCGAATAAGAGAAGATAACCCTTCTTTTTTTAACTCTCTATCTATACCGCCTATTACATCATCAAAGAATGGATTAGGATATCCAGTAATCAATATTCCTATCACATTATTTTTTTTTCTTTTTAAATCTCTAGCTAGTTCATTGGGTTTATAGTTTACTTCCTCTATTATCTTTAATACTTTTTTTTTGGTTTCATCCTTTACACTAGGATGATTATTAATTACTCTAGAAACAGTACCTACTCCCACTTCTGCCATCTTAGCTATATCTTTAATTGTATATTTAGCCACCCTTATCGCCCCTCTATAACTCTTTTATATTATTTTAAACTAATTTTCTTTTTTCAACAACTTATTTAATAAATTAGAGGGATTTTTTATAAGGGCAAAGAAATTCTTTGCCCTTTTTTATCTTTAACTATTTTGAATCGTTTCCAATTTTATCTAAAAAAATATTAGAACCAAATCTCTGCTTGAACACCTGCTCTTAATTCATTATCTGAACCTGCTACTGTTTTTGTATCAGGCGCTACATCAGAAGTCCAACCTACATACGATACAAATGCTCTAAGTTGTGGTCTCCCCCAGAATGAATCATTTAAACTAATAGTAGGAGCTACAGTAGCTTTGTAATATGCCCCATTTCTTTTATCCCCATCAGTATTTTCATTTTTATTATATCCTTCATATCCTAATCCTAATTCAAATTGAACTGAAAAATTATCTACTACTTTGTATACAGGTCTTATTGCTGCACTAAATGTTAATTTATTGTCATCGCTAGTTGCATCAACCACATCATATTGTAAAACGGTTTGAGGCATGAACGACCATTTTTCTCCTTCTGTCACACCAAAAGTTCCCATTCTGTATGAAATATCTTTTTGTTTAGTCCCCCAGTTCCATTGCGTATGCCCTAATCCACTAGTACCCGAACCTAATCCATATCCAGCTTGGAAGAATGCCTTACTAAATCCATTTTCCATACCGTAAAATCCTGGATTATTATATGTAGCTGTTGCTTGGTATCCAGTTTCTGCATAGTCTATATCAGTAGTTGGAGTTGCTCCATTATTTAAGTAATCTGCATTTCCATCTGCAAACATAACCATTCCATCTAATTTCCAGTTATCAAGGGTATAACTAGCTATAAAGTTGTGACTCATTAGTTTTCCATTTCCAGTTAAAAGATCATCCTGCCAGCTAGATCCTGCTACATAAGCTAAATCTAATTTTCCATTTGCTAATCCTTGTATCCCTGCACCTGTTCCTGCATAGTCAGTAAACATATAATCAGTTATATGGATATCTTGTTGACCATAAAATCTTTTTCCTACCCAATATGTTAAATCTGGGTTCCAAGCAAATCCACCCATTTCAGCAAATATTTGTCTTACAGCTACGTCTGCTGAACCATTTCCTTCATTTAATCTTTCTCTATTGTTATCATGTTGTGCCATTGTTAAAGTAAAGTTAGACCATACTCCTGTATCTGTTTTAAATTTTTTCTTAACATGTAAATCCCAATAATTATCTGTTTCGTTTCCTAATCTACCAACTAATTTTCTACTAGGTGTCCCTTCATTAAACATTCCACCAGTAACTTGTTTTCCATCTTGATTTACTAAAACTCCAGCTCTTGCATATCCATGAATCTCTAAAGAATCGTTATTAACCAACATAGTGTTAACTTTTTCTTCTACCCTCTTATCCAAATCTTCCATTGTTAATCCTGCTATTGGAGTCGATTCCACTTTTGTTTCTGCTGCCATTGTTACTGTTCCTGCTAATAATAAAGCCATGATTCCAAAACCTAATCTTTTCATTTGTACTCCCCCTTAATTAATTTATTCTTTTTTTGTTCTTTATTCTAATAACTCTATGATAGAGTTCTGTTGCACTAAGCTCATAATTATTATATTTTTTTAAAATATCATTTCTTATTAAATATTTATAAGTATCTCCATTTTTATCATCTATTCTGAAAACTATTCCCTCTGCATCAGAAGATCTCAAGCTTTCTCCGTATTCCAATAATGGAAGGATATAACTATTGAATTCTAATTCTGTCCCTTCAAGATTATTTCTATAATCTAAATCAAAAGCAGTATAATTTTTATTTTTAATCTCAATCTCACTATAATTTTTTAATTCTAAATTATTATCCTTTGCTAAATTTTTTAAAATTTTTAAATTGTCATTTTTATCATCTATAGTAATCTCTTTGAAATTTTTTAAATTATTCTCATTGTTTATCTGACTTTTTAATCTAACATCTAAAACACTTGGGTATTCTCCTTCATAAATAAATTGCTTTGAAGTATATCCAGATTTTTCTACTGTAATAATCATCTTTATCATTTTTTTATCAAATTTTGCAGTATAAAATGCACCTTTAAAATTTAGGTCTTTTATTAAATCTCCAAATTCAATTTTTTTATCTATTTCAGCAATTCCATTTTTATTTGTTTGAAAGATTTCTGTAGTTTCACCCTTAACTGTATTTATCTTTTCTTTAGATATTAACGGCTCTTTTAATGATTCTTTAGAAATACGCTCAGAATACATATTTTTTCTTTCATAAGTTGTAGTCATTATAGTTATTTGAACTTTTTCCATTGGATTTTCTTTGTAGTCACTTACCCTTATTTTTTCAAATTTTATAAAAGGATACTCGGCCATCCTATTTTTAGGAATTTCAACTTCCTTACCATAGGCTATCGATCCTAAAATCAATAATATTCCTATCAATATTTTTTTCATAAACATCCTCCTTTTCGTTTTGGAAACGTTTCATCACGACTTCCATTATTAGTTTAGTTCACTTTTTATCAAATGTCAAATTAAATTTTGCACTTTAATCTTTTTTTTAGTTTTATTTTGAGACACTAGAGATAAATTATGTACAATTTAAATAAAAATAAACTCAAAAAAAGACTGGTCTACGACCAATCCTTTATTGAGTTTATTTTATATCTACTATTTTATATCTATTAAATTTAGATTTGCTACTCTATTAAATATAATATTTAAAGAAGTTAAAAGTGATAATCTATTATTTTTTATATTTTCATCTTTATCCATTACCATCACAGTGTCAAAGAAATCATCTATTATTTCTTTTCCTGAAAGGATAGTTTTTAAATAAGTTAGATAATCATTTTTACCTAGAATCTCTTCAGATACACTCATAAATTCCATGTAGAAACTATAAAGAGATTTTTCAGCATCTTCTTTTAGTAGTTCTTCACTTATATTCACAGTACCTTTATAGTCTTTAGATATATTTCCAACTCTTTTTAAAAGAGAAACCAATTCATTGAAGTTTTCATTAGAAGATACTTCATTCAATGTTAATAACTTCTTTTCTACCTCTAATAGATTTTCATTCTTAACATCTAAAACAGCCATTATAAAGTCTTTTCTATATCCTTTATCTAAGAATACATTTATTATTCTTTGATTCATAAATTCCATTACTTCAGATTTCACTTTACTCTTATCTTTTTTCAATACTCCATCTAATTCTAAAGCATCAAGACTGATATTTATAAGTTCATCTATTGATAGATCTAATTTTGAATTAAATATAATATTTACTATTCCCAATGCAGCTCTTCTAAGAGCAAACGGATCTTTTGATCCACTTGGAATAAGTCCTATCCCAAAACAACCTACTAAAGTATCTATTCTATCGCAAATACCTGTAATTACCCCCTCTATATTTTGAGGTAATTTATCTCCTTGATATCTAGGATAGTAGTGTTCCTCTATTCCCTTAGCTACTTTTTCATTTTCTCCAGATCTAAGTGCATATTCTGCTCCCATAAATCCTTGTAATTTTGTAAATTCTTTTTCTCCTATCATATTAGAAACTAAGTCTGCTTTAGATAGTTCTATCGTTCTTAATATATCAGTTTTATTTCCTTCAAATCCCAAAACATCTACCAATTTTTCAGCAATTTTCTTACTTCTTTCTAATTTTTTATAAATAGTTCCTAAATCTTTTTGGAATACAACATGCTTTAACTTTTCTATATTTTCAGATAATGGCTTTTTAAGATCTTCTTGATAAAAGAACCTTGCATCAGAAAGTCTAGCTGATAACACCTTTTCATTCCCTATTTTTACATTTTCAGATCCATCTATACCATTTCTAACTACTACAAATTTAGGTAATAAATTTCCATCTGAATCCAAAATTGGGAAGTATCTTTGATGCACTTGCATAGAGATGATAAGAACCTCTTGAGGTACCTCTAAAAATTCTGAATTGAATGTTCCTACAATTGGATATGGATATTCTACAAGGTTAGTTACTTCGTCTAATAATTCATTTTCAATAACTACTTTTTCCCCTGCTGATGAACAATTTTTATTGATCATTTCAACGATCATATTTTTTCTTTCTTCTATATCAACAATTACATTATTAGCTCTTACTTTTGCGAAATAATCATCTATATCAGTTACATTAAATTCTTTTTCACCAAAAAATCTATGCCCTCTAGATGTTGTTCCACTTTTATATCCTGCCACTTCAAATTCAATTAGGTTATTATCTTCTAATGCTAAGATCCATTGAATTGGTCTAGCAAATTTTATTTTTTTATCTGACCATTTCATAGATTTAGGAAAAGTTAATCCCTCTACTAATCCTTTTAGAGCCTCTGGTAATAATGCTTTAGTTTCTTGCCCAACCACAAATTTCTTAGCTGCTATATATTCTCCTTTAGGAGTTTCAATTATCTCTAAATCTGTAGCTTCTATTCCTTGAGATTTTGCAAATCCCATTCCTGCCTTTGTAAGATCTCCATTTGAGCCAAAAGCAATATGTTTTGCAGGTCCCTGATTTAATATATTTAAATCTTCTTGTTTCTCTGCTAAATTTGATATAGATAATATCAATCTTCTAGGAGTTCCATATGTTTTCATTTTTTCAAAAACTATTCTATTTTCTTTTAAATAAGTTTTCATATTTTTTTCTAGATCATTTAGTGCAGGTTTTAGAAACCTTGCAGGTATTTCTTCCATACCAATTTCTAATAAAATATTCATCTTTCACCTCTATTTTTTTATAATGAACTCTATTGTTATACAGAGTTACACAAAGATATCAATGAGAATCTCACAGAACTTTCTCTGGGTATCACTCTTTTTTTATCCCTGTGTTTCTCCGTGTCAAAAGTTTTAATTTTTTTCTACTTTTTCAAAAGTGGATACCCTAAATCTTTTCTTGCTTGTAAGAATACTTCAGCACATCTTTTAGACATATTTCTAACTCTCAATATATAAGATTGTCTCTCTGTTACAGAGATAGCTCCTCTAGCATCTAAAACATTAAAAATATGCGACCCTTTTAACACAAGGTCGTAAGCTGGAAATACTAATCCTTCATCTAATATTCTATGAGCCTCTATTTCACACTCATCAAACCATCTAAAGTGCATATCTAAGTCAGCTAATTCAAATGAATACTTTGATTGCTCATATTCATATTGTAATCTCATATCACCATATTTAATTCCTGGTGCCCATTCTAGATCGTATACACTCTCTTTTTCTTGAATATATAGAGCTATTCTTTCTAAACCATAAGTAATTTCAACTGGAGTAACATCTAACTCAATTCCTCCTACTTGTTGAAAATAAGTAAATTGAGTGATTTCCATACCATCTAACCATACTTCCCATCCTAGTCCCCATGCACCTAAAGTTGGAGATTCCCAATCATCTTCTACAAATCTAATATCATGTTTTAATGGATCTACCCCTAACATCTTTAAACTTTCTAAATAAAGTTCTTGAATATTAAGTGGCGATGGTTTCATTATTACTTGAAATTGATGATGTTGATATACTCTATTTGGATTTTCACCGTATCTACCATCCTTTGGTCTTCTTGATGGTTCTACATAGGCTGTACTCCACGGTTCAGGCCCCAATGCCATCAATGTAGTATTTGGGTTAAATGTCCCTGCTCCTGTTTCTATATCATATGGGTTTCCTATTACACATCCCTTTGATCCCCAAAATTGTTGTAACGCCATTATCATATCTTGAAAATTCATTATTGCCTCCTTAGTAACTCTTCTTTTTATAGTTGCTCTTTTTTCACATTATAAAATTTATTTTTGTAAAAAGAAATTTAAGTACTCGTGAATCGAGTAAACTACAACAAGGAAAGAGTTAATTTTTTAGTTGCTTTTTCTTTCTCTCTAATATAATTACCTCTAATATCAGTAAAAATACTCCTATATTGATCCAAACGTCTGCCATGTTAAATACAAATTTCCAGATACCACGAAAATCTGCAAAATCAACTACAAATCCCCTATATATTCTATCTATCATATTCCCAATCGCACCTGATAATATAAAAGCATATGCATATTTTGAGATAACTTCATGAGGTTTCAGCTGTT